>Ga0180220_1001899_pt1 | contig 14394 bp, 12 predicted proteins | sample eDN5th37CBELigBY_FD_151335 | JGI IMG/M metagenome (GOLD analysis project Ga0180220, IMG submission 151335) | Enriched backyard soil microbial communities from Emeryville, California, USA - eDNA 5th pass 37_C BE-Lig BY (version 2) (version 2) | ecosystem: Environmental > Terrestrial > Soil >... | reverse complement strand
CCCACGGTTCGCACCTTTGCATCACCTCCGTCCGCCGCCCGACAGGCATCCACTCAGCGCAATGTCGGGTCGCCGGAACCCCGCGCCCTCTCACACACCGCCGCATGATCGCTCTGGCGAAACCGCCCTCCGCACACCATACTACACAGATCGTTGACAACCCCCCGCTCCCCGCATATACTAGCAACGTCGTAGATACCCCTGTCTGAAGGAGGAAGCTGTGGACGTACGATTTACCGAACGCGAGCTGGATCTGATGTCGGTGTTGTGGGATATGGGCTCGGCGACAGTGGCCGAGGTGCAGGAGCGGCTGACTGATGATCTGGCGTACACCACGGTCCTCACGATGCTGCGAACGCTGGAAATGAAGGGACACATCGCGCACCGCGAGGAGGGGCGGGCCTTCCGGTATTACCCGCTGGTGGATCGCGAGGTAGCCGGTGCGAGCGCGCTGCGGCGGATCATGCGGAAGATCTTCGGCGGCTCGCCCGAGATGCTGCTGACGCAGCTCGTGGCGGACAACGACCTGTCGGACGAAGAGCTGCAGCGGATGCGGCAGCTCCTGGACGAGAAGCTGGGGGACGGCGCGCGGTCATGATCGACGCGGCGTGGTTCCTGTACTGCACGGCGGTCGCGCTGCTGCTGTACCTTGCCGGCCTGGCCGGTGAGGCGGCATTGCGGGCGGCCCGCCGGCCGGTGCGCTGGGTCTGGACTGCCGCGGTTGCGGGCACGTTCGCGCTGCCGCTGGCAGCGTGGTCCGGAGTGTTGCGCCGGTTGCTGCCGCAGTCGTTCGGCGGCTCGGGAGAGGAACCCACGCTCATCGAAATCACGATTGGCGCCGTTGTGGCGGGTGTGCCGGCCATGCAGCCGGACGCGGCGGCGCCGGCCGCGGGCGGTGTCCGCGAGCTCGTGGAACGGGCGCTCGACGCCGCCGCTCCAATCTTCTCCATTGGCTGGTTGGGCCTTTCAGCCCTCCTCCTGGTGGTGGTCCTCGCAGCGCTCATTCGCCTCCGGCGACTGAAGTCCGGATGGCGCGACGACGTCATCGACGGCGAGCGTGTGCTGGTGTCCCGCCGCGTCGGTCCGGCCGTGGTCGGTCTGGTGAGCGGCACGATCGTGGTGCCACAGTGGACACTTTCGCTCGAGCAGCGGATGCGCCGGCTCATGCTCCTCCACGAGAAGGAGCATCTCCTCGCCGGGGACCTCCGGCTGTCGGCGATGGGACTCTGCGCGCTCGTCCTCATGCCGTGGAACGTCCCGCTCTGGTGGCAGGTTCGCCGGCTGCGGGCGGCCGTGGAGCTGGACTGTGACTCGCGGGTTCTCCGGAGCGAGCCGGACCCGCGCAGCTATGGCATGCTGCTCCTCGAGGTCGGCCGCAGGCGCAGCGGTATCCGCGCGCTCGCCGTGGGGCTCACGGAACCGCGCTCGTCACTCGAGCGACGGATCCGGATGCTCACCCGACACGGCAGCCGGCCACGGCGTCTGGCGGCACTGACGCTCGGGGCGCTGGCAGCGGTTCTCGCCCTCGGCCCCTGCTGGATGGAGGAGCCGTCGAGCCCAATCAGCGGCGGCACGGAGGAGATCGCCGCGGCAGGAACACAGCCCGGCACGCGCGGCGCCGGGAGTTCGGCCGACACGCCCCCGGCACCGGGAGAGCTGGCGGAAAGGCTCCCGGCAGTCATCCGGCCCGACCGTGGACCGGGCGCCGTGGCCGGCCTGGCGGGGTTCGTTCCCCCGTCGACGCCGCAGTCGCCGGGCGTCCCGTTGGAGCCGTCCTTCACCCCGTTCACATCCTCGCCGAAACTCGCCGATCCCGATGGCGTCCGGGAGGCGATCGAGTCGGCGTATCCGGCGTTCCTCCGTGACGCAGCCGGTCGGACGATCTACTGGCTGTACGTCGACGAGAATGGCCGGCCGCAGAACTGGCAGGTACACACTTCCAGCGGCTACGAAGAGCTGGACGCCATCATGGGTTACATCTTCAACGGCATCCAGTTCGAGCCGGCGAGGAACATGGATCGGCCGGTAGGCGTGTGGATCGAGCTCCCGGTGAGCTTCATGGTTCCGGGCGCGCAGCGGGAGGGCTCCACCGCGAGCGGCGGCGGTTCGGGCGATAGTCAGGAGGCACCGGTTCCGCAACAGTCCGTGATCTCCGCCGCCGCCGTAGGAGTCGGGGCGAGTCCGGAACCCGCTCCCGTAACCGAGCTGCCGCGGCTCCAGAATGCGAGCGAGGTGCAGCGTGCGATCCGTGAGGCGTACCCGGTGAGACTCCGCATCGCCGGCGTCAGCGGCCAAGCGGTGTACCGGATATTCGTCGACGAAAATGGTTCTCCGCGCGACTACCAGGTCGTTGCCCCGAGCGGCAATCAGGAGCTGGACGGGATCATGGACCGGGTCTGGCGCGTCATGGAGTTCTCGCCAGCCATGAGCGGCGAGGTACCGGTGGCGACCTGGGTCGAAGTGCCGATCACGTACGAGGCGGGGATACCCACGGCCACGGCGATGACGGATCCGGCCAACACGGCGCTCCAGCGTTTGCGGACCATTGCGACCCCACTCTCCAGGGTATCCACGGCGCCGACACCGGTGCGCAACGTGGCGCCCCGCACGGCCGGTGACGTCGCGGCTTCTGCGTTCGATCTCGAACCCCTTATTCCGACCGTGGAATCGCTGATGGACGGCCCGGTCATCACGAGCGTCACGGTTCCTCCGGAGCTGATAAACACGTTCCAGCTCCAGCGCGCAATCCGCGAGAGTTATCCGCCCCGCCTGCGCTTTGCCGGCATCGAGGGTCGAGCGGTGTTCTGGCTCCTGATCGACGAGCGGGGCCAGGTGGTCCAGACGGCCGTTCGCACCTCCTCCGGCCACGCCGATCTCGACCAGTTGGGGATCGAAACGCTGCGCCGCGCCGAGTTCGAACCGGCCAGGGTCCAGGACCGCGCGGTGCCGGTCTGGGTCGAGCTCCCCGTCGCATTCGGGGCCGGTTGACCCCTCCCCGGTCCGCGCTCCCGCGGCCCCGTTTCGACCAAGGACGGGGCCGCGACCGTTTCGTCACCCGCGGGTCCGCCGCGCCGTCGATCGCCACACTCCGCGTAACCTCCACGTCTGGCGCCGATTCCCCCGGCTTTCTACAATTCTCCACCTGATCGTCACGATCGTGCGCAGCCCCGACATACTCGCACCGGGAGCAGGCCCCGGGCTGGCGGGTAGAGGACGCCACCCGGAGACGGTGGTCCCGAAATGAGGTGAGAAGATGCTCGCAAGCGTTTCCAGGTTCGCGCGTCTGGTGCTCCTCGTCATGCCGTGGGCCGTCACGGCCTGCACGCCGGACTCCGCAACGACGCAGCGGGGCGGCACCGTCACGGTCATCGAGCTGGCGGACATGGACAAGCCCATGCCGTTCCTCTCGGAGACGACGCTGGATGGCGCGATCGTCGGCGTGACCTTCATGCCGCTCCTCGCTCCGCGCTGGGAAAATGGCGAGTTGATCTATCTCACCGCGAACGAAGACGTCACCGCCCTCGCCCGCTCGTACGAATACTTCGGCCCTGACTCGGCCTCACTCAGATACCACCTCCGCGGGGACGTGGTCTGGTCCGACGGCACGCCCGTCACCGCGCACGATGCTGTGTGGAGCATCGAGACACGAGGGGACCCCCGCACGGCGTCACCGCGCATCGACTACAATCGCCAGATCGTGTCCGTCGAGGCCGAAGACGACTCGACGCTGGTGATCCATTTCACCCGCCGCTACCCGGAAATGCTCTTCCACACGGCGGGACCCCCTGCGCCGCGCCACATCTTCGAGGGGACGGACCCCGCGCAGCTCCGGAGTCACCCGGCGCTCACCGACCCGGTCAACAACATGGTGTTCAACGGGCCGTACCGGATCGGCGAGTGGATCCGCGGCCAGCGCGTCGTCCTCGTCCCGAATCCGTACTTCCAGCCGCAGCCCAACATTCAGCGGGTGGTCTTCCGCACGATCCCGGAGGAGACGACGCGAATGGTCGAGCTCCAGACTGGCAACGCGGACGTGATGGCGATTCCGTTCGACAAGCTCGAGCTGGTTCGCTCCACCTCGCCGAACATCCGGTTCGAGACCCGGCGCAGGCGGTTCTACGACTACATCGCCTACAACCCGCTCGCGCACCCGGCCTTCGCGGACCGGGACATCCGCCGTGCCCTCGGCCTCGCCATTGACGTGGAGGGGCTCATCGACGCGCTGCAGCTCAGCGACTACGCGGAGCCGGCGGGCGGTCCGTACGCCCCGATCCTGAGGAATCTGCACGACCCGGAGCTGCACGCGCCGTTGCCGTACGACCCCGACGAGGCCAGACGCATCCTCGACCAGAAGGGGTGGCTCCCTGGCCCCGACGGGATCCGCGTCCGCAACGGCCAGCGCCTCACCTTCACACTGGCGACGAACTCCGGGAACCAGCGGCGCGCCGACATTGCGCAGATCGTACAGCCGCAATGGCGCAATATTGGCGTCGATGCCCGCATCCAGATGATCGAGACGAACACCTTCTTCGACCGACTCAACCAGCGCGATTTCGAGGCGGCCATTGCGGGGTGGAGCGTCGGCCTCTCAGCGGATATCAGTGACCTGTGGATGGGCGACGTGCCGTTCAACTTCACGTCGTACAGCAACCCGGCCGTGAACCGGCTGTTCGAGCTGGCGATGGCGCAGCCCACGGAAGATCAGGCCGCTCCCTTCTGGCGGGAGGCGGCGCACCTGATCGTCCAGGATCAGCCGTACACCTGGCTCTTCTACATGGACGAAGTGGTGGGCGTCCACAACAGGATTCAGAACACCCGGATCGACGCGCTCGGCACCTTCCAGAATCTGCACGAGTGGACGATCCGCGGCGGCGGCTCCGAGTAGCTCGTCGTGGCTCGTTACCTCGTTCGTCGGTTGCTCGGTGCCGTTCCCCTGATCCTCGGGATCCTCACGCTCATCTTCTTCATCATGCATCTGGCGCCGGGCGACCCCACCGTCCGGTATTTCAACCCGAACGTGAGCCCCGAGGTCATCGAGCAGATGCGCCGGAATCTCGGGCTCGATCAGCCGATCTACGTCCAGTACTTCCGCTGGATGGGGTCGTTCCTGACCGGCAATTTCGGTTATTCGTTCGGCCAGATGCGCCCGATCAGCGAAATCCTCCCTCAGGTCATGTGGAACACGATCCAGCTCACGCTCGTGTCGCTGGTGATCATTTTCGTGGTGGGAATGCTGATCGGAATCGTCCAGGCTGTGCGCCAGTACTCGGTGGGCGACAACGTCCTGACGTTCCTGGCCCTTTTCTTCTATTCGATGCCGGGTTTCTGGTTCGCCCTGATGCTGATCCTGATCTTCTCGCTGAAGGCGAGCGAGTGGGGGTGGCCCATCCAGTTCCCCGCCTCCCAGATGACCAGCGTGGACTACGAGTTCCTGAGCACGTGGGGGAAGATCCAGGACCGCATTATGCACCTCATCCTGCCCGCCACCGCGCTCGGGATCGGCTCCGCGGCGGGCGTCGCCCGGTACATGCGCGGTTCCATGCTCGAGGTGATCCGCCAGGACTACATCCGGACGGCCCGCGCCAAAGGGCTCAGCGAGCGGAAGGTGGTGTTCAAGCACGCGCTCCGGAACGCGCTCCTCCCGATCATCACGCTGCTCGGTCTCACGCTGCCGTTCCTCTTCGGCGGTGCGGTACTGATCGAGACGATCTTCGCGTGGCCCGGCATGGGCCGGCTCGTCGTGGATGCGATCTACCAGCGCGACTACCCGCTCGTCATGGCGACGAGCTTCATCATCGCGGTCATGGTCATCCTGTCCAACCTCGTGGCCGACGTCCTGTATGCCGTCGCCGACCCGCGAATCAGAACCGGATGATGCGAGCCCGCGGCGTTCACCCCATCACGCGGCAGGAGCCGTAACCGTGTCCCGCCCGCTGGTAAGCGACGCGCTCCAACCCGTGTCGCCCGCCCCGGCACCTGCGGGCGTCGAGGGACCGGGCTCCCCCGAAGACAGGCCGGTGGCCCGGCGTGCCACCGGCACGGAAATCGTCGCGTGCGCCCTGCTTCCGGGCGTCATCCACCTACTGCGCGGCCGGTTCGCGCTCGGCGCTTCGCTCCTCGGCGGCTGGGTACTGCTCCTGGCACTCGCCGTCTACCGCTGGGACCGGATCATCGGGGTTTTCACCGCCCGCGTCCTCCCGATCGATGGCCTGGTCGCGGTGATCACCCTCGCCGCGCTCCTGCTGCTAATCTGCGGTGGCGCGCTCTACGACATTGCCGTGCGCGCCGCCCGTCCGCCCCGCCTCAAGGGCGACTCGCAGTGGGCCGTCGCGTTCCGCCACTTCCGTCGCAACCGGATGGCGATCGCAGGGCTCGCGGTCATGGTGGTGCTCTACGCGATCACGCTGCTCACTCCGCTGATCGCGCCGTTCGACCCGGCGGCGCAGGGCGACATCGTGGCCACGCGATACCTGAGCCCGTCATTCCAGCACCTCATGGGCACCGACCGATTTGGCCGCGATGTCTTCTCCCGAGTCCTCTACGGTGCCCGCATCTCGCTCAGCATTGGCTTCATCGCGGTCGGCATCGGCGTCACGCTCGGAACCATGATCGGCGCGGTCGCCGGCTACTTCGGCGGCCTGGTCGATTCCGCACTCATGCGCTTCACCGACATGATGCTGTCGTTCCCGCGCCTGGTGCTGCTGATCGTCGTGATCGCGCTCTTCGAGCCCACCATCTACCTGGTCGTGGTCGTGCTCGGTCTAACCGGCTGGATGGCCGTCGCCCGCATCGTCCGCGGTGAGGTCCTCTCGCTGAGGGAACGAGAATTCGTGCAGGCAGCGCGGGCGCTCGGGATGAGTGACAGCCGTATCATCTGGCGCCACATCGTGCCGAACACGCTCGCACCAGTGATCGTCTACGCCACGCTCGGTATCGGCAACACGATCCTCATCGAGGCCGGCCTCTCCTTCCTCGGACTGGGCGTCCAGCTGCCCACCCCGAGCTGGGGCAACATGATTTCCGAAGGAAAGGATGCACTCATCACCGCCTGGTGGATCGCGACCTTCCCCGGTCTCGCCATTGTATTGACCGTGATCGCCTTCAATCTGCTCGGCGATGGACTGCGCGACGCGCTCGATCCGAGGCTGAGGACGTGATGGAACGGTATAGGGCTAAGGCTAGGGCTAGGGCTAATGGCTGCCTTCGCGGCGCGATATCGTGCGCGGCAGTGGCAGCTTCCACCGGGTATCAGCGGCTCTCCGGCCGCGGAGTCACGTTCTTTGCCGCTGCGAGCCGTGACGACGCGCGGAACCATCGCCCACGCCGCAAGCGTCGCCCCACCGGGCATAGGGCCAGGGCAACGGCCGGGGCCAGGGCCAATGGCTGGCTTCGCAGACGGGTCCTGGCCGCAATGTCGCTTCCCCTTGCGGCGCGTGTGCAGACTCCTCGCAACCTCGTCGCGGGGGCAGGAATTGCGAGCGTTGTCCTCATCCGGGACGGTCACACGCGCCGCGAACGTCACCCCGCCGGCATTAGCCCTGGCCCTAGCCCCAGCCCTATGCCATCGACCGGAGTCTCATGGCACTGCTGAAGGTCGCCGACCTGAGGACCTTCTTCCGTACGGACGAAGGAGTCGCCCGCGCCGTCGACGGGGTCTCATTCCATGTGGAGCACGGCGAGACCCTCGGAATCGTGGGCGAGTCCGGAAGCGGCAAGTCCGTCACCGCGCTCTCCATCATGCGGCTGATACCTCAGCCGCCCGGCGAGATCCAGCCCGGATCGCACATTCTGTTCGAGGGCGAGAACGGCGAGGAGGATCTCGCGCTGGCTACCGAACGGCGGATGCGCCAGATCCGCGGCAACGACATCGCCATGATCTTCCAGGAGCCGATGACGTCACTGAATCCCGTTTTCAGGGTCGGCGACCAGATCATGGAATCCCTCGAGCTGCACCAGGAGCTGGACCGGAGAGCCGCCCGGGCAAAGGCCATCGACATGCTGCGGCTGGTGGGGATACCCAGCCCCGAGCAGCGCGTCGATGAGTATCCGCATCAACTCTCTGGCGGGATGCGCCAGCGCGTCATGATCGCCATGGCGCTCGCCTGCGACCCGAAACTGCTCATCGCCGATGAGCCGACGACGGCGCTCGACGTCACGATCCAGGCCCAGATCCTGGACCTGCTCAACCGGCTCCAGGCCGAGCTGGGGATGTCCATCATCCTCATCACTCACGACCTGGGCGTCGTCGCAGAGACGTGTGACCGCGTGGTCGTAATGTATGCCGGGCAGGTCTTCGAGGAAGGCGAGGTCGATGACGTCTTCCACTCGCCGCAGAACCCGTACACCGAGGGGCTGCTGCGATCGATCCCGCGGCTGGGACGATCGGCAAACCGCCTCGCCGTGATTCCCGGTATCGTGCCCTCGCCCTTCGATTGGCCCGCCGGGTGCCGATTCCGCCCTCGTTGCCCGTACGCCTGGGAGCTCTGCGAAACCGAGCCGCCGCTATTCCAAATGGGGCCCAACCGGCGGAACAAGTGCTGGCTCGCCCAACACCCGGAAAGGCGAGAGGAAGTCCGGGCGGCCGGTGGGGGGTTCAATCCGCAGACGGTGGCTGCCGCGGAGGCCGCCACGTCCGAGGCAACCGGGGCCGAAGGGAACACGACCCTGGATGCGAATTCGAGTGGTTTGCCCCGAAGCACCCCGGAGGGTATCTGATGGCCACACGCCCGCCGGATACCGATGCGCACCCGCTGCCGCACAACGGCGACCTCCACGAGGTGGACCGCCTGGAGCTCCCGCGAGGCGCGGCTGCGCTCCCACCCGCCAAGGGTGACAGCGAGTTGCGCGGCCGTACCGTTGACGACGTCGCCCCGCCACCCGATGCGCTCCTGACCGTCCGCGGGCTGCGCAAGTACTTTCCCATCAGAAAAGGATTCTTCGGCCGGCACATCGGCGACGTGAAAGCCGTCGAGTCCGTGTCCTTCCACCTGCGCCGGGGTGAGACGCTCGGACTGGTGGGCGAGTCCGGCTGCGGCAAGACGACCACCGGTCGGACGATCCTGCGCCTCATCGAGCCTACCGCCGGCACCGCCATCTTCGACGGCGAGAACATCTTCGAAATGGATCGCGGCGGTCTGCGCCGGCTCCGTCGCAAGGCCCAGATCGTCTTCCAGGACCCGTACTCGTCGCTCAACCCGCGCATGACCGTGGGCGACATGATCCGGGAGGTCCTCGAGGTGCACAGGCTGGCCACGGGCACGGCAGCCAGAGACCGCGTCGCCGAGCTCCTCGCCCTCGTTGGCCTGCGCCCCGAGCACGCCGTGCGGTATCCCCACGAGTTCTCCGGCGGGCAGCGCCAGCGGATCGGGATCGCCCGTGCCCTCGCCGTCGAGCCGCAGCTCATCGTGTGCGACGAGCCCGTGTCCGCACTCGACGTATCAGTCCAGGCACAGGTCATCAACCTGCTCCAGGACCTGCAGGACGAGCTGGGGCTGACCTATCTCTTCATCGCTCACGACCTCTCCGTCGTCGAGCACATCTCCGACCGCATCGCGGTCATGTACCTCGGGCGCATCGTCGAGCTGACCGACGCGAAGACGCTCTATCGCAACCCGCTCATGCCCTACACGCAGGCGCTGCTCTCCGCCGTTCCGGTTCCCGATCCACGTCACCGCCGCGAGCGCATCGTCCTGCAGGGCGACGTCCCCTCACCGGCCAACCCGCCGCCGGGCTGCCCCTTCCACCCACGCTGCCAGCACCCGCTCAAGGACGCCGACTGCGCGCGCATCGTCCCGCCCCTCGCCGACAAGGGCAATGACCACTTCGTCGCGTGCATCAAGGTCCCCCTGGGCGCGGGTTGAACGAGACTAGTGCGTTCGACCGACCCGGCCATTATACATATGCCTACGTCGTACTGTACGTATCGTGCGGAGGGTGGACCCATGGCCAGGAAGGGCAGGAAGAACAGCGGGACCGGCGTCAACGTCGTGGAGGAAGCGGCTGCGTTGTACGCGTCTGACGCCGCCGAAACTCCGAAGAGGAAGAACTACCTCCTCCTCCAGTCCAAGATCGACCTGGCCAGGAAGGTTCTGGGCGCGGCCACGGAAACCGAGGCGCTCGATCGGGCGCTGGACTACGTGATCTACGGTGAGTTGCTCGCGCAGGGAACGCTCGCCATGCACGGCGAGGAGTACAACGACGTGCTCGGTCTGCTGGCGGAGATCCCCGGCTCCGCGGAGCGTGGCTGATTGGCGAAGTTCGTCCTCGACACGAACGTACTCATCCACGCCATGCGGAACGAAGCGGCGCGGGATGAGCTGGCGGCCTGGCAGCGACGCATGGGTCCGCACCTCTACATGCATGCCGTGGTCGTCGCGGAGCTGCTGGTCGGTGCAGGGAGCGAGGTCACGTTCGAGCGCTGGCGCGGCCACTGGCTCGCGCCAGCGGAACGTCTGGGGCGGGTGATCGCGCCCACACAGGGAACGTGGCTACGCGCGGCACGCACCGTGGCACGGCTGCACGGCGAGGGGCATCTTCCGCGCGATCAGGTACGTCCGGGATTCTTCAACGATTGTTTGCTCGCGGCCTCGGCCGTGGAGCAGGGGTTCATCCTCGTCACTCACCACCTCGCGGACTTCCACCTCATCCGGCGCGTACTGCCGGGCCTGCGTTTCGAATCTCCGTTACCCTCCTGACCGTCAACGCCCTCCAGCGAACACGCGCACGTGCCGCGGCCGGACGTAGACGGTCGTACCGACCTCTAGCTCCATCGTGGCGAACCGTTCCTGCGAGATCTCCGACATCAGCTCCTGCTGGTTCGACGTCAGGAGGTGCACCCGCACCACGGGTCCGGCGCCGTGTACCCGGAGCACCCGTGCCTCGAGCGCCGGCGAGGTGCTGGATTTGGTGTCAATGGTGACGTCGTGCGGGCGGATGAAAACGCGCGCGTCGCCGGCGATGCCGTTCTGCTCCGGTTCCGCGAGCGGTATCTCGATGGCGTGGAACTGGACGACGCCCGAGTCGACTCGCCCGTGGAACGTGTTCACCTCGCCGAGGAAGTGCATGACGAACTCGGAGGCCGGATTGTGGAAGACCTCGTCGGGCGTGCCGATCTGCTCGATGCGCCCCTCGTGCATGACGACGATGCGGTCGGCGACTTCCAGCGCCTCGTCCTGGTCGTGCGTCACGAATACGGTGGTCACGTGGATCTCGTCGTGCAGCCGGCGGAGCCACGCACGAAGCTCCTTGCGTACGCGGGCGTCGAGCGCGCCGAACGGCTCGTCCAGAAGGAGCACCCTGGGCTCGACGGCGAGCGCGCGCGCCAGCGCCACCCTCTGCCGCTGCCCGCCGGACAACTGGTGCGGATATCGGGCGGCCAGGCCATCGAGCTGGACCAGACGCAGGAGCTCGTGGACCTTTTCGCGGATCGCGTCCTTCCCCGGCCGCTCCTTGCGTGGCTTGACCCGCAGCCCGAAAGCCACGTTCTCGAACACCGTCATGTGCCTGAAGAGCGCGTAGTGCTGGAAGACGAAGCCCACCCCGCGCTGGCTCACGTGCCGGTTGGCGACGTCTTCGTTGTAGAAACGGATACTCCCGCTCCCCGGATCCGGGGCTTCCAGCCCGCCGATGATCCGCAGCAGCGTCGTCTTCCCGGAACCCGAGGGACCGAGCAGCGCGACGAGCTCGCCCGTCTCGACGGTCAGGCTCACGTCATCGAGCGCGCGGAACGTCCCGAAAGTCTTCGATATGGACTGTACTTCGATGCTCATGCCTCCCCGCCTCCCATGTCTCGGACCGCACGGGCGTGATCACGCCCGGCCTTCCATTCCACGACCAGCTTCACGGCCAGCGTGACGAGCGCGAGCGCCGCGAGCAGCGATGCCATGGCGAAGGCCGCGGTGGTCTGGTAGTCGTTGTACAGCACCTCGATGTGCAGCGGTACGGTGTTCGTCAGGCCACGGATGTGACCGGAGACGACCGAAACCGCGCCGAACTCGCCCATCGCGCGGGCGTTGCACAGCACCATGCCGTAGAGCAGCCCCCACTTGATATTGGGGAGCGTCACTCGCCGGAAGACCTGCCAGCCGGAGGCGCCCAGCGTGAGCGCCGCGTACTCCTCGTCCGATCCCTGCGCCTGCATGAGCGGGATCAACTCGCGGGCGACGAACGGGAAGGTGACGAACGTCGTCGCCAGAATGATCCCGGGCGTGGCGAAGATGATCCGGATGTCGTGCTCGATCAGCCAGGGGCCCAGCCAGCCGTTGGCGCCGAACACGATGACGAAGAGCAAACCCGCAATGACCGGCGAGATCGCGAACGGCATGTCGATCAGGGTAATGAGCACGTTCTTTCCCCTGAACTCGAACCTGGCTATCGCCCACGCCGCCGCGATCCCGAAAGCCGTGTTGAGCGGAACGCTGACCGCGGCCGCGATCAGCGTCAGCACGACCGCGGACTGCCCGTCCGGGTGGAGGAATGCGGCAATGTACTCGAGCACTCCCTCCCGAAAGGCGTAGACGAAAACCAGGATCAGCGGCATGAAGAGCAGCAGGGTCAGGAATGCGACCGCCACGGCGATCAGCGCCCACCTGACCCATGCCGGCTCCGTATTCGCCGCCCTGCGCACGGGGGGCGATGCCGCGGTGCGGAGTGCTACGCTCCCCGCCATACCGGTCCTCCCGAATCGAAAGTGATGTTCATCGTTGGTGCCTTCGGCTCCAGGCCTGGAGCATGTTGATGATCAGCAGGAAAGCGAACCCGGCCAGCAGCATCACCACGCCGATCGCCGTCGCGCCGACGTAATCGAACTGCTCGAGCCGGATCAGGATCAGCAGCGGTGCGATCTCCGTGCGGTACGGCATGTTGCCGGCGATGAAGAACACGGAACCGAACTCGCCAATGGCCCGGGCGAAAGCCAGTGCGAAGCCGGTCAGCAGCGACGGCAACACCGACGGCAGGATCACGCGCCAGAACGTCTGCAGCCGATTCGCCCCCAGGCTCGCCGACGCCTCCTCGATCTCGCCGTCCAGATCCTCCAGGGCCGGCTGAACGGTCCGGACGACGAACGGCATCCCGATCAGCGTCAGCGCGACCACGATGCCGGGTCTGGCGAACGCCACCTGTATCCCCAGCGGTTCCAGCCACCGGCCGATCCAGCCGGTGCGGACGAAGAGCGTGGTCAGCGCGATTCCCGACACGGCGGTCGGGAGGGCGAACGGGAGGTCCACCATCGCGTCCAGGAGCCGCTTCCCCGGGAACGGATACCGGACCAGCACCCACGCCACGATGAAACCGAAAACGCCGTTCAGCGCGGCGGCGATGAACGACGCACCGAAACTCAGTCGATATGCCGCCAGCGCCCGCGGATCGGCGATGGCGCGCGCCCAGAATTCAGCGAGCGTTATCCTGCTGCCGGTGAAGAGGATCAGCCCGGCCAGGGGGATGAGTACGAGCAACCCCAGGTACGCCAGGGTGAAGCCCATGGTGAGGCCAAACCCTGGCAGTACGCTGGGTTGTCGCACGCGGAGACCGCGCCAGGAACTCCGTTCGCTCGTCAGCGTCCGGGTGCTCAAAACGAGAGCTGGAGTTGCGTCCGCAACGCGAGCTGCTTGCCGGACCCGGTGGACCGGAGCAGCCCCTGGCCGTTGTTCGCGACCGGTACGGGGTCGCCGACGACCACGGCGTCAGCCGTCAGCTTGGCGTTGTGCCCGGCAAAGTAGTAGTTGCCGCCGAGCGTCAGCGCCGTCAGCCGGTCCTCCGCCACCGGCCCGGACCCGCCCTGCACGCTGCCCTGGTTGACGCGGAAATAGACCCCGTCGAAATCGATCGATTCGTAGCGGCCGAACACCTCGAGCCGGTTCGGCACCAGGAACACGCCCGTCTGCGCCACCAGCCCGAGCTGGCTCGCGCCGTCCAGCCCGTCTGGCAGGTCGGCAGCATCCGGATCGACGCCGAACCGCTGCCCGATGATGGCGCCGAACAGGGCGACCGCTCCGAACTTCGCCGTCACATCGCCCGTCCACTTCGTAATGTCCGGACGATAGACGCCGCCCTGGTTGCGGCCTCGCTCGTAGTCCGCGGCGGCACCGACGATCACGACCGGGGCAGCACCGCTCCAGCTCGAGAAGTCGCTGTAACGGGACCAGCCGGCGCTCGGTGTCGACCCGATCAGGTACTCCGCGCGTCCGCTCACCCCGATCCTCGCGCTCTCGTTGTCCAGGTCGGTCCGCCACCCGTACGAGCCGTTGTGCAGCATGCCGGTGAAGCGCAGCCGGTTGCGCCGCACGTTCACCTGCACGCCCTGCGCGAATTTCGTCGTGAAATAGTCCGCGGTGTACGAACGCTCCACAGCGAGCTGGTTGCCGGCGCCGACGTCCTCCTCGTGCAGGAACGACG
>Ga0180220_1001898_pt1 | contig 14395 bp, 12 predicted proteins | sample eDN5th37CBELigBY_FD_151335 | JGI IMG/M metagenome (GOLD analysis project Ga0180220, IMG submission 151335) | Enriched backyard soil microbial communities from Emeryville, California, USA - eDNA 5th pass 37_C BE-Lig BY (version 2) (version 2) | ecosystem: Environmental > Terrestrial > Soil >... | reverse complement strand
GAGGCTGGCACCGTTGGCTTCGACGCCGAGTTGTTCTCCGGCCGGCCGGACTGGCAGCGGCTTCGCGAGGTGCCCGGCATCGAGCTGACGCCCGATGAGCGCGCGTTTCTGGACGGCCCGACGGAAGAGCTCTGCCGACGCCTTCACGATTGGGAGATCCGCCACACGGAGAAGGAAATTCCGGATTCGGTCTGGGATTTCGTGAAGGCCAATGGCTTTCTCGGCATGCTGATCTCCAAGGAGCACGGCGGCCTCGGCTTCTCGCCCCAGGCACAGTCGCTGATCCTCGGCAAGATCGCGTCGCGCTCGGCCGACGCCGTGACGATCGTCATGGTCCCGAATTCGCTCGGTCCGGGCGAGCTGATCGAGAAATACGGCACGCAGGCCCAGAAGGAGCACTATCTGCCGCGTCTGGCGCAGGGCCTCGAGGTCCCCTGCTTCTCGCTGACGGGACCGACGTCCGGCTCCGATGCGGCGACCATGCGCGACATCGGCATCGTCACGAAAGGCGAGTGGCAGGGCCGCGAGACGATCGGCATCCGCCTGTCGTGGGACAAGCGCTACATCACGCTCGGCCCCAAGGCGACGCTCATCGGCCTCGCCTTCCGCCTGTTCGATCCGGATTTCCTGCTGGCAAAGGGCGAGGACATCGGCATCACCGTGGCGCTGATCCCGGCCGATCACCCCGGCGTCAACATCGGTCGCCGCCACCTGCCGTCCGGCGCCGCCTTCCCGAATGGTCCGAACTGGGGCGAGGACGTCTTCATCCCCATGGATTGGGTGATCGGCGGCGAGCACATGGTCGGGCAGGGTTGGCGCATGCTGATGGAATGCCTGGCGGCGGGGCGCGCCATCTCGCTCCCTTCCTCGGGCGCGGCCGGTGCCAAGGCGATGCTGCGCTTCGCCACCGCCTACGGCCGCATCCGGCGCCAGTTCGGCATATCGATCGCGCGCATGGAGGGGCTGGAGGAGCCGCTCGCCCGACTGGTCGAGACGGCCTACGTCAACGAGGCGGGGCGTGCCGTTACCGCGGCCATGGTCTCGCGCGGCGAGAAGCCCTCCGTCATCTCGGCGATCATGAAGTACCAGTCGACCGAGCGCATGCGCCAGGCCGTCAACGACGCCATGGACCTGCACGGCGGACGCGGCATCTGCGATGGGCCGTCGAACTACCTTCAGTCCGCCTACCAGATGGTGCCCGTGGGCATCACGGTCGAAGGCGCCAACATCCTGACGCGCTCGCTGATCACGTTCGCGCAAGGGGCGCTGCGCTCGCACCCCTATCTCTACAAAGAGATCAAGGCCTGCGGCGATCCCGACCACCGCGCCGGCCTCCACGATTTCGACGAGGCGCTTTGCGGTCATGTCTCGTTCTCGGTCGCCAATCTCTTCGGCGCCTGCTTCCACAACCTGACCGGCGGCTACTTCGGTAACGTGCCCGAGAACCCCGGCGGCCTCGGACGCTGGTATGCCCAGCTCTGGCGGCAATCGCACAACTTCGCGCTCGTCGCAGATGTCATGGTCGCTACGCTGGGCGGCGGGCTCAAGACACGCCAGAAGCTGACCGGCCGGATGGCCGATGCCCTCTCCGAGCTCTACCTCGGCTGCTGCGTCCTCAAGCGCTTCGAGGACGATGGCCATCCCGAGGCGGACCGGCCCATCGTCGATCTGTGTCTCGCGAATGCGCTCTACCGGTGCCAGCAGGCGCTCGCCGGCGCGATCGACAACTTCCCCGTCCCGCCAGTGCGCTGGCTCCTGCGCCTCGCCGTCTTTCCCCTGGGCCGGCCTTATCGTCCTGCATCGGACAGGCTCGCCGCGACGTGCGTGCGCCTCGCCACGGAGCCGGGCGAGGTGCGCGACCGCCTCACGCGCGAGATCTTCGTCTCGCGCGATCCGAGCGATCCGACGGGCATCCTGGAGGTCACGCTCGAGAAGGTCGTCGCCGCAGAGGAGGCCGAGCGGAAGCTCGAGCGGGCCGTCCGGCAGGGTATCGTGCGCCGCTTCCATGGCATCGACTGGATCGGCGACGCGGTCACGAAAGGCGTGCTGACGCCGGCCGAGGGCGATCAGCTCCGCGAGGTGGAGGCGCTCACCGCCCGTGTAATCGCGGTCGATCACTTCGATCCGGACGAGGTCAAGCCGCACTACATGATGGCGGGTCACAAGGTTGCGTCGGTGGGAGGCGTGGCGGCGCGATAGCCGTCCCATGGCGCACCGCATGTGCCGTGGAGCACGGATGGCACCGACACCTGGGCTTAAGCCGGGTCCATTTCAGCCACACACTCGGGCCACCCATGCAATTCCCGTTGGACATCGCCTTCAAGGTCTTCGCCATCGTGCCGCAGATGTACGTGCACGACGCGTCGGGCCTGTCCCTTGGTTACGTGCGGCGCAAGCTCCTGGCATTCCGGGAAAGCGTCACGATCTTTTCCGACGACACGCAGACGACGCCGATCTACCAGATCGACGCCGACCGCGTGATCGACTTCAGCACCAGCTACCATTTCTCCGATGCGGCCGGGCGCAGCCTCGGCTATGTGCGCCGGAAAGGTATGCGCTCGCTCTGGCGGGCGCATTACATCATTCACGTCGGCGAGCGCCCGGTTTTCGAGGTGAACGAGCAGAGTGCGCTCGTGCGTTTCCTCGACGGACTGGTCGGGAACATTCCGATCGTCAATCTCTTTACCGGATACTTCCTGAACCCGACATACATTGTCAGCCGTCCGGGTGGCGGGGAGGTGCTGCGCATGGTCAAGCGGCCATCACTGCTCGAGACCCACTTCGGCATCGGTAAGTCGGGCCCGATATCGCCGGACGAGCAAGTCTGCGCACTTTTGAGCCTGATGATGATAATCTCAATGGAGCGTACCCGCGGCTGATCGGCCGGCTCGATGCGGAAAGGACGAACGCCCATGACTGTCGACCTTGCCACACTGAAAGACTGGCGCGTCTCGATCGATGAGCAGGGGATCGCCTGGGCCATCTTCGACCGCGAGGGCGAGAGCCAGAATGCGCTGGGGCGCCGGCCGCTCGAGGAGCTGGGCGCCATCGTCGAGCACGTCGAGGCGCTGGCACGCGACAAGAAGATCGCCGGCCTCGTCTTCATGTCCGGCAAGGAGAAAGGCTTCATCGTCGGCGCCGACGTGCGCGAGTTCGAGCAGTTCCGCACCGAGGCGGAGGTCCGCGATGCGATCCGCCCCGTGCTCGACATTCTCGACCGCATCGAGGCGCTGCCCGTGCCTGTCGTCGCCGCGATCCACGGCTTCTGCCTCGGCGGCGGGTTGGAGCTGGCGCTTGCCTGCCATTGGCGCATCGCGACTCGTGACGACGCGACCCGCCTGGGCTTCCCCGAGGTGCGCCTCGGCATCTTCCCGGGCTTCAACGGCACTTGGCGCTCGATCCGCCAGGCGGGGCCGCTCGCCGCCATGGAGGCGATGCTGACGGGTCGCATGATCCGCGCCTCGGCGGCGCGCGCCATGGGGCTCGTCGACGAGCTGGCCTCGTCCCGCCTCAATCTGCCGTGGGCCGCGCGCAAGGCGATCCAGCGCAAGCGGCGCGCAAAACCGGCCGGTTTCGTGAAGACGGCCCTTCGGCAGTGGCCGCTGCGCAATCTGGTCGTCTCGCGCATGCGGGCCGAGACCGCGAAGAAAGCCCGCGCGGATCACTATCCGGCGCCCTTCCGGCTGATCGATCTCTTCGCCGGGACCGGCGGCAACCTCGCTGAAATGAAGGCCAAGGAAACCCAGGTGTTCGCGCCGCTGATGGTCTCCGACACCTCGCGCAATCTCCGCCGCGTGTTCCGTCTCTCCGAGATGATGAAGGCGCAGGCGCCGAAGGACCTCGACTTCAAGGTCCGCCGCGTGCACGTCATCGGTGCCGGCGTGATGGGCGCGGACATCGCCGGCTGGTGTGCCGCGCAGGGCTACGAGGTCTCGCTGCAGGACTTGTCGCCCGAGGTCATCGCCAAGGGCATCGAGGCGCAGGGCAAGCTCTTCTCGCGCCGGTTCCGCACGAAGGCGACGCGCGATGCCGCGAAGGCGCGATTGATCGCCGATCCCAAGGGGGAAGCGCTGCCCCGCGCCGACGTCGTGATCGAGGCGATCGTCGAGAAGCTGGAGATCAAGCAGGCACTTTTCCGCGAGATCGAGCCGAAGCTCAGGCCGGGGGCCGTGCTCGCCACCAACACCTCCTCCATCATGATCGAGGACATCGCCCAGGCGCTCGCCGATCCGGGCCGCCTGATCGGCATCCACTTCTTCAATCCGGTCGCGCAGATGCCGCTTGTCGAGGTGATCCGCGGTACCGGCACGCGCGAGGCCGAGGTGCGCAAGGGCTGTGCCTTCGTCACCGCCATCGACAAGTTCCCGCTGATCGTCAAGAGCTGCCCGGGCTTCCTCGTCAACCGTGTGCTCGCCCCCTACATGATGAGCGCGATGCAGCGCGTCGAGAAAGGCGAGGCCAAGGAGGAGATCGACGAGGCCGCGCGCACCTTCGGCATGCCCATGGGACCGATCGAGCTCGCCGACACCGTCGGCCTCGACGTCTGCGCCCATGTCGGCCGCATCCTCGGCTATGCGGCGGAGGGCTCGCGCCTCGAGAAGCTGGTCGCGGCTGGCAAGCTCGGCAAGAAGTCCGGCGAAGGCTTCTACACTTGGAAGGACGGCAAGCCGGTCAAGGCCGAGAAGCCCTACGACAAGGCCGCCCTCGAACGCCTCGGCGCCGCGCTGGTCGAGCCGCTGGTGGCCGAGGCCGGCCGCGCCCTCGATGACGGCATCGTCGAGAGCGCGGACATGGTCGACGCCGGCGTCATCTTCGGCACGGGCTTTGCGCCCTTCCGCGGCGGACCGCTGCACTACAAGGCGAGCCTCGGCGCAGGCGCAAACGCCGAAAGCCCGCGCGCCGCCGCCGAATGACGCCACCCCTCATTCCTGCGCCAAGCCCTGAAGGAGGCTCCGCCGCATGACCGCCTTTCCCCGCCGCATCGCCGTCATCGGTGGCGTCCGCATCCCCTTCTGCCGCTCGAACACGCTCTACGCCGATCTTTCCAACCTCGACATGCTGACGGCTGCGCTCGACGGGCTGATCGATCGCTTCGGGATCGCGGGCGAGCACATCGACGAGGTGACCGGCGGTGCTGTCGTCACCCACTCGAAGGACTGGAACCTCGCCCGCGAAGCCGTGATCGGCTCGAAGCTCGCACCGTCAACCCCTGGGATAACCATGATGCAGGCCTGCGGCACCAGTCTGCAGGCCGCCTTCGGCATCGGTGCGAAGATCGCCATCGGCGAGATCGAGAGCGGCATCGCGATGGGCTCGGACACGACCTCCGACGCGCCGATTGTCATCGGCAAGCGGCTTGCGGGGCGCCTGATCCAGGCGCAGCAGGCGAAGACCGTGGGGCAGCGGCTGTCGGCCTTCAAAGGCTTCTCGCCGAGCGAGCTGGTGCCGCTGCCGCCGTCCGTCGCCGAGCCGCGCACCGGGCTTTCCATGGGACAGCATTGCGAGCTGATGGCCCAGCACTGGCACATACCGCGCGAGGCGCAGGACCAGCTCGCACTCGAAAGCCACCGCAAGGCCGCCGAAGCTTACAAATCGGGCTTCATGGACGATTTGGTCGTGCCGTGCGCAGGGGTGTGGCGAGACAACAACCTGCGCGCCGACATGAGCGCCGAGCGGATCGCGACCCTGAAGCCCGCATTCGAGCGCACGGAGCGCGGCACGCTCACCGCCGCCAACTCGACACCGCTGACCGACGGCGCGGCGGCCGTTCTGCTCGGCTCCGAGGAATGGGCGGCGGCTCACGGGCTGAAGCCGCAAGCCTACCTCACCCACATGCAGACCTCGGCCAACGACTTCGTCGCCGGCGAGGGGCTGCTCATGGCGCCGACCGTCGCCGTCTCGCGCCTGCTCGACCGTGCCGGCCTCACGCTGCAGGACTTCGATTTCTACGAGATCCACGAAGCGTTCGCGGCGCAGGTGCTCGCCACGCTCAAGGCGTGGGAAGACCCGGAGTATTGTCGCGCGCGCCTCGGCCGCTCGGGACCGCTCGGCACCATCGACCGGGCGAAGCTCAACGTGATGGGCTCGTCGCTCGCCTATGGGCATCCCTTCGCTGCGACGGGCGCCCGCATCGTCGCCTTGCTCGCGAAGCTGCTCTCGGAACGCGGCGGCCGCGGCCTCATCTCGATCTGCACCGCAGGCGGCATGGGCGTCGCGGCGATCCTCGAGAGCGCGAAGGGCGCGTGACGGTGCGAGGCGGACGCGATGTCGAAAGTGATGCTCTCGTCCCTGTTCGGCCTGTTTAACACGATCGACTGGGTCGGCACTCTGGTCGCGATCTTTCCGTTCATTGGGCTGCTGACGAACGGCAACGGGTTCCTGTCGGGCGGCACCGCGGACATGATCCTGCTGTTGCTGCTCGCGTCGCTGCCGGTCTGCGCGATCCTGTCCACCGTCCTCTTCAAGTTCCGCGGGAAGAAGGTTGCGGGCCTGCTGGTGTCGGCCATTCCCACCGCGATCGGATTGCCGCTCTATCTCCTTGCCGCTTGAGGCACCCGCTTCGAAAGTCGCACGTTGTCTTTCCCCGTCATTCCCGCCAAGCGGAGCGCAGCGACGCGCAGAGCGGGAATGACGGAGGTCATGGAATTGTGCAACAGCCCTTGAGGAGCCGCACCGCCCGGTCTCGCGTCGCCGCGGGCGGCTTTACGACGACCGCGATCGCTCTGTCTGCGCGACGAGCCGCGCCCGTATCTCGCGCAGCTCCCTCAGCGTCGTCTGCAGGTCGTTGCGCTTCCCGATCAGCGCCGCGATATGACGGTCCGCGCGCTCGCGCAGCGCTGCCGCGTCCTCGGATGTCGTCGCGGCCGCATCGTAGACGGCCAGGTGCTCGCCGATCTCCTCGAGCGTCAGGCCAAGGTTCTTGGCCCGGATGATGAGCGCGAGGCGCTGGCGGTCATCCGGCCCGAAGACGCGGGCGGTGCCGCGCCGAGCGGGCCGCAGCAGCCCGCGGGACTCGTAGAAGCGGATCGCGCGCGTCGAGATGTCGAACTCCCGGGCGAGGTCGCCGATGGCAGCCGGCCGCGAGGTGCCGGGCGGCTCGTATGGCCGCTGTGGTGCGGATCGTCGTTCAGGGCTGCGATGGGGCGGATCCGGCGAGATGCCCCGTTTGGCCGTATCGGTCATTTGGCACGCGCCCGCTGGGCCTCCTCTTCCTTGAGCTCTTTCTTGGAGAGCTTGCCGATCATCGTCTTCGGGAGCTGGTCGCGGAATTCGATCTCGGACGGCATCTCGATGCGGCTGAGCTTCGGCGCAAGGTGCACGAGGATGTCGTCCTTGCTGGCTGTCTGCCCGGACTTCAGCTTGATAAACGCTTTTGGCGCCTCGCCCCGGTAGCTGTCCTTGATCCCGATCACGGTCACCTCGGCGACCGCTGGATGGGTCGCGATCGCCTCCTCGATGTTGCGGGGGTAGACGTTGTATCCGGAGCAGATGATCAGGTCCTTGATCCGGTCGACGATGAAGAAGAAGCCGTCGTCGTCCATCGTGGCGATGTCGCCCGTGCGCAGGTAGCCGTCCGGCGTCATCTGCTCGGCGGTCTCCTGGGGCCGGTTCCAGTAGCCCTTCATCACTTGCGGCCCCTTGATGCAAATCTCGCCTTTCTCGCCGCGCGGCACCTCGGCCGTCGGGTTGGCGGGATCGCGCAGCGAGATGATCGTGCCCGGGATGGGTTGGCCGATCGACAATTCCTTCACCGGGCCCTCGAGGGGATTGATCGTCACGGCGGGCGAGGCTTCCGAGAGCCCGTAGGCCTCGATCAGCTTGCAGCCCGTGAGTGTCTCGAACTGCCGGCGCGTCTCGAGCAGCAGCGGCGCGCCGCCCGACAGGCAGAACTTCAGCGACGAGAGATCGTACCTCGCGAGCTTCGGGTGGTTGAGCATGGCGACGAACATGGTCGGCACGCCCGGCATCAGGGTCGGCTTGTGCCGCGTGATCATCGCCATGGCGTCGTCGAGGACGAACCGCGGCATGACGATGATCTCGGATCCCGTCGCAACCGCCATGTTCATCACCGCCTGCATGGCGAAGACGTGGAAGAACGGCAGCGCGCCGAGGACGCGCTCCTTGCCCGGCTCGAGCCCGGGAACCCATGCCATCGACTGGCGCACGTTGATGTCGACGTTGGCGTGCGTGAGCATCGCACCCTTGGGCACGCCGGTCGTGCCGCCGGTGTATTGCAGGACGGCGACGTCCTCCTCCGGCAGGACATTCGGCGTTTCGTAGCGGCCGTCGTTGTCGAGCAGGGCCTCGCTGGCGGAGATGCGCTCCCGCTGGGGGGAGCCCTGGATGCTGGCGAGGTCGCGCCCCTTGAAGAGCCGGAACAGGACGGACTTGGCCGCGGGAAGCAGGGACGGGAACGATGCGACGACCGCCCGCGGCAGGACGGCGGAGGCAAGTAGCGCCTCGACCTTGTCGAAGAGGATCTTGAGGTCCAGCGTCACCATCACCTCGGTGCCGCTGTCGGTGACCTGCCGGGCAAGCTCCTCGACCGTATAGAGCGGATTGAAGTTAACGATGATGCCACCCGCTTTCAGCACGCCGAAGTAGTATATGATGTAGGTGGGTGAGTTCGGGAGGAGCAGGCCGACGCGCGTTCCCTTGCCGACACCGATCCGCTGCAACCCGGCAGCCGCCCGTTCGACCAGGCCATGGATCTCGGAATAAATTGTCGTTTTTCCAATGAAATTCGTGCAGGGGCGGTCGCCGTGACGGGCGGCTGCCTCGTCGATCAGGCACCACAGGGGGCGGGCCTCGAAGTGCTGATGCCAGTCCACATTCGCGGGGTAGTGCCGCAACCAAGGGTAGGCCTTTTCGGCAGCGGCGCTGATGGCAGGCGATTGAGCGGCGGAGGGCATCAAGCTGTTTCCTCTCGAGCATCGGATCGGTGGAGCCGCCGTCACGGCAACTTCGGCGTCGGTTGCCTGCGACTATTCAACACAGAAACGCAGGCCATTACCAGTATGCAAGCGCATCCCTTGAAGGGCTATTTAAGGCGGCGAGGAGCAGCTATCTTAACCATCAGCCGACGGCAGCAATCAGATGCCGTTTACGGTTATCTGCGACCTATGCTTGCCCTCGAGCCATCCTTGATCTAGCAAAGGGCCATCGACAGGCTCCCGTGCGCATGCAACTCACGGGGCGGGAGAGCAAAATGGACGACACAGCGACGAAGATCGTCGACATCCTCAAGAAGCACATGAAAGAGCCGCGGGACGACATCGGTCTCGAAACGGCGCTCGCAGATCTCAAGATCGAGTCGATCGATCTCGCCATGATCGTCTTCGAGCTCGAAGACACCTTCGGCATCGAGATCCCCTACAACGCAAACGACACCGACGAGGCCGCCGCCTTCAAGACGGTTGGCTCCGTGGTCGAGCGGGTGAAGGACGTGATCGCCTCATCGAAGGCATCTGCCAAGGCCTAAGCCGCTCCCGATCGCTGATCGGGAGGCAGGTTCAGATCAGGCGTGTTCCGGGCCGGGGTGCATGTGCGCCATCGGGCCGGAGCCTCGTGCAAAGGATCGTGTCTTGAAAGACGGAGCGAACGCTCGGCGCCGCGTGGTGGTGACGGGCATGGGTGCGGTGACGCCGATTGGTCTCGACGCCACCGAAATGTGGGCCTCGATGCGTGCAGGCCGATGCGGCGTCAAGCCGATCGAGAACTGGCCGCTCGATGATCTCTACATCAAAATCGCAGGCGAGATCCGCGACTTCGATCCGGCCAAGCACGTGAAGAGCCGTAAGATCCAGTACGGCGACCGCTATTCGTGGTTCGCGGGACGCGCGGCCGACGAGGCGTGGTCCCAGTCGGGCCTCCCCACGCCGTATCCCGAGCCCTATCGGGCCGCCTCCGTCATCGGCTCCGGCGCCGGTGGCTTCTCCACCATCGAGACCGCCTACAGCGACCTCTTCGTGCATCATAAGAAGGCGACGAACCCGCTGACGCTGTTGCGCATCATCGGCTCGTCGGCGTCCGCGCACGTCGGCATCGAGTACGGGATCAAGGGGCCGACCTTCGCCACCTGCTCGGCCTGCTCGACGGCGACCCACGCCATCGGCATCGGCCTCGACTACATCCGCAACGGCGTGGTCGACGTCGCCGTCACCGGCGCCAGCGAGGCGGTGCTGACCTACGGCTCCATGCGCGTCTGGCAGGCGATGCGCGTGCTCTCGCCGGACGGCTGCTTCCCGTTCTCGAAGAAGCGCAACGGCACGGTTCTCGGCGAAGGTGCGGGTGTGCTGGTGCTGGAAGAGTACGAGCACGCCAAGGCCCGCGGCGCGACCATCCTGGCCGAGATCATCGGCTACGGCATGTCGTCGGACAGCAAGGACATGGTCAACCCGGATCTCGACGGGCCGCGGACCGCCATGCAGATGGCGCTTGACGATGCCGGAATTGCGCCGTCCCAGGTCAACTACCTCAACGCGCACGGCACGGCGACCACACTCAACGACATCAACGAGACGAACGCCATCAAGACGGTGTTCGGGGACCACGCCCACAAGCTCGCCGTCTCGTCGACCAAGTCCATGACCGGGCATCTGCTCGGGGCAGGCGGCGCGGTCGAGGCCGTGGCCTGCATCAAGGCGATCCAGGACGGGTTCGCCCCGCCGACCATCAACTATACCGAGCCGGACCCGAAGTGCGATCTCGACTACGTGCCGAACGAGGGCCGCTCGATGCCCATCAAGTACGCCATGTCGAACTCGTTCGCGTTCGGCGGCCTCAACGCAGTGCTGCTGTTCGGTCCGCCGCCCGCCTGAGGATCCGCGTGATTGACTGAGGTTTCCGCTCCCGCGCGCCCGGCGCGGGAGCGTTTTTCTTTCTTGCGCCTCGTCGAGACGCACGGGACGCGACGCGGCGCCGCCGTCAGGGCTTCTCTCGCCGGGCATTGACGAACGCGCGGAAGGCCGCGAGCGTCGCCTCGCTGACGTGATGCTCGATGCCTTCCGCATCGACCTCGGCCGTCGCCGCGTCGATGCCGAGCGCGAGCAGCAGCTCCACCACCAGCCGATGCCGTTCGCGGGCGATGACGGCCATTTCCTGTCCGCGCTCCGTCAGGAAGATGGACCGGTAAGGCTTCGTGGTGACGAGGCCATCGCGCTGCAGACGCTGAACGGCGTTGTTGACGGTCGGCATGGTGACGCCCAAGCCCTCGGCCAGGTCGACGACGCGTGCTTCGCCCTTTTCCTCGATCAGGTCGGCGATCAGCTCGACGTAGTCCTCGGCCATCTCCGTCTGGTGCGCGTCGCGGACGCGTTGGAACCGTTCTGCCCGGTTGCTCGCCACGTGACAGCGTCGCTTGGCCGAAGTCATCTCTCTCCCTCGACTGTCCAGGACGTGATCCTACCTCAATTCGCCGTTGACAACAATGTTAGCTCGAGCTAACAAATGGTGGCCTTGCTAATTCGGTAAGCGTGCAAGCGCAGAATGGAAAAAAGGGGACCCGACCGATGCCGAGCGGCTGTGCGAAGGTGGGCGTGTTCGCCTGCACCGTGGCACTCCTCAGTGTTTCGGAGGCCGCAGTGGCTCAGGAGAAGGATCGCTATTCGCTGTTCGATCCGACCCCCGACCGGCTGTTGCGGGACATGACGACCGACCGGCCCGACACGACCGAGAGCCCATTTACGGTCGATGCGGGCCGCATCCAGGTGGAGACCACGATTGTCGGCTTCTCGCGCTCGGACGCCGATCCGGCCGGCGCCGTCACCGACAGCTACGAGCTCGCGGTGACCAATGTGAGGGTGGGGCTCACGCAGAGCGTGGAGGTCGACGTCGTGTGGCAGCCGTACGGCGTCGTGCGCACGCGGCAGCGGCTTCCTCCAGGCACGATTCGCGATGACGGGATCGGTGGGCTCGACCTGCGCGGCAAGGTGAACCTCTGGGGCAACGATACGTTCGACAAGCAGGGCTCGGCGCTGGCGCTGCTGCCGTACGTCTCGTTGCCGACCGACCGGCACAACGGGATCGGCCCCGAGCATGTCGAGGGCGGATTGATCGTGCCTCTCGCGCTCAGGCTTTCGGAGAAGCTCGGCCTCGGCGTGAACGGCGGCATGCACTGGGCCAAGGACGACGGCGGCTACCGGGCCGAATATCTCGCCTCGGCATCGCTCGCCGTCGAGTGGACCGGCAAGCTCGGCACCTACTACGAGGTTGCGGCCCGCTTCAACGTCGATGATCCGCGCGGCGGCGAAGCGGTGATGCTCGGAACCGGCATGACGTATGCGCTCGCAGAGAACCTGCAATTCGATGCCGGCGTGAATGTCGGAGTGACCTCCGCCGCCGACCGCATCAATCCTTTTGTCGGCATCTCGCGACGCTTCTGAGGCCGAGCATCGCGATGATGTCATTGACCAAGTGACGGAGCGCTGGAAATGCAGTCGAGTTCGGGGATGTTAGGGTTCAGGACGGCCCTGGGGAGGCTGGTCGCCGGGGCCGCGACGCTGGCGATCGCCGGACTGTGCCTCGCTTCTGCGGCATTGGCGCAGGCGCCGCGGTCCGGTCCCTTGAAGGTCGTGACCACGTTCACCGTCATCCGCGATATCGCGGCGAACGTGGCGGGCGATGCCGCGACGGTCGAGTCGATCACCAAGCTCGGCGCCGAGATCCATGACTACCAGCCGACGCCGCGCGACATCGTTCGCGCGCAGGGCGCCGAGCTGATCCTCTGGAACGGTCTCAACCTCGAGCGCTGGTTCGAGCGCTTCTTCCAGAACCTCAAGAACGTGCCCGCCGCCGTTGTCACCGAGGGCATCACGCCGCTGCCCATCCGTGAGGGGCCCTACACCAACAACCCGAACCCGCACGCCTGGATGTCACCGGCGAATGCGCTCGTCTACGTCGAGAACATCCGCAAGGCATTGAGCGAGCGTGATTCCGCTAACGCCGCCGTCTACCGGCGCAACGCCGAGGCATACGCGGCGAGGATCAAGGCGATCGATACGCCCTTGCGTGAGCGTCTGGCGGCCATTCCCGAAGCGCGTCGCTGGCTCGTCACCAGCGAGGGTGCGTTCAGCTATCTGGCCCGCGACTACGGTTTGAAGGAGCTTTACCTCTGGCCGATCAACGCCGATGCGCAGGGCACGCCGAGCCAGGTGAGGAAGGTCATCGACACGGTCAGGCGCGAAAAGATACCCGTCGTGTTCAGCGAGAGCACGGTCTCGGACCGCCCGGCGCGGCAGGTCGCCTCGGAAACCGGCGCGCGTTACGGCGGCGTTCTCTACGTTGACAGCCTCAGTGCGCCGGATGGCCCCGTGCCGACCTACCTGAAGCTGCTCGAGGTGACCGTGGACACCATTGCGAAGGGATTCGGCGAATAATGCTCCAGGTGCTCGCCAGACGGTCCGCCAGAGCGCGCGAGGTCGTCGTGGCCTCGCTCGACGTCGAAGGCGTAACCGTCGCTTACCCGAACGGTACGCTGGCGCTCGAAAATGCGACGTTCCACTTGGGCCCCGGCACGATTGCCGGCCTCGTCGGCGTGAATGGCGCGGGCAAATCGACGCTGTTCAAGGCCATCATGGGCTTCGTCGCGCCGTCGGCAGGCGAGGTACGGATTGCGGGCTTCTCCGCGCGGGACGCCCAGCAGCGCGGCCTCGTCGCCTACGTCCCGCAGTCCGAGGAGGTCGACTGGTCCTTCCCCGTCCTCGTCGAGGACGTCGTCACGATGGGCCGCTACGGCCACATGGGCTTTCTGCGCATCGCGTCGCGCGAGGACCGGCGCAACGTGGATGCGGCGCTCGAGCGCGTGGGCATGACCGCGTTCCGCAAGCGCCAGATCGGCGAGCTGTCCGGCGGCCAGCGCAAGCGCGTCTTTCTCGCGCGGGCGCTGGCGCAGGAGGGGCTGGTGATCCTCCTCGACGAGCCGTTCACGGGCGTTGACGTCAAGACCGAGCAGGCGATCGTCGCGCTGCTGCGCGAGCTCAAGGCCGAGGGCCACCTGATGCTCGTCTCGACGCACAATCTCGGCAGCGTGCCCGACTTCTGCGACGAGGTCGTCCTCGTCCGCCGCACGGTTCTTGCCGCCGGCCCGACCGCCACGACGTTCACGCAGGCCAACCTGGAGCAGGCATTCGGCGGCGTGCTGCGCCATTTCCGCCTCGACGGGGCGGCCCTCCACGACGACGACGATCGCCGCAGCGTCACGGTGCTGACGGACGACGAGCGCCCGGTTGTGTTCTATGGCGCCGAGACGCATGCCGACGCACCGCTTCCCAGGAACGAGCCGGAGAAGCCCTGATGCCCGATCTCCTCGCGCCGTTCGCGTACGACTACATGGTGAAGGCCATGTGGGTCTCGGCGCTGGTCGGCGCGACGTGCGCCTTTCTCTCGTGCTTCCTGA
>Ga0180220_1001897_pt1 | contig 14396 bp, 10 predicted proteins | sample eDN5th37CBELigBY_FD_151335 | JGI IMG/M metagenome (GOLD analysis project Ga0180220, IMG submission 151335) | Enriched backyard soil microbial communities from Emeryville, California, USA - eDNA 5th pass 37_C BE-Lig BY (version 2) (version 2) | ecosystem: Environmental > Terrestrial > Soil >... | reverse complement strand
ACTCAGCCCCATGGTTAAGTTGTCGCGACCTTTACAAATTACTCAGCCGACAACTTCAACGCCATCCCGCACGCCAGGTTTTGCAGAGCTTCCCTAGCGAGAAGCCGGCCGCGACCGCGCGCACGGCAGACAGCGGCTGAGCCGTGCATACGCTCGTCCGCCGGTTCGTCAAGACGGGCATAGCGTTCCTCTTCGCGGGGCTCGCTCTCGGCGCGTGGCTCATGACCGGACGCGAACTGCTGGGCGTCTGGCCGCACCCGCACCTCGTGTCCGCGCACGCGCACGCGATTCTCGTCGGCTTCGTGATGTTTCTCATCCTGGGCGTGGCGCTCTGGCTCTTCCCGCGCGCGCCGAAAGAGGATACGCGCTACTCGCCGGAGCGTGTCGCGCTCTCGTACTGGATACTCCTGGCCGCCACCGCGGGCCGGTTCCTCGCCGAAGCCGCCCGAGCCTGGTCCGACTCGAAGACGCTCGCCTGGATATTGGTGCTGGGAGGGGTCGGGCAGATCGTCGGGTTCGGACTGTATTTCTGGACCATGTGGCCACGAATCCGCCCCGTCGGAAGCCACATACGCGAAGCAAAGGGTGAGAGGTTCTGACGCCCCGGCTTCGTACCCGCCGACCAGAGGGTACCCGGTCAGGCTCGCCACACAGAGCGGCGCAAGCGCATGCGTTCCGGCGCTCCAGTGCCGCGCCAGTCACCGCTACCCACCCACCCGGCATTGACACCGCTTCTCACCCGGCCGTCGCTTGGCGCGTTCCGGCCGCTCGCCCCGCTGGTACGTTGCGTGCTGAAACGGCGCGGCGCTGCCGTCGAGTAGCCCTTGACGGCTGGAATGGCGCGCCGTAGGTTCGGGATCATCGGAAGAAAAGTGCGTCATACCTGCCACCTCCAGCGAGCGGGCGCTCACGCGTCACCCGCTGGAGGGCGCACGACAATAGTCGTCGACGCGGGAGGAGTCGCATGCGCAGATCCAGGCTGTTCAACCCCTGGCTAGCCGGCGTGACCATCGTCGCCGGCCTGGCCGCAGGTTGCAGCGATCCGACGGACAGGCTCTTGCTGTCGCGCACCGGGAGCGGGGGGCACGTGCCGCCTCCGGAGATCGATCTGCCCGCTCCCCAGAACGGCGAGTTCCAGGTCGCCTATTTCGCCGGCGGCTGCTTCTGGAGCGTGGAAGCCATGTTCGAACGCCTCGATGGCGTGCAGGAGGCCGTCTCCGGCTTCTCCGGCGGCTCTGCAGAAACCGCGATCTACAACCTGGTCGTCGGTGGCGGCACGGAGCACACGGAAACGGTCCGGGTGACGTACGATCCGTCGCGAATCACTTACGGCCAGCTCCTGCAGATCTTCTTTACGGCGATCCACGACCCGACGCAGGTAGACAGGCAGGGGCCCGATGTCGGCCGGCAATACCGGTCGGAGATCTTCTATACCAGCGAGGCACAGAAGAACGTCGTACAGTCGTACATTCAGCAACTCAACGCATCGGGCGTGATCCAGGGGACCATCGCCACGAAACTCACACCGTTCAAGGCCTTCTATCCGGCGGAAGAGGAGCATCAGGATTTCGTCGCGAAGAACTGGACGCACCACTACGTCGTGACGTTCACCTGGCCGAAGCTGGACAAGCTGCGTCAGGCGTATCCCGAGTTCTATCGTGAACTGTGAGCCGTACACATCTGGCGCTATAGAATTCTGGAGCACTACGGATAATGGATCGAAGGACTTTCATTGCGAGTCTGGTGGGCGCGTCGGCGATACCCATCGTGGGGTGTTCGGATACGACGGCGCCGCCCTCATGGACTGATTTCCTGGGGGAGGTCGACCCACCCACGCCGCCTGAAGTCGAAAAGACGAAGGAACAGTGGCAGGCAGCGCTGCCGCCGGCGGTATATGCGATCATGTTCGAGAACGGGACGGAGCCCGCCTACTCCCATCCGCTCAACAATGAATATGGTGCGGGGACGTATGTGTGCTTCGCCTGCAACAATCCGCTGTTTTCGTCGGACACGAAATATGATTCGAAAACGGGGTGGCCGAGTTTCTGGGACCGGCTTCCTGGATCGATTCTCTATGAGCTGGAAATCGACAGAGAACAGACGCTGCCGGGGATAGAATATCACTGTCGCCGCTGTCATGGGCACCATGGCCACGTCTTTGGCGACGGTCCGCCGCCCACCGGCCGACGACACTGCAACAACGGTCTGTCGCTTAAGTTTATCCCGGAAGGTGATCCACTTCCGCCGCTGGTGAAGTAATGTTCAACAGGTACGCGGTTGTCTCGGCGCTGGCGCTCGCGTGCATTTTCGGCGTGGTGCGACCGGCGCAGTCACAGATGATGGGCGGACGAAGCGCTCAGGGCAGCCGCGAGGCGATGATCGAGCGGCTTGCCGGCCTCACGCCGGAGCAGAGAGCCTACCTCGAAGCGCACCAGGAGGCCCGGCAGGGTACGAGGATCACCGGGCACCGCGTATCGCTCCGGGTCAGGCACAACAACTACAGCCGCGAGACGGTGGCTGCCCCGATCGACGTTTCCGAAACCGTCAGCGAACTGGTCTATTCGCTCCGGCGACCGGGGTGGTCTCTGAGGATTGCGGGCGGACCGCTCTGGTTCAAGCAGGACTCGATCTCCATCACGGGGTTGTCGGCCGTCGACGCGCGGCTCGAGCTGGCGGTCGCGTCGCGCGATTCGCTCCGGTTCGCGCTCCGGGCGCCGAGCAGCCCGACATCGCTTTCGGACCCTGAGGTCAATGCGGTGTCCGCGCTCGGTACGTCTGCCGTGGATCTCGCGAGCGTCCAGTTCGGCACACCGGCTCGCATCTCCGCGGGTTACACGCACGTCCGCGCTATGGGCGGCTCGATGCTGGCCACCTTGCGTGCGGGCGCCGATTTCGAACCGAAACCATCGGGCTCGGAGGCCGTGTACTGGCGCGGCACCACGGTTCGCGGCGGCGTCAACCTTGCCCGGGAGCGGGGACTCGGCCGCGTGGGCATCGGCATCGAGGCGTCGTACAGCTTCGCAGATTCACTCGGCGGCAACAATCTCTTCCAGGGCGGCGGCACGGTACTCGCCCGGGCGGACGCCGCGACGGTGTTGACGGGTCTCGGCGACGTTCTGGTCGCTGGATCCGCATCGTACTTCCGCCCCCACTCCGCCGACCGCGTAACGCCTTCGGGGCTGCGCGAGCCGGCTGGCGATTTCAAGGGCGTGAGCGCCGTCGCCATCATCCCGGCGGGAAATATCCTGATCACGCCGATCGTGGTGGTTTCGAGCGACGCGAGCGATTCGACTAGTGAGGTGAGCACGATCGAGGACTCGGCATGGTCAATGGGCACCTCGGTCGCAGTCGACATTCCGTTCGCCGGTCGCTTCACCATCAATCCGGAAGTCGGGTACGCCACGGGCTCGATCCGAAAGGACGTGGTTACCGGAGGCCAGCTCGATCGACGCACCTACTCGCTGTCGGGCTGGTGGATCGCTGCCGGGCTCTCGGCCACGTTCTGAGACCACCCTCGTGGGTGGTTCGCACTCCCGGGCGTGCTACCGAGACCGAGGGGAAAGGCAACGCCTGATCGTACCGCGTGGAGGTCGCCCGCACATGCCGTGGGCGCGCTCTCCGATCGAGAAATCGTACTGCCACTCGTCTGATCTCTCCACTTCGACGGCCAGGCAGCGCATCCATGCGACACTCCTGGCCCTCGCCGGATGTCCGGATAACCGCGGTCACTGCGTCACACTGTTGACGGCAAGTGGCCGGCGCCGCGTTCCAGCGCGGCGTCGGATGCGCAAGCTCCGCGCGGACCGCGACTTGTCGTGACCGACGATTTCGGGCAACTTGGTGGATCGTGCTGGCTCACGGTCAGTGGCCAGCGGAAGCAACCACTGGATGGAGCAATTGCATGCGACGCTTCGCAGCGCTGGCCGCTTTCGTATCGCTGACAGCAGGGTGCAGCCTGCTTTCCGAGCCGGAGATCGATACCATCGCAGACATGGTCATCGCGTCCGGCAACGAACAGGTCGCTCCGGCGGGCACTATACTGACAACGCCGTTCGTGGTGAAGGTGGTGAATCCCGAGGGGAAGGGTTTGCGGGGGGTAGCGATCGGCTGGGAAGTGACAGAAGGAGACGGCGTGACATCGCACGTCTGGACGACCACGGATGAAGACGGGCTCGCAATGGTCTTCTTCAAACTCGGCTCCACACCTGGCACGAACAAGGTCACCGCGTACTTCGCCGGGGTGCAAGGCGTCGATCACACCGTTGTCTTCACCGCCACCGGGACAGAGCCCTGAGTGCGAGGCCGGGCTGGCGCTACGCTGTGCTGGTGCGATCGTAGTGAGTGATGGTGAGCCCCCCGGTGATCGGTCCGGCAGCATCCCTCCGATCAGCAGCCCGCACTTCGAACCGAGAGAATTCGGAGACAGACACGGCGAGGCAGTGTCGCTGGAAAGCGGGCACTGCCGGCAAGTGAACGGGGCCGCATGGTGCTTCCATGCGGCCCCGTTCACGTTCCCATCCGAAATCACATCCTCACATTCAAACGCGCGAAGTAGTAGGCGCCGGAGCTACCCATCTGAACAGCGTCCCAGAGCCCGCCCGTTTCCGTGGCCTCGGCCGGCTGCTGCGTGGGGTAGGCGTTGAACAGGTTGGCCGCGCCGACGGTAACCCGGGCGTGGTCCGAAACCCGGATCGTCGTGCCGAGATCCACCGTGTACTGCGCGTCATAGCTGTATGGCTGGTAGTCCCAGTCGATCAGCTCGATTCCGCCAAACCTGGTGAGCCGGAGCTCGGTGGAGAGGCGGCCATAGTCGTGCTGGATCGACGCCGTCACCTTGCTCGGCGGGGCGGCCGCCTTGAGGAACGCCCGTTCGCGTGCGTCGAAGTACGTCTCCTCCCGACCCTCCAGACGTGGACTCGTGTGGATCGCGTTCATGCGCAGGCGGTTCCAGTTGCCGGCGAACATCCAGCGGAACGCGTGCAGCCCCATACGGCGATCCCAGGCCAGGACGATGTCCAAACCATAGGTCTGTGTGTCGAGCGCGTTGGTGAAGAACTGCGCGGCGCCGACGCCGAGGCGCTCGAGCTCCTCGCCGATGGCAGGGTCATCGGCCTCAAAGGAACCGGTGAGCACGATGCGATTGTCGATGTCGACGAAGTAGGCATCGGCCGTAGCCGAGAGGCCGCCGACGCTCACCGTCACGCCGCCGCTGGCGCTGTAGGATTCTTCCTCCTGGAGCGGAGGCACGCCGAGCGTCGCGGTAATCGGGCTCTGGTTGCGAGCAATGATCTTGTCGACTGCCTCACCACCGACGAAATCGGTGAAAGTCGTGTTGAAATGGATCTGCTGCAGCGACGGCGCGCGAAACCCCGTGCCGGCGCTCGCCCGAACGACCAGCGCGTCGGTCAGGCGGTAGCGCCCGGCCAGCTTGCCCGTCAGCGTCGAGCCGAAATCGCTGTAGCGTTCAGCGCGGGTGGCGGCGCTGAGCAGCAGTCGAGGAGTGACATCGAGCTCGATGTCGACGAAGGCGCCGGCGTTCGTCCTCCGCTCGTCGACTTCGTTGTCGGGGCGGAAACCGGGGAATCCCTGGGACCCGCCAGGGCGCCCGAGCACGTCGGTCTGGACGACGCGCCCGTTCTGCACGACCTCCACGACGCCGTAGTTCCGGTACGACGCCTCCTCACCGGCGAAAATGCCATAGCGATCGGTGCGGTGCTCCACGCCGAACGCGATGTTCAGGCCGCTCGCGACATCGGCGAGGAAACGGGAGAGTCGGGCACCCGTCGTCCTTTGGGAAAACCGGAAACCTCCGGCGTCGAACCGGGTCGGCGAGGCCTCGAGGAGCGAGGCATTGAGCGAGCCATCGACGAAGTAGTGGAACTCGTTGGAGCCGTAGGTCCCGTACAGGTCCACGTCCCACCCCCTATGTTCCGTGCGAACGCCCACGGTCAGTGCGTGGTCGTCGACGTCCGAGAGGATTCGGGGATCGAAGCCATTGGGGTAGATGGCCGGGACGTTGCGCTCCGAGTCGGCCTCGCGGGTCCAGGCGTAGGCGTCGCCATGGCGAAGCTGGTACCCGCCGAAAGCATAGAGTGCGGCGTTCTCGCCGACCGGCATCATCGCATTGGCGAAGAAGGAATAGCTCTCGCTCGCCGCATCGCCGAACTGCCGCCGGAACACGTCGAACCGGTCCGGGTCCGCCGGCCTGGTCGTGCGCCCCTGCCTGTGCCACTCAGCAGTCGCGTTCAGGAACCCTGTCGCGCCGAGCGGCATCCCGTAGTTCGCCGACAGCCTGTAGTCCTCGCCATCGAAGCGGTCGGCGCGCAGAACGTCGAAGGTGGCCGGCGGCCTGGCGTTGTGCGCGCCCACGGAAACGGAGCCGTCGAAGCCGTCCGTCGACGACTTGAGAACGATGTTGATCACGCCGGCAATGGCATCGGAGCCGTACTGGGCGCTTGCGCCGTCCCGGAGGATTTCGATTCGCTCGATCGCGGCCGCGGGGATCGCGTTCAGGTCCGTGCCGGTGTTTCCCCGCCCACGGGTGCCGAAAATGTTGATGAGCGACGAGGTGTGGCGTCGCTTCCCGTTGATCAGCACCAGCGTCTGATCAGGGCCGAGTCCGCGCAGAGAAGCCGGGTCGATGTGGTCCGAACCATCGGCGCCCGACTGGCGGTTTGCGTTGAAGGAAGGAGCGGCGTAGTGGAGGATCTGGTTGAGATCCTGCCGACCGGCCCGCTGCATGAGCGCGGCCGGTTCGAGCACGTCTATCGCATTGGGTGTTTCCACGGCCGAGCGGCCCAGGCGCCGCGTCCCCACGACTTCGATGCCGGCCACCGGAATCCCCCGCTGGAGCACGACATCCAGTCGGGCGGCACCCGCCGGCCGGTGCTCCACCGTGGCGTATCCGAAGAGGGAGAACACGAGAACCGCGTCCTCCGACGAATACGTGATGGCGTAGCTGCCGTCGGCCGAAGTCGTGGCGACGTTCACGGTACCCGGTTGCGTGATGCGAACACCGGCGAGCGGGGTGCCGCCATCGTCGGTGACGGTGCCGGTTACCGAGAGTTGCCGGGCCCCGGCCGGCACGACCGTGGCCACGATCAAAACGATCGCCGCCGCGCATGCGCGCCACCACGGGCCGCGTCGCGAGTCGGATCGAGAGAAATAGGAATGATCGTCACGGCGCCGCAGCATACACGCTCCCTTGTCTGGTTTACCCTGATGTTGCGCGGCAAGGTATCGTCGGCGACTCGCGCGATGGAAGGGGGAAGGCAACGATTATTGGAACGGCGTACGGCGAGGGCTGCGGATAGGGCCAGGGCTAGCGCCTCGTTCGGCACCTAATCCGGGGACAACCAACAACGCCGGCAGGGTCGGCAGGCAGTTCACGGTGAGTCGCGCCCTGGACAACAGCCACCCTCGACGCGGCTGCCGATGCCCATTGGCCTTAGCCCTGGCCTTAGCCATAGCCCTCGCCGTAGGCCGTCCCGAATGACGAACGCCGCCGGGGTCCGGCCAGCGTGGCCGGACCCCGGCGGCGAAGTCACCCGGATAGGGATCAGTCCGCGGATGCGGTCACCGGCGCGAGCTCCGGGATGTGCCGACCGTCGGCGCGTTCGAGAGCCGGGTCGTCCTCCTCGGCCGGCGCCAGCACCTCGAACCGGTCGAGCTTCACGTAGATGACCGGGATGAGGATCAGCGTGAATACCGCCGAGAGGAGCACACCCCCCATGGTGACCACCGCCATGGGAACTCGGAACCCGGCGCCGGGACCGCTGGCGATCGCCTGCGGAACCAGCGCGATCACTATCGCAATGTTCGTCATCACGATGGCCCTGAGCCTCGCCGGTCCCGCCTCGAGCAGCGCTTCGACAGGGCCCAGCCCCTGTTTCCGGAGCTGGCCCGCGTGGTCGAGGATGAGGATGGCGTTGTTCACGACGATCCCGACGAGCATGATCATCGCCATCATGCTGAAGATGTTCATCGACGCGCCCCACAGGAACAGGCCGAGGAAAGCGCCGACAGCGCCGAGCGGCAGCGTCAGCATGATCGTGATCGGGTGGATCAGCGATTCCAGGATCATCGCGAGCACGAGGTACGTCAGCACGATCGCGAGGATGAGCGCGGTGAGCATCGAGCCCAGCGCGTCGCTGAAGTTCTCGAACTCGCCGGTGATCCTATAGCCGTAGCCTGGCGGGACGGGTGACGCGTCCAGAACCTCCTGGATCGCGGCGACCGCGCCCGTCAGGGCCGTGCCGGGCGCCATGTTGGCGTTGATCTCGACGGTCCGGACCCGATCGACGCGGGTGATGGACGTCGGGCTGGGCAGCTCTTCGATCGTACCCAGCGCCGCGAGCGGAACACTCCCGCGTGCCGTGCGGATCTCGATCTCGCCGATCTGCGAGGTCCTGGCGCGCGCCTCTTCCGTGAGGCGGACGCGGATGTCCCGCTCCTCACCGACCTCGCCGCGGAACACGCCTGCCTGCGTGCCTTCGATCGCCGTTCGCAGCACCTCGCCGACCTGCCCCACGGTGACGCCGAAGTCCGCGAGCGCGGCCCGGTTGGGTCTGAACACGAGCTCCGGGCGCGGATCCTCTGCCGCACTCCGCACATCCTGCAACGCCGGGGAAGCTGAAAGCTCGTCCTCCAGCCGCTCGGCGTGCCGACGCAGCTCGGCGTAATCGGGTCCCGAAATCTGCACCTGGATCGGCGCCGTCGCGCCTCCGCCGATCTGGCTCGGGTCGATCGTGGTGACGGTGAGGTCCGCGTCAGGGAGCGCGGCGAGCGCCGTCCGCATCTCCGAGACGAGCGCTTCCGGCTCACGCGCGCCTTCCGTGAGCGTTGGCGCCTCCGCCGCTGCCCATGAACACGTCGCCGCCGCCGGATACCGTGGTCAGGATCGCGTCGACTTCCGGGAACTGACGAAGGATCGCCTCGGCCCGCTCCGCCGACGCGGAAGTCCGTTCCAGCGGTGATCCAACGGGCAGCTTCAGCTCCACCTGGATCGCGCTCTGATCGCCGGGCGGCAGGAACTCACCGCCAACGAAGTTGACGGCGATACCGAGCGAAACGACCGACATGACGAAAGTCGCGCCTATCACCAGCCAGCCGTTGCGCGGTCGGGCCAGTGCCCAGCGCAGGGCGTCACGATAAACGCCTTCGATCGAGTCGAACGCCGCTTCCCAGCGACGCCACAGGAAGGCCAGCCTCCCGTGCCTCGCGGCTGCGGCCTCTGATTCCTTCAGCAGCCTTGCCGCCATGAGCGGCGCCAGCGTGAAGGAAATCAGGATCGAGAAGAACGTGGCGAACACGACGGTGAGACCGAACGCGTAGAAGAACTGGCCGATAATGCCTTCCATGAACGCGATCGGCGTGAACACCACCACGTTGGTCAACGTGGAAGCAGCAACCGCCACTGCGATCTCGGAGGTACCCCGCCGAGCCGCCGTTCCGGGGCGCGAGCCCGTGGCGAGGTGCCGGTCGATGTTTTCCAGGACCACGATCGTGTTCGTGACCAGAATGCCGACCGTGATGCCCAACGCCATGAGCGTCATCACGTTGAGCGTGAAGCCCGCCAGGTCCATGAGCAGGAAGGTCGCGACGATCGTGACCGGCATCGCAGTCGCCGCGACCACCGTTCCTCGCCAGGAGTGCAGGAAGAGGAACAGCACCGCCGTCGTGAGCAGCATACCGATCAGCAGGTTCGACAGCACGTCGCGAATGGAGTCATCGATGAACTCGCTGCCGTCCCGGACCATAGTGAGCCGGACTCCGGGCGGCAGTTCCGCCCGGATCGCATCCAGCTCAGCCCGGATACCGGCGGCGGTCGTGACCGTGTTCGCGTCGCTCCGTTTCTGGATCGAGATGCTGATCGCCGGATCGCCGTTGTACCGGGCGATCTGCTGCGTCGTCTCGTAACCCTCGCGGATCTCGGCGATCTCACCCAGGAGCACGGAACCGCCGCTCGGGAGGAACAACTGGAGCCCCGCCAGGTCCTGCACCGACGCGTACTCACCCACCACGCGGATCGGTACGTCGACCGCCTCTTCCGTGATGCGGCCGGAGGGCACCGACAGGTTTTCCGCGCGGATGAGATTTACGACGTCGGACAGCGTGACGCCGTATGCCTTGAGCCTGGCCGGGTCCACGAGGACCTCGACCTCGCGTGCGCGCCCGCCGACGATCTGGATGCCGGCCACGCCGCGCACACGGGAGAGCCGCTCGCGCAGGTCCTTGTCAGCCAGCTCGTAGAGGGCGTCGACGCCTTGCGGGCCCGACAGCGCCACGTTCATGATCGGAAACGCGCCAATGTCGAACTTCTGCACCATCGGCGCGCGGACGTCTTCCGGGAGCTGGCCGACCACCGTTTCGACGCGGTCGCGGACGTCGATCGCCGCCTGGTCCACGTCGACGTCCAGCTCGAACTGGACTATGACGATGGACACGTCCTGCTGCGAAATGGACCGCAGCACGTCGATACTCGCCAGCGACGAAATCGCTTCTTCCAACCGGTCGGTAACCTGCGACTCGATCTCCTCGGGTCCCGCGCCCGGGTAGACGGTCACGACGGAGACGACCGGGAACTCGACCGCGGGGAACAGCTCTGTCCGCAGTCGCAAGAATCCGAAGAGCCCGAGTACGACGAAGACCGTAATCAGCATCAACGTCAGTACGGGCCGCCGGACGGCTATCGTGGGCAGGAAATCAAACATCGCCGCTCGAGCTCCCTCCGTTGACCACGCGGGCGCGCGCGCCCTCGCTGAGCAACGAACCACCTTCCACGACTACCGACTCGCCAGCACTGACACCGTCGACGATCTCGATCCGCGTGGCGTCCTCGAGTCCGGTCGTGACTGCCCGCGACTGCGCCACGCCGCCGGCGACGATCCAGACCCGGCCATCCCGGACTGCAGAGCGCGGCACCCACAGCGTGTTGTCACGCTCCGCGATCTGGATCTGAACCGTAGCGAGCGTCCCGGCGATGAGCCCGGACTCGCGGGGGAACGCGACCTCGATCTCCACCAACCGGGTCGCCGGGTCGGCCTGGAGCGCGATCCGGCGGACCGCGCCGGTCGCGCCGCTCGGGAGCCTCGCCGTCTGGCCTTCCCGGATCGCAGCAGCATCGGCCGCGCCGATCCGGGCCCTCACGATGAACTCGCTCAGGTCTGCCACGCGCACGAGCGGATCACCCGCGCTGGGAATCATCCCGGGCCGGACCAGGACCTCGGTCACGGTCCCGGACAGCGGGCTGGTCAACACAACCACGTCCTGGACCGCGGCGAGGTCAGCCGCGGCAAGCTCGTGCTGCGTGAGGACCTGTTCCCACTCCTGTTCGCTTATCGCGCCGGCCTCGTAGAGCGGCCGCATCCGGTTGACCGTGCTCTCCGCCTGGCGGAGCGCAGCCTCGGCCTGGCGGATCCGCGCGGCCGTCGCCTCGCCGGCGTGCCGCACCAGGACCTGGCCCTCCCTGACGGCGTCTCCGACCTCCACGAGCACCGCCGAGACCTGATCACCGGTGCGCGCCCTGACCACGGCCTCCCGCACGCCCGACACCTCGCCGCTGTACTCCCGCCAGATGGCGAGTGCACCCTGCGTCACCGGTGCGACGGTGACCGGCACGCCCTGCTCAGCCCGCACCTCCTCGACCGTCGGAGCGGGCGGGCGATCCGCCGTCGCCTGCACGACCCGCACGGCAACCGTCGCCACTACGGCGATCCCGACTACGCCCCCGATCAGGTACCGCCGCCCTCGCCGTCCCTTTGCCTTCGCCATTCGCATCTCCCGTCGCGCACCGCGCGACTATCTGTCTCGAGCCGGGGACAACCCCGGCCGTTTCATCTCGTGATGGTCGTCGAACCGCGCAGCCGGTCCCCTGCCGGCCGCCGCTACGCGAAGCCTGAACCGATCGCGGCGAGGTGCCGGTTCGCCTGGAATGTCCAGCGACCACGCGCTCCGCTCGCCGCCCGGGTCCGGCTCAGTCGCCCTGCAACCGCTCAGCCAGGAGCGGGACGGTGCCACCCGTCACCCGCTCCAGCCGCGCCAGCGCGCTCACGTAACTGAACAGCGCCTGGGCCTCGTTGACCCTCGCCTGTTCGTGCATCAGACGGGCATTGGAGACGTCGAGCTGCGTCGCGAGCCCGTTCGCGAAACGGAGCTCCGCCAGCTCCAGCGCACGCTCCGCCTGCTCGACGGTGGCGCGCCTCGCCTCGATCTGCGACCGCGCGGCGTCGAACTCACCCAGTGCCGCCTCGAACTCCAGCTCGATCGCCTGACGCGCCTGGTCACGCTGCAGCTCCGCCTGGCGCAGCTCTGCTTCCGCCTGATCGATGCGGCCAGCCGTGCGAAGCCCGTCGAAGATCGGGATCGACGCCTGCAAACCAACCGCCCAGTCGCGGCGCCAGTCCGTGCCGAACGGGCTCACCCCGTCGGGGAACGCCTGCTGGCCGAAGACGCCGACGGCATTGATCGTAGGCAGCCGGTCTGCCTTCACCACGTCGATGGCCCGGTCCCGGGCAGCGACCACGGCGTCCAGCGCTTCGAGCGCCGGGCGCGAGGCGAGAGCCGCGCGGAGCGCGGACCGATCGATGTCGGCGATCCTCGGCTCGAGCGGTGTGACCAGCTCGAGGGGCTGGTCCGCCGGCACGTTGATGAGCCGCTTGAGATTGAGCTCCGCGACGCGACGTCCGTTGCGGGCCTGGACCACGTTCGGCTCCAGGTTGTCACGGTCGACCGCCGCGCGCAGCACATCGAAATCGGAAGCCGTGCCCTGCTGACGGAGGAGCTCCACGTGCTCGACCTGCTCCGTGGCCAGCCGGTGCGCCTCCTCGGCTATCGCCACCAGCTCGTTGGCCAGTACAGCCTCGAAGTAGGCCGTCCGGATCTGATGGGCGAGGTCGGCACGCGCCTCCTCCAGCTCCAGCTCTGCGGCCCGGCGCACCTCGCGGGCGATGTCGAGACCGGCACCCACCCGGCCGCCCGAGTAGAGCGCCTGCGAGATGCTGATCGTCGCGTTCCAGGTGTTCCGGCGACCGAACGGCAGCGATGCGAAAGGGTTGTCGCCGCCGTCGCCGCCATCGTCGCCACCACCGCCTTCATCGCCGCCGAACAGCCCCTGCCCCACCGCGTCGAACACCGACGCGAGCGTGCGGTTGTAGCCGATCTGCGCCGAAACCTGCGGCAGCGCGCCGGAGCGCGCCTGCGTCACCTGGCTGTCCGCCAGGTCACGTTGGAGTTGCGCCGCCGCGACCTCCTCTCCGACTTCCAGACCGCGGGCAACCGCCTGGTCCAGCGTCAACCGCAGCGGCGAGGCCGCCGTGGTCGGCGCTGCGGCGCCTTCCGCTACCTGAGCCGATGCAGTCCCGACCCCCACCAAGGCGACCAGCGCCGCGGTGGCCACCACTGTACGAATATCCAGCGTCATCCGGCCTCCCCGGACCGCAATCCTGCGAAAATGATGTCGAATTTCAGATCCAGTTCCTCGGCGAGGGGTCTCCCAGAGCCGCCCCTCTTCAACCATTCCACCAGCGTGGCGAAGTAGGCCGCCTCCAGCAGCCTCCCCGCCGCATAGGGGTCCGCACTGCGACGGAATTCACCGCGGTCCTGCGCGCTGGTGATGACGTCCGTCAGCAGCTCCCGGAACTCGGCCGCAATACGGCCCTCCTCCTGCTGCTCCCAGAACGCCCGCATGCTCTCGCTCATCATCGTGCGGGAGAACTCGGGGTCACGGAGCGCCTCCTGTGCGCAATGCATGTAGATACGACGCAGCGCCGCCTCACCGCCGGTCACCAGCGCGTCCCGGGGGCCCAGCGCTTCGTAGATCTCGGCCATCAACTCTTCCGCGACGATGGCCAGCAGCGACTCCTTGCGCGGGAAGTAGTTGAAGACAGTGCCCTTGGCGACGTCCGCCCGCTCCGCGATCTGTTCGACCGTGGTCGCCGCGTAACCCTGTTCCCGAAAGAGCGCGAGCGCGGATTCGCGGATGCGAAGCTCGACCTCCCGCTTCTTCCGCTCCCGCCGGCCCTCGGCCTGCGGCTCCGCAACCTTCACATGTTCCTCCTGCCAGGCGCTCACCCCGCCCCGCGACGGGCGAGACCATGAACCCGGGTCATAAATGACCCCGGTCAATTCTAGCGGACGGACGAGGGGCCGGTCAAGGTGGGGATAAACAGGTGGCGCGGGTGGACCAGGCCGGGCCGAAAGCTGCCCGGATAGCGGTGAAGGATGTGGTCGGCCGGCGATGCATCACCGGCGGCGGCGGCAGTTCGGCTCCGGGAGGAATCTGCCGTCGCCCCTCCGATCCTGGCAGCCGCTCGGTCCCGCCGCTGGCAGCGCGGACGCTCTACAGGGTGTAGCCGCCGGGCGTGTTCTCCCTTCGGCCGAGGCGGGAGTCGATGCTG
>Ga0180220_1001896_pt1 | contig 14397 bp, 12 predicted proteins | sample eDN5th37CBELigBY_FD_151335 | JGI IMG/M metagenome (GOLD analysis project Ga0180220, IMG submission 151335) | Enriched backyard soil microbial communities from Emeryville, California, USA - eDNA 5th pass 37_C BE-Lig BY (version 2) (version 2) | ecosystem: Environmental > Terrestrial > Soil >... | reverse complement strand
GCCAAGCAGATGGCTGGAAACCAGGAATGTGATGCCGCGCTGCCGGGCGAGATCCAGAAACAGCTGTCTCACCTCCTTGATGCCAGCCGGATCAAGACCGTTCGTCGGCTCATCCAACACAAGAAATTCCGGATGATGAAGCAGCGACCGGGCAATGCCCAGCCTCTGTTTCATGCCGAGCGAGTATTCCTTGACCCGCTGATTTCGGGCATCCAGCAGACCAACGGATGACAGCACCTCGTCGATGATCTCCCTGTTGCCCATGCCCATCAGCCGCCGGTGCACCTCCAGATTCTCGGCCGCGCTCAGGTTGAGATAAAAGCCGGGATATTCAATGATACCCCCGATACGCGCCATCGTCTCATTCCTTCCGGCGGTGCCCGAAGCGCCGAACCAGTCGATCTCGCCGGCAGTCGGACGAATCAGGCCCATAATCATCCGCAATGTCGTTGTTTTGCCGGCTCCGTTCTGTCCGAGGAAGCCGTAGATATCTCCCCGGCGAATATTCAGATTAATGTTCTCAACTACCGTCCTACTCCCGTATCGCTTGGTCAAGCGATGGGTTTGTAGTACATAGCCCATGGGTATCACTCCTTTCAAACCTAGGATACCGCGTAATTCTAACAGACCCTTTTGGAATTCCTAACAATTTTCTTAAATGGGGCGAAGGAACTTGGCAATCGGTTATTGTGCTCGTCGGACGGAAAATGAAATCACGGTTTTGATGTTGGGCGAGCTCGCGGCAGTGATCCGGCCGCCTTGCTGTTCGACCAGATTCTTCGCGATCGTGAGCCCCAGCCCAGTGCCCTGCAGCGCCGAGTTGCGGGAAGCCTCGCCCGTATATAACCGCTCGAATATGTACGGCAGATCAGTGGCAGGGATCCCTCTGCCGCGGTCCCATACGTCGACCCAGACGTCGCCTGCCTCCTCCCGCACTTCCACGCCGATCTCCCCGCCGTCCGAGCCGTACCGCAGCGCATTAGAGAACAGATTATTCAGTATCCGGGTCAGAAAGGACGCATTCGCCATTCCATAAACAGGAAACTCCGGGATTACGATCGTTGGATTAATGCCGGCCTTGACGAACTGAGGATAAAATTCAGCCAAAGATTCGCGAACGCTCTCAGTCAAGTCCACACGGCGCAAATTGGGCTCCGACTCGTCCGATTCCAGTCTGGCGAGCTCAAAGAAATCCTGCAGAAGGGCCAATAGCGCGCTTCCTTTATCCGCTGCAATCCCGAGAAAGCGTTCGCGCTCCGCAGCCGATAGCGTCGCGTCTCCTCGGAGCGCTTCCAAGTACCCGAGAAGAGCGGTCAGCGGCGTCCGCAGATCGTGCGAGATATTGGCAATCATTCGTTTGCGCTCCTCTTCGAGGAACTGGATTCGTTCATACGTGCTTTGAAAATAATCCACCATACGATTTAGCTCGCCCCCCAGATCGGACAAGTCCCGGTCGGACGTGACGACACGGTAGCGCATATTCAGATTGCCGCCGCGGATTTCCCGCGTGGCACGTATCAGCTGCGTCAGGTTCCGACGCAGGAGGCAATGCCGGAGGACCAGATATAAACCCGTTATTAGGATGATCATCAACAGGATAACAATCGTGATTCGCATGCTATCTCCTTTAGCCCAGCTTGTAGCCGAACCCCCATACCGTATGGATATAGACGGGGTTGGAAGGATCCGGCTCGATTTTCGTGCGCAGCCGATTAATATGGACCATGACGGTGTTGTCGTCCGATAGGCTCTCCTCTTGCCAGACAGCCTGAAAGATTTGAGCCTTCGTGAATACGCGGGAAGGATGGGACAGGAACAGTCTAAGGATCGCGAATTCCTTGGCAGTCAGCGATTTTTTCTCTCCCGCCACGATGACTTCGCAAGTAGCAGTATCCAGCGCGAGATCTCCCCAAGTGAGCATCTCCTTCGCGTCTCCCGCAGCGGAGGATGGATTGAAGGTTGTATAACGGCGCAACTGGGCTTTGACTCTGGCAACCAACTCGCCGATGGTGAAAGGCTTGGTCAAGTAATCGTCAGCACCGAGGTCAAGTCCTAAAATTTTATCGGTCTCACGGTCTTTGGCCGACAGAATGATGACGGGAACCGTGCTTTTGGTGCGGATTTTGCGAAGCACCTCGTGACCGCTCATACGTGGGAGCATCATGTCGAGCACGACTAGCTGGTATTCGGTGGCTTCGCGGCCGTTTAACCTCTCGAACGCTTCTTGACCGTCCGTAACGGAATCGATGTCGAAGCCTTCTTTGCCCAGGTAGGTTGAGACGAGTAAATTGATCTCCGCGTCGTCCTCAACGACCAGAATGCGTATCGGATTCATAATGGCCTCCTTGCCTTGCGGCGTTGTGTGTGATCTGCTCTGTCGGCGGCTTTTGCTCCTTCCGGTGCGGCGAATACTTTCGCTTCATTGGAGATAGAGCTCCAACTTTCTGGATGTGTCTTCTCACTGGAGAAGCAAAGCGTTTCTGTTGAGCCGGGCGGAACTGTTTTTGATACCAATTAGCTTAGCGGATCGTTCCGCATTCTGCTGCTTGGCATGGAAATCTTTGCTCTATTTCTTCAATTATGGATTGGGTTTCCGCTCGTTATTTCCATACGTTATGTATTCAATAGAGCAGCTCCTAATCCTGCCGGGAAGAATGTGGAAGCACGTAACTACCCGGTTGGCGTCTTGCCTAAGTGATTCTTCAATAGCGAACAAAAATTGTATTTGTTTCCTTGAAATGTCAAGTTCTTTCGCAGGCGATGTTGCCTACTTTAATCAACTTTGGTATAAGTTCTTGTCCCGCGATATATGATCAAAGTCAGTTACGGCAAGTTTTCTATCTGCTCTAACGCTTCGATGGCATACTTCATCTCGACATCTAGTCCGTTCATTACGCTTTCTCTGAACGTTTCTTCGTTTCGTGGGATTTTAACGTCGGGAACCACGCCGCCTGCTCCAGATTGGTCGGCGTCGCCTTGAACCACTTTGTCTTGATTGAGGGATCTCCCATCGGGGAATTGGAGAATGTATCCCTCGGGCATCTTTATTTCAATCGGGCTGCTCATAAGTCCGAATGAGCCGGCGGTAGATGTAAACCCTACAATTTTGACATTTGGCAATCCTTTTAATACAAGAGGCATTCCTTCCCCCGAACTGCCGGTTCTGCTGTTGATCAAGAGGGCTACTTTACCGTCGAAATAAGGCTTTGCAGGCTTAACCGTGACGACCTCATTCCGGTTCAATTCAAACTTTCCGTTGTACCTGTTGTAATAACTGACATATTCGTAGTGTTTTTTCTCTTTGACGAAGAAACCGGCCAGATTGGCGGCCAATTGATCGTCCCCTCCCGGATTGTTCCTTAGGTCGATCACCAAGCCTTTCGCATGCTCCTCCTGAAACTTATTTAAAAGGTTCGCCAAGCTTTTTTCGGGTGCGGCGACGCTTTGATTGGGGAGAAAATGCTTGATTTTCACATAACCGTATCCGTTGTCCATAAGTTCGCCTTCAACCGGCGAGACATCCAAATCGGCCTGGCTGAGTTTGGTTTTCGTCCTCTTGAGCGTTTCGAATTGATCGTCATAGGCCATCAGCTTCGTTTGAACGGACTTCGTCTCTCCCCAATTGCGAAACTCGACTTGTACTTCTTTGCCGATGGGCGCCCGAACCATAAAACGTCCCTGATTGAACCTCTTCGCTTCATCCGTAGCCACGCTAGTCTCGCTCCAAGTCGTTCGGTCGAAAGCATCTTTTCCCGTTTTTCCGTCCCACATGACGATTTCCGCGCCCAGCTTGATTCCGCTTTTCTCAGCGGGGCTATTTTCCAAAACCAGATCCACGAAAACCTTCCCGTTATCCAGTTGAACGGTGCTTAGTCCGAAGCCGCCGCCAACCTCTTTCTTAAACACCTCATTCCCGTCGTATACATTGTCGTTAACGATTTTGATATGTCCGTCCCGCAGAGAAAACAGATATTCTCTTAACGTTTTGTAATACAAGTCGAAGTTTTTATCTTTCTCGGCCTGTTTGAATATCGGCTCGTATTTGCTTCGGCGTTCATTCCAGTCGATTTTCTTCCATTCGCCGAACGGGTACTCGCGCGACAATCTCTCGTTCATTTCCACGAAAGCTTTAGAGTAGCTCATTCCGCTGAAATCACTAACCGGGTTGAATCGCAATACTCCCGCATACATGAATACAATCACAATGGGAACTACTCCGCATATGCAAAATGCGCACCTAACGCTCCGGAGTACTTTATTCTTCGGAGCAGTCCAGACCTTGGGCTTAAACAGTCTCTTGATTGTACATAAAAACAGGAGCAGCGTCAGGGAATCGATGATGAGCGCCGGAATCGTGGTATCTCCGGATACAACACTTGCAAGGGCTGCGAGCATGCCCACGCCGGGCAAAAAATCAAACCATCTGTAATGCTTCTTGATCGGAACCGCATAAATCGTCAATACGAATAAGTTGATGATGCACATCATCAACTCGTAAACCGTCAACCATTTTGCCGAATCAATCGTGCCGATAACGCTCATTTTCCGTCTCCTCCGCTCATTTTCTACTGTGTTCGGTGCGATACATATGGAAGAGTACGGGAGAAATATGAACGGAGCGTGAACTGATTTAGGTTTTGACAGGTGGAATGGCGGGAAGCTTAACGACGACTTTCGTGCCTTGCCCGGCTTTGCTTTCAATATGAATGCTACCCTGGTGAAGATCGACGATTTTTTTGACGATGGCGAGCCCCAGGCCGTTGCCGCCGCTACGGTTCCGGGACCGATCCGCCTTGTAAAAACGCTCGAAAACGCGGCCGAGTTGTTCAGGCGCAATGCCGATTCCGGAATCGGATAAAGTCACGATATATTCATCCATGCGTTTCCTTATTTGAATATGTATGAATCCGCCTTCGGGGGTAAACTTGATGCTGTTGCCAAGCAGGTTCATCCATACTTGATTAAGTTGATCCTTATCGGCCGTTATTTCAGCAGCCTGGAGCAAGTCCAAATCGATGCGAATCTTTTTCCCCGACCATAGGGGTTCGCAGTTCACGACAATCTGCCGCTTTCCGTCAGGATGATATCCAGATACTGAACGCGCTCGTTTTCGGCCATCGGTTTGATATCCTTCAGCGCTTTCGCAAAACCTGAAATGGACGTTAACGGAGACTGGATCTCGTGCGATACATTCGAGACAAAGTCCTGACGCATCTGCTCCAATTGTTTAAGATCAACCGCCATCTCATTAAAGCTTCGGGCCAAAGTTCCCAACTCGTCCTTGCGCTTGATGCCCAGTTCCACGTCGAAATCGCCCTTTGCAAGTCGTTTCGTCGCGGCGGTAAGCGTCTTGATTGGTTTTACAACATAGATGGCGGCGATGAGAATGCAGAAGCTTCCCGTAATCAAAACAAATCCAAGGATGGTCAACATCAAGTGAATGAGGGTCGATTCGTTTTTGGTCGAGGGCAGCAAAAATAAAGCTTGGCGCTCGCCGCCGATTTGGAAAGGCAGCCCGATGAACGTCGTTTTGTCCTTGGAAGTTGACCGGTATATCGCCCCCTCCATGACTTGTCGAATGGAATCTGGCGAAATGGCAAGATCATCCGTCTCGGGGCCGAACTTGAATGATTTCATGACTCCAGAACCTGCGTATAGTTGAACGGAGTAAGAGGTCAGCTGCACCATGCTTTGCATGAACCGATCCGGATTTTCCGGGTTCGTCAGTTCGTAGACTCGGACGATCTCCTCTCCGGCTGCTATCATATCGTTTTGCCCTATTCGGTCAATTTTTCCCTCAAACAGGGCGAGACCGGCAAGAACGGAAACAACCAGACCTACGGCCATGGCTGCCAAAAAAGTTAACACGACGCGGACGTATAAAGACCTCGTCATTTACTCACCTCAAGCCGGTACCCAAGACTGCGAACGGTTTCGATACGGAAATGCTCGGCATCTTCGGCGAAACGCTCTCTTATTCTTTTAATGTGGACATCGACGGTTCGGTCGTCGCCTTCGTAATCCATCCCCCAAATTTGCAAGATAAGCTGCTCTCTGGTCAATATTTGTCCCGGATGACAGGCCAGCTTGAACAGAAGCTCAAACTCTTTTAACGGCAGTATAAGTTCTTCGCCTTTGCGGAAGATTTTGAGGGCTCGTCGATCCAGCACGATGTCGCCTAATTGAACGACCTGGGAGGAAGCGATCCGATACCTCTTCAACAGTGCTTTTACCCTCATCACAAGCTCGACGGGATCAAAAGGCTTGGTCACATAATCGTCCGTCCCAAGCTGAAAGCCTTTCACCTTTTGCTTCGCTTCCCCTTTGGCCGTCACCATCAGCAGCGGAATTTCCGGATACAGCCTGCGGATCTCTCTGCATAGCTCCCATCCGTCCATATGCGGCATCATAATATCGAGAATAACGATATCGACAGCCGAATTTTCCATCCTGGAAAGCGCCTCGGTTCCGTCTGACGCCTCGACCGTGTCAAACCCTTCGTTCTGCAAATATAAGATCATCAGTTTGCGAATATGTGCGTCGTCGTCTACGACAAGAATTTTGGCCATAATCCCTCCGCTCCCCTTTAATAAGGAGCACGCCTTTGCAGCTCTTTCTGTTCTACATATGGACTTGATCTTCCTATCAGCGAACAATCGGCGCGCTTTTCTAATCCAGCAACTTCAAATCCCTATTTTTTCTGTAATAACTCTCTCATGCTGTCGCCTTCAATGCGTACATTCCACTACATATTATACCTTTTGTTTCGTCTCATAAATGCCAAATCCACTTTATGCAGAATGAAACGGACTAGCGTAACTAGTCCGTTTTCTGTTTGTTCATATTATGTTTCAACAAACTCAAGAAGCAGCGATCGATATATGCGAACAACTCCCATGATCGGTCACGATTGGGATATATGATGCATAATCGCACTGTGCAGGAAGTCTGCGAAATCCTCGTTGCCATATTGATTAAGATAATTTTTCATTCGCATATCAGATTTGTACGTATCGGCAATGCAGGTCAGCAGCTTTGAATCACAGGTCATGAGTTGCTCTAGATTATCCCTCCACTCTCCGACTAATCGTTGCACTTCAACGGAGGAAGGAGACTGATTCATATTGGATGCTATATTTTTAAACACTTGTTCAACATTAGAAAACAGCTCCACTCTTTCATCCGGCGATAATTGTTCTAACCTTTCATTATACTCCTTATATGCCTCTGTTTCGCCATAAAAGAAATTCGCCTCATTCGCATATTGTTCTTGCAAAGGCAACACGGAAGAACGATTAAATACATGCAAACTGCCGATATCTTTCCCTGAAACGTACTCGTCGATAGCAATCTTAATAGCTTCTAGTTTTTGTATTCTCGATTGTAGTACATGACCCTGGTTATTTAGTATTTGTTTCTGTTCTTTCCTGGTCAGCTTTAAAATGTCCTCAATTTCTTTCAAGGAAAAATCCAATTCTTTAAGGAACAAAATCATTTGAAGTCTTTCCAAACTGCTTCGATCATACAGGCGATACCCTTTTTCCGTCAGATGCGTCGGTTTAAATAAATGAATTCTATCGTAATAATGCAGGGTCCGAGCTGTAATGCCCGTAATCTGAACAATGTCTTTAACAGCCAATAATCGTTTCTTCATCCCAAAATCCTTTTACTTCGTCTAGTATTTGAGCAGCAGGCGTTATTGTGGCCTCAAAAATCGTTTTTTCTGTCTTTCTTAAATAATACTGGATTAAATGATATCCGCAAGCGTATCCGGCGCTATAAGGCATGTTGACCGGTTTGAAGTTTTGAAGTTGTGCGATTTCGTCACCGTAAAGATACGGGGCAAATCGATCAAACCCGGTTAATTGCAATTGCTCTCTGAGCACAGGCTTGATGCGCCGGTTAAGCGTTTCTGCGTTTGTTTTCGTAACCCAAGGGCCGAGCAATTCTTCACCAAACATGAACGTTGCATAGTTTTCCGCTAATCCTTCACTTACAATGAGCTCGCCCAAATTCACGGTGTGATCCCACTGAATAAATTGATATCGCACATTATGGTTGCATTCATGCGCCAGCGCAGCCTTCATTCGAGGAATCGTATACTCATTGGGCAAGAGCGTCCCCCAGATATACCCGGGAATGCCCCCAAAGCCGCTATATCCTTCGTTTATTGTTAAGGAACGGTTTTCCGGATTCCCTAGTTGAATGGTAAACAAATAATCGGATACGGGGAGGTCAATTCCATGCTCTACAAATAGATGCAGGCTTTTCTTTACAGCATGCTCACACTCTAACCAAAATGATTCGGACGAAATCAGCTCGATCTCTGCCGAAATCCGAGGGGTAATCTGATCAGGGGATCGATGCATCATACTATTGAACGTAATAACGTCAAAACCATTCGCCTCTTCCGCTTTAAAAGGAATCTGTTGGATTTGCCATTGTTTCATAAAGGGAGCCATCATTTCGTTTCTGAATAATTCGAGCTTTTCCTCAGGCGAAGCCTGGGCAACTTTTTGATAAATATGGTCTGAACGCAATGCTTTTATGTCCATTTCTATCACTCCTAGTTATGTATTTGTAGAGAATTATGCACTATGACCTAACGTCATAGTCAAGAACTTTGAAAAGGGAGCAGCATCGCTTTAGGTTAACATAATTATGTTTTTGTCGCCTTATAAGTTATTTCATTTAGCAGCTGTTTCATTTCATATAGCGATATTCCAAGAGATTCTTCAAATTTGTGATTTTCTGCGCAAGCTTTTCCCCGATATTGGTTTCCCTCACCAGCTTCCGCTCCAGTTCCTTGTCCACCAGTCTTTTTACAGACAATACGTCTGTCCCGTTGCATAACACATCTTCTCTGGAATTGAATTTCTGATGGGCGACGAGCTGCATGCCAAAGGAGTTATACAGCAAGGTATATCCGGCGATGCCCGTTGTAGACTGATAAGCTTTGGAAAAACCGCCGTCGATGACGACCATTTTCCCGTTTGCTTTCACCGGATTCTCGCCACGAATTTCTCGAACAGGCGTGTGGCCGTTAATGATATGACCATGATCGGGATTCAGCCCGAACTCAAGCAGGATTTTCCGGCAGATCTCCTCATGTTCGCGCAAATGGTAGTAAGGGTTCTTTCTCTCCTTATGGGTTTCTTTATCTTGGATAAAGTAGCGTTCAAAGGTGGTCATTTCTCTCTTTCCAAAGAGCGAGGAACATTCCCCGGTCCAGATGTACCATACCATATCCGTAGCCAGATCATCCGTTTCTTCCGGATGCGCAAAAGCGTAACGTAAATAATATTCGAAAACATCGAGAAGCTGACGGCCCGAATACAATTTGTCTTCAATCTGCATTTCTTCCATGTTTCCTTCTTCATCCAAAGGAATGCAGCCGTGAATCAACAGATTCCCGTTGTATTTCAAATAAAGGCTGCCCTTTTTCATCAGAAAATTCATATGTCTGGCCAGCTTTTCGGAATGCTGAACGGAGAACAGCAATTTTTCCATCACCTGCTGCTCTTCCTCCAGCAATTGTTCAGGCTGCTGCGGATTTACGGTTCTGAAACAGGTGTTTTCCAGCGGGTACGTTTTTCCGCCGATCTTGATTTCATTTTTGTCGTAATCGATCAGCTCGAGCATAACCCTCCCAGACATATTAAAATAGGGGCGTCTCTTGATGATCGGGATTTCAAGTTTAAACTGGATCATGGCAATGGCCTGATGAATTTTGGTAATCTGCAGGATTTCCTGTTCCGATACCGTATGGTCTGCCTGCAGCTTCGGTCTGAAGGCCGGATTGTCATCATAATATTTCTCCGCCAGGTTCAGCAGCGGGCGAAGATTGATTCCGTATACGTCTTCGATGATGTCCAGATTGTCGTATCTGGCGCAGATCCGGATAATGTTCGCAAGGCAAACCAGGGAACCCGCATAGGCGCCGATCCACAGGACATCATGGTTCCCCCACTGAATGTCTACGGAATGGTGGTTGATCAGCGTGTCCATAATTTTATCGGGGTCCGGCCCGCGGTCATAGATATCTCCGACCACATGAAGATGGTCGACCACCAGGCGCTGGGTCGTATAAGCAAGGCCGATAATGAGCTTGTCCGCCTGGCCCAAGGAAATGATTTGCCGGTATATTTCCTCATAATAAGGATCTTTATTGTTGGTCGAATCCGTCTTGTATAGAAGCTCTTCTACAATATAAACAAACTGCTCCGGCAGAGCTTTACGCAGCTTGGAACGCGTATATTTGGAGGAAGAATAAGAAATGAGCTTCAGCATATGTTCGATCGTTTGCCGGTACCACCGGTTCAAGGCTTGTTTATTGCACAGATCCCCTTTAACCAGCTGTATTTTTTCTTCCGGATAATAAACTAACGCCGCAAAATCATTGATTTCTTGCTCCGTCCAAACCTTACGGAACAAATCTTTGATTTTCTCTTTTACGGTACCCGAACCGTTTCTTAGTACATGCTGAAAAGCCTGGAACTCCCCATGCAAATCACTGACAAAATGCTCGGTTCCCTTGGGGAGGTTGGAGATCGCTTCAAGGTTGATGATCTCTGTTATGACTTTATCTTCCGTATCATATATCTGGGCCAATAAATCCAGAAACTGCGCATCCAAAACGGATGCCCCCCTTCAAGGAATTTAAGCTTATTTCGGGACAGCCTAAACAAATTCCGCTTACGCTCTTCTTAGCAACTTCAAATGTCGAGATTCAAAAGTTTTGCATTGCAATCTGATTAGCTTTTCACCTGTATAGTTAACAAAAATAATAAAATTATTTATGATGCGCTTTATTTGCTTGGCGCAATACCTTTTATCAGCATTTCCGTCCATTGGGCGGTATAAGGGATAATCCTCTTGTAAATATGCGGGCTGGAGATCCCTTCAACCAGAGCCTGGAAATAAATCAGGAGAAACTCGTCCGAATATTTCAGATCAACCTTGCCTTCTTTGCGCCCGCGGTGAAATAAATCCAACATAAGACTGTAGCTTTCGTTAACGTACTCCTGCATCATCAGTGATAATCCGTCATCGTCCTTCTTCGTAAAATAATCCATTAAATCGAAATAAAATTGCTTGTTGATCTTCTCCAGAAATTGAATTTTGATCTGACTCATGGCAATGATCGTTTCTTCGAACGGCTTATTTTCGGCCATGGTTTTTCGGGCCTTCTCCCCCATTTGAGTTAAAAAATCCTTAAACACCTCATGGATGAGGTTTTCTTTGCTCCCAAAATACTTGAATATCGTCGTTTTACCGACATTGGCATGTCTAGCTATCTCATCCACCGTTACATTTTCGATGCCGGCATCGGTATTCATCAAATTAAACGTTGCTTCTAGAACTTGACTTTTCTTCGCTTGGGTCCGCTTTTCAAAACCATTCATTCCTTATTCCTGCTTTCTAACGATTATGATTAAAAATTATTATGAAGGATTTAGTTCGTATTTTTCCTTCCTATTAATTATATATCGAACTTATGAATTATAAAACACACACGAGTTCTAAACTTAGGTTTTTTTGCATTGACACTGCAGGTTTTCGGGTGTATAACTGAAGCTGTAAATGAACTTTGGTTTAAAACAAAGCAAAATTAACAAATATATGAACCGAAAACGAATTTACAGTTCATTATTTATCAAGGTGAAGCTTTGCTTTAAACTGGAAAGCACGTTACTAAAACTGGTTAAGAAGGAGTTTTAGTGTTATGACAAACATTGTAAAAGTCCAAGGCTTGCAAAAAAGCTTCGGGAAATTCAAAGCGTTGCATGACGTGTCATTTACGGTAAATGCCGGGGAAGTTGTCGGCTTTATCGGGCCGAACGGCGCGGGGAAATCCACAACGATTCGTACGTTGCTCGGAATCATCCATCGGGACGCCGGGGATGCGAAGATCTTTGGCAAGGATGTATGGAAGGACAGCCTTGAGATTCATAAACGCATTTCTTATGTTCCTGGGGACGTGGCTCTTTGGGGCAGCCTAACAGGCGGCGAAATCATTGATTTATTCATGAAATTGCATGGCGGCGGAGACAAAAATAAACGCGACTATTTGATTAATCGGTTTGAATTGGATCCTAAGAAGAAGGCCAAAGGCTATTCGAAAGGAAATCGGCAAAAGGTCGGCTTGATCGCGGCTTTGTCCGTTGACTCCGATTTGTATATTTTCGACGAGCCGACTTCCGGCCTTGATCCGTTGATGGAAGCCGTGTTTCAGGATGAGGTCGAAAAAATCAAGCTTGCGGGAAAAGCCATCTTGCTGTCCTCGCATATTCTGAGCGAAGTGGAACGACTGGCCGATAAAGTGGTTATCATTCGCCAAGGCAAAGTGGTTGAAACCGGGACATTGGATGAGCTGCGCCACTTAACGCGTTCTACAGTAACCATGGTAACGCAAGGCGATGTGGCTGCAATGGCAACCGTTAACGGTGTCCATGATTTCAAGCAATCCGGCAATCAAGCGACATTCTCCGCGGATAACGAATGCATCAACGATATTTTGTCCGAAGCGGCAAAATTGGGCGTCAAAAAGTTTGAGTCCGTGCCGCCTACGCTGGAAGACTTATTCATGCGACATTACGAAGTCTAAAAGCGGAAACGGAGGGGATTAGGATGCAAGAAAAATTTGCTCGTTCGCGTGTACTATTCGTCCAATACATGAAACGTGATTGGAAAAAAATCATTGCCTGGGTTATCGGTTTAGGCTTGTTTTCGGCGGCTTTTGTTCCGGCTTTTGAAGAAATCGGCAAGGGGCAAGGTTTGCGGGGGATGTATGAAACCCTGCAGAACCCCGCCATGATTTCCATGGTTGGTCCGACACCGGTTGAGAATGCAGCGGATTATACTTTAGGCGCGATGTATGCGCACGAAATGTTGTTGTTCTGCGGTTTGTTTGCAATGATTATCGCTGCTCTGCACGTGGTAAGCCATACCCGCAAAGAAGAAGATCTTGGTCTGACTGAACTCGTCCGCTCCTTTCAAGTAGGCCGCCAAGCCAATTCGCTGGCGGTGATTGCCGAAGTCGTCATGATCAATATTTTATTAGCGCTCGTTATTGGCGGAATGATGACTGGCTTTGGAGTAGATACGATGACGGCCGGAGGAGCCTTTTTGTTTGGCGCATCCATCGGGATGGCCGGGATCTTGGGGGCCGCGATAGCCTTAGTTATGGCGCAAATTATGCCGACTTCGTCCGGTGCAACCGGCTCATCGCTGGGAATTGTAGGCTTGCTTTATATTCTCCGCGCCGGAACGGATGTGTCGAACGTTGATTTCTCCATGATCAATCCGATGGGTTGGACATATCTGACTTATCCATTTACGGAGAACAATTGGTTCCCGCTGATTTTGGCTGCAGTCTTCAGCGTCATTGTCGTGATCATCGCTTTTGCCCTTGAGGGCGGTCGGGATATGGGTGCCGGTTATTTGCCTGAACGGGAAGGCCGGGAGTCGGCAAAAAAATCATTGCTGTCCGTACCCGGCCTGTTTACCAAGCTGAACAAAGGCGTAATGATCAGCTGGCTCATTGCTTTCGTCATCATGGGAGCAGCCTATGGTTCGATATATGGAGACATGCAGGCGTTCCTTGAAAGCAATGAAATCATGAGTCAAATGTTTACAATATCCGGCGTTTCCATCGAAGAAGCCTTCACCGGGACCATTATGATGGTCATGATTGGATTGGTTTCCATTTTGCCGATTGCGATCGTGAACAAACTGTTCTCGGAAGAAACGCGGCTGCATTTAAGCCAGCTTTATGCTACAAAAGTAACGCGAGCTCAGCTCTATTGGACGAGTGTCATTTTGGCCATCCTTGCTGGAATCGTTGGCATTTTGCTCGCTTCAAGCGGACTTGGCGGGACGGCCATTTCTGCCATGGGCGACGGCTCGCCCATGAATATGTGGGATTTTTTCTCCGCCGGCTACAACTTCCTGCCTTCCGTGTTGTTCTTTACCGGACTTGCCGCTTTGGTTTTAGGTTGGGCCCCAAGACTAGGCAAAGCCGTATATGCGTATCTTGGCTATTCTTTTGCATTAAACTACTTTGGCGGCATTTTGGATTTGCCGGAATGGTTCTCGAAAACAGCCGTTCAAAGCTGGATTCCGCGAATGCCTGCAGATCCGTTTGATGCGGCAACCTTTATTACGATCTCGGTCATTAGCGTTGCTTTGATGGTTATGGGCTATATGGGATATCGCAAACGGGATATGGTGGAAGGAGCTTAGCAGAATATTAATATACTTTATACTTTGAAAAAAATGGAACAAAAACGGGCTGAAAGCATATTTTCGGCCCGTTTTAATATTACGAAGAGAGTCCGACTTCATGTGAACCTCTTCAGGATAATTATCGTTTGTATGCTATTGTCCATTCTTTAT
>Ga0180220_1001894_pt1 | contig 14425 bp, 13 predicted proteins | sample eDN5th37CBELigBY_FD_151335 | JGI IMG/M metagenome (GOLD analysis project Ga0180220, IMG submission 151335) | Enriched backyard soil microbial communities from Emeryville, California, USA - eDNA 5th pass 37_C BE-Lig BY (version 2) (version 2) | ecosystem: Environmental > Terrestrial > Soil >... | reverse complement strand
AGAAGCTGGAGGTAGTCGACGATCAGCACGTCGAGCCCCTTCTGGCGCTTCAGCTTGCGGGCGCGGGCGGCGAGCTGCGCGATCGAGATGCCGCCGGTCTGGTCGATGTAGAGCGGGCAGCGCGCCATCTCCTGCGAGACGAGCACCAGCCGCTTGAACTCCTCGTCGGTGATGTCGCCGCGGCGGATCTTCGACGAGGAGATCTCCGCCTGCTCGGCAAGGATGCGCGTCGCGAGCTGCTCGGCCGACATCTCGAGCGAGAAGAAGCCGACGATGCCGCCGTCCGCCGTCTTTTTTGTCCCGTCGGCCTGGGCCTCCGCGCGATACGCCTTGGCGATGTTGTAGGCGATGTTGGTCGCGAGCGAGGTCTTCCCCATCGACGGACGGCCGGCGAGGATGATCAGGTCGGAGGCCTGCAGGCCGCCCATCCGATTGTCGAGATCGCGCAGGCCCGTCGAGATGCCGGAGAGTCCGCCTTGCCGCTGGTAGGCGTTGTTCGCCATCTCGATGGCGTGCGTCAGCGCGGCATCGAAGGACAGGAAGCCCTGGCCGTACTTACCGGTCTCGGCGAGCGAGAAGAGGCGCGTCTCCGCCTCCTGGATCTGGGCCTCGGGTGGCGTATCGATCGGCGAATCGTAGGCGACGTTGACCATGTCCTCGCCGATCAGGATGAGCTGACGGCGTATGGCCAGATCGTAGATCGTGCGGGCGTACTCGATCGCGTTGATGATGGTGGTGGCGTTGGCGGCGAGGCGTCCCAGGTACTGCGGCACCGTGAGGTTCTGGTCGATCGGCTCGGCTGTCTCGAAGAAGGTGCGCAGCGTGATCGGCGTCGCCTGCTTGCCGGCCGCGATCAGCTTTCCCGCCGTCTCGTAGATCGATGCGTGGAGCGGATCGAAGAAGTGCTCGGCCCTGAGGAACGTCGAGACGCGGTCGTGCGCCTCGTTGTTGACCAGGATTGCGCCGAGCAGAGCCTGCTCGGCCTCGATATTGTGGGGCGCGGCCCGGAAGACCTCGATGTCGTTCGACTCGGGTTCGGAGAGGCGGGGTCTCGTGGATGGGGTGCTCTTTGCCATGGCCGAAGGGTTAGCCGATTCGAGCCACGGCCAGCGTGAATGCCCGAGCGTCCCCCGAGCCGCTCCCCGCTATCAACAGCGCCCGTACAATCGGCTCGGGTGATGCAGAAATATGCCACCAGAAAAGCGGCGGACTTCCCTGGCTACTCGCCGGCGAGCCGTGCGCTCTGGGCGAGATGCAGGGCGCGCTCGCGCTCGATCAGGGCGACTTCTCCGCTGTGCATGTAGTCTCGCACAATGGGCAGGACCTCGACCTTGCGGGTGAGCTGGATCTGGAACACCACCAGGTTCTGATAGCGAAACGCCGTCTCCGAGCCCGCCAGGTAGAATTCCCACATGCGGCAGAAGCGTTCGCCCTGCAGCGCCTTCGCCTCGTCCCAGTGTGCCAGGAAGCGCTCGCGCCAATGCCGGAGCGTGGTCGCGTAGTGCAGGCGCAGCACCTCGATGTCGGTGGCGATGAGGCCGCTGCGCTCGATGGCGGGCATCACCTCGGACAGGGCCGGGATATAACCGCCCGGGAAGATGTAGCGGGCGATGAACGCGTTGGTCGCCGCCGGCTGGTCGGAGCGGCCGATGAAATGGATCAGCGCCACGCCGTCGTCGGTCAGAAGCTCTCTCACGCGCTCGAAGAAGCGGCCGTAATGATTGACGCCGACGTGCTCGAACATGCCGACGGACACGATGCGGTCGAACTTGCCGGTGAGCTGGCGATAGTCGGTCAGGCTGAACGCGACGCGCTGATCCAGGCCGCGCTTCGCGGCCCAGCGCTGGGCATAGGCGAGCTGCTCGCTCGACAGCGTGATGCCGCGCGCCTCGCACCCGGTCATGGCCGCGAGATTGAGCGCGAGCCCGCCCCAGCCGGAGCCGATGTCGAGCAGGCGATGCTCGTCGTCGAGGTCGAGCTTGGCGGCGATGTGCCTAATCTTGGCGCGCTGGGCCTCGTCGAGGTCCGTATCCGCGTCCGGATAGTAAGCGCAGGAATACTGGCGCTCCGGATCAAGGAAGAGATCGTAGATGTGCCCGTCGATGTCGTAGTGATGCTCGACGTTCCGGCGCGAGCGCGACACCGGATTGAACTGGGCGAAGCGGCGGGTGAGATAGCGCAGGCCGTCCGCGACCCGCGCCCAATGCGGGAGCGGGTGGCCCATCGCGTTCTCGAGGACGAGCGCGAGCAGGTCGTAAATCCGACCTTCCCGCATGACAAGCCGGCCGTCCATGTAGGCCTCGCCGACGACGAGGTTGGGGTTCAGGGCGATCTGTCTCTCGAGGGCGCGATCCATGAGCTTGATCGCGACCCTGGGCTCTTTGCCGTCGCCGAAGCGATGCTGCGCGCCGTCCGACGTCTCGACCAGGAGCGTGCCTCGCGAGACGATCCTGTCGAGGAGGAGTGCTAGTGGCTTGAACATGTCGCGTTCTCTGCTGGTCCACCCTCAGCACGCGTGCTATTCCCCGCGCAGCACGCGGCTATTCACCGCACTATTAACGCGCAACATGCTCTTGAGTTCAAGTGTTCAGCAGCACTTCCCGGACAATGGAGCCGTTCAATTTTCGCGCACCGCGTGGGCATCAGATGCAACTCGTGGCCGGCCACGTGCCTGATAGCCACCGACAGCAAAAAAGGCGCCGCGGCCGGGGCCACAGCGCCTTGTTTGATGGTAGGCCGTCGCCAGCTCACGCGGCGCCGGGGTCCTCCGGCTGCTCGCCGAGGCCGGGAGGCGCTTCCAGGACGTCCTCGTCCTCGCTATAGGTCTCGATGTCGAGTTCCTCGTCGCGGATCACGGTGACATCCTCGCCGCGTGCCTGCCGGTCCGCCTCGTCCTCGGAGCGTGCCACATTCAGCGTCGCGCCGATAACCACCTCCGGGTGAAGCTGCAACTTGATCTCGTGCAGGCCGAGTGCCTTGATCGGGCGATCGAGCAGCACCTGGCGGCGATCGATCGAGAAGCCGCCGACGGTGATCACCTCGGCGATGTCGCGTGTCGACACCGAGCCGTAGAGCTGGCCCGTGTCGCCGGCCTGGCGGATGGCCACGAACGTCTGTCCATTGAGGCGCTCGGCCACGGCCTCCGCCTCCTTCTTGAGCTCCAAGTTGCGCGCCTCGAGATGAACGCGCTGCGTCTCGAACTGCTTGCGGTTCTCGTCCGTGGCGCGGAGCGCCTTGCCCTGCGGCAGCAGGAAGTTGCGGGCGTAGCCGTCGCGGACGCGGACGACGTCGCCCATTTGTCCGAGGCGTCCGATGCGCTCGAGGAGGATGACGTGCATGGCTGGTTTCCTTTCGATGTGTCTGTGGAAGGGGAGTGGCGAAGCGCCCGTGGCGCCGGCCGCTCAATCGGGTGGGGGTGCAGGCGGAGGGTTGGCCGCCGGGCCGTAGTCCGGGGCAAGCGGACGGCGATACCAGAGCAGCGGCTCGAGGATCGCGACCAGGGCGACGACGATCAAGGCCGTCGTATTGAAGACGAGCAGCACGCCATAGAGACCCCAGAGCAGAAGCGGGCGCGCCGTCATCCCGCGCGTCAAGTAGTGGATGATCGCGAGACCCATCAGTGTGTAGGCGAAGAAGAATGCGCCCGCGACGCCGCTGGCCAGTAGGCCCACCATGCCCGGCAGCAGTGTGACGCCGAGCGCTATCGCCAGCGCCAGGCCGAACCTCGGCGGAAAGCGCATCAGCCCGAGGTCCGGCCACGGTCGCGCCAGCCGTCCCGACACGAGCGTGATCTTCCCGCCGAGCCAGAGATTGAGGGCGAAGCCGCCGAGCCAGAGCACGGCCGATCCGGCCGGCAGGGCGTGAAGCAGCACGGAGGCGAGCGTATCCTTGTCCGTCTCGCTCAGCTCGCGCGTGCCGAGTCCCGGAAGCTCGCGGGCAAGCACGTCGTCGACCAGCTTCCGCATCAACCCGCGCAGGTCGTCGATATCGCCGCCCAGCAGCAGCAGCGAGACGATCGACAGCACGCCGGCAATGGCCGCGGCAACGGCCAGCACGCGGCCGATCGGATACCACTCGACGAGCGGCGGCGCGGTGTCCGCCCCGTCGCCCGGATGCGGTGCAACAGCCCGGTTCAGGAGAACCAGGTGGCACAGCACGACGAGCGGGATGCCCTGCGAGACGAAAAAGACGAGGCCGGTCTTGATGCCGAGCAGAAGGCTCGTCGCAACCGCGCTCGTCAGCGCCGCAATGCCGGCGGCGACCGTGCCCCAGCCGAGGCCCGCGAGATAGCAGGGCAGGGGGGCGAGGAAGAACAGGATGAAGCGCCCCGTCATGCCTCCGGCGCTCGCCGACGCGAACAACAGCGCGGTGGCAAGGCCGGCGGCGAACCCGATGGGAATGAACTGGGGCATTTCTAAGCTGTCCCGCTCGCGGCGGTTAGGGGCGGATCGACGTCCGTCCCAACCCTGATGGAAAAGGCCGGTCGGCCTTACTTGATGACGTAGGGCAGCAGGCCCAGAAAACGCGAGCGCTTGATGGCCCGGGCCAGCTCGCGCTGCTTCTTGGCCGAGACCGCCGTGATCCGGCTCGGCACAATCTTGCCGCGCTCGGATACGTAGCGGCCGAGGAGACGCACGTCCTTGTAGTCGATCTTCGGCGCATTGGCGCCCGAGAACGGGCACGTCTTGCGGCGGCGATGGAACGGTCGGCGGGCCGGCCCGCCACCACCGGTTGCTGGCTCTGCCATTTACGTTCTCTCCGTCTGTGGGGGCCGCGGCCCGCGATCGCCGAATCCACCCTCGCGAGGGCCGCTGCGGAAACCGCCTTCGCGCGGCGGCCGGTCACCGCGATCGCCGCGCGGGCGGTCCGGGCGGGGGCCGCGGTCACCACCGCGGAAGCCGCCACGGTCGCGGCCGAAGCCGCCACGCTCTTCGCGGTCGCCCTTGCGCATCTGGATCGACGGCTCCGTCTCGTGCTCCTCGACGCGAACGGTGAGGAACCGGAGGATGTCGGTCGAGATGCCCATGCGGCGCTCCATCTCGGCGATCGCCGACGGCGGCGCCTCGATGTTCAGCAGCGTGTAATGGGCCTTGCGGTTCTTCTTGATCTTGTAGGCGAGCGAGCGCAAGCCCCAGTACTCCGTCTTCGAAACGGTGCCCTGGAGCTCCCCGATCAGGTCCGTGAATTCCTTGGTCAGCGCCTCGACCTGCGTCTGCGACACATCCTGACGTGCAAGGAACACATGCTCGTAAAGCGGCATGTCCTTAGCCTTCCTCTTCGGTTTGTCCGCTCCGGCGCCAAGCCTCTGTCGGGCCGCCCAAAAGGGGGAAGGCCCAAACACGACCCAAAGAGCGGAGACACGGGGAGCCGGGCAACACGCCCACCGGCACCGGCGCTCCCTTTGTGGGGCAGGCACCGGAAACAGCCGTGCTCCCGTTCAGCCTCCAGCCGGAACGGGTGACGCGCGAGCTTATGCCGGAGACGCGCCGCGCTGGCAAGGGCCAACTCGGGCCGGCAGCGGCTTGACATGGCGAAGCCGCCCGTGCTTCACGCCACGCCAGCAACACGAGGACAAGGAGCGGCGGGCATGGCTCTCGCGTTTATATTTCCTGGCCAGGGAAGCCAGGCCGTGGGCATGGGGAAGGACCTGGCCGAAGCGTTCCCCGTCGCGAAGGCCGTCTTCGATGAGGTCGATGCCGCGCTTGGCCAGAACCTGTCACAGATCATGTGGGAAGGCCCGCAGGATGTCCTCACCCTGACAGAGAACGCCCAGCCGGCCCTGATGGCCCACTCGATCGCCGTGATCCGCGTGCTCGAGGCGGAGAAGGGCCTCGATCTGGCGAAGCACGCCAAGTTCGTGGCCGGGCACTCGCTCGGAGAATACTCCGCGCTTGCCGCAGCCGGTGCCTTCACGATCGGCGACGCGGCGCGTCTCCTGAAGCTGCGTGGCCAGTCGATGCAGAAGGCGGTGCCGGTGGGGCAGGGAGCGATGGCGGCGTTGCTGGGCGTCGGGCTCGACGTGGCCCAGAAGATCGCCGCCGATGCAGCCCAAGGGGACGTCTGCGACATCGCCAACGACAACGAGCCGACGCAGGTGGTGCTTTCGGGGCACAAGACCGCCATCGACCGCGTCGCCGAGGTCGGCAAGAAACATGGCCTGCGCCGTGCCATCCCGCTTCCCGTCTCGGCTCCCTTCCATTGCCGCCTGCTGCAGCCGGCCGCCGACGCCATGGCCGAGGCTCTCGCCAAGGTCGAGGTGAAGGCGCCGGTCGTGCCCGTGATCGCCAACGTACTGGCAGCGCCCATCTCCGACCCTGCCGAGATCAAGAAGCGACTCGTCGAGCAGGTGACGGGTACTGTCCGCTGGCGCGAATGCGTGCTCGCGATGGCGGCGGCGGGCGTTACAACTTTGATCGAGGCTGGCTCCGGCAAGGTCTTGACGGGCCTCGCCGGCCGGATCGACAAGAGCCTCAAGGCGCAGGCGATCGGCAATGCGGCCGATGTCCAGACCTTCGCGTTGCCCGGCGCTTGACGGCCGGGCAACGCCCCGACATTAGATCGGCTCGCGTAGAGCGCAACAACCGCTGTTGAACCCGAAAGGCCCCGCATGTTCTCACTCGAAGGCAAGACCGCGCTCGTCACGGGCGCGACGGGCGGCATCGGCGGCGCCATCGCGCGGGCCTTCCATGCCCAGGGCGCAACCGTTGCCCTCTCGGGCCGCCAGGTGGATAAGCTCGAGGCGCTCAAGACGGAGCTTGGTGAGCGCGCCGTCGTGTGCCCGTGCGATCTCGCCGCGAAGGATCAGGTCGCCAAGCTCATCGACGAGGCTGTCAAGGCGCTGGGCGGGCGGCTCGACATCCTCGTCAACAACGCCGGCCTGACCAAGGACAACCTGTTCATGGTCATGAAGGACGAGCAGTGGGACGACGTCATCGCCGTCAACCTCACCTCGACGTTCATGCTGATGCGGGCCGCGACGCGCCACATGCTGCGCTCCAAGACCGGGTTCGGCCGCATCGTCAACATCTCGTCCGTGTCGGGCATCCTCGGCAATCCGGGACAGGGCAACTACGCCGCCTCGAAGGCCGGCATGATCGGCATGACCAAGTCGCTCGCCCGCGAGGTGGCGCCGCGCGGCATCACGGCCAACTGCATCGCCCCCGGGTTCATCAAGACGGCCATGACCGATGTGCTCAACGAGCAGCAGACGGCCGCCATCATGAATGCCATCCCTGCACAGAGCTTCGGGGATCCGAGCGACGTGGCGGCGGCAGCCGTCTATCTCGCGTCTCCGGAAGCACGCTACATGACCGGCCAGACGCTGCATATCAACGGTGGCATGGTCATGGTCTGAGACGGGCTGCCGCACAGCACCCTGTAGACAGCGAGGCTTCCCCGCCTTTTCAACGTCTGGGAAGTGTGTTACCGACCCGCGGTTACCGGTTTGAGGGCTTGATCTGCAACCTGAAGTGACCACATGCTTCGGTCACTGAGGCGAGGATCGAGACAGTCACGCGCTCGCATCGAGGATGCACAGCCCGAGCAGCTGCGGGGTACAGAAGTCAAGCCGAGGCACCGGGCGCGTCACGTCCGATGCTGAACAATCCACCGTAGTCTAGCTTTTGGCCGGCCTCGCCGGCTGGCAGAGAGAGAACCTCCAGGGGAATACGCAATGAGCGACGTCGCGGACCGGGTGAAGAAGATTGTCGTCGAGCATCTCGGCGTCGAGGCCGACAAGGTCACCGAGAGCGCGAGCTTCATCGAGGATCTGGGTGCCGACAGCCTCGATACGGTCGAGCTGGTCATGGCCTTCGAGGAAGAGTTCGGCTGCGAGATCCCGGACGATGCCGCCGAGCAGATCCAGACTGTCGGCGATGCCGTGAAATTCCTCGAGAAGCAGGCCAAGGCGGCCTGAGCCGAGGCTGGACCTCGAGCGTTTGCCTCGCTACGCTTTTCTCGGAAGCGAGCCATGGCATCGGCGCTGCCGCTCGAGGTCGCGCGCCGATGCGCGAGAGTGCCGATATTCGGCGCGTCAAGGCCGGCACCAGCCCCTCCGGCGCGGTGGGAAAAGCGCCCGGGCGCTGCGCCGCAAGCAATGTGCAGGGGGCAGACTATGCGTCGTGTCGTCATTACCGGTCTCGGACTCGTCACACCGCTGGCATCGGGTGTCGACGCGACATGGTCCGCGCTGCTCTCCGGCAAGAGCGGCGCCCGCCGCATCACCGAGTTCGAGGTCGGCGACATCCCCTGCCAGATCGCGTGCTTCGTGCCGCGCGGTGACGGCTCCAGCGGCACCTTCAACGCCGATCAACACATGGAGCCGAAGGAGCAACGCAAGGTCGACGATTTCATCGTCTATGCGATGGCGGCCGCGGACCAGGCGCTCGCGGACGCGGGATGGGCCCCCAGGACGGCCGACGACCAGGAGCGCACGGGGGTGCTGATCGGGTCGGGCATCGGCGGCTTGAACGGCATTGCCGAGACGTCGATCGTGCTCAAGGAGAAGGGGCCGCGGCGCGTCTCGCCGTTCTTCATCCCGGGCCGGCTCATCAATCTCGCCTCGGGGCAGGTGTCGATCAAGCACAGCCTCAAGGGGCCGAATCATGCCGTGGTGACGGCCTGCTCGACGGGCGCCCACGCGATCGGCGACGCGGCCCGCCTCGTGGCGTTCGGTGATGCCGACGTGATGGTCGCGGGCGGCGCCGAAAGCCCGATCTGCCGCATCGCGATGGCAGGCTTCGCGGCCTGCAAGGCGCTCTCCACTCATTTCAACGAGACGCCGACGAAGGGTTCGCGTCCCTACGACAGGGATCGCGACGGCTTCGTCATGGGCGAGGGGGCCGGCATCGTCGTGCTCGAGTCGCTCGAGCACGCCAAGGCGCGCGGGGCCCGCATCTACGCCGAGGTGATCGGCTACGGCCTTTCGGGCGACGCCTATCACATCACGGCGCCCGCGGAAGATGGCGACGGCGCCTACCGCTGCATGCGCGCAGCTCTGAAACGCGCCGGCATCGATGCCAGCGAGATCGACTACGTGAACGCGCACGGCACCTCGACGCCAATGGGCGACGAGATCGAGCTTGGCGCGGTGGAGCGATTGTTCTCCAATTCCGCGGGCAAGCTCACCATGTCGTCGACCAAGTCGGCCATCGGGCACCTGCTCGGCGCCGCCGGCGCGGTTGAGGCGATCTTCTCCGTCCTGGCGATCCGCGACAACGTCGCGCCGCCGACACTCAACCTCGACAACCCGTCGGTCGAGACGGCCATCGACCTCGTGCCGCACAAGCCTCGCGAGAAGCGCATCGATACCGTGCTCTCGAACTCGTTCGGGTTCGGCGGCACGAACGCCTCGCTGATCATGCGGCGGTACGCTGCCTGAGGGGGCGTTCCTTTGTCGCGCTCGTGCCGGCCAACGGCGTTTCCTTCGTGCTTCGGCCACATTTGCACGTAGTCTCGCGCATACGACGAGTCGAGGTGCGCCTCGTCGGCCCTGGAGTTTTGGTGCGCGGACGTCGAGGCGCGAGAAACGGACGGATCGGCGGCGATGAAGACACCGCAAGTCCAGGCACCAGCGGGCCGCGCGGAGCCGAGAACCGGCGCCGTGCGAACGGCAGGTGCAGCGCCCCGCAGCCCGTCAGAGATGCTCGTGCCGACCCGACCGCCTAGACCACCCAAGCGCATCAAGGGCGAGCGCAAGCCGCGTCGCATGAACGGCTTCCTGCGCTTCATCGATGGCACGCTGTCGTTCGCCTTCCTGAGCCTCGTACTCGTCGCGGCCGTCGCCATCTGGCTGCGCCAGAGCTTCGATGCCCCCGGCCCGCTGACCGAGACGGCAGCCGTCGTCGTGCCAAAGGGTGACGGCGCCATCGAGATTGCGGAACGCCTGGAGAAGAGCAACGTCATCGCGGACCGTCGCGTCTTCATGCTGCAGTACTACGTGGCCCGCCTCTACGGCAGAGGAGGCAACGCCGACAACGCCAGCCTCAAGGCGGGCGAGTACGAGTTCCCCAAGGCCGCGAGCGCGCGCCATGTCCTCGATACGCTGATCAGCGGCAAGGGCATCCTGCAGAAGATCACCATTCCGGAAGGCCTGACGAGCCAGCAGATCGCCGACCGCCTGCGCGCCGAGCCAGGTCTCGCCGGAGAGATCACCAATGTGCCGGCCGAGGGGTCGCTGCTTCCGGACACCTACAGGTTCTCGCGCGGCGCCAGCCGCCAGGAGATCCTCGACCGCATGCAGGCCGAACAGAGCAAGCTGGTGGCGAGCCTTTGGGAGGCGCGCGATCCGTCCCTGCCCCTGAAGACGCCCGAGGAGGCGCTGACGCTCGCCTCGATCGTGGAGAAGGAGACGGGCCGCGCCGACGAGCGCCCACGGGTCGCCGCCGTGTTCATCAACCGGCTGCGCAAAGGGATGCGGCTGCAGTCCGACCCGACCATCGTCTACGGCATCGTCGGCGGCCAAGGGCCGCTCGGGCGCCCGATCACGCGCGCCGATATCGACGGCAAGACCGCCTACAACACGTACCAGATCGACGGCCTGCCGCCGGGGCCGATCTGCAACCCGGGACGTGCGGCGATCGCGGCGACGCTGAACCCGCCGGCGACGCAGGATCTCTACTTCGTCGCCGATGGAACGGGCGGTCACACCTTTACGTCCACGCTGAAGGACCACAACACGGCCGTGCAGAACTGGCGGAAGGTCGAGAAGTCGAAGCAGGCCGCCACGGAGCCTGTTGAGGGAAGCAGCGAGCCGACGGCGACGAAGAATGCGCGGGTACCTGGGCTGATCAACGCGACCAAGCGCCGGACCGAGGCGATCCCTGTGCCGCGCCCGAAGCCCAGGGAGAAGAAAGAGAAAGAGGCGCGGAAGAAGAACTGAACGGCCGGCCTAGCGCAACTTGGCCCCGCCGCGGTAGCGGTTGTGCGCACCGCTGCGTTTCGCTACACCGACGCGAACAGCGGAATCGCGGTCGATCAAGGGGCCCAATGTCACTTCGCAGCATGACGGGATTTGCGCGCGCCGATGCGACAGCGGGCGACGTCCGGTTCCATTGGGAATTGCGCAGCGTCAACAGCCGGGGCCTCGATGTACGCCTGCGCGTGCCACCCGGTGAGGAACGGCTGGAGGCCGCCGCCCGCGAGATGATCGGCAAGGCCATCGCCCGAGGTAATATCTCGGCGAGCCTGACGATCGACAGCACCGCATCGGGGGGCGAGGTTCGCGTCAACGAAGGGGCGCTCGCCACGGTGCTCGCAGCGATCGAGCGACTTGCCGAACGACCCGGGCTGGATCGGGCGCGTCCCGAGGGAATCTTGGGCCTTCGCGGTGTGCTCGAGGTCGGCGACGCGCCGCAAGCCTCCGACGAGGCCCGTCGCGGTGCTCTCCTCGACGCCCTCGCGGGCGCGCTGAATGCCTTGGTGGAAGCCCGCCGGATCGAGGGCGAGCGGCTCGCATTGGTGCTGGCCGAGAGCGTGAACCGGATCGAGGTCCTGGTCGACCGGATCGCGGTGCTGCCCATCCGAAAGCCCGAGATGGTGCGCGCGCGCCTCAGCGAGCAGGTCAACCGGCTCGTCGGCACGGGTGCCCCTCTCGATCCGGATCGCCTGCATCAGGAAGCCATGCTGATCGCGACGCGCGCGGATGTGGAGGAGGAGCTCAAGCGTCTCGGCGCGCATATCGCGGCCGCGCGAAGCCTGCTTGCGGAGCAGGCGCCCGTCGGCCGGCGCCTCGACTTTCTCGCCCAGGAGTTCAACCGCGAGGCCAACACGGTGTGCTCGAAGTCCATGGACATCGAGATGACGCGCCTCGGCCTCGAGCTGAAGGCCGTCATCGACCAGCTCCGCGAGCAGGTGCAGAACATCGAGTGAGGGTCATGCCGAGCAGCCCCGCAGACGCGAAACATGCCCCAACCCGCCGCGGCCTGATGCTCGTCCTGTCGTCGCCGTCCGGTGCGGGCAAGACGACGCTCTCCCGAGAGATCCTGAAGCGGGAGCCCAGCCTCGCATTGTCCGTCTCCGTGACGACGCGGCCGCCGCGGTCGGGTGAGGTAGACGGCAAGGACTATCACTTCCGCTCGGTCGAGGCGTTTCGGGATCTTCGCGACCGCGGCGGCCTTCTGGAATGGGCCGAGGTGCACGGCAACTTCTACGGCACGCCGGAGGCCGACGTCATGGAGCGCCTGACGCGCGGCGAGGACGTCCTCTTCGACATCGACTGGCAAGGCGCCCGCCAGCTTGCGGCGAAAGCCCCGGACGATACCGTCCGCGTCTTCATCCTGCCGCCGTCCGCCCAAGCCTTGGAGCAACGGCTGGTCTCGCGCCGCCAGGATGGCGCCGACGTGATCGAGCGCCGTCTGGCGGGGGCTGTCGTCGAGATCGAGCGCTGGGCCGAGTACGACTATGTCATCGTCAACGAGGTTGTCGAGGAGAGCTTGGCCGCGCTGTCGTCGATCCTCGCCGCGGAACGCATCCGGACCTCGCGCCAGACGGCGATGCCGGGCCTCGTCGGCCAGATGCTGACCGATCTCGGCAGCCGCAGCGGCAAAGACTGACGGGAGGCGTCAGCCGCCGACACCCTCATCGACGGCGGCCGCGATGCGCGCGAAGTCCTCGGGCCAGAGGTCCTCAGCGCGCTTTTCCGGCGCAATATCCGCGGCGGCCAGCAGCGCCGCCGTGTCGCGCCCGAGCAGCCGCAGGCTCTGGCGCAGCATCTTGCGGCGCTGCCCGAAGGCGGCGGCCGTCACGCGGCCGAGCGTCACCACGCTGCACGCCGGCTCGCAGCGTGGGCGGGGAACGAACACCACGACCGCAGATGCAACCTTAGGGGGCGGCGTGAAGGCTTCCGGGCCGAGGGTCAGCGCGACGCGCACCTCTGCCCGCCATTGCGAGATGACGGCGAGGCGCCCATAGGCCTTGGTGCCGGGCGCGGCGACGATCCGGTCGGCGACCTCTTTCTGGAACATGAGCGCCATGCGGCACCACCAGGGTGGCCACGGCTCGGTCTCGAGCCACGCGATCAGGAGCTTCGTCGCGACGTAATAGGGGAGGTTGGCGGCAACGATCGCGCGCCCCGCATCCTGGCCGAGAAGGTCCGTCCAGCTTACCTCGAGCGCATCGCCGAAGATCGTCCGGAGCCGCCCCGGATAGTGGTCGGCGATGGCGGAAAGCGCCGGCTCGCAACGCCGGTCGGCCTCGATCGCGATCACGCGCTCGGCGCCCTCGAGCAGCAGGCCGCGCGTCAGCCCGCCGGGCCCCGGTCCCACCTCGATCACCGGATGGCCGGCGAGCGGACCCGCTGCGCGGGCGATGCGCCGCGTCAGGTTCAGGTCCAGGATGAAGTTTTGGCCGAGGCTCTTGCGAGCGCCGAGGTCGAAGCTCTGGATGACCTCGCGCAGGGGTGGCAGTCCGTCGGGGCTCGCACCCGGACGCGCGGGGGCGGCGGCGTCGCGATCAGCCATGGGAGGCCGGCGGCGATGCGCCCATGCGGGCGGCGAGGTGGAGCGCCGCAACGAGGCTCGCGGGCGAGGCCTTTCCCGTGCCGGCGATATCGAAGGCGGTGCCATGGTCGGGCGAGGTGCGCACGAACGGCAGCCCGAGCGTGACGTTGACGCCGGTGTCGAAGGCGAGCGTCTTGATGGGGATCAGCGCCTGGTCGTGATACATGCACACCGCCACATCGTAGCGGGCCCGCGCCGCCGCGTGGAACAGGGTATCGGCCGGATAGGGCCCGGTCACGTCGAGACCTTCCCGCTGCAGCGTGGCGATGGCCGGCCCGATCACCTCGATCTCCTCGCGGCCGATGCCTCCGCCTTCCCCTGCATGCGGGTTGAGACCGGCCACGGCGAGGCGCGCCCGCGGGATGCCGAAGCGTGCGGCGAGGTCGCGCGTCGTGATGCGGCAGACGTCGAGGATCAGCTCTCGCGTGACGGCCGGCGCAACCGCGGTCAGCGGAATATGGATTGTCAACGGGACGACGCGAAGCTCGTCCGACGCGAGCATCATCACCGGCGTCCAGGTGCGGCCGGGGAAATGCTGCCCGGCCAGCACGCCGAGGAACTCGGTATGCCCGGGATGCGCGAAGCCGGCTGCATAGAGCGTGGCTTTCGAGATCGGGTTGGTCACGACGGCGGCCGCCCGCCCGGCCACCGTCTCGGCGACGGCGCGCTCAATCGCCTCGATGATGCCGCCGGCGTTCGCGGAATTGGGCACGCCCGCCTCGACGCGGGCATCGAGCTTCACCGGCAGCACCGGCAGCGCATCGGCCGGCAGTTGGCTCGAGGGCGGCAGGCCGGAGACGACCGAGATCTCGCACGCGAGCCCGAGCCGCCGAGCGCGCTCGGCGACGGCGTCGGGCGAGGCGAGCAGAACGAACGGGGGGAGGGGGACCGCTTGCCGCCGGGCCCAGGCGGCAATGGTGATATCGAGC
>Ga0180220_1001893_pt1 | contig 14441 bp, 13 predicted proteins | sample eDN5th37CBELigBY_FD_151335 | JGI IMG/M metagenome (GOLD analysis project Ga0180220, IMG submission 151335) | Enriched backyard soil microbial communities from Emeryville, California, USA - eDNA 5th pass 37_C BE-Lig BY (version 2) (version 2) | ecosystem: Environmental > Terrestrial > Soil >... | reverse complement strand
CTTGTAGAATGTACCCGATCCGTTGTTGAGGTTCGCCGGCCGCAGCGGGTTGCCCCAGGCGTCGAGCCCCGCCTCCCAACGCTCCCGGGTCTCTTCGTCGAGTTGTTCAACCCGCGCGTCGCGCTGGGCGGGGTCGCCGTAAAATACCTGGTTGAAGATGGCCTGACTGACGAAGAACGGCCCGTCGCCGCGGCCCTGGGGGCCGTGGCAATCGACGCACTCCAATCTCTCCTGCGTCCGGCCGAGGTAGAGTTCCCGACCTCGGCGGATGCTCTCGGGCGTCGAGGGCGTCCGCTCGATCGGAGGGGTGACGACCGATTGGGCCGCCGTCCTCCATCTCCGGAAAACCCCTTCGACGATCTCATCGACGACCTCGTCGGAGAGCGCGTCCTCGTCGTCCTCGTCGGCGATGTACCCCTCTTCGATCAGCGCCAGTTCGGTTTCGCCCCGCAGGCTCAAGAACGTTACGTAATCGACGAGCTGTTCGACCTCCTCCTCCGAAAGCAAGGTGCCGAAGGCCGGCATCGACGTGCCGGGCAGGCCGTGGCGGATGGTCCGTCGAAGATCGTCGCGGGCGGGACGGGCGCCGTTGGGGGTGGAGGTGAACTTGAACAGGCCGCGGCGGTAATCGCGCGGCGGCGGATAGAGGTAGGGGGCCGTCGGGCCGTTGCCGCCGCCGCCGATGCCGTGGCATTGAAGGCAATTCGCGTGATAGAGCGCGTATCCGCCGACCTGATCGACCGGCGCTCCGCCATCGGGCCCGGGGACCTGGATCCGCTTGGGGCCGTCGTCGGTCATCACGTAATTCGCCAGGCGGATGCCGAGTCGTCCGGTCTCGCCGCCGGTCAGCGGAGCGCCCGGAGGCACCACGATATGCCGGGGCGAGTCGCCGAAAACGCGGGCGAGCGCCTCGCGAACCTTCTCCTGGATCTTGGGCTTGTCCGCGAGATGGGCCTCGCCGGCGACTTCCCGGGTCATGGTCTCCCGCTCGTCGTAGGCGATCGGCTCGCCCACGAGGCTCTCGGAGCAACCCGCCAGCATCGCCAGAAGGCCCAGGAGTCCCAGGGCGGAAACGCTTCGCCACCGCGCGATCACGCAAACCTCTCCCATTCTTTATGAAGCAAACGCAAAACACGAACGCGACGCTTAGGGCCGCCGAATCGACGACCGGCGCAAGCTCAAAGCTGGTCCAACGCGCGGCGCGACGCCTGGCTTTGGGCGAGGTTGATGCGGCGTCGGGTGAATCCCGCCCTTGAATGTCGAAGTTCCCTTTGCGTCGCGCGCGGCTCGGCCGGGAACCAGAGGGGAAATCCCGGAACTTCGAGTCGTCCACGCCCGCCGTTCGGACGCCGCCGCGGAGCCCGCGCGCCATCCGCATGATAAGCTTATCGTAGCCGCGGGAGCGTCCGCCGACAAGACGTACGGTCATATCGAAAATTTCTACCAGAACGGAATTTCCGCGCCGCCCGGCCCTGGAGGCTCCGATTCGTTCGAGGATTGGTCACGATGGGGAGGACGACGGTGAAGGTCCCCCGCGAGTTCTCGGAATATCGAGCGGAGGAGACGGAGGAGCGGGGGGGCCGACCGCGCCGCCTCCTGTTCGTGGAGCCTCCCCCAAGCCCGCCGGGTTACTGGACGAGCACCCGTCGCCCGCTTCCCTCGCTGGCGCTTGTGGCGCCGATCGTCGTCGCCTACGAGTCGGGGGTGGTTTGGCTGGGCGGTTCGTCGTCGCTGGCCGGGCGGACCGGGGCCGACGCCTGGATGCGCCAGGCCCTCGCGGAGATCGGCCTGAGGGACCATTGGTTTCCGCCGTTGGCGCTGCTGTTGATCTTGCTGGGCTGGCAAGCCGTTCGTCCCTTGGAGTGGCGATTCTCGCCGACGATCGTCGTCGGCATGGTGTTTGAGAGTCTGATCTTCGCGTTGGCGCTGGTGGGCGTGAGCCGACTGATGGACATGGGGTTTACGTTTCTGGAGCAATCGGCTTCCGCGCCCTTGGTTTTGTCGGTCGCCTTCGACTCCAGCCGCGAGGGGCTGGCCCAACTCGTCGGCTTTCTCGGGGCGGGAGTCTATGAAGAGGCCCTGTTTCGGCTCCTTCTGGTGCCGTTGCTCTTCCAACTGCTTCGCGGGCTGCAAACCCCCCAGGTCTTGGCCAGCGCCCTGGCGGTCACCGGCTCGGCCCTCTTGTTTTCGCTGGCTCATCACGCGGGCAATCCGGGCGAGACCTTCACCTGGTTCGCCTTCGTCTTCCGTTGGATGGCCGGCGTTTTCTTCGCCTGGATCTTCGTTCTTCGTGGTTTCGGGATCGCGGTCGGCACGCATACGGCTTACGATATTCTAGTCGGTTGGGCTGGTTGGCCGGGTTGATGTCGCCGGCGGCCCTTGCCGCGTCGCTCTCGCTCTCGAACAACCGGACCATCGCGTTGCCGTCTTTACGACTCGTTCACCTCTCCGACATCCATATTTGGAAGTTCACCTTCAGCCCCGCTCGGCTCGCCAACAAACGCTTGTTTGGCGTGGCCGCTCTGATGGCGAATCGAGCCCGCAAGTTTCGGCTCGAACGTCTGGCGGGGGTGGTCGAGCGGGTCCTCGAGTTGCGTCCCGACCACGTTTTGATCACCGGAGACCTGACGACGACGTCGCTTCCCGCCGAGTTCCAAGAGGCGCGGGAGGCCCTGGCTCCTCTCTTGACCGATCCCGGGCGCGCGACCATCATCCCCGGGAATCACGATCGATACACCGGGGGCGCGGTTCGCGATCGGCTTTTCGAGCAAACCTTCGGCCCCTTCGCCGGGGCGGGGGAGTATCCCTGGCTCCGCCGGCTGGGCGAGTCGACGGCGATCCTGGCCCTCGATCCGACCCGAGCCGCCCTGACCGCCCGAGGCCTCTTGCCCGAGAATCAATTGACCGCCGCCCGCTCGCTTTGGCAATCGGAGAAGGACGCGATCCATCGGTTAATCGTCGCCTGCCATTACCCCCTTGACGCTCCGGCCGCGTTTCGCGACGAGCTTTATCCCAAGAGGATGCTGAACGCCGGCGCCGTCGCCGGCTGGCTCGCCACGGTCGGCCCGCATCTCTATTGCTGCGGCCATGTCCACCGAGCCTGGGCCTTCACGCCGCCGAGCGTTCCCAACCAACTTTGTCTCAACGCGGGAGCCCCGCTTTTGCGCGACCGCTCGGGAACCAACCCGCCCGGCTTCCTTGAGATCGTCCTGGATGAATCGGACGTCGCCGCAATCCATCACTATTGGGATGATGAAGCCTGGAGGTCTCGCGAGCTGGCGACCGCGAGGGGGTTCTTTCGGAACGAGGCCGACGTGGCTCGCGAGTCGGCGCAATGGCTACAATCGAATTCGTGAATACTGGTCGAGGTGGTCAAGGGATCGGCTCAACCACACAACGCCAAGGCCCGCCGGCCGGGCCGCTCCGGCACGAGCCGCCCTGGGTGTATTTTTTCCCTCCACACCGGCGTTGGGAAGGTTCGATAATCTCCTCGTGGTTCACTCGCCGCCCGACCCGATCCGCGCGGCGCGCCGGTTGTTCCGAACGTCCAAAAGGCGCGGAACCATCGCCCCCTTGGAATGGGTCGTTGACTTCGGCTCCTCCACCTCGACAACGTCGAAATTCCCGGATGCCGACCAGGTCCCGCCGTCCGAACCATTTTTTGAAAGTTGGGTGTGTTTGCCGATGACCATGGTTCAGAGCATACAGGACTTTGTCGAAGAGAATCTGTCGCTTCTCCTGCCGGTTGATTCGATCTGGCAACCCACCGATTATCTCCCCGACCTGACCGCCGAGGATTGGCGAGAGCAGATGGCGGAGTTCCGCGAGACCTCCGTTTGTCTACCCGACGAACTTCTGGTGGTCTTGGTCGGCAACATGATCACCGAGGAAGCGCTGCCGAACTACGCGGTCTCGCTGGAGCATATCGCCGACGATCCCTCGGGAGTCACCGACACCCCCTGGGCGCGTTGGCTTCGGGGCTGGACCGCCGAGGAGAATCGCCACGGCGACCTGCTCAACGCCTATCTCCGCCTCTCGGGCCGCGTCGACATGCGCTCGATCGAGGTGACGATCCATCACCTGATTCGCAACGGCTTCACGAACGGGAACGAGGGAAACGATTACGCGGGGCTGATTTACGCGTCGTTCCAAGAGCGCGCGACGCGGTTGTCCCACGGCAACCTCGCCAAGCTCGCCGACCGATGCGGCGAGGAGACCCTCGGCCAAATCTGCCGCAAAATCGCCTCTGACGAGACCCGCCACGAGGTCTTCTACACCAAGATCATCGGCGAACTCATGAAGCGCGACCCGGAAAACGTGATGCTCGCCTACCGCTTCATGCTCCGCCGCCTGATCTCCATGCCCGGCGCTCGGATGTACGACGGCAAGGATCCCAACCTGTTCGACCACTACGGCAACGTCACCCAGCGGACCGGCGTCTACACCTCGCGCGACTACGCGGGGATCATCGCCCACCTGAACAAGACGTGGGATATCGAGAACGTCTCCGTCTCCGGCAAGGCGGCCAAGGCCCAAGAATACATCGCCCGCCAGCCCGAGCGCTACGAGAACCTCGCCGACGAGCTCATGGCCCGCGCGGTCGAACATCCCCCGGCGTCGTTCTCCTGGATCCTCGACCGCAAGGCGTAAGCCGCCTCTCGATCCTGACCGCCCTCGCCCCGCCGAAGACCATCCCCAAAACGTGTTGGCTCGGCGGGCAATGCCGCTCGACGCGGCTTGCATGGAACGGTGGACGAAGTCGGGTTCTCCCTTCTCCCCTCGCGGGAGAAGTGTGCCCGCCTCGTTCTGGGGAAGCCTCGAACCTCGCGCCGAGCACGATTGGGCCACGGAACGCGGACCGGGTGAGGGAGGACGAAGCGAAAAAAAGACCGGACGAGAACCTCGAATGGTCTCGTCCGGTCCGTTTTGAAGGCGGGGCGGGCGCGTCGCCTTAGCTCTTTTCGCTGACGCGGACCATCGCTCGGAGCCGGGCGACGGCCCTCGATTTTTCGGCGAACGCCTCGTCGCCGATGGCCGGCTTGGCGAGTTCCGCCTCCAGGCGCTCGGCCGAGAGGGCGGAGTCGATCTCGCCGACGGGGATCGCGCGACTGGTCAAGACGGTCACCAGGTTGTCGCGGGTCTGGGCGAAGCCTCCGTCGATGAAGTAGGACTCGGTCTGATCGCCCGTCTGGACCCGAAGCTCGCCGTAGCCGAGCCGGCCGAGCATGGGAGCGCGGCCGGGGAGCACGCCGAGCTCGCCGTCGAAGAGGGGCAGGGCGACGAAGTCCACGGTCTTCTCAAACAGGGTCTTCTCCGGCGTGACGACCTGGCAGAGCAGTTGACCGGAGACGCCGCCCGAGGGGCGCGCGTCGCCGGAGCTTGAGGTTTCGGAATGACTGGCCATTGCTTGCAAACTCCCCGAGCCGAAGCCCTCGCGGGCTCAATCAGATCGCGCCCATCTTCTTGGCCTGTTCCTCGGCCTGCTCGATCGAGCCGACGTACATGAAGGCCGCCTCCGGCAGGTGGTCCCACTTGCCGTCGCAGATTTCCTTGAAGCTCCGCACCGTGTCTTCGAGCTTGGTGTACTGGCCCGGCTTGTTGATGAAGACCTCGGCCACGAAGAAGGGCTGCGAGAGGAACCGCTCGATGCGTCGGGCGCGGTGGACGGTGAGCTTGTCCTCCTCGGAGAGTTCGTCGACGCCGAGAATCGCGATGATGTCCCGCAGCTCCTTGTACCGCTGGAGGATCTGCTGGACGCGCTGGGCGACGTCGTAGTGCTCTTGGCCGACGTACTGAGGGTCGAGAATTCGCGAGGACGAGCCGAGCGGGTCGACCGCGGGATAGATGCCCTTCTCGGAGATCGACCGCGAGAGGACGATGAAGGCGTCGAGGAAGCCGAAGGTGGTGGCCGGCGCCGGGTCGGTCAAGTCGTCGGCCGGCACGTAGACGGCCTGCACCGACGTGATGGCCCCCTGCTTGGTGGAGGTGATCCGCTCCTGCAAGGCGCCCATCTCGGTCGCCAGGGTCGGCTGATAACCGACGTTCGACGGCATTCGGCCCAGCAGGGCCGACACCTCGGATCCGGCCTGGCTGAACCGGAAGATGTTGTCGACGAAGAGCAGGGTGTCGGTTCCGGTGGCGTCGCGGAACCACTCGGCCATCGTCAGGGCCGAGAGGGCCACGCGGAGCCTCGAGCCGGGAGGCTCGTTCATCTGGCCGAAGCACATCACCGTGCTGTCGATGACCGACTTGCCGGTGCTGCCGATCTTCGACTCCTGCATTTCGAGCCAAAGGTCGTTCCCCTCGCGGGTCCGCTCGCCGACGCCGGCGAAGACCGAGTAGCCGCTGTGGACCGACGCGATGCGGGCGATCAGCTCCGTCAGGATGACCGTCTTGCCCAGCCCGGCGCCGCCGAAGAGGCCGATCTTGCCGCCTCGGACGAACGGGGTGAGCAGGTCGATGACCTTGATGCCGGTCTCGAACTGCTCGGTCTTGGCCGAGAGGTCCTCAAACGGCGGGGGATCGCGGTGAATGGGCCACTTTTCGGACGTTTCGACCGTCCCTCGGCCGTCGATCGGCTCGCCCAGGAGGTTGAAGACGCGGCCGAGGGTCTCCTTGCCGACCGGCACGCTGACCGGCCCGCCGGTGTCGACGACCGGCATGCCGCGGACCAGGCCGTCGGTCGAGCCGAGCGCCACGCAGCGGACCCGATTGCCGCCGAGGTGCTGCTGAACCTCGCCGGTCAGGCGAACTCGGACGCCCTTGTTCTCGGCGTCGACCGTGAGGGCGTTGTAGATGTACGGCAACTCGCCTTCGTCGAACTCGGCGTCGAAGGTCGAGCCGATGACCTGGGCGATTCGTCCGGTCTTGGTGGCAATCGACATGTTACGGGAATCCTCTGTCTACAAGCGCCTGGGACGCAACAATGTATTTGGATGGGCTCGTTGTCTTCGGGACGCGCTTCGGCGTCGGGGCGGCCTTCCCGCCTTACTTCAGGGCGGCGGCGGCGCCGACGATGTCGGCCAACTCGCTGGTGATCTGAGACTGCCGGGCGCGGTTGTAGAGCCGGGTCAGGTTCTTGACCAGGTCGTCGGCGTTTTGGGTCGCTCCCCGCATCGCCACCATCCGGGCGATCTGCTCGCTCACGGCGGCGTCGAGGAAGCACTTGAACAAGCGGATCTTGAACGAGACCGGCACGATCTCCTCAAGGATCCCACGGGCGTCGGGGAGGAACTCGTAGGGAACGCGCTCGACCCTCGACTTCGCGCCGGCGGCCGGCTCCCCGGCCTCCGCCTCGTCGCCAAGGCCCACCGCGGAGACCGGCAGCAACGTTTGCACGACCGCCTCTTGTCGGGACGCGTTGACGTACTGGGTGTAGGCGACGTCCAGGCGATCAATCTCCCCCCGGACGAACATCCCGATGTAGCGGTCGGCGAGCGGCTCGACCTCGTCGAACTGGGGGCGGTCCTCAAACTGGGTGTGCGTCGCGTCGATGGGGAGCTTGCGGTATCGCCAGTAGGTGATGCCCCGCTTGCCGGAAACCTCGACCCGGGTCTCGACGCCCTCGGCCTGAAGATCCTGGTGCGCCCGGAAGGCCGCCCGGAGCACGTTGCCGTTGTAGCCGCCGGCCAGTCCTCGATTGCTCGAGAGGATCAGCAGGAGCGACTTCTCGACGGGCTCGCGCTTGGCGAGCAGCGGATGGGCGAGGTCGCCGGAGGATTCGCCGAGGTCGGCGACCAGTTCGGCGATCTTCCGGGTGTACGCCTCGGCCTGGGTCGCCCGGTCCATCGCCCTGCGGAACCTGGCGGTGGCGATCAACTCCATCGTCCGGGTGATCTTCCGAATGTTGTCGACCGCCTTGCGGCGTTTGATGATCGCGCGGGCCTTGGCCATCGTTGGGTCTCTTGAGAATCACTCGTGCATCGCCGCCCGCGCCGGTTTCGGATCGGCTCCGAGAACCGGCGCGGGACGTGAACGGGGAATTCGAACTCGAAGGAGCGACGACTCGGCTTAGGACGCCGCGGCGGCGGCCGGCTCGACGGCGGCCGCGCCGGAGCGCTTGAAGCCGGCCTTGAAGTCGGTTAGGGCGGCCTTCAGGTCCGCCACGATCGCGTCGGTCATCTTCTTTTCCTGATCCAAAGCCGCGCGAACCTGGGGACGGGCGGCCCGGATGAACTCCAGGAACTCCCTCTCGAACCGCTGGACGTCGCGAACCGGGATGTCGTCGAGGAAGCCCTCGGTGCCGGCGAAGATGATCATGACCTGATCGATGGCCGCCAGGGGGTGGTACTGGGGCTGCTTCAGCAGCTCGACCATCCGGTAGCCGCGTTCGAGCTGGGCTTGGGTCGCCTTGTCCAGGTCGGTTCCAAGCTGGGCGAACGCCTCCAACTCGCGGAAGGCCGCCAGGTCGAGTCGAAGGCCGCCGGCGACCTTGCGGGTCGCGGGGATCTGGGCCTTGCCGCCGACCCGCGAGACGCTGATGCCGACGTCGATGGCCGGTCGCACGCCCGCGAAGAAGAGGTCGGGCTGGAGGTAGATCTGGCCGTCGGTGATCGAGATCACGTTGGTCGGGATGTAGGCCGAGACCTCGCCCTCCAGCGTTTCGATGATCGGCAAGGCGGTCAGCGAACCGCCCGACTTCGGCGTCTTGACGATCTTGTGACCCTGGGGGTACGACGCCTTCAGGTCGTTCTTGGCCTCCTCCTCGCCGGGGACGCCGACGTAGACCTTGCCGTTGACGCCCGACTCTTCGGTCGCCTCGTCGGCGTTGAACGACTCGGGAACGATGACGTAGTGGTTGGCCAGCTTGGCCGACCGCTCAAGCAGTCGCGAGTGGGCGTAGAAAATGTCGCCGGGGTACGCCTCGCGACCCGGGGGACGCCGGAGCAAGAGCGACACCTCGCGATACGCGACGGCCTGCTTCGACAGGTCGTCATAGATGCAGAGGGTCGGCTTCCCCTGGTACATGAAGTGCTCGGCCATCGCGCAGCCGGCGTAGGGGGCGATGTACTGAAGCGGGGCCGGGTCGCTGGCGCCCGCGGCCACCACGATCGTGTAGTCCATCGCGCCGTGGCGGCGGAGGATGTCCACCAGGCCGGCGGTCGTCGACTCCTTTTGGGCGACCGCCACGTAAACGCAGATGACGCCGGTCCCCTTTTGGTTGAGGATCGTGTCGATGGCGATGGCGGTCTTGCCGGTCTTTCGGTCGCCGATGATCAACTGCCGCTGGCCGCGGCCGATCGGGATCATCGAGTCGATCGCCTTGAGGCCGGTTTGCAGGGGCTCGTCGACCGGCTGCCGTTCGGCGATGCCGGGCGCGGGCGACTCGATGGCCCGGCTCTCGCCGGTGACGATCGGCCCCCGGTCGTCGATCGGCTCGCCCAAGGGGTTGACCACTCGGCCGATCATCGCGTCGCCGACGGGAACGCGCAGCAGCTCGCCGGTGGCGGTGACTTCGTCCCCTTCCTCGATCTGCGTATAATCGCCGAGAATCATGACGCCGACGGAGGCTTCCTCCAGGTTCAGCGCGATTCCCTTGACGCCGTTGGCGAACGCCACCATCTCGCCGGCCATGACGCCGGAGAGGCCGTGGACCCGCGCGATGCCGTCGCCGACCTCGAGAACGTGGCCGACCTCGGTCTTGGTGATCTCGGGCGAAAACCGCTCGACTTCACGCTGAATGACTGAACTGATCTCTTCGCTTCTGAATCTCATGCGTCTTCCCTTCGATCAGCCGCTTGCGCACTTGTTCAAGACGGTTTCTTACGGAGGCGTCGTAGACTTGGTCGCCGATTTGGACGATCAGACCGCCGATGAGGCTCGGGTCGGTGGTGACCTCGAGCACGGGGGTCGCCGCGGTCATCGCGGCCAGCCGCGTTTTCAGTTCCTCGGCCTGGCCTTCGTCCAACGGCGCGGCCGTTCGGACGGCGACGGGGATCCGGCGATTCCGCTCGTCCCAGAGCCGACGGGCCTCGACGGCGATCGGTCCCAGAAGCCCCAGGCGGCCGTGGCGGTTGACGACGCGGAGGAACCGCAACGCGAGGTCGGAGATCCGGCCCTCGAGCAACTCCACCAGGATCCGATCCTTTTCGGCGGTCGGCACCCGCGACGAGGCCAGAATGCCCGCGAACTTCGGGTTGGGATGGAGGATCTCGTCTCGGATGGCCTCCAGATCGGCCAGGGCCGTCTCGACCACGCCCTCCTTCTCGGCCGCGCCGAGGAGGGCGTCGGCGTACTGCCGGGCGGCCTTGGCGTCGTCCGCGGAGAGCAAGGCGCGATGGTCGCCGCCGACGGTGGGATTCGGTGCTTGGTTCGTCATGCCGGCGCGCCCTCCCGACCGTTGGGCGCCGCGGGAAGCTCGGCGATGGCGGTGTCGAGCAGCCTGCGCTGGTCGGATTCATCAAGCTGCTTGTCCAGGACCCGGCCGGCGACGGTCACGGCGAGGTTGGCCGCCTGGCTCCAGAGCTCGGCGAGGGCCTGGTCGCGGGCCGCCTCGATGTCGCGCTGGGCGCGCTGGCGGGCGGCCTCGGCGTCGTTCTGGGCCTGCTTCAGCAGCTCGGCGGCGTTGGCTTGCGCGTCGCGCTGGGCTTGGAAGAGAAGGTCGCGGACCTTGTCGTCGGTGTCCGCCATCAATTTTCGGTGCTCGGCCAAGAGCTTCGCGGCCTCGTCGCGGGCCTGTTCCGATTGTTTGAGGCAGTGCTCCAGATGCGCCTCGCGGCGGTGGAGCGCCTCGATCAGGGGCTTCCAGGCGAATTTGCCGAGCACCGCGAAGAGGCCGATGAAGACGACGAAGGTCCAGAGGGCCAGGGAGGGTTGAGGCTCCATCGGGTCGACCTTCCCGCCGTGCCCCCCGTGGCCGGCCTCATCCGCCGTCGCGGCGGTCTCGCTCGCGGAGGGCGGCGCCGCTTCGAAGGCTCGCGCGGAGACCGATGCGAAGGAGACGGCCCAGACCAGCGCGAGGAGTCGGACCCCCATGGCGAACGATGAACTGCGGAGCATGGATTGGTTCTCGCGAATGCGGGGCGCGATCTAGCGATCGTCGAACGAGAGTAAAAGGGGAAATCGGACCCGGCCGCGCCGAAAGCGCCGGCCGGGCCGATGGATGGACACGCCGCCGATTGCCGACGATCCTCCCGACGAATCAGGTGAGGAGCTGGAGCAACAGGGCGAAGAACGTGACGCCTTCAATCAGGGCCGCCGCGATGATCATGGCCGTCTGGATGTTGCCGGCGATCTCGGGCTGGCGAGCCATGCTTTCGACCGCGGCGCGGGCCAAGAGGCCGATGCCCAAGGCGGCGCCCAGGATCACGATGCCGGCGCCGATCGGCTTGAGGTAGGCGGCTTCGGCGGCGGCGACCTCGGCGTCGGTCGCCGCCTGGGCGAAGACGGACCCCTGGCTCATCAAAAGGAAGGCGAAAGCGAACATCCCGGACTTGAGCAGTTTCATCGGACCCTCGACTAAAGGCGGAATGGAAACGACGACGAACTGAGAAACCTCGCGAGGCCTTACGACGCCTCGCCGTGTCGAAGCGAAAACTCGTCCCGTTTCGACGAACCCATTGGTTGTCACGCGATACAAACCGATCAATCACGCGGGCGGGGAAACGGCTCGTCCCCGCTTCTTCCCTTCGCGACCCTCGGCGATCAATGCGGATTCACCGCCGCGCCGATGAAGATCGCGGAGAGAAAGACGAAAATGTAGGCCTGGAGAAACGCCACGAACAACTCAAGCATGCTCAGCAAGATCACGCCCGTGATGCTCGCCGGCATGACGACGTAGAACAAGGAGCCCTTGGCGACCAAAATGAAGCCCAAGATCACCGCCAGGATGACGTGCCCGGCGAACATGTTCGCGAAGAGTCGCACGGCCAGCACGATGTGCTTGATCAACAGGGCGGCCACCTCGATCACGAACATCAGCGGCCAGAGGAAGAGCTTCAAGACCGGCGGCACGTCCAGGTGGGGGACCAAATTCATGATGTAGCCCGCGCCCCCCGCCTCGCGCACTCCGGCGGTGATCACCGTCCCCAGCGTCATCAGCGCCATCACCCCGGTGACGTTGATGTTCGCGGTCGCCGTGGCGCCCCCGGGGATCGTCGCCAACAAGTTGTTGAACAAGACGAAGAAGAAGGCGGTCCAAAGAAACGGCAGGAACCGATCCGCCTTGCGCCCGCCGATCGCCGGCCGGGCGACCTCGTCTCTGATGTACAGAAGCAGCGCCTCGAAGGCGTTGAGAAACCCCCCTCGGGTCACCGGATGGCGACGGATGTGCCGCGCCAGCGGCACCAGGATCGCCAGCATCAGGAGTCCGGCCACCACCTCCATCACCATGAACCGCGTGACCTGGATCCCCAGGATTTTCGGCAGCTCGATCGTCAACTCATAGGTCGGAGGCGTCCACCAGGGAAACTCCAACGTGGGATGATCGATGACGTGGCCGAGAGGATCGTGTGCCGCCATGAAGGGAACCCACTCTGATCTCTAGTTGTGTCTCGCTTCGGCGAGCGCCGCCGGGGCGTCGCCGCGTCAATCCGGACTGGTTTCATCGACGGAATCGGTTCGGTCGCGGGCGCCCGGCGACTTGGCCGACGAGCGCCGCTCCCCGGCCTTGGCCAACTCCGCGGGGAGCCGCAGGACGTGGCTCATGCCAACGGCCATGCCCAGAATCGCCCCGCCCAAAGTCAACCAGGGCCCCGAGCCCAACCACCTGTCGAGGAAGTGGCCCAGCAGCGCCGGCAGCGCGAACTCCAGGCCGATCGACGTGACCCGCGCCCCCAAGTCGATTCCGATGGAAATCGGAGAACGCGAATCCCGGTTCGTGCCCACGGTTGGCCCCTTCCGACCCGCCGATCAACTCGCGACGAAAACGAGAGGGTCGCGCCATCGCGGCCCCCTCCCAATTTCCCCGCGAATCCAGCGTGACCGCCGCGCCGCGACGGTTCCATTAAGCAGTCCGTGAACTCTGGTGTCAACCACCCAGAGGACGAGTTCGCGAAAATTTTCACAAAGTCCGCGGGGACGTTCCGGTCGCGCCGTTCGCGCGGGGGAGGGGCGGCGCCTCCCCTCCCCGATCCGAGGGTCGTCCGGGGGGCCGGGAGAGGCGCGTTCGTGGAGAAAATCGTTGCTGGGCGCGGGAACCGGGCTTGACATCGCCGGCGCCAACATGATATGTCCTTATCCAGGCGGGTCCGAAAACCTGAACCGGCACAAGACGCGCCGACGCAGGGATTTCCCGATCCTAATTTCCGCATTTTTTCGAGAGAGGGGGCCAGCGATGTCGTCGCGAAGGCGCGAGCAACTTGGGTGCCCCGAAAGCAAACGGTCTCAACCTCCCGAGGGTTGACGACCGTTTTTTTTTTGCCCCGAGCTCTCGGTCTTCCTTCCAGCGCGCGCTGGCCCATGGCGTTTTTTAGTCGACCAACCTCATCCGGGACGCAGGGAGTTTTCCGGATCGGTCCACTCACGGAAGAACAACGCAATCCATCATCCACGGCGGGCGCGCAACGCCGCGCGCCGTGATTGGAGTGGCTCCGCATGACCGTCGACGCGCTTAAGGACTGCAACAAGAAGCATCTTTCCCAGATGGCCAAGGAGCGGGGCATCGCGGGGTGGCACGCGATGCGGAAGGACCAGTTGATTCGGGCGTTGACGGCGGCTCGACCGACCCCGTCGGCGCGTCCCAAGCCGGAGCGGCCCGCGCCGCGCGTCTCGAAGTCGGCCCGGCGGCCCGCCGCCCCGGCTCAGGAGACGCCCTCCGCGGCCCGCCCCGCCTCGTCCCCCTCTCCCTCGGCGCCCCCGCACACGCTTGACCACGCCTCGCAGAAGGATCGGATCATCGTTCTGGCGCGCGACCCGTACTGGTTGCACGCCCACTGGGAGCTGAGCCGGACCACCCTGGCGCGGGCGCAGGCGGCGCTGGGCCAGGACTGGCACAGCGCCCGGCCGATCCTGCGGTTGATGGACGTGACCAGCGAGGAGACGACCAACGCCGCCGAGCGGCCGATCCGCGACATCCCGATCCACGGCGGCGTGAACAACTGGTACATCGACGTGATGAAGCCCCCGCGCTCCTTCCGGGTCGACGTGGGCTACCTGTCGCGTCGGGGGAGGTTCTACGTCCTGGCCCGGTCGAACAACGTCACGACCCCCAAGGCGGGCGTCACCGACGCCCTGGAGGAGAACTGGCTGAGCGTCCAGGAGCAGTTCGAGCGGGTGCAGAACCCCTCGACCATCGGCGCCAACGCACAGGCCAACGCGTCGATCGACCTGAACGACCTGTTCGACGAGCGGCTGCGCCGGCCCTTGTCGAGCCTCTCGATGCAGAACCTCTCGTTGGGGGCGCTGCCGGGGCTGGGTCGGAACTTCCACTTCGAGATCGACGCCGAGTTGATCGTTTATGGGACCACCGATCCGGGCGCCCAGGTGACCCTTCAGGAGGAGGT
>Ga0180220_1001889_pt1 | contig 14453 bp, 16 predicted proteins | sample eDN5th37CBELigBY_FD_151335 | JGI IMG/M metagenome (GOLD analysis project Ga0180220, IMG submission 151335) | Enriched backyard soil microbial communities from Emeryville, California, USA - eDNA 5th pass 37_C BE-Lig BY (version 2) (version 2) | ecosystem: Environmental > Terrestrial > Soil >... | reverse complement strand
TGTAGGAGCCACGGGAGTGACGGGTGCCACAGGAGCAACCGGAGCCACGGGAGCCACGGGAGCTACAGGAGCTACAGGAGCGACAGGTGCGACGGGGGACACAGGGGCCACAGGAGCAACGGGAGCAACGGGTGAAACTGGTGCAACCGGAGCCACGGGAGCCACGGGAGCCACGGGAGCGACAGGAGCAACAGGGGCCACGGGAGCGACAGGTGCGACGGGTGCAACGGGAGCGACAGGAGCAACAGGCGCAACAGGAGCCATAGGAGCAACCGGAGCGACAGGAGCAACGGGAGCAACAGGAGCAACGGGAGCAACAGGAGCCACGGGTGCCACGGGAGAGACAGGAGCAACAGGAGCCACAGGAGCAACCGGGGCCACGGGAGCGACGGGAGCAACAGGCGCAACAGGAGCGACAGGTGAAACTGGAGCAACAGGGACCAGCTTGACCGCAAATCATGCCTTCGCAGCAAATACTTCCGGTACGGCCATCGCGGTCATCCTGGGAGGAACCAATGTGCCGTTTCCAAACGCCCAGGATATCGGACCTGGGATAACGATTAATGCGGCCAATAATACGTTTACGATCGCCAATGCAGGAAACTATTATATTTCATATTCGATTAATTTAAACGTTTCTCTGCTAGTAAGTTCCCGTATTCTGATTAACGGAGCCGCTGCTCCCGCTTCGACCATCGCGCCCGCAGTGGGCACGACTTCATTCCAAACGAACGTCATTACGCCGGTCCCGGCAGGGGCAACTGTAGTCATCCAACTGTTCGGCGTGCTTGCTACGGCAACGCTTACGACGACATCCCCTACCAATGTGACGATTATCCGGCTAAGTTGATCCAATTGATTGAAAGCGGCGGGTTTTTGCGAGAATCTCCTCCGAGAAAAATGAAATACTGAATATTTAAATCCTTACCGCAAGTGAGGTAGCTTTTCACTCAGCGATAAGGATTTTTTCTTCTCTTTCGTAAACAATAAACTAAATTCTCAAACTCGGAGGAGTGGTTTTGTTGAAAAAAATCGTTTTGTTTATTGCCGTTTCTTTAGGGCTTTTCATTCCGTCAGGCACCGTTCTGGCGGAAGGGATACAGGATTGCAAAGCGTTTGATAAGATCTTTAATGTGGAAGTACAGCAGGAAAACGGCGTATGCAAGTTGGAGATCGCCCGCAAAAATATCAATGTTTCGAATTTGGGAGTTCCGCTGTCTCCGGAAGAAATCGAACTTTCATTCGGCGCAAATTTTGAAAAAGCCGGGGACAAGACGGCGGTTATCGGGGAGTTCGCGCTTCTTGGAAGCGAGGTGAATCCCGTCATCGATGCGCTGCGCAAAGGGAACGTAGGCATATCCGCCCTACATAACCACCTTATCGGCGAACAGCCTCGTATCCTGTATCTGCACTTTCAGGCGCTCGGAGATGCCGAATCGCTGGCCAAAACGGTGAAAAATGCGATAGAAGCTACCGTCAGAAACTAAAAAGGAAGGAACATCAGATCCTAATGAAACAGCAATCGAACACCAACCAAACTCCCGTATCCACGCTCCCGAAAACCTTAGGCGAATTTCTACTGGATTGTCTGAAACGCGAAGGGTTAACAGAGATATTCGGCGTACCCGGAGACTATAATTTTACCTTGCTAGATACGATCGAAAGATATGCCGGAATCCGATTCATAAACGGTCGCAACGAATTGAACTCCGGTTACGCGGCGGATGCTTACTCAAGAATGAAGGGGCTGTCGGCGTTGATCACGACGTTTGGGGTCGGCGAGATGAGTGCATGCAATGCGATCGCCGGAGCCTATTGCGAACATGTTCCCGTCATTCATATCGTCGGTTCGCCGCCGGACGCGGCCCAAAAAGAACATAAGCTGATGCATCACACTTTAATGGACGGAAATTACGGCGCATTCCGCAAAATGTACGGGCAAATCACCGCCTACTCAGCGGTGTTGACGCCCGAAAATGCAATGATTGAAATTCCTAACGCGATTCGAATCGCCAAAGAGAAAAAACAACCGGTTTACCTTGTTGTAGCCGACGATCTGGTCGCAAAGACGGTTATCCTGCGTCAAGAAAGCAGCCCGCCCAAACCAGCTTCGAACCCCAAAACGCTCCAAGCTGCGGTCGATCACATCAGCGCCATGCTGATGCAGTCGCAAAACGCGCTTTTGCTGGTTGACGTTAAAACGATGAGATTCCATTGGGAGGAGTACGTTCGCAAACTTGCGGAATCGCTAAACTTGCCGGTTGCTTCCACGATGTTTGGAAAAGGCGCTTTTGACGAAACTCACCCATTGTTTATCGGCATGTATGGAGGGGCGTTTGGCATGGAGGACGTAAGGAGTGCCGTCGAGAACGCAGACTGCGTGATCGCTGCCGGTCTACTGTGGGCGGACGGCAATACCGCGAATTTTACGGCAAAGCTGAACCCGCTCCATCTCATCGACGTTCAGCCGGATAAAGCCAAGGTTGGGCAAGCGGAATATCCCGGCGTGATGGCACAGGACCTTCTGATGGCTTTGCAAAAGATCGGATGGAGACGGCAAAAACCTGTTTCCCAAAACCCCGGTCCTTCCATTACGGCATCGGGCAATCCGGATGATCCGCTCCGAGCCGCTTCTTATTATCCCCGTTTGGAGCGTATGCTGAAAGAAGGCGACATCGTCATCGCGGAAACGGGTACCTTTTATTATGGCATGGCTCAGGCCAAACTTCCGAAAAATGCGACTTATATTACGCAGGGCGCATGGCAGTCCATCGGTTACGCAACGCCTGCTGCTTATGGCGCATGCATTGCGGCCCCTTCGCAAAGGGTCTTGCTCTTCACCGGAGACGGGTCCCTCCAGCTCACGGTACAGGAACTCAGCTCAATGCTGCATTATGGCTGCAAACCGATCATTTTCGTGTTGAACAATAAAGGGTATACGATCGAGAAATATTTGAACGTAAAAACCGAAAACCAGACCTATAATCAAATCCCGCAGTGGTCTTATACGAAGCTGGCGGAGGCATTCGGCGCAGACGCCTTCACCGCGAAGGTTCGGACCAACAAGGAACTGGATGAAGCGATCTCCCGGGCGGAAAACGAATGCAAAAGCAAAATGTGCATCATTGAAATGATGGCGGCAGATCCGATGGATGCCCCGGATTACATGCATAACATGCGCGTCGATATGGAGCGTAAGGAAAAGCTGAAAAATTAAGCGCTTGTTCCAAACGCTGTACACCTGCTTTTTTTCTTGTTATAGTAAAACGGAAACGGGTGTTCGCATAACTTTTGTTGTGCAGCGCTTCTGGAGGGTAAGGAGTAAGTTCATGGCGGAGGCATTAAAGGCGATTTACGATAAGGATTTTTTATTGGAATTCGGCGAAAAGGTGGAGTCGGCGTACCCTGCTTTTCAAACGAAAGGTTTCGTCGCGGACATCATGGGCGATGCCTGGGAGGAGTTGGAGTTAAAGGCGAGAATCCGCCGAATCAGCGTAGTGCTTGGCAAGTACTTGCCCTCGTCCTATCAGGCTGCTTTGGAAGTGCTTTTCAAAATTGACGAGCAATGTACCGGTTTTCCGTACATGTTTTTTCCCGACTTTGTCGAGGTTCACGGGCAGGACCCTGGAGACTGGGAACTCTCCATGCGCGCTCTGGAGCGGTTCACGAAACGCTCTACATCCGAGTTTGCGGTCAGGCCGTTCATTATGCGCGATCCGCAGCGGATGATGAATCAAATGCTCGCGTGGTCCAAGCATCCCGATGAGCACGTCAGGCGTCTTGCGAGCGAAGGGTGCAGACCCCGCCTGCCTTGGGGACAAGCGCTGACGGTATTTAAAAAGGACCCATCCCCGGTGTTTCCGATCCTGGAACAATTGAAGGAAGATTCTTCGCTTTATGTCCGCAAAAGCGTTGCCAACAATTTGAACGACATTGCGAAAGACCACCCTGCCATCGTTATTCAGTTAGCCAAGCGCTGGCTGGGGAATCACGCAGATACGGATTGGATCGTCAGGCATGCGTGCCGAACCTTAATCCGGAAAGCCGAACCGGAGATCATGAAGCTTTTCGGCTATTCCGGTACCAATGAAGGAAATCCGCTAGTGTCGTCGGCTAAATTATCGGTCGAACCCCAAATGCTGGTTATCGGCGGCAGCAGCATGCTTCGTTATGAGCTCTGCGTCCGGCAGGGGGCAGAAGCTCGTCTTCGAATCGAATACGGCATTTATTTTGTGAAGGCCGGCGGACAAACGTCCCGCAAATTGTTTCTGCTGAAGGATAAAACCGTGCCCGGCGGTGCGTTCGTATCCGGAGAACGAAAGCACAACTGGGCCGATTTGACGACAAGGCGCCATTATCCCGGAGAGCATCGGATGGTGCTCGTCGTCAATGGGGAGGAAGTGGCCGAGGCGATTTTGGTGCTGAATGCTTAATTTTGGTGACATGGACCGGTTTAAATTCCGCCCGAGAGCGAGAAATTCTTTTTGACACGTCCATGAAAAAGTCCTTCTCCCATCTCAAGAACAAAATAGTGAAACAATACTCCCGAACCGCCTTGCAGCAAGGCGGTTTTTCGATTGCATATCGGTGATCGCTCCGGGTTTGCATCCTCTAGATCACTTCTAAAACAAAACAATAAAAAGCATCGCCATGGGATACGTTTTCTTTTTTCTCATCCATCCACCATACCCCGTAAGAATAATAGTAGATTCCTTTTTGGACAGGGGCTTGGATCGCGTTTTCCTTCACCGCAACTTCGGTGTGGTTGCCGCCTGAGATTTGCTCGACATGAAATTTATTCGGCAGCGGCTCATAATCCAACACGAAACGGATCTTTTCTCCAGGCCTTACCAGTACCGGCTTTTCGTTTTTTAAAAGTTCGGCGGGACCGACCGCATCGACGCACAAGTTATGATTCGGTCCGGACCAGCAGTATGTTCCTAGTTTGGTTTCATGCCGTTCGTCGCCGATTTGAATGAAGACTTGCGGCGGCATGCCTCCCGTAAGGCCACCGTTGGATGGTTTGCCGCCGATGCCGGAACATCCCAAAACGATAAACAGCATCAATAAGGTAACGGTTAGTTTGATCATATTTTTGCCCCCTTTCTTAAAACAGACGAAAATAGGCATGTTGGTGTTGCGCTTTTGTCTCTTGACAATATGGAAAAAAATACGAGATAATGTACGCGCGTACACTGGGTTTTAGTTCACAGCGTTTTTTCATGTTCTTAATGCGTAAATTAGGGGGTGATGCCGTATCGTTACTAGAAAAGCGGTAGCGGACATGGCCGGCGTATCGGAAGCAACCGTCTCCCGCGTGTTTAATCAAGTAGGGCCCATCCGGGAAGAGACGAGGCTTAAGGTGCTGCAGGCGGCGAAGGAGCTCGGCTATTATCCGAATGCCATCGCCCAGAGTTTTGCACGCCGGAAAAGCGGCAACATCGGCGTCGTGCTTCCTTATGTGCCGAAGGTACATATCTTTTCGACCTATTATTTTTCGGAAATTTTAAGTGGAATCGGAGAGCAGGTACGCGAACTCGGCTATGACATGCTGCTCATATTCAAAAAGCCCGAAGATGACAACGGTTACATCGATTTATTCAGGTCGCAAAAGGTGGATGCGTGCATCTTGCTCGGAACGACCGATACCCCGGAGGAACGGGAGGCGTTAAAGGAATTAAAAGAGGCGAACCATCCTTTTTGCCTTGTCAACCAACACTTCGAAGGCGAGGGCTTTCTGGAGGTGGATGCGGATCATGAGCAGGGAGCGTACGAAGCGGTAAACCATTTGCTGGCGGTAGGTTACCGCAATATCGCGTTCCTGAACGGACCGCCAGGTTATTCGAACAGCAGGGATCGACTAAAAGGTTATATCCGGGCAATGAGCGGGGCGGGAATATTCGATCAAACGGCGGAGATGGAGAAAGCGGTACCGGCGGAATGGCTTGAAACGGGCAATTACAGCAGAACGAGCGGTTATGAAGCTGCCTTCAGGTTTCATCGCCGCCTGGAACGGATCGATGCCGTCTTTGCGGCGAATGATCGGATGGGCATTGGACTGATTCAGGGATTCCGCGAGCTGGGTATTATACCTGGCAGAGATATCGCCATCGTCGGTTATGACGATTCGGACGGCGCCCGGATCACGGATCCGCCATTGACGAGCGTTGCCGTTCCTTTTTATCGGATGGGAGCGCTGGCCGTCAAACTCCTGCTGTCTGAGAATCCGGCCGCGGCCGTTTGCGAGGAAGGAATTTCACGCTGCGGCGATCGCCGATGCCAGATGGAAACCCGGCTGGTGGTTCGTTCATCGAGCATGAGAAATCAAGCATAGTTATGAATGAGTTGATATGAAGAGGAGGCGTATTGAGTGGAACAGATTCGTGTAGGAATGATAGGTTACAAGTTTATGGGAAAGGCGCATAGCCATGCGTACCGCGACATTCCGATGTTCTTTCCCGACGTCGCTCAGCCGGTCATGCAGGCGATTTGCGGCCGCGATCCTGAAGGGGTATCCCAAGCCGCAAAACAGTTCGGCTGGCAGGATTACGTCACGGACTGGAGAGCATTGATCGAACGCGATGATATCGACCTCATTGATATTAACGCTCCAAGCGATATGCATAAGGAAATCGCCCTTGCGGCCGCGAAGGCGGGCAAGCATTTGCTCTGCGAAAAACCGCTCGCGCTGACGCTGCAGGATTCAAGGGAGATGCTGGCTGCGGCAGAAGCGGCAGGGGTCAAGCACATGGTCGGGTTCAATTATCGTTTTGCCCCCGCGGTGCAGCTTGCGAGAAAGCTCATCCAGGAAGGACGTTTGGGGAAAATTTATCATTTCCGGGGCTGGTTTTTGCAGGACTGGATCATTGATCCGGATTTCCCTCTGGTGTGGCGTCTCCAAAAAGATATCGCCGGCTCCGGTTCCCATGGCGATTTGGGCGCGCATATCATCGATCTGGCTCATTTTCTTGTAGGCGACATCCAGGAAGTCGTCGGCATGAGCGAAACGTTCATCAAAGAGCGGCCGCTTCCCGGCTCGATGAGCGGATTAAGCGCCAAAGGGAACCAATCGGACGAAAAAGGCGCCGTTACCGTGGATGACGCCACCTTGTTCCTGGCGAAATTCGCGAACGGGGCTTTGGGCAGCTTTGAGGCAACCCGGTTTGCCGCCGGGCATCGCTGCACGAATTCGTTCGAGATCAATGGAAGCAAGGGCAGCGTGAAATTCGATTTCGAACGCATGAACGAACTTCAGGTCTATTTCACGGACGATGCCGAAGACGTTCAAGGCTTCCGCCGCATTTTGGTTACGGATCCCGCGCATGCCTATGCCGAAGCCTGGTGGCCGCCGGGACATACGATCGGGTTCGAGCACACGTTCATCCATGAAACGGTCGAGCTGCTCCAGGCCATCCGGGAAAACCGGCAGCCCGTGCCGAATTTTACGGACGGCGTGAAATGCCAGCAGGTGCTGGAAGCCGTCGATGCGTCGATCGCGGAAAAACGATGGGTCCGCACGGAAGAACTGTAATGAATTTATGCTTATGCCTAAAGGAGAGGTTGACATGAAAAAAGCGCTGATCGTATGGGGAGGCTGGCTGGGGCATCAACCCGAGGAAGTATCGGCCATCTTCCGAAGCATGATGGAGGATGAAGGATACGAGGTTGAAGTCTCCGATACGCTCGCGGCGTTCGACGACGCGGAAAAATTGAAAACGCTTGACTTGATCATTCCCGTATGGACGATGGGCGAAATCAGCCAGGAACGCGTAAATCACGTGTCCGAGGCGGTGCAAAGCGGCGTCGGCCTGGCAGGATGCCATGGAGGCATGTGCGATGCATTCCGCAACAACGTCGATTGGCAGTTCATGACCGGCGGAAACTGGGTAGCTCATCCCGGCAACGACGGGACTCCCCACCGCATTAACATTGCGAATACATCCAGCCCGATCGTAGACGGGATCGAGGATTTTGACGTATCCACCGAGCAATATTACCTCCACGTCGATCCGGCCGTCGAAGTATTGGCGACGACTCGTTTTCCGGTGGCAGACGGGCCCCATATCCACAACAAATCCGTCGACATGCCCGTAGCATGGACCAAACGTTGGGGTTTCGGCCGGGTATTTTACTGCTCGCTCGGGCATCAGGCGAATGTGATCGAACTTCCTCCGGTGAAGGAAATCATGCGCAGAGGCATGCTGTGGGCGGCCGAAGGGAAATCCAAGGCGGCGGGGCAGAAGGCGGGAAGCCAATATACAGGAATGGCGGACAGTCAGGTTTAACTTTTCTAGGATTGGAGAGCGCTTATCAATATGAAAAAGATTCATGTCGGCATCATCGGATGCGGAAATATCAGCTCCATCTATTTTGAGAATTTGAAAACCTTCCAAGCCGTCCATGTCTCCGCGTGCGCGGATCTGAACCTTGGCCGGGCCAAGGAGAAGGCTGAACAATTCGGGATCCCCAAGGGTTGCTCCGTTGCCGAACTGCTAGGGGATCCGGAAATCGAACTGGTCGTAAACCTTACGATTCCTGCTGCCCACGGTCAGGTATGCCTGGATATTTTGGAGGCCGGTAAGCATGTGTACGTTGAAAAACCGCTGGCGGTAACCAGGGAGGAAGGGCAGGCCATCTTGGCAAAGGCCAAAGAAAAAGGGCTGCTTGTCGGCAGCGCCCCGGACACGTTTCTAGGCGGAGGAATTCAAACCTGCGTCAAACTGATTTCCGACGGATGGATCGGCACGCCTGTGGCCGCAACCGCGTTTATGATGGGGAGAGGGCATGAACATTGGCACCCGGATCCCGAATTTTATTACGCCAAAGGCGGAGGACCGATGTTCGATATGGGGCCGTATTACCTGACGGCTTTAGTCGCCATGCTGGGGCCGATCAAACGGATCGCCGGAATGGCGAAAATCTCCTATCCTGAGCGCATGATCACAAGCTCCAAGAAGTTCGGGCAAACGATTCAGGTGGAAACGCCGACCCATGTCGCGGGCGTGCTCGACTTCCACAGCGGCGCCATCGGAACGATGATCACGACCTTCGACGCGTTCGGCGGGAGCCGGCTGCCTTGCATCGAAATCTACGGGAGCCAAGGAACGCTTAGCGTTCCGGATCCGAACACCTTCGGCGGACCGGTGTTGCTCAAACGCCATGACAGCCAGGAATGGAAGGAGATCCCCTTATCCCATGGTTATGCGCAGAACTCGCGAGGGATTGGCGTGCTCGATATGGTCTACGCCTTGAATGGCGGCAGAATGAACCGGGCCAATGGCGAATTGGGCTTCCATGTTCTTGAAGCGATGCATGCTTTCCATGATTCGTCCGAACAGGATCGGTATTATGTCATGAAAAGCACCTGTGAACGACCCGAACCGCTTCCGCAGCACCTGCCGTACGGCGTGATGGATTAATCCATCACGCTTTTTTTGCTTTATCGCATTGCAGTGTTGGAAGGCATCCTAATCTATGGCAAAAAACACAGGAACATCATAGAAACCTAGAATACATTAATATCTGCAAGACATATAAACAGGTGATGTTTGAATATGAATCCGAGGTGAGAAAGGATGCCTGCGAAAAAGAAAAAACAGAGACGCCGGTCGTCAAAGTGGACGGGAAAACCGGTTCTTGTCGTCATGAACGACGGCAGCGGCTATATCGGCACGGTAAAAAAACATGATCGCAGCGGCGTCGTTTTGCGCGGGGTATGGGCAGACCCTCAGCAGACGGCGGCGATTCTGGAGAGCAGGAACAAAGCTCATGTGTCCGGACTGTTAAGCCTTTTATTTGGGGGGAGCGGCCGCCAGGAGCCTCCGGCCAGTCCGACAAGGTCCGGCGAAGCCGGAGGTAACGAGAGCGGGACGGGAATGTTCGGTTTCATCGGCAAAATCATCCCCACCATTCAAATCGGCATGAACGTCATGCGTTCGATCATGCCGCTGATGGGATTGCTGAAATAATCCGCAAAAAAGCGTTCGCGTCCTAAATAAGGCTCCCGCAAGGGAGCCTTATTTGCAGACTTTTCAGATGTCAATTACGTTGCAACAACAAGTATCCGCTAATGCTTGACGTGTTTTTTCTAAACACAATTTTGAAGCCTACGTCACGATCCAGCAAGCAGGCCAACGCAGTGCTAAGCAAAGCATTCGTTCTTAGATCCTGCCTGCAAGGCGACGAATTGCCGATGACGCGCGCGGCGACGATTCTGCGGGGAGAACCGGGGACGAGAGGGTTTCTGGACCAGGTGATCAGTACAAGATCCGGTTGCCGGGTTGCTCTAACAGCCATTTGGAATCACCTCTTTTCTAGTAGATCGCAATATTAAATGCAAATAGAATAAGAAAGGTGCTAGACGCCAACCGTACAGTGGATCTGCCGGAATTGTAATATGTGGAAGAAGGCGGAACTGAAGCGGCACAGCATGAGCGGGCGCGAACACTCCTATATTTTAACATTGAATAACGAACTTATGTTTGCATATAATAAGAACAAACGTTCTTGAGTGGAGGGGTATTCATGACTGAAAAATACATTGGCCAACGCCTGGAAATCGTATATATGGATCGGACAGGGAAAATCACGCAGCGAAAAATAGAAGTTAGGAGCATCCGGGGCCAACTCGTTCGTGCAACCTGCCTGATGACCGGGGGGCCGCGAACGTTTCGAATGGAAAATATTTTAGCGTGGAAACCGGCCGGGAAAGGGGATCATCGCAGTGCTTGCTGACATCGAACGGAAAATCCTGCGGATCTTATCCAACTATTCCAGCGGACGGCGGCGAATGCCTTCCATGCAGGAGTTGATCATTAAAACCGGAAGGACCAGGCAGGATATCACGGGAGCGCTAACCGCCCTTGAAAACCAAGGTTTCATTGTTTGGGAAAATAAAAAAGAAGTGCGAACCGTCTCCATCCTCAAAGGCTGGGAAGACACCGTCGTTCCGGAACGAAAAAGACCGGTTACCGGCAATATAGATTATTGGACTCAATATTAAGAAGGGTGGAACTGAATCGATTTTGGTTATTTCCCCGATGAAGACAGGCACGGTATTTCGCCTGACTTGTCCATGACGGAGCCAAACATGATATAATGCAAAAAATATGCAATAAAATAGGGGGCAGAACCATGGAAACCATGAATCTAAAATCCGAAGTATCCGCTCAAATTTATCGGCTTGAAACGTTGCATAATCGATTTGCAGACGGGGAGTACGAAGAGATGAACGCCCTATATTCGGAAGATTTTCAAGGCACGCTCTATATGCCGTCAACCGGGAAAATCGAAATTTACAACGCCGAGCAAATCAGGGAAGGGAATAAAGAAGCGGCGAAATACTATCAAGGTAAACAAATCAGATTCATTTTTTCCGGATTAACGGTCCTTTCCCAATCGGAGCATGAAGCCGCCGTATCTTACGAAATTACGCATATCAACGAAGATAGGATCGTTAGAGCCGTTTCCATTGAAGCGTGGAGAAAAGAAAAGGATGGAGCATGGCGGATGATTCGCTGGCATGAAGAGAAAGGTCAATGAAACATTTTTTTCGCAGGAGTCCTATTTTTTGTTGAAAGCCTTTTCATTCGCGTTTAAATGTGGTATCTTGGAGATAACCTAAATGTGTCCAAATTGTGAATAGATGCGGCGTCATTGCGTATGATAAAGCATCACTGTTATTTGAGGGGGAATGTTCCATGACCACATTGATTCTAGCGCTGTTCACTGCGGCGATGCTCGGAGTTATCATGTTCGGAAAAAGGCATGAAGTAATGATCGCCTGTATCATAAACGCTGCATTGCTCATTGGCCTGGTGACTGCATTCAGCATGAATTCGGGCCCGAACGGAGTGTTTTATTTGGCGCTTGTGTTCTATTTCGTGATTCCGATGTATGGCGTCATCGCACTGTTTGGTGCCATGAAGAAAAACCGCGCGAAGAAGGAAAATTCCTTGGTTTGATCGAAATATATATCCGAAATGTGAATTCATGCATTTCTCTGAAACCGACTCTTTCTGGAGTTGGTTTTATTTATGGTCTTTAACTTAAAAAACGGGAGAACAGAAATCATGATTCAAACGACGGAAGAGCTTATACAGCAATTAAAAACCGATCCTAGGACCGACGCCGGCATTCTTGCAGCCTATTGCCGCATCATATCCCTGTACGGGGACGAGGAGGATGCAGCGGCTTTGTTTCGAGTGTTTGCGGAGGACCCGACGGATTACAGGCGCTCACTGCTGCTTGACCCCGTGATGAGATGCGGCGGACGGGTGCTGGCGGAAGAAATCGATTCATTTTGCTTTGACCAAGGCAAACTTCGCGAGAACATCCCAAGCGAAATTTTGCATGTCCTTGGCTTCATGGGATACGAAAAGTATGTAAAATATATGGTGGATTGCGTATGCGCCGACGATTGGGATTTGTCCAAGGATGCCTGCCTCGGGCTGATACACCTTCCTTGCCAATCGCATCGGGAAAGGTTGGCCGACGAATGGAACAAAGCCTACGGGCAGCCCCTTTTTTCCGAGTTTTTGCCCGCTTTGAGCTTTAAGTTTTCGGATGAGCGAATCGTTCCCGATCTGCTGGCTTGGGGGCAGCAGGCTTCGACGGATTGCAACGCGGGTCTGCTCCTGGGCATTGCCATGTTCGGCCGGCGGCAAAAAGAGCTCATTCTGCGGATTCTGTTGGACCCCTCCTGGGAATTGTACAGCTCGGGAACGGGGAGTCATTGGTGGGCTTACATGTCCATGCGGCTGACAGGACTGGCTTTTGCCGAGATCATATCGGAACTTAAGGAGCGAACGCCTGTTGGCAGATCGGCGATCACCGTACCGGACGAGCGAATGATTGAGCATGGATATCACGTGCTGCATGATTTATTGGACTTAAAGCTTGCGGGCGATCTGCACCCGATCAAATCCGCTCCGGCCCTTAAGGAAAGAATGCTCGACTTATACCGGCATTTGTTCCAATGGAGCACCGGGCATGAGGATGACTCGGTATCTGGAAGGATCGGCGCTTATTTGGGATACGGTCACCCGCTGATCGAAAAATACTCGAGTTTGAGAATGAAAATGGAAATTGCTTTGCAGAAAGAACTGGAACTTAGCTTAAGATGAAAGAGATCAACTTAGAGCCGAGGCTATGAGGGCCTGCACGGAAAGTAGAAGGAGCGATGAACATTAGAACGTTAGCGATTAGCGACATACACGGATGTTTGGATGAGCTGAACCGACTGCTGAATAAAGTGAATTATAATCCTCCGGAAGACAAACTCGTTCTTCTCGGCGATTACGTGGATCGGGGACCGGACAGCAGGGCCGTCGTGGAACAGGTGATGGCTTTCAAGGAAATTTGGGGCGTCATCGCGCTCCGCGGCAATCATGACCAGATGATGTATGATGCCATCCTGGAGGATACGGAACAGTTCAATGCCAGGTGGATTCGGAACGGTGCGCGCCAAACGCTCGAAAGCTACTGCGGCGCGGATTATTTTGGCGAAGAAATGAGCAGGGAACGCTATGAGGAAGCAAAGGCGTATATCAAAAAGCATTTTATGCATCACTTGGAGTTCCTCGGCAGCCTGGATTTGTACCATCAAACGGACGAGCATATTTTCGTTCACGCCGGCATCAACCCGCAGTGCGAAGATTGGAGAAACCAGCCGCATGATGATTTCATCTGGATCAGGGAACCTTTTTTCGCGCATCCGACAGGACTTGGGAAGCCCGTTGTATTCGGCCATACGCCGGTCGTACACCTTCATGAATCGGCAGGGATTTGGTTCAGTCCCATGGGGGATAAAATCGGGATCGACGGCGGCTGCGTTTTTGGACATCAGTTGAATTGCTTGGAGATCGACGAACAAGGCCATTATAAAACGTATTCCGTCCACAGAGGAAACCCTGGACTGGTCGATGAAAATGCATCCGCTTGACCCGCCAACGAGCGGGTTTTCTTTTTTTCGCGAACGGGTAATGTATGGATGCTGATAAAGCATGGCGAAATGGATCAAAATAAATGGTAATTCATCCAAGAGAAAGCTCGTTTCGGATGCCGCGGAAATGATCAATACGGGGAAAAGGGGCGCTATGGCAAGTGGAAATATTATTAATGGTTCTTGTGCTGTTGATTCTTATAGGAATATCCAATGTCGTCAACCATTTTTTGCCCGTCGTTCCGGTTCCGCTCATCCAGATCGCGCTCGGGGTTGGGGCAACTTTCGTGCCGGGGCTGCATCACATTCCGCTGAACCCGGAGCTTTTCCTGCTCCTGTTTATCGCGCCGCTGTTGTTTAATGACGGCAAAATGACGCCGCGGGACGAGCTGTGGCAGCTTCGATCGAGCATTTTGCTGCTGGCTTTGGGGCTTGTGTTCGCGACGGTGCTGATCGCAGGGCCGTTTATCCATTGGATCATTCCGGCGATTCCATTATCGGCCGCGTTCGC
>Ga0180220_1001888_pt1 | contig 14455 bp, 9 predicted proteins | sample eDN5th37CBELigBY_FD_151335 | JGI IMG/M metagenome (GOLD analysis project Ga0180220, IMG submission 151335) | Enriched backyard soil microbial communities from Emeryville, California, USA - eDNA 5th pass 37_C BE-Lig BY (version 2) (version 2) | ecosystem: Environmental > Terrestrial > Soil >... | reverse complement strand
CACCCGATTGGCCGCCGAGGCAACGCGGTCGGGCACCACCACGCTCGAGTGCAAGTCCGGTTACGGGCTCACCGTCGAGCAGGAACTGCGCAGCCTGCAGGTCGCCGCCGAGATCACCGACGAGGTCACATTTATGGGCGCGCACGTGGTGCCACCCGAATACGCAGAGACACCAGACGATTACGTCGAGCTGGTGTGCACCGCCATGCTCGACGCGTGCGCCCCCGCGGCCAAATGGGTCGACGTGTTCTGCGAGCGGGGAGCTTTCGACCTCGACCAGTCGCGGGCCATTCTGCAGGCCGGCATCGCCCGTGGCCTGCAACCCCGCGTTCACGCCAATCAACTCGGGCCGGGACCCGGCGTGCAGCTGGCGGTCGAATGCAACGCGGCCTCCGCCGATCACGTCACGCACGTCAGCGACGCCGACATCGCCGCTCTCGCCGGCAGCAACACCGTCGCGACGCTGCTGCCCGCCGCCGAATTCTCCACGCGCGCCGCCTATCCCGATGGTCGGCGGTTGATCGACGCTGGTGTCACGGTGGCGTTGTCGCCGGACTGTAACCCGGGATCGAGCTTCACCACCAACATGCCGTTCTGCATCGCCGTGGCTGTGCGCGAGATGCACCTGACTCCCGATGAAGCGGTGTGGGCCGCCACCGCTGGCGGTGCGCGGGCCCTGCGCCGCGACGACGTCGGCCACCTCGCTGTCGGTGCGCGTGCCGACCTGGCGCTTCTCGACGCGCCCTCACACATCCATCTGGCATACCGGCCCGGTGTCCCGCTCGTCGCGGCCGTGCTCCGCAACGGCGAAATCGTCTGGCAGACAAAAGAGGTGACTTCATGACAACCGTGACCGTCAAAGTCGGGGTGGGACCGCTCGCGCCGTCGGACGTGCTGCACGTCGCGCGCGACAACGCTCTGGTGGTGCTGACCCCCGATGCGTCGGCCGCCATCGCCAAGTCCCGTGACGCGGTCGAGCAGTTGGCCCAGGCGCCGGTTCCTGCCTACGGGGTGTCCACCGGGTTCGGTGCACTGGCCACCCGGCACGTCGCCCCGGAACTGCGGGTGGCACTGCAGAAGTCGCTGGTGCGTTCGCACGCCGCGGGCACCGGGCCCGAGGTCGAGCGCGAAGTGGTGCGCGCGATGATGCTGCTGCGGTTGTCGACGCTGGCCACCGGCCACACCGGGATCCGGCCGCAGACCGCCGAACTCATGGCCGCGATGCTCAGCGCCGGCATCACCCCGGTGGTGCGCGAATACGGCAGCCTCGGCTGTTCGGGTGATCTCGCGCCGCTGGCCCACTGCGCGCTCGCGCTGATGGGGGAGGGTGAGGTGCGCGACGCGTCCGGCACGCTGCGCCCGGCGGCCGACGCCCTGGCGGCGGCTGGACTGCAACCCGTGCAGCTGTCCGAGAAAGAGGGCCTGGCGCTGATCAACGGGACCGACGGCATGCTGGGCATGCTCATCCTCGCGCAGCACGATCTCGCGATGCTGCTCAAGACGGCCGACATCGCCGCGGCCATGAGCGTCGAGGCGCTGCTCGGCACCGACCGCGTCTTCGCCGACGACCTGCAGGCGCTGCGCCCGCATCCGGGTCAGCGAACCAGCGCGTCGAACCTGCGCCGTCTGCTTGCCGACTCGGCCATCATGGAATCGCACCGCGGCCCGGACTGCACCGTGGTGCAGGACGCGTACTCGCTGCGCTGCTCACCACAGGTGCACGGCGCTGCCCACGACACCCTGGAACACACCCGCATGGTCGCGGCCCGTGAACTGGCGGCCGCGGTCGACAACCCCGTGGTGCTGCACGACGGACGCGTGGAATCCAACGGGAACTTCCACGGCGCCCCGATCGGATATGCGTTGGATTTCCTGGCAATCCCGGTCGCCGACGTCGCCAGCATGTCCGAACGACGCACCGACCGTCTGCTCGACCCGAGCCGCAACAAGGGCCTTCCACCGTTCCTCGCCGACGATCCCGGCGTCGACTCCGGCCACATGATCGCGCAGTACACACAGGCCTCGATCGTCTCCGAACTCAAGCGCCTGGCCACCCCTGCCAGCGTCGACTCCATCCCGTCGAGCGCCATGCAGGAAGACCATGTCTCGATGGGCTGGTCGTCGGCCCGCAAGCTGCGCCGTGCCGTCGACGGTCTCAAGAACGTGCTCGCCATCGAGATTCTCACCGCGGCACGGGCCCTGGATCTGCGCGCACCCCTGACCCCGGCGCCGGCGACGGCCGCGGTGGTCAAAGCGTTGCGTGACCACGTCGCCGGTCCCGGTCCCGACCGCTTCCTGGCGCCCGAAATCGAAGCCGCCGCCACGATGGTCGGCACCGGGGCGATGGTCGCCGCCGCGGAATCGGCCATCGGGGCATTGCATTGAATTCTGAGCGTTCTCTTGGGAACTTGTGAAAACTCTATGCCTCTGCGATCTCGCACGGCATGGCTTGAAACGCTGTGCCAGCATGAGCTATGGGGAGGTTGAGACTCGCCGGTCTCGTTGCCGTTGCGGCGGCAGCGACGTCCGGCATGCAGATCGCGGCGATGCCGTCCGCAATGGCGGCACCGTGTCCGGATGCTGAAGTGATATTCGCTCGCGGCACAACGGAATTACCCGGCCTCGGTCCCACCGGGGACGCGTTCGTCGAGGCGTTGCGCCCGCAGCTCGGCGACAAGACACTGGGTGTCTACGCCGTCGATTACCCGGCCACCACCGCGTTCTCCACAGCGGTACAAGGCATTGCCGATGCCCGGGCCCGCATTCTGGCCAACGCCGCCAACTGTCCCGACACCAAAATGGTGCTCGGTGGCTTCTCACAAGGTGCCGCGGTGATGGGATTCGTCACCTCAAGCGCTGTGCCCGATGGTGTCTCGCCGACGGAAGTGCCCGCACCCATGCCGCCCGAGATCGCTGATCACGTTGCTGCCGTGGCCTTGTTCGGCAAACCGTCCCCGCGATTCATGCGGGTGCTCAACGATCCACCGGTGGTCGTGGGACCGTACTACGCCTCGAAGGCCATCGATCTGTGCGTCGAGAACGATCTGGTGTGCGATCCGAAGGGCAGCAGTTTCGCGGTGCACAACCAATATCAGGAATTCGGGCTCGTAACGCAGGCCGCGACGTTCGTCGCGCAGAAACTCCAGGCGGACTGGGCGGCCGAAGAGGCCACCGACGAGGAATCCACCGACGAGGCCACACCGGCGCCGCGCACACCACCGACACGCACACCGTCGCCGCTGTCGGCCCCGGTCGGTGCCACACCGCCGGTCCAGCAGATCGCGTCGACGCCGGCGCCGGTCGGTACGGGCCCGCTGCCAGGGCCTGCCGTCCCGCCGCCCCCGACGGCGCCGCTGGCCTGACCTAGTGGCGCCGATGAACCCCAACCTGCGCCATCGTGAGGGTCACAACACCGGAAAGGCTTCCAGGGTGGTCTGAACCTGCGCGGTGGCTCGCCCCTCTCGACTCAGCACGCGACCGAGTTGTTTCGCCGTGTGCAGGCAGATGGCGCGATCGACAATGGTCAACTCGGGCGCGCGTTCGTACAGCGTCCGCTCGAGTTGCGGCAGGGCATCCAATGAGCGCAGCCAGACCATCAGGAGAAGATTGCGCGGGCCGGTCAGGCTGCAGCACAACCGAACCTGTGGCAGCGCGGCGAACGACTGCACCGTGCTCTCGACGTGTGTGGGAGGCGTCGCGGCCCACAAGACCGCCGATACCGGCCAACCGGAGACGGATTGCACGACTTCGCAACGCAACCTCAGGATTCCGCTGTTCAGAAGGCGATTTGCGCGCCGGCGCACCGTCGGCTCGCTGACGCCGGCGCGCTCGGCAAGCGTGGTGAACGGCATTCGGCCGTCCTCATGAAGCAGCTGGTAGATCTGCTGGTCGACCGCTTCCAGTCGGATATCGTGGGCACGTTTCTCGGCTTCGGTACCGGCTTCCAACGCGCGCTGTTGGTCCTGGTCCAGGCTTCGCAGCCGCCAACGGCTGGGCTCCACGTGGCCGGCTGTGCGGATCTCGGCGTGGTAGCTGCGAATGCCGGGCATCGGTTCGACCGTGTCACGGATGTACTCAGAGATCAGCGTCGGTGAGCTTCGTGCCACCACGATGAGCAGGCCCCGCGGTCCCGTCAGGTGGTGGATGTAGACCACCTCGGGCTGTCGGACAAAGGCATCCTGCACGGCGTCGAACTCGCCACGTACGCATTCGATCTCGATGTAGGCCAGGCAGAACGTGTTGTGTCGCGGTGGTCCGACTGCGCAGGTCACCCAAGCGTATCCCTCGGTCTGCAGACGCCTCCAGCGCCGCGCCACCGTGGCCGGATCCAGATCCAACGCCCGGCCCAAGATCGCCCACGATCCACGCGGGGCCACCTGCAGAGCATTGAGGAGCGCCAGGTCGGTTTCATCGACGAGATCCTGCATACGGCAACTGTATAGAGATCGATTTTGACGGAATCCTGCATCATGCAGCCTACTTCGATCATCGGCCTTTTGCTCTTCACCACCACATGTGGTGTCACAGCAGGGGAGTGTGATGAACAGCAGTAAGCAAAGTCCCGATGTCGGAATCGATGCTGGGGCTGCTTCAACGCCTGCGGAGCCCAATCACGCCGCAAGGCCGGGACACGATGGGCGGCGGCACCGGATCCTCTACGCAGCCGCAGTGGCCGCCCTCGGGGTATCCGTGGTCATCGGCGTCGCCGTCGATGGCCCCACGATGTGGGGTCTTCTCCCGCTCGCCACTTACGTGGTTCTCGCGCTGTGTGGGATGGACCTCGTCATCGCCACGGTGGTGTCGGTGGCATCGGCGTTGTTGATTCTGCTCCCGACACCGGCCGCCGCCGGGGAGATACTCGGGGAGTCCCTGGGCGACCAGGTGACCATGATCGGACTGATCATCCTGCTCGGTGCAGGACTGGCCGAGGTGCTACGAGCCACCGGTGTGGCTGGCCGAATAGTGCAATCTGTCATGCGCATTGCGGGCGACAAGAGCCGAACCGCGGTCACCTTGGGGATGATGCTCTCGTGCCTGATCCTGGTGGCGGCACTCGGCACGCTCGCCGGCGCACTCGCCATCGCGGTCCCGCTGCTGCTGCCGATCGCGGCGAAGCTGGGCTTCACGCGCTCAGCGCTGACGTCGACGATTTTCATCGGTGGATGCGCAGGACTGGCGATGGCACCATTCGCCGGCTCGAACATCGCTGTGATGGACGCCGCGGATGTCGGATACCTGCAATACGTGGCCTACGGCGCAGGCCCGCTGGCGGTGCTGTCCTTGGTCGTCGGGCTGATCGTGGTGCCGTGGATGCAGCGCCGCACCGCACGCGAGAACGACTACTACCGCGACGACGAGATCGGTACCGACGATCAGCTCCAGCACCCGCACGCATCGAGGGCCACGGTCGTGTTCTCGGTCGGTCTGCTCACCAGCGTGTTGTATGCCACCCTCACCTCGGCGGAAACCAGCTTTCCGCTACTCGCACTGCCGGTGCTCGCGATCATCACCGGGCTGGCCGGTGGTCTCTCGCCGACGCTGATCGCCGGTCGCGTCTACGCCGGCGCGGCCGGCCTGATGAACATCTTCCTGCTGTTCTGGTTGCTCGCGGTGCTCTTCAATGCGATGAATCGCATCGACCCATTCGGCGTGGTACTCGATACGTACGGAAGCGGACTCGAACACCTCGGCGCCTTCTCGTTCGCGTTGATCATCGCACTACTGGGTTGGGTGGGGGTGCCAGGAGCGACGGCGCCGCAGGTTGTCCTGCTGGACAAGTTGTTCGGCGAACTCGCCGGCGCGCTCGGCGTGAGTGCGGGAACCTGGGTGGTGGTCCTGCTGTTCGCTTCCAAGGCCGACACCTACGGTCCGTTCCCGAACGCCAACATGGTCGGCGCCATGGGTTTGGCCCGATCGCTGAGCTTGCGCAACATCCTGCTGACCGGGTGGGCACTGCTCATCCCCGCGGTGGTCATGTACATCGCCATCATGTTCGTCGAAACCCGCTGAGTAGCAGCATGAATCACGCCATCACACATGACATCGTCATCACCGGCGGACGAGTGATCGACGGTACCGGTCGCCCGGCCGAACGGGCCGATCTCGCCGTGACAGGCGACGTCATCACCGCCATCGGGATGGGCCCGTACCAGGCCACCACCCGTATCGACGCCACCGATCGCGTCGTCGCGCCGGGATTCATCGATCTGCACTCCCACGCCGATTTCACCGTCGCCGGCCACCCGACTGCCGAAACCGCGATAGCACAGGGCGTGACGACGCTGATCACCGGCAACTGCGGCCAGTCGACGTTTCCGGTGCGCGACCAGGAAGAGGCTCGACTCTCCACGGCTTTTCGCGATTTCCCGCTGAGCTGGGAGTGGACCGATGCGGCAGGCTTCGGCGAGACCGTGATGGCCGCGGGTCCCGCGGTGAACGTGGGTCTGCAGGTCGGGCACAACGCACTGCGTGTCGCCGTGATGGGGCAGCAGGACCGTGCCCCCGACACTCGCGAACTGCGCGAAATGTGTTCCTTGATCGAGGAATCGGCGCAACACCCCGGCGTGGTCGGTTTCTCCACCGGGCTGATCTACATTCCGGGTTTGTTCGCGTTCACGGATGAGCTCGTCGCGTTGGTCTCCGCGGCCGCCTCGTGCGATCTGCTCTACTCGACACACATGCGCAGCGAGACATCGGAACTCGTCGAGGCGGTCGAGGAGGCGATCGGTACCGCCGAGCGCTCGGGTGCGCGGTTGGAGATCTCTCACCTCAAAGCCATGGGCCCGGAGAACTGGGGAGCGGTCGACAAAGCGCTCGAGCTGATCGACGCGGCCCGCGCGCGGGGCGTGGATGTGGCGGCTGACGTCTACCCCTACACCGCGTCCAGTACGGACCTCTCCTCTCGCGTACCCAGATGGGCCATCGACGGTGGCCGCCCGGCTCTGCTGGACCGATTGGCGGACCCGGTGCAGCGCGCACGCATCGCCGAGGAGATGCGAGCTCGGTTCGGGCGCGATATCGACCCGGAGGGCGTCGTCATCGCCGACCTGCCGCCGGGAGAGTTCGATAGCTATGTGGGGTGGTCGATCGCGCGGATAGGGCGGGATCGAGGTGTGGACGCCGCCGAGGTGGCCCTCGACGTACTTGCCGCGCACGCGGGTTCGGTGACCATCGTCAACCATGCGATGAGCGAAGACGATGTGCGTACCGTCCTGGCTCATCCATGGGTTTCGGTGGCCAGCGACGGCTGGATGCTCGCCCCCTCCGGTCCCGGTCGGCCGCACCCACGCAGCTTCGGCACCTTCCCACGAGTGCTCGGTCGCTATGTGCGCGAGCAGCCGACCATGTCACTGGAAGAGGCGATCCGCAAAATGACCACGTTGCCCGCATCCCGGATCGGCATCACCGACCGTGGCTCGTTGACCGTCGGCGCGGCCGCCGACATCGTGGTGCTCGATCCCCATTCGATCGCGGACACGTCCACTTTCGACGATCCGTGGCAGCTTGCCCGAGGTGTCCACACCGTACTGGTCAACGGCACACCTACATTGCTGGACGGCGAATTCACCAAGAATCACGCGGGCAGGCTCCTGCAGAAGCGGAAGCCGGCGTGACGGCGCCGCTGGCCTGACCTAGGGGCTGTCGAAGATCGTCGTGACCGGCGAGTCGTCCGATCCGCCGCCGTAGCTGCCGCCCGACGACGAGTCGTCACTGCTCGACCCGCTCGATCCACCGCGGGAACCGCCGCTCGACCCGCCACTTGAAGACGAATCGTCACCCCATGACGGAGTGTCCGGATACACCGTGGTCGACGGCTGCTCGACGGGCGCCGTGTAGGTGGGCTCTTCCACCGGAGGCGTGTACGTCGGTTCCTCCTCCACCGGCGGCGTGTATGTCGTCGTCGGAGCGGACGTCGTGGTGGGCACCGAGGACGTCGGCGGAGCCGTGGTGGTCGGCACGGTCGTCGTAGTGGGTGCCGTGGTGGTGGACGTCGTCGGCGGTGCCGTCGTTGTCGAGGTCGGCGGTGCCGTCGTGGTCGGCGGAGTGGTTGACGGAGTGGTCGGTGGAGTCGTCGTCGGTGTGCTCGTCGATGTGGGAGGCGTCGTCGGGGACGTCGGTGTGGCCCACGGAGGAGTCCACGGCGGCGTCAGCGGCGGCACCACGATCACCGGCGGCAGCGGGACGGGAATCGGCACAGGCGCGGGTGCCTGCGGGGCCGGGGGCTGCGGTGCAGGAGCGGCCGGCGGCGGAGCCTGGGGCGCCGGCGGTGCCTGCGGAGCCGGCTGGGTGTTGTTGCCCGTGCGGGTGTTCGGCGCGACCGGTTGCGCGGGCGGCGGCGTCAGGACCGTCACCGGCAGCGCCACCGGGTCGGGCTCGTGCGGAACCGGCGGCAGGTACCGGCCGGGCACGGTGTCCGACTGCGTCGGCGTCACCGGCTGGGCGCGCACATCGGCCGCGGGACGGACGTTGATCGCGACTGTCACGGCCAGCGTCGCGAAGCTCACCGCGACGAATGTCAGGGCACTGCCCACCAGCAGCATGCGCGGAGGCGGCGGTGCGATGACGGTCGTGTACCCGGCCTCTTCGGCCTGCTCGGGGACGAACTCGCTGAGCGGGTCCATCGGCATCTCGTCGTACTCGGCCCACGGCTCGGCCTCGGGCTCCTGCGAGTACGCGAGCTCAGGGCCCACCTGACCTGCGGCGTCCGTCGGGGTCGCCACCGTCGCGTCCGATGCGGCGGGAGCCATCTGCGTCGCATCCGCCGCCGCGGGAGCCGGCTGGGTGGCATCCGCCGCGGGGGCCAGCTGCGTGGCGTCCACCGACGGCGCCAGCTGGGTGGCGTCGGTGGCGGCAGGCGCCATCTGCGTCGCGTCGAGCGCCGGGGCCATCTGTGTCGCCGCACCGGCCGGCGCGAAACCCTCCGCGGACTGGGCCGCGCCGCGGGCGATCGCGAAACCGGCGTCCGGTGGCACCTCCACCGGCGCCATCGACCGCAGCTCGGCGGCCACCGAGTCGAGGTCGAGGCGTTGCCCCACCAGCATCACGCGCGTGGGCGCCTCGCCCGCGGCCTGCTGCAGCACCGTCGCGCATGCGGCGGCCACACCGGCCGTGCCGATCGGCACCGACGCCAGCGTCGAGGTGGAAGGACCTTCGGGGGCCTCGCCGATCACCGTCAGTGACGCCGTGTCGTCGTCGGCCACCAGCAATGCCGCGTCGGCGCCTGCGCTGCGGGCCAGCGCCGCGGCGGCCTCGGCCTCGGCGACCACGTCGACGTTGGGCACCCCGGCGTTCGCCACGGTCATGCGCAGTGTGTCGGCTTCGGCGGGATCGGGCAGGCACAGCCGCGTCGCGGCCACCTGATTACCGGATTCGGTCACGGCCTGATAGGTGCCGATGATCGTCTCGGCCAGCTCGGCCAACCCGTCGTCGGAGAGGTCCAGCGCATACTGGTCCAACAGCTGGCCACCATTGGCAGGTGCACCGATCATCGCCAGGCGTGCCACCCGTCCGGTGACGGCCACCCCGAGGACTACGTCCACGGTTTCCACTCCTTGCTTCGCGTGTTTTCCGAGCTCCGACGGGCTTGTTTCAAGCTACCGCACAGCCTTCGCGATCCCTGATGCCAATACGCTGCTTGTGCGGGGAGGCGAAACTGAGCACGCTGGTTGGCAGTGTTCGCTTGCAGTGCGCTCGCTCCGCGACATCACTCATAGAGAGGAATCGGTACGTGACCGACCCGCGTTACGACGCGTCCGAAACTGTCGCGGTGGCCACGACAGCTGCGCCATCGGTGGCGCGGTCACCGCGCGTCGGTTACGTGCCCACCCGCACCAACCGTGTGCGCGACGGGGTGGCCGTCGTGTTGCTGGTGCTGGCGCTGCTGCTGCCGTGGAACCTGCAGTTCGGTGTCGGGGTGCCCGGCAGTGACGGGTCGACGTTCGTGGTGCTCGCGGTCGTGACGGTGCTCGCGCTGGCGGCCGCGCTGGCCCCGCACGTCGGGCCGCTGCGGTTGAGCGCGCCGAAGGCCGATGTGCGACGCACCGGCGTTGTCCGACTCTTGCTGACCGTGGCGTACCTGGTGGTGGTGATCGGCTTCGTGGCGTTCCACCTGGTGCAGACCGTCCGCAACGGCGGCACCGGGGCTGTGCCACCCGGCGTCGGGCCGGGCCTGCTGCTCGGCGCCGCGGGCGCGTTGTTGGCCGCGCAACCGCCGATCACGTCGATCACGATCGAGGACAACAAGTTCCGCCGCTGGTACGCCGTGACGCAGGCGATCGGTTTCCTCTCCATCGCGCTGGCGACGCTGTCGGTGGCGTTCAACTTGTACTGGCGGCTGCGGTACCTGTTCGTCACCGAGGTCGCGTTCGGCAGCCACGACGTCGCGGTGATCGTCACGACGGTGCTCTACGGCGCCGAGGCGATGACCGCGCTGGTGATCGCCTCGCGCTGGCTCACCGAGAAGACCGCGGCCGCGCGCCTCGCGACCACCGCGGTCGGGGTGTCCGGCGCCGTGGCAGCCACGCTGGTGTGGCTCATGGGCATCGGCCGCGACATCGACGCCTTCCACGGCATCGCGGAGAACACCTCCACCGCCGCGGTCGGGTACGAGGGGTATCTCGCGTGGGCGGTCGGCGCGGCGATCGTGGCGCCGACGACGTTGTACGCGGTGTTCCTCATCAAGCCGCCGACCCTCGGCGCGTATCGGGGTGCGGCCCTGAAGTGCTTGACGCTCATCGCCTTCTGGGGTTTCGCGGCGGCCGCGCTGCGCATCGTCGACTACGTGGTCGCCGAGTCCCTCAACCTTCCGCGGGCGCTCTACGACAGCGTCGCGATGACGGTGTTCAGTTTGATGACGGCGATCGTCGCGCGCGGGGTGCACCGTCAGATCAGCAAGGGCGTGGTGTCCACGGTGGTGACCGCGGCGTTCAGCGCGGTGCTGTTCGTGTTCACCGTCGCCGACGTCGCCATCGGTGTGGCCCTGGCGCCGCGCTATGCCGCGCCGGCTCCGGACGCGATCTACGGCAACAACCTGGTGCAGCAGATCACCAGCACCTTCGACATCGTGGTGTGCGTACTGAGCCTGCTGGTGCTGGCCGTGCTGCTGTTCACCGGTCCATTGGCGGGGTACCTGTCGCGTCGGGAGGCCGCGAAACCCACGCCCGCTCCTTCTCCTGCGCCGGCTCCTGCCGCGCCGGTGACCCCCGCGCCCGCAGTGGACGACTCCGCACCACCCACCATCGTGCGTCGGCCCCAGGCCGCGGCGGTACCGAAGATCGTTCGCCTGAAAGAGGATTCGACGACGGTCCTCCCGGCGCCACCCACCACCGAACTGCAGGTCCCCACGACCACGCTGCGGATCCAGCGACGGCCCAGTTCCGGGTTCACACCCCGGCCACCCGACAACAACCGGTGACTTGTGCACCATTAGCCACAATCGGCGTGACACGCGGTTCACAAGATCGTCGAGTCATTTGCTGTGGTGGACCGAAACGGGCGTAAATATTCTCACCAATCCGTAGGACGACATCGCGTAGACCGTGATAGAACGGGCCATGGCGTTGTCGCAGGGGGCGAAAATCGCCGGCTATACGATTGAGCGGATGCTTGGCTCCGGGGGAATGGGTGAGGTGTATCTCGCCCAGCATCCGAGGTTGCCCAGGCATGACGCGCTCAAGGTGCTGCGTGCCAACATCTCGGCCGATCCCGCCTACGTCGAGCGATTCAACAGGGAAGCCGACCTCGCGGCGAAACTATGGCACCCGCATATCGTGGGCATCCACGATCGAGGCAAGCACCGGAACCGGTTGTGGATCTCGATGGACTTCGTCGACGGAACCGACGCGAGTCGTCTACTGCATGACCGGCACCCGAATGGCATGCCGGTCCCCGAGGTTCTCGACATCGTCAAGGCGGTCGCGGCGGCGCTGGACTATGCGCACGGTCGGGGTCTGCTGCATCGCGACGTGAAGCCGGCCAACATCCTGATCTCCGACGGTGACCACGGAGAGCGACGAATTCTGCTCGGCGACTTCGGTGTCGCGCGAGATCTGGGCGACAGCGCGGGCAACGGCCTGACCGCGACGAACATGACCGTCGGAACCGCGGCATACGCCGCACCGGAACAGTTGATGGGGCTGGAACTCGACGGTCGGGCCGATCAGTACTCGCTGGCGGCGACGGCATATCATCTGCTGACCGGCGGGCCGCTGTTCGAGAACTCCAACCCGGCGGTCGTGATCGGTCAGCACCTCAACGCACCGCCACCGGCGCTCGGCGACTCGCGACCGGAACTCGCCCCGCTGGATGCGGCGCTGTCTCGCGCGCTGGCCAAGAACCCGGACGACCGGTTCGCGACGTGCACGGACTTCGCGAACGCTCTCGAGCACCCCCAGAACCACGCGGCGACAGTGACCGCGCCCGTACCCAGCCCCAACGACGTGCCGACCATGCTCGCTCCGGTGGCCGTGCCATACCCGAGCGGCCCCGCGGCCCCGCCACCGCCGAAAGATCCGCGATACCGGCGTGTGGCGTTCGTGGCGGCCGCCGCCGCGGTCGTGGTTGCGGTGGTCGCGGCTGCCGCTCTTCTCGTCAAGCCGACCGAGAAGGCGCCGCCGTCGGAGCCGTTCAGCATTGCGGGAACACTGCAATTGCCTCCCGACGTGGTCAAAACCAACGGTCTGCCAAGCGGTTTCATGTGCGCCGGGGCGCGCGACTACGGCGACATCGGTCCTGAGACGCCGATCACCGTGGAAAACGAGTCCGGCGAGTTGCTCGCCAAGGGCGCCATCGAAAGCAGCAGCAAGGGCGGCAACGGCTGCTTCCTCAAGTTCCGGGTCGACGATGTGCCCAGTGGTGCCCGTTTCTACCGTGTGCACGTGGCGCAGCGTGCCGAGATGAGTTACACCGAGGAGGAAGCCAAAGCGGGGATCCAGTTCCTGCTCGGCACCGTTCACGACGAACCGACGCCCACCACCACGGCCCCACCGGCCAAGGCATCACCGCCGCCCACCGCCACCCGAACAGTCACGGTCACGCCCCAAGCCGAGGACACCAGCCTTCAACGCCTGCGCGCCCTGGCCAACAACGACCGTCCCTACGTCGCCGCGATCCTCGCCGATCAGTGGGTGCCCCAGATCAGTTCCAAGCGTGCGGGTCTGGTCGCCGACGGGGTGACGTGGGACAACGCCAGAATTCTCGACCAGCACATGCGGATGCGAGCGACCTACCCGGATGTTCGCCTCCTGTGGTCAGGGGACTGGTCGACCTACGACGGGCGAGATTTCTGGGTGACCATCGTCGGTCTGACATCGGATAACCCCGGCGAAATCCTCGCGTGGTGCAGCAGCGCGGGATTCGACAGGGACAACTGCGCCGCGAAAGTCGTCAGCACGTGGCGGCCCATCGCCGGCAGCACCAAGTACAACTGACTTGCGGAGTTTTTCCGGCGCTCAGCGCCGGAAAAACTCCACAAACGCCTGGGACTCAGGACTTGCGGCCGGCCACCAGATACAGGGCGGGCAGCACGCCACCGCTCGTGACGAGGCCCAGGGCCACACTCCACAGCTTCTTGGGGCCACGAATTTGGTTCGCATCGCGGCCGGCGAGGTCACGCAGTGCCCAGGCGCGCAGACCGGCATCCACCGCGGCAACACCGATCACGGCGGCCTTGGCGGTGGGGGACAGGTCATTCCAGCGCTTCTTCACTGCGGCCTTCCTTTCGTACGGCGGTCATGTGCGGGACCACATTAACCGTCAGCCGTAGGAAACGTGAGCACGTCACGTCCCAGCGGTAGCTGGTCGTCGCGCCGACCGGTGTCGGCCGTGGTGACCGGAATCGGTTCGAGCGTGTCGTAGTAGGGCAGGACCTCCTCGAGGGGTGGGGTCCTGCCGGTGACGTCGAAGCTGTCGAAGACGTACGGCAGCCCGTCCGCGTAAACGACCGACGGCCGGTCGTTGACCTGGAAGTGCAGATGCGGACCACCGGTGGTGCCGGAACTGCCGACGTCGGCGATGTGGTCACCGCGCCGGACCCGGTCGTTCGCACGCACCTTGATGCTGCCCTCGCGCAGGTGCGCGTAGATCGCGTAGTGCCCGTCCCCGATGTCGATCGCCACGCGGTTGCCGCCGGCATCCTGCGGGGTCGGCTCATCACGCGCCTGCCCGACGCGCAGGTCGGGGCGTCCGTCATCGGCCATCGCGATCACACCGTCGGCCACCGCGTACACCGGTTGGCCGAAGGTGGGAAAGCTGTTGGGAAGCACAGGATCTCCGATGCCGGGCCGATTCTGCGCGTCCAACAGGTTGAAGTCGATCGCATAGCGCTGCGCGATGTACCAGCGCCCGTCGATGGGATACGTTGCCCGCCGGTGCGGCCCGTCGCAACAACTGCCGAGGGCGATCCACCGTGGCCCGGCAAGTGGCGGGCCGAGCGCGACGGGTGGTCGTCGGTCCACGT
>Ga0180220_1001887_pt1 | contig 14457 bp, 13 predicted proteins | sample eDN5th37CBELigBY_FD_151335 | JGI IMG/M metagenome (GOLD analysis project Ga0180220, IMG submission 151335) | Enriched backyard soil microbial communities from Emeryville, California, USA - eDNA 5th pass 37_C BE-Lig BY (version 2) (version 2) | ecosystem: Environmental > Terrestrial > Soil >... | reverse complement strand
TCAGGAGAGCAAGCTCTCCATCAACTCCGCTCGACTTGCATGTATTAGGCACGCCGCCAGCGTTCGTCCTGAGCCAGGATCAAACTCTCCAAGAAAGTTGATATAGCTCATTTTGAATCTGACGAGAAATAATGAATTTTTCGATTGAGCAAAGCCTAATCGGAAATTTCATTATATTAATTCTCAAGTTTGCTCGATCATCGATTCAGACAGCAGTCATGAACCCGACGATCTTGCAATCGGCTTTGCAAGCAAAGCCTGTATCTCACTCGTTGTTCAGTTTTCAAAGATCAAACTTTTCCGTTTCGTCACCACCGTTGTGTTCAGCAGCAACTTTTATAATATATCATGGTTTATCGAGATTTGCAAGTCTTTTTTTTGAAAACTTTTAATCTTTCAATTCCATCCGGCTTTCATAGCTTTATCGGCCGGAATATTAATATAACACACAGCCATAGTTTCTGACAAGCTTTTTTTAAAAATAGAACAATGCAATTTATACAATCCTAAATATCCAGAGAATATTAAAGATAGTCAATGTGATTCTCCAATGCTAGGACCCATCTTCCGTCAATCCATTCAATTTTATAATACCGGTGCTTGCTGCCAGCTTTTATTCGTCCAAGTCAGCCCTTTGACGTGGTAGACGATGTTTATGGCGCTGCCGTGAATGACGACCGCACATTTTCGTTATATTTTTTCTCCGCCTGAACATTGATTAAATGTCCGAAAGCCATATTGATTGGGGTGAAGTTTTCAAGCGGGCTTTTGCCTTCCGGATATCGTTCGTCCATCCTTAAGCTTGAAAAGTATAACCCGGGGTATTTTTCAGGATCTAAAAAATGCCGCCCACATCAGGAACGGTCACCATTAACGGATATGCAGGGCAGATGTTTTTTATAGAACAAGCTGCCTTTAGGATAGCAAAAAGCCGGACATGAAGTCCGGCTCGATCCCCTGGGAGTTTGTTCAGCCTTTCATCCAAGGATTTTTGCGTTTACTGGAAACGTTTTGTTTTTTGGATTTATTCGAGGTAGTTTTATCGCGGGCTGCTGTCGAGTTTCTTTTGCTGCTGCTTAATGTTTTGGCAGTTGTGGCGGATTCGGCAGTCGCGTTCTCGGATTCCGTCGCCGCTTCGAACGCTTCGTTTGCAGGCTGAGCCTGTACTTGGGGCGCCGAATTTACCGCTGCGGAGGAATCGGATTCCGGCCCTGCCTGTTGCGCTGGGAAAGCATATGCCTGAGAGCGGTCCCATACGGGATATTCCATTCCTCCCCACCCTGGAAACGGCATGTTCGGGTCATGATAGGGCATATTCGGATCGTGATAGGGCATATTCGGATCGTGATAAGGCATATTCGGTCCATGGCCATGCATGCCCAATGGAGCATTCGGCCCAGTCCCATAACCTCCCACCATCGGTGCAGGCGCTGGATACGGATAACACCATGGCGGTAGTACAAAATGCGGATAACAGCAAGGATCGTAAGCCATCGGATCTACATAAGCCGGTTCCGGAGCATGGTACACCGGAGACGTTCCGGAGCAGCCGCATGGATTGGGCGCATGAACGGGCTCATAGTAAGCCGGCGCTACTTGATCGTGATGGTATGGCTGATTCGGTTGATAACTTGCGGGAGACTGCATATTAGGCTCGTATGCGATTGGAGATACCTGATTTTCCCAATGATGATCCCACTGTCCGTTGGGATGATGCATGGATGGGCTAACCCAGGATTGATTTGGCGTATAGTGATCTTCAGCTCCCTCAACGATCCCCGGGTAATGCGAAGATTTCTTATGATGATGCATGTCATCGTAAGTATGCGCTGCCTGCACTTCTTCATCAAAAGGCATCGGGTAGTAAGAACCCGCTTCATGTACCGCGGTCGGGAATTGCATAAACGGATGATGGGCTCCGCCGAAATAGTGATCTTCCCCGCAGCCGCATGGTTCTTTTGCAATCGGTTTGACGCCCATCGGCTTATTTTCGGAAAATGGCATCACATTCGGCTTCTCGTTTGGTTTCACCATCTCGGGCATCACATTCGGCATGACATTAGGCATCACGTTGGGCATCGTCATTTCGGGCATGATATTAGGCATCACGTTCGGCATCGTCATTTCGGGCATGACGTTTGGCATGACGTTTGGCATGACGTTCGGCATGACGTTCGGCATGATCATTTCAGGCATCACATTCGGTTTTACGTTCGGAACGGTCGTCTCGGGCATGATATTCGGGGTCTCGTTCGGTTTCACCATTTCTGGCATCACATTCGGCATCACGTTGGGCGCGGTAATTTCAGGCATCACATTGGGAACGTTTGGCATGATATTGGGGACGTTCGGCATCACATTAGGGAGTTCGGGCATCAGGTCGGGGAGAGGTACGCTGGGCAGCTCGGAAAGTTGCTGAGGCTGAGCCGGTTTGGGGGCCGTGAGTTCTTTTTTTGGTCCGGTGTACGTCTTTCCGCCAGGCTGAACTTTGTCGTGATGTGCATTGACGTTGGAATGAGGGTTATCGTTATGATTGTTGTCGTCGTGGTTATTGTCATGATTGTTGTTATGATTATCATGGTCGTTGTCGTTATTTCCTTTGGTTTTCGGAATATTCACGACCTCGCCTACGAGCAATGCATTCGGGTTTTTAAGCTGTGGATTGGCGTCGATCATTTCCTTCAAGGAAACTCCCCAAGCCTTCGACAGCTTCCAAAGTGTGTCTCCTTGCTTCACGACATGTTTATGGATGATTTGATCTTGGCTTGGCACCTGCACGGCTTTCGCAGGAATTTTCACCTTTTGTCCGACCTGCAGCTGATTCGGGTCCGTAATTTGCGGATTCGCGTCGATGATTTTTTGCAAAGGAATATCGTACTTTTTGGAAAGCTCATATAAAGTGTCGCCACTTTTTACGATGTGTATCTTCACGCGGCAAATACCTCCTAAACTCTAATAGGCGCATGAATCGTCCGCCCTTCATTACTACATCTTATGCAGAGGATGGGCGAATGACATCCCTAACGACAAAAAAATCCTTCCATGAGCTTGTCATGAAAGGATTTTTTGCGAACGGGCGCGCATAAACCGGGCGCCGGATGATTATTCCCACACTTTGTAGCCGTCCTGAGTCACCGCTTTGCGGAACTCTTCGAGCAGCTTCAGCGTAATCGGACCTGCTTCGCCGTTGCCGATGATCCGTCCGTCGATTTCGCGGGCTGCGATCACTTCCGCGGCCGTACCCGTGAAAAAGACTTCATCGGCGATGTACACGTCATGCATCGTAAACGGCTCTTCCTTCAGCTTGTAGCCGAGCTTCTCGCATAATTCGATAATGGCCATGCGCGTGATGCCTTCGAGCGCCCCAAGGTAGCAAGGCGGAGTGTAAACGACGCCTCTTTTGACGATAAAAATGTTGTCGCCGGAGCCTTCGGTAACGTAACCCTGCGCATTCATCATGATCGCTTCGTCCGCTTCCGCCAGGTTCGACTGGATTTTCACCAAAATATTGTTCAGGTAGTTCAAAGATTTGATCTTCGGATTCAAAGCGTCCGGCAAATTGCGGCGCGTCGAAACCGATACGGCACGCAAGCCTTTCTTGTAAGCTTCCTCCGAATAGATCGCAAGCTGTTCCACGATGATGAGCACCGTCGGTTTCGGGCAGCGTCTCGGATCAAGCCCCAGGTTGCCGGCTCCGCGGGAAACAATGAGGCGGATGTAGCCGTTTCTCATATCGTTGCGGCGGATCGTCTCCGCCATCGCTTCTCGCATCTCCTCGAATGTCAGCGGAATCGCAAGATCGATCGATTTTGCCGAATCGTAAAGACGTTCCAGGTGCTCATCGCATTTGAAAATGTTGCCTTCGTAGATGCGAATGCCTTCAAAAATCCCGTCGCCGTACAAAAAACCATGGTCGAATACCGATACTTTCGCGTTTTCTTTGGTGACGAATTCACCATCCAAATAGATCCATTGCTCTGACATAAACTACAGCACCTCCGAAATTAATTCCCGATAAGTATAGCTTGGATAGGAGCCGAGCACGCGCACCTGACAGCCCAAAGCCTCGATCTCTCCGATTGCGGCCGTCAGCAGCACGGATTCCGCCGATTCAAGAACGTCGATATAAAAATAATAGCTGCCCAGCTTTTTCTTGGTCGGACGGGATTCGATGCGGGACAGGTTCAGCCGTCTCCATGCAAAAGCGGAAAGAACCTGATGCAGCGCACCGGCAAAATCCTCCGGCAGCGTCACCAGAATGCTCGTTTTCATCTGTTTGACCGGCTTCGGCAGCTTGGTCAACGCTTCTTTGCCGATCAAAATAAACCTCGTGTAGTTGTTGTCGTGGTCCGTTACCCGTTCGGCCAATACGTCCAGCTTATGCGTCGCGGCCCCAAGCTTGGTGCCGATGGCGGCAAGCCCTTGACCTGGATTGTTTTTCACGATCCCGATCGCTTCGGTCGTGCTTCCCGCATTGACCAGCTCCGCCTCCGGCATATGCTTGCGAATAAATTGCTGGCATTGGGCCGTCGCCACGGGATGGGACAAAATCTTCTGAATGCGCGTATAATCCACCTCGCCGGATTCCGAAAGAAACTCCTCCCGGTCTCCGACCAAGTTTTGAATCGACGGATATACCCATTCGACCTGCATCGGAATGTCCACTTCGTTGACGAGCCAATCCATATGAAGGCTGACCGATCCTTCGATCGTATTTTCGATGGGAATGACGCTGTAATCCGTTTTGCCATGAACCGTCGATAAAAACACGTCGGAGATCAGCTTGTGGTACACCAGTTCCGCCTGTTCATCCCCAAGCAATTGCACGACGGCTTCGTGCGACACCGACCCTTCGGGTAATAATGCTATTCGCTTCATGCGTTTACTTCCCCTTCTATCATGTCCATAAATGAGCCTGTCGACATGCTGCCGATCAGACGGGCCCCTTCGCGGTCGGGAACCAACCATCGAGCAGATGCGGCAATGCCCTCGGCCTTCATCGTATTCAGCAGATAAGATTCCAGTTCCTTTTTTCGCAGCGAATGGCGATCGACGAGCGCAAGCAGCGTCGGGCCGGCGCCGCTAAGCGCTATTCCCAGCGCCCCATGCTCTACGGCACGCTCCAAAATTTCCGCCATGCCCGGGACAAGCCCCGCCCGGTACGGCTGATGAAGGCGGTCGGACATGACCCGGCCGATCAAGTCCAGTCTGCCTTGGGCTAAAGCCGCAACCAACAAAGAGGATCTGCTGATATTGTATACCGCATCCTTGCGGCTGATCTTGTCCGGAAGCACCTTTCTCGCCTCGGACGTTTTCAATTGAAAATCCGGGATGACGACGAGCACTTCCAAATCCTCATGCGGCTCCATCCGGACGTAATCCGCATGTTCGCCGTCCCATACCGCCGTAATGAACCCCCCGAACAGGGAAGCGCCGACATTGTCCGGATGATCTTCAATCGCCGTCGCCATATCGAGAAGCCTTGCGTCGGACAGAGGCGAACCGATCAGGGCATTCGCGGCATAAAGCGCGCCGACGATGGCGGAAGCGCTGCTGCCGAGTCCCCGGGTGAGCGGTATGTCCGAATACATCGATATTTCGAGTTCAGGCAAATGAACGCCCGCTTCCCGGAATACCATTTGGGCAACCTGATACACCAAATTGTTTTTATCCGTCGGTATCCCTTCCATTTCGCTTCCGTACAAACGGATTACCGTTTCGTTCGCTTCCTTCATCCCGATCCACGCGTACAAAGACAAGGCCATGCCCAGCGTATCAAACCCCGGACCGAGATTCGCGGTGCTGGCAGGAATCCTTACGTATACGCCTTCCGGTCTAATCATGCCGTAGCCTCTTCTAACTTCGCGATGGCTTCCATTACGGCTTCCTCGGTATCGGGAACGACAAGCGGATCGGCATTGACGGTTTTAAGGGCGACATTCGGGTCTTTCAGGCCGTTGCCTGTCAGGACGCATACGACGGATTCCCCGCCTTTGAAATAACCTTCCCGCTTCAGTTTCAGCACGCCTGCTACCGAAGCCGCGGAGGCCGGCTCGGCAAATACGCCTTCACGGGATGCGATCAATCGGTAAGCGGCCAAAATTTCGTCGTCCGTCACGTAATTGATTTGTCCGCCCGATTCATCCGCCGCGGCGACCGCCGTCTTCCAGCTTGCCGGGTTGCCGATTCGGATGGCCGTCGCAATCGTTTCAGGTTCAAGGATCGGCTCGCCTTTTACGATCGCCATCGCGCCTTCGGCTTCGAAACCGACCATTTTCGGCAGGGACGATGCTTTGCCTGCGGCGTAATATTCTTTGAACCCTTTCCAATAAGCCGAAATATTGCCCGCATTCCCGACGGGAATCGCCAGCACGTCAGGGGCTTTTCCGAGTTGGTCGACCACCTCGAACGCAGCCGTTTTTTGCCCTTCGATACGGTACGGGTTCACCGAGTTGACGAGCGTGATCGGATGTTTGGCCGTAATTTCGCGCACGATTTCGAGCGCCCGGTCGAAGTTGCCCTCGATGGCAATGATCTTCGCTCCGTAAATCATTGCCTGCGCCAGCTTGCCCAAAGCGATGTTGTTGTTCGGAATAAGCACGATGCAGTTGAGGCCCGCGCGGGCAGCATATGCAGCCGCGGCCGCGGACGTATTGCCGGTGGACGCGCACATGATGGTGCGGCTGCCTTCTTCCACCGCCTTGGCCACGGCCATGACCATGCCGCGGTCTTTAAACGAACCGGTGGGGTTCAAGCCTTCGTATTTGAAATGCAGATCAAGCCCGAGCTCCTCCGACAGATTCACCGCGCGGATGAGCGGCGTGTTGCCTTCCTTAAGCGTAAGCAAAGGCGTGTTTTCATTGACGGGCAGGTATGGTTTGTAAGTTTGAAGCAGTCCTTGGTATGACATTATGGTATGGCTCCTTTGTTCATTGTTCAGGATTTTTTGCGAAAAATCCTTTATATCTAAGCGACGAATCATAAACCAGGTATAACGGCCGGAAAATTATCCTTCCACGCGATACACGCTTTTGATCTTCCGGATGACGTCAAGTCCTTCAAAATGCTGAAGCACTTTGTCCATGCTCGCTTTGCTGGCATTATGCGTTACGATGATGATTTCCGCTTCCGGATTCAGCTCGTTCGGCTGCTGGACGACGGACTCCAGGCTTACGCCGAATTCAGCGAACACTTGGGTGATTTTCGCAAGCACGCCTGCTTTATCGTCCACGTGAAGCAAAATGAAATTTTTGAAAGCGATCTGCTCGTCGTTCTTCAGCTTTTTCGGTTTATACGGCACGATCGCCTTCAAACCGTTGACGCCAAGCTTCAGGTTTTTGATCACGGCGACCAAATCCGCCACGACGGAAGTTGCGGTCGGCATTTCTCCCGCGCCGGCCCCGTAAAACATCGTCTCGCCCACGGCTTCTCCGTATACGTAAACCGCGTTAAACACGCCGCCCACGGAAGCGATCGGATGTCCCTTGCGCACCATCGTCGGCTGCACGCTGATGCTTACGTGATCGTCTTCCCGGTCGGCGATGCCGAGCAATTTCATTTCGTAACCCAGACGTTTTGCGTACATCATGTCTTCCTTCGAAACCTGGGAAATCCCGCGCACGCTGACGTCCTTCAGTTCCACGTTGGTACGAAAGCCAAGCGTTCCGAGAATCGCCATTTTCCGGGCAGCGTCCAAGCCTTCCACGTCGGAAGTCGGATCCGCTTCCGCGTACCCCAGCTTTTGGGCTTCCTCAAGCACGTCCTCGTAGGATGCCCCTTCCTGGCTCATTTTCGATAAAATAAAGTTCGTCGTTCCGTTCACGATCCCCATGATTTTCAAAATGCGGTCGGACGAAAATCCTTCGATCAACGTCCGGATAATCGGAATGCCTCCGGCGACGCTGGCTTCGTAAAACACATCGCATTGCTTCTCTTGCGCCTTGGCCAAAATCTCCGAGCCGTGCAGGGCCATCAGATCCTTGTTGGCGGTAACGATATGCTTGCCGCGGTCCAAAGCTTCGAGGATATATTCCTTGGTATGATCGATGCCGCCCATCACCTCGACGATAACGTCGATTTCGGGATCCCGGATCACCTCCCAAGGATCTTCCGTCAGCTTGTCTTTATCCACGGTAACGCTGCGGGTTTTGTCGCTGTTTTTTACGGCGATTTTTTCAATGATGATCGGAGAGCCGACCTGACTGCTCAAATCCTCCTGATGGCCCTCCACGATTCTTACGACGCCCGTTCCCACGGTGCCAAGACCCAATAAACCCACTTTAACCGGCTTCATTCCCTCTCCTCCTGTTACATGCGTGCTTTTCATATTTCTTTAAAAATAGGCTTTAACCACCGAACGCTGCTTGCATTTCTGGAAAAGTCTAAATCAGCCTTGACCGATGAGGTTCGCGCGTTTAACGCCGGCGCAGTCGCGCAAACTTTCCAACAGTTCCCCCAGCTCTTCGCTAATGCGGGAAACCTCGACGGAAATGACCACGTTCGCGATTCCCTGCAGCGGGATGCTCTGGTTGATCGTCAGCACGTTGCCGCCGAAACCCGCCACGAGGCTAAGCACCTTGGACAGCATGCCGGAACGGTGCTCCATGTCCATCGAAATCGTCACGATCCGCTCCCTTTCCAGCTGGTTGATCATGTGAATGCCGTCCTTGTATTTGTAAAATGCGCTGCGGCTCATCCCTACCTGTTCCACAGCCTCATGCACCGTTTTTGCGTCGCCGGCGGCAAGGAGCTGCTTTACCTGCATCGTTTTAACAACCGCTTCAGGCAAAATATCTTCACGGACCAAATAATAGCGTTCTTTCACGAACGTCCTCTCCTCAAAGACTTATGTTTTCATATAGTGGACATTATAAAGAATTGCATCCGAGGGGTCAATAGATTTAAGCCTTTTTGTCCTGAAGAATACAATAATAGCGCTTACTTGGCAAGAATGAAGTTATGTATGCGATCGCATCAAATCCGGGTATGGAAAAAGCCGCTTAAGGGGCGCTCCCGCGCGCCTCAAACGGCTTGTTATGGATGGGGTCGCGCACAGCATAGGGGCGGTTGCCCGCGGCCATGCGCTATCCGCCTTTAATAGTAGCTGCTTCCTTCCACGAATTCGAATTCGAAGTCGGCGATCCGCACGATCGTTCCTTCCACCGCTCCGCGTTTGCGCAGTTCGTCGTCGATGCCCATATGGCGCATCGTCCGGGCCAGCTTCAGAATGGCCTCATGCGAATTCATCTGCAGCCGCTTCAGCATCCGCTCGATTTTTTCGCTGTGAACGACAAACGCTTCGTTATCCCGCGTAATCGTAAACGAATTGTCGTCGTCCTTCCGGTTAAGCTTGTACACTTTTCTTTCGGCCGTTTCGGCGACTTCTTCGACATGAACCTCCTGCGGGATCGCATCGAGGATATCCGCCGCTCGGTACAAGAGCTCCTGCACCCCTTGACGGGTCAAGGAAGAGATCGGCATGATTTCGATGTCCGGTCTAAGCTTCCGTACCTGCTCGCGGAAGTTTTCGAGATTCGCCTCCGCATCCGGCATATCCATTTTGTTGGCGGCGACGATTTGCGGCCGTTCGGCGAGGGTCGCGTTGTACAGCTTCAACTCGTCGTTGATCTTCACCCAATCTTCAAACGGGTCGCGGCCTTCAGACCCTGCCATGTCCACCACGTGGATGATGATCCGCGTCCGTTCCACATGGCGCAAAAATTCATGCCCCAGTCCGACGCCTTGGTGAGCGCCCTCGATCAGCCCGGGCAAATCCGCCATAACGAAGCTGCGGCCGTCGCCGACTTCCACCATCCCGAGGTTGGGCGTGATCGTCGTAAAATGGTACGCTCCGATTTTCGGCTGTGCCGCGGAGACGACGGAGAGCAAAGTGGATTTGCCGACGCTCGGAAATCCGACCAGCCCGACGTCTGCCATTACTTTCAATTCCATGACGAGGTAACGCTCCTCGCCTTCTTCACCGTGCTCGGCAAGCTCCGGAGCCGGATTATTCGGCGTGGCGAACCGGATATTGCCGCGTCCGCCGCGTCCGCCGCGGGCGACCACAACTTCCTGCCCATGGCGGACCATATCGGCGAGCACTTCGCCCGTATCGTCATCGATCAGGACGGTTCCCGGGGGAATCCGCACGATCATATTTTCGGCATTGGCGCCATGCTGGCTTTTGTTCCGGCCCTTTTCGCCGCGTTTCGCTTTGAAATGCCGCTGGTAACGGAAATCCATCAGCGTGCGCAAGCCTTCGTCGACGCGGAAAATGACGTCTCCGCCCTTACCGCCGTCGCCGCCTGCCGGACCGCCTTCGGGCACGTATTTCTCGCGGCGGAAGGCGATCAAACCGTCGCCTCCGTCGCCGCCTTTAACGTAAATCTTTGCTTTATCTACAAACATGACTTCACCTTCCTCATGACTCACACGGCACGCGTAACAGAAACGAAGCCTGGGAGGGATGAAGCTGCTCCGCTTTCATTCGTTTGCCTTGTACCACATTATAAATTTGCTGCTTCAATAATTCCGGATCGCCCATGGGACCCTCCCCTTCAAAACAAACGACGATTTCCGGGCCGCTCTGGCGAAGGCTCAGATGCAGTTTGCGGGTGTCGGCCCACGACGCTTTGCCTCCGGTCTGGTAAGCCCGGACGGTTTCCATGATAACGGCCGCCAGATCCGCCCCGTCCCGCGGACTCAGCTTATCGAGCTGTATATCCTGATCCACTTCCACCTCGAGCTCCAGATCGCTGTTCGACGTCCGGAACGACTGCAGATAAAAAACGAGAGACGGGATGCCCAGCTTCGAAATTCGGCTTTCCCGGTTCATCCGTTCCTTTATTCTTTCCACACATTCCACGGCTTTATCAATTTTTCCGAGCCGGATATAACCATACAAAATCTGCAGGTCGTTCATCCAGTCGTGGCGATGGTGGTTCAGCGTCTTTATCGCGCTTTCTTCCAAACTCCGAAGCAGCGCCTGCCGCTTCTCTTCCTGCCTGCGGCAAATGATGGCGAAGCCGCCGGCCAGAACCGCACCGACCCACAGCACCAGCACGACGCTCCAGATGAACGACTTGTCCCGCACCACGAAATACAAAGGAACCGCTACTGATGCGGCGATGATAGCCAATATGCATTTCCAGGATTTCAAATGGCCTCTCCCCATTCCTGATCACCGATCATCTTTACATCAATTACCAGTATACCACAGCAATCCTTGGATGTTCATCCACCCGCTAAAAACTTAAACGATTCGTAATCTTCGGATAACCCCGCTCAGCATGCCTTGCTCTAATGCTTATCCATCTATTGTAGCCAGGCATACATCCAATTGTTAAAAAAAAGCCCTCGGCAAGCACTGCCGAAGGCTCTTCTTGTGTATCAACCCGTGATTCGCGAAGACAACTTACGCTTCCACTGCCGCCGCTACCGGAGCAGCATCAACAGGGTAGACGCTCACTTTTTTGCGGTCGCGGCCCCAACGCTCGAATTTCACGACGCCGTCCACTTTTGCAAACAAAGTATCGTCTTTACCGATGCCCACGTTCGTACCAGGATGAATTTTCGTTCCGCGTTGGCGAACCAAGATGCTTCCGCCGGTAACGGTTTGTCCGTCTGCGCGCTTTACGCCAAGGCGTTTCGCTTCGCTGTCACGTCCGTTTTTCGTGGAACCAACACCCTTTTTCGATGCGAACAATTGAAGATTCAACTTTAACATGTTGTCTACCTCCTTCTTTTAAGTAGTTACTTCTTTTATTTGAATATACTTCCCGTATGATTCTGCAATCGAATTGAGCATGACGACCATGGACTCGAGCAGCAGCTGCGCTTGGGGATCCTTGCCTTGCTCTCCGTCAGCCGGAAAATAAGCGCTCAAAAACCCGTCGTTCATTCTGCTGTCCATGACGGTTCCGGCCAGTTCCTCAAGCGAATTCACGGTTCCGACGGTGACCGCCGATACGCCGGCGCACACGATATCCTCTCCGTGCTTCGCAAAGTTTGCGTGACCTTTCACCTCAAAGCCATGGATGCTTCCATCCTTGCGACGTAATATGCGCACTTGTATCAAAGGAGCGCACCTTCTTACGCTTGGATTTTTTCGATAGTTACTTTCGTGTAAGGTTGACGATGGCCTTGTTTCTTGTGGTAGTTCTTTTTAGGCTTGTATTTGTATACAACAACCTTTTGACCTTTGCCATGTCTCTCCACTTTTGCGGTTACGGATGCGCCGGATACGACTGGCGTACCAGCTACCAAACCGTTGTCACCGGATACAGCCAGAACACGATCGAAAGTCACGCTTTCGCCGTCGCCTGCATTCAGTTTTTCGATGTACAATACGTCGCCCTCTTGAACTTTGTATTGTTTGCCGCCAGTTTCGATAATTGCGTACATTGCTTGCACCTCCTCATGTCTCAGACTCGCCTGATCCAGGTGGCCTCCCGAAGGCTGCGCTTGTAGAACCCGACCGGAGCGGTTACAGCATGTGACAAGCATTTGAGAGAAACACTGGACACATACTCATAGATATTAACATAACGATGGGACCAAGTCAATGGATGCCCAGTAGGTTTATCCGGCCCGTTCCGTCGCAGTGCTCGCAAGGCTTGGCCTGAAGCATTGCCGTGTCGTCCCTGACTTTCTTGCGCGTCAATTCAAGCAGGCCGAGTTTTGTCCAGCCGACCACATGGCTTTTCGTACGATCCTTGCTCATGCCGGCTTCAAGCCTGTTCACGACCTCCTGCCGGTGTTCATCCAGCTCCATGTCGATAAAATCGACGATGATGATGCCGCCGGCGTCGCGCAGCCGGATCAGCCTGGCAATTTCCTCGGCCGCCTGCAGGTTGATCCGCGTAACCGTATCCTCAAGGCTTTCCCCGCCGGTATATTTGCCCGTATTCACGTCAACGACGGTGAGCGCCTCCGTCTGGTCCCATATGATCGACCCCCCGCTTCCCAAAACGACTTTCCGTGAAAAATCCCGCTCGATCTGTTCCTGGATGCCGAAGGCTTTAAAAATATGCTCCTGCCCTTGGTACACGTTCACGGGCAAGTGGCTGCCATGGGCGATTTCCTCCAAAAACGACTCCGCCTCCCTCGCTTCCTTGGCGTTATCGATCTGAAGCTCGTCGTGCTGCGGGTCGAACACATCCCGGATAAACCGCTGCACGATGCTCAAGTCCCGGTGCAAAAGCGCAGGCGCCGCGCAGGTTTCGGCGCGCTTCTGGATCGCGTTCCACTGCTCGCGCAGCAGGGCGAGATCGCCGAATATCGCGTCCGGATGCTCTTCCTCGGAAACGGTGCGCATGATAACGCCTTCCCCTTCCTGCCGGATCTCTTCGCCCAGCATTTTAAGGCGGCTGCGCTCATGGTCTTTGCTCACCTTTTTCGAAACGGCGACATAATCCGCGTTAGGCATAAACACGACCCAGCGGCCCGGAAGCGAATAATGCGTGGTCACCCGGGGCCCCTTGCTGCCGAGCGGCTCCTTCATGACCTGCACGACGATTTCCTGCCCGGCCCGCAGCAGCGTCTCGATCGGCGGCTTCTCTTTCGGCTGCTTTTCCAGGTTCGGATGCAGCACGTCGTCAATGTACAAAAACGCGTTTTTTTTATGACCGATATCCACAAACGCCGCCTGCATGCCCGGAAGCACGTTGACGACGCGTCCTTTATAAAAACTGCCCACCAGGCCATGGTTTTGGCTGCGTTCCGCCGCAAACTCCACCAGTTTGCCTTCCTCCAAGAGGGCCATCTGCGTCAGTTTCGGTTCACAATGAACGATCATTTGTTTCATGGCTTCACCCCTGCCAGAAGACATTTACATCCCATATTACCATGAAATCTCCTTTTTAGCTCAAAGCTCTTTTTCGGGATTGCTCCCCTGCCATATCCGCCAATGCGCACGCAGGCCGGACGGTTCATCGCCGCAGCGCGGGGCGCTCCGTGGCAAAATACGCCGAAATCAGGCGTTGTTCCGGAAGCATCGCGATCACGCCCCCCTGCTTGTTCATCACATAAACGACATGGTATTTCCCTCTTTTAAATAGACGCAAAATGCTGTCCAAATGTTTCGCCTGATCGGCAATGATCGGCTGGGCAAAACTTCCTTTTCGGGCGGCGGCGTCGTACCCTTTTTCCCGGTTCATGAGAAATCGGGTAAAACGAAACGGGATGTGGCGGTAATCCATCCAATTGGAATAGAGCAGAAATAAGCCGATCATGAGCAAATTGAGCTGGACTCTCGCTTCCCCCTGAAGCAGAGGCAAAACCGAAACCAACACGACGGCCGCGCTGCCTGCAAGGCTGATTCGGGATGACCAGAGCAGCGTTTGGTGATAGGAAAAAAACAAACTGGCTGCGGCATGAAGGATCTTCCCTCCGTCCAGCGGAAGAACCGGAAGCAGATTAAAGCCGGCGATCATGGCATTCCCGTAAACGACATAAGAC
>Ga0180220_1001885_pt1 | contig 14466 bp, 9 predicted proteins | sample eDN5th37CBELigBY_FD_151335 | JGI IMG/M metagenome (GOLD analysis project Ga0180220, IMG submission 151335) | Enriched backyard soil microbial communities from Emeryville, California, USA - eDNA 5th pass 37_C BE-Lig BY (version 2) (version 2) | ecosystem: Environmental > Terrestrial > Soil >... | reverse complement strand
AGCGTTCACCTCGTTCATCGGCGCCAACCGGGTGACGGTCGATCCGGTGGAACTGTTTTGGAAAAGGATGTCCACGCAGGCGCAGCGGAGCCAGATGGTCATGTTCACGCCTACCGAATTCACCAATTTGGACATCGATGATGAAGGCTTCATTTACGCAACGAGCGGAGACTACTCGAACAACCCGATCAAGAAATTGAACGCTCAGGGCAATGATATTCTCCGGCGGACGGGATATCTCAGCCTGGTGGGAGATACCCGGTATTCAACCGATGTCGGTCCTTCGCGGCTCATCGATATCGATGTCGCCGACAGCGAAATGTATTCGGTCCTCGATTCCAAGCGGGGCAGAATCTTCACTTACAGCGGGGATGGCCATCTGATGTATATCTTCGGCGGCCTGGGCAACCAGTTGGGCCAATTCAACACCCCTGCGGCGATTGAACGGGTCGGGGACGACTTTCTTGTCCTCGATAAGGCATTCGGCGAGATTACGGTGTTTCGGACGACGGCGTACGGCCGGCTGTTGAACGAAGCGGTCCGGAGCTACTACAGAGGCGACGAGGAAAAAGCGTTTGATCTCTATCAACAGGCGATCAACATGAATGCGAACCTGGAATTTGCCTATTCCGGCGTGGGCAAGGCCCTCCTTCGGAAAGGGGACTACAAAGGGGCGATGCATTATTTCAAGGAAAGCTACGACCAAGCCAATTATTCCAAGGCTTACTTGCTTTACCGCAAGCAGGTGCTGCGAGAATATTTCCCGGCCGTCATGACGGGGTTGATCGTGCTCGCCGCAGTTCTCCTGCTCTTCAAAAAGCTCCGTAAGCGGATGAGGAGACAAGGAGGTGTTACGATTGAATCGTGAGCTCGTGAAATACCCCCTTTATCTTATGGTTCATCCTTTTAACGCGTATTGGGATCTGAAATATGAACGGAACAAGCGGCATACCTTGATCACCGCTTTTATCATTTTGTTTTTGATGATCATCACGAATGTATTGGGCAACCAGTACAGCGGATTTCTGGTCCGCCTGTCCAACCCGGACGATATAAACAGCCTGATGGAAGTGGTGTACGTCGTTGTCCCGGTCTTGTTCTGGTGCGTAGCCAACTGGTCGCTGACGACGCTCATGGACGGCGAAGGGAAGTTCGTTGAAATCTTTACGTCGACGTGTTTTGCCCTCGTTCCGATGATGATCATCAACTTTCCGTGGATTTGGCTCAGCAATGTCATATCGCTGCAGGAAACCGCGTTTTATTACTTCTGCAACAGCGCGGCCGTCCTCTGGTCGGCGTATCTCTTGTTCGTCGGCAACATGACGGTGCATCAATATTCGCCGTCGAAGACCGTCGGGACGATCCTGCTGACGGTCGTGGCGATGGGATTCATGGCTTTTATCTGCCTGCTGTTTTTCGGACTGATTCAGCAGATGATTTCGTTCGTTCATGTCATCTACCAGGAAATCATGCTGAGAAACTAAAGAAAGGAGGAGAAACCATGCGTAAAGCCAGAAACGCCTTGTGGCTCCCGGTACTGCTCGCGGGGGTCGCGCTGGCCGGCTGCAGCGGTTCGAACGCGGTCCATTCCGGTGCAGGCGATGCGCCGGCTGCCATTGAATTCACCAAGGGCCAGCCCGTGAAGGCCGCCTTCACCGATGCCCGGGCAGCAGGCATGAAAGGCGTGGCCGAAAATGAACGGCTGCGGTTGTTCGTGGATGAGCAAACGGGCGTCATCGCCGTTATGAATAAACAATCCGGCGAGATGTGGTATAGCAACCCGCCGGAACGCGATAAGGATGCCCTTGCGTCCGGGGTGAATAAAGGCATCCTTTCGTCCCAGCTGAAAATCGATTATTACAACAATTTCGGGCAGGTGAATTCCATCAACACGTTCACCGACAGCGTCTCGCATAAGCAGATCAAATTCGAGCCGATCCCAAGCGGGGTAAGGGTCACGTACCAGTTCGGAACGGCCGTGAAATCGGCGGCCGATTTGCCGATGATGCTCAGCAGCGAACGAATCGAGGCGATGCTGGGCAAGCTGGACAAAACGGGCCAGCGGGCGCTGAAAATCGCCTACAAAGAGGATCCGGACAAAAAAGTGTATGTCCGCAACGACAGCGCCTTAAACGGGCTGCAGCTCGATCGTGCCTTTAAGGCATTCGAAGATGCAGGATATACCGAAGAGGACCTGATGAAAGACATGGAGGAGCTGCAATTCACGCAGGAGAAGCCGGAACCGCGGATTTTCCTGGCATCGATCGAATACGCCCTGGACGGCGGCAGCCTAATCGCCAAAATTCCGGCATCCGGCATTCAATACCCGAGCGCCTATCCGATCGGGAACATTTCCTTCCTCAGCTTTTTTGGAGCCGGCAGTTCCAAGGAGCAGGGGGCGATCTTCGTGCCGGACGGCTCCGGCGCGCTCATCCATTTCAACAACGGGAAGAAGCAGTATCCCGCTTACCAGCAACCGGTGTACGGGGAAGATCTGACGATGAAGACGATCGAGGATGCCAAGAACGAGCAAGCGGTTCGTCTGCCGGTGTTCGGGATCATTCGCGAAAGCGGCGCGATGCTCGGCATCATCGAGGAAGGCGCCTCGGCTGCGACGATCCATGCCGATATCAGCGGAAAGCTGAACAGCTATAACTATGTGTATCCAAGTTTCAATGTCGTCAACAAGGGCGATGTGTCGCTGCAGGCAAACGGTCAGGAACGCACGCTGCCCAGGTTCCAGGAACGTCCGACGAAATCGGATTTTACGGTCCGGTACGCTTTTTTGAACAAAGAAGAGGCGTCCTATCAAGGATTGGCGCGGTACTATCGGCAGTATCTCGAAGATCGCGGCGGATTGCCCAAGCCGAAGCCGGCTGCGGAAGCGGAAAATATGCCGTTTTACCTGCAATTGGTCGGCGGCATTGCCAAACAGAAGCATGTCGCCGGCATCCCTTACCGGACGATTGAACCGCTCACGACGTTCGAACAGTCGCAGGACATCATCAACCAGATGAAAAACCGGGGCATATCCAACATTAAGCTGAAATTTTCCGGCTGGTTCAACGGCGGGATGGATCATGAGGTTCCGGATCATGTTTCGGTCGACAAGGCTGTCGGCGGCAGCAAAGGTTTGCGAAACTTCATCTCATTCACCCGGGAACAAGGGGTTTCTTTCTATCCTGACGTTGCGGTCCTGACCGCAAATACGGGGAAGGGATTCAACGAGAACGCGAATGCCGCCAGAACGTTGAGAGGCGTTCCTGCCGCTCTTTACCCGCTGGATCAGGCGCTCAACCGGAGGGACCGGGATAAGCCGCCGTCATACGTTGTTTCCCCGCGGCTGACCTTATCCTATGCCGAGTCGGTGCTGAAGGGCTTGAAAGAGTACCAGCCGGGCGGCATTTCGCTGCGGGATCTCGCCGACCGGCTCAACAGCGATTACCGGAAGCACGCTCAGCTGGATCGAACCGAATCCGAGAGCATATCGATTCAGGCGCTGGGCAGCTTCTCGCAGGCGAATCCGAAGGTCATGGCGGACGGCGGCAACGTTTATGCGCTTCCATTTTTGTCGGATATTACGAACGCGCCGATGTCAGGCAGCCATTTCAAGATCGAGGACGAGGAGATCCCGTTCTACCAAATGGTCATTCGCGGGTACGTCGACTACACGGGCAGTCCGTTTAACCTGTCGACCTATACGGATGAGCGGCAGTATATCCTGAAATGCCTCGAATACGGAGCGGGCGTATATTTCGAATGGATCCATGAACCGAACGACAAAGTGAAGGATACGGAGTACAACGACCTGTATGCCGTCCATTACAAGCAGTGGATCGATCAGGCCGCCGCAATGTACCGCGAGGTAAACGACGTGCTGAAGAAGGTCCGGAATGAACCGATTACGGGCCATGAGAAGCTTGGCGAAGGCGTATTCAAAACCGTGTACGGAAACGGCACGTACGTCATTGTCAACTATAACCGCACGGATGTGACGGTGGACGGCCGAACGGTGAAAGCCGAGAGCTATTTGACGGGTGGTGTGCAATCATGAAGTCCATACTGAAATTCGGCATGAAGCGGCGGACGTACGCCGAACAGAAGGCACTCTGGGGCTTTATCTACGTGCTGCCGTGGCTGCTGGGATTTCTCCTTTTTTTCCTGATCCCGCTGGTCTCTTCGTTAAGGTACAGCTTCAGCTCCATCGAAGCCAATGCAAACGGCATGAAAATCAGCTTCATCGGCATTTCCAATTACGTGGAAGCCCTTACGGTCAATACGAGCTTTAACCGGACGCTGACGACCTCGATCGTCAACATGGTCATCAACGTGCCGCTCATCGTGATTTTCAGCTTGTTTTTGGCTGTGTTGCTGAACCAGAAGTTTGTCGGCAGAGCCATTGCCAGATCAATCTTTTTCCTTCCGGTCATTTTGGCTTCCGGGGTCATTGCGAATTTGGAGACGACCAGCCTGGTTCAAGCCATCAACGAGCAGAACGCCGGCGGCGCCGTGAGCGGCCTGGGGACCAGCGAGCTGACGCGGATCATGCTCAATTCCGGCGTCAGCGAAAACGTCGTCGCGTACCTGACCAGCGCCGTGGATCGCATCTACCAGATCGTCAGCCAGTCGGGCGTGCAAATTTTGATCTTCCTGGCGGGGATCCAATCGGTATCCCCCCAGCTTTACGAGGCATCCAAGATCGAAGGAGCGACCGGTTACGAAGCGTTCTGGAAAATCACGCTGCCCATGGTCAGCCCGCTCATCCTGGTCAACGTGATTTATACGATCATCGACTCGTTTTCCCGGAGCGAAATGACGACGCTGATCCGGGAAACGGGGTTCACGAATTTCAACTTCGGCCTCAGCTCGGCGATGGCCTGGATCTATTTCCTGGCGATCATGGTCATTTTGTCCATCATTACGTTTTTCATTTCCAAAAGAATTTTCTATCAAGAATAGAAGGAGCGTGAGCAGCGTTGATCATAGCCCGTTTGTTGTCGCTCGAAAGCTGGAAGCGCTGGCTGTGGACCGTCGTGCGGCTGGTCCTGATGGCAGGACTGTCGTTTGTCATTCTGTACCCCATTCTTCAAAAGATTTCGACGGCCATCAAGGACAAAAGCGACCTGTATTCGCCGATCGTCATCTTTATCCCGGAGCATTATTCGCTGGACAATTTCAAAAAAGCCATCTCGATCATGGACTACTGGCATACGCTGTTCAATACGTTTACCTTATCGGCCATGACGACGATCCTGACGGCCGTGTCCTGCGCGTTTGCAGGTTACGCCTTTGCGCGGCTTAAATTCAAAGGCAGCAACTTGCTTTTTGGAGGCGTCATTTTGACCATTCTGGTGCCGCCGACGACCATTTTGATCCCGATCTACATGAATTTGAAGGATTTCAGCCTCATGGGACTGATTCCGCTGCTGACCGGGAAGTCCGTGAACCTGTTGGATTCGTACTGGCCGTTCATTTTGACCTCGGTCACCGCAAACTCGCTGAAGGCGGGGCTCTACATTTTTATTTTCAGGCAGTTCTTCCGGGGCATTCCGAAAGAAGTGGAGGAAGCGGCTTACATCGATGGGGCGGGCGTAGGCAAAACCTTTCTGCGCATCATGCTGCCGAATGCCGTTCCGGCCATCGTTACCGTGCTGTTGTTTTCGTTCGTATGGCAGTGGAATGACAGCTTCTTTACGACCACGTATTTAACGTCGGGCAAAGTGATGTCCACCCAGCTGGCATCGCTGCCGCACAACCTCTCCATCATGCTCGAGGGCGGGGTCGCGACCAACAAGGATCCTTTCTATATGAGCATGGTTCAGGATACCGGCATCCTGCTGGCCATCCTGCCGCTGATCATTATTTATTTGTTCGTGCAGCGTTACTTTGTGGAAAGCATCGAGCGGACCGGCATCGTCGGGTAACGTTGATACATTCAGGGCGTCTTTCGGAACCAAGCTGTAAATGCTTGGTACCTGAAAGACGCTTCTTTATGCCATGCCATGCCGGCAGCGTCTCATGGCCGCAAATGAGCCGATTGCCGGTATTCACGGGGCGTGCAGCCCACGATGCGCCGAAATTGTCTGGAGAAATGCTCGACGTTTTTGTATCCGCACAGCTCGCTGATATCGGCGATTCGGAGCGACCCGTGGCTCAGCCTTTCCTTGGCGAGACGGATTCTGCACTGGATCACGTCCTCCATGCAGGATATCCCGAAGGTCGCCTTATACAGCGCTTGCAGGTACCCGGGGCTCAAGTGAACGTCATCGGCCATGGAGGGGACGCTCCATTCGCCGCCGGGACGGTTATGGATCGCTTTGCGCAAATCCAATAGTTTCTGGTAATGCGGCGAATGCTCCTTGGATTGAAAAGCTTCGAGCAGCTTGTTGAACAAGAGCCGAAACAGGTAGTCGATGGAGAGTTCCCGGTAATCGCAGCTGAAAAAATTTTCGGTGGCGAGAAGCTGGAACAGTTGGCGGCAGTATCCGGGATCCGGAACCGGAATCGGAATGCCCCGCGGAAACGGCGTCTCCAGAACGTAGGCTTCGTCCGTTTCGAACCGCACCCAGTCATTCACAAAGGGGCCTGAACAGGCGCGGTACATGATCTTTTGGCGAGGGGGAAAGAGAACGGCGCAGTTGGCCGGGTATTCCCTGATTTCTCCTTGGACCCAGAACTCGGCCGGCGTTTGCGTCAGGATCAGCAGCCAAAAGTCATGCCCTTCCGGAATGTCGTAAATAAAGTCCCCAGGATGGGCGGCATCATATCCGACATAGTAAATGGATGTGGTCATCGCAATCTCCAATCGTAGAATAGATCAAGTTTCTGTCAGCATAGATCATTCATTTGATGAGGTATCCTATTTTATAATTTCATAGTAAACGCAATATAAAGTCAATAGAATCACAAGAAATGGAGAAAGTCCCTCTTTACGTAGTTGTATTGAAATGATCAATTAAAGGTGAGGTCCATGCCATGATACCAAAAAAGAAAAGCGAATTTATCGAGGTGCTATGCTACACGCGCATCCCGCAGGAGGATCGGATTTATGCGCCCAGGCTGGCATTCAGCATGCATCTTGCCTATCGCGAGGACGGCAAGCCTTTCCAGGCTTTGAACCATAATTCAGGCGTCTTGTTCGCCAAGGCCACCCAAAATGAGAACGGAACGCTCCGAGCCAAAAGCTTGAAAAATCCGTATCTCTTCCGCATGGCCGACGGAACATTCGGCGTCGTTGCCGTACGGACGGAGGCGGATGGCCAGCAGGATGAGGAGAGCCGAGGGGCAGTGCTGTTTTTTACTTCCGAAGATTTGCTGCAGTACCAAGAAATCGGGCTGATCGATCTGCAAAGCGATGCTCACGTAAGCGATGTCGCTTGCGAATACGATGAATCGAGCCAAGCCTACATCATCCGCTGGAGCAATGAAAACGGGGGACATTACCGAAACAGGGTCCAGGATCTTTTTGACCTTACCTGTGCAGGTGTCCCGGAAACGGCGGAGGCGTTTACGCTGGAAGCCGTATCGGCTGACATCGAAGGCATGCAGCACCGAAACGTGATCCGCGTTCCGCGGGAAACGGCGGACCGTCTCATAGGCCGGCTTACGGTTCCCGAGAATGTCGCCATTAAAGTTCCGGATCGGATCGCGGCTAACTCGGCCGAGGATTTGAAGACGCTCAAAGCGACCGCGGTATATAGCGACGGCACCACGGCTCCCAAGTCCGTGGACTGGGACACGGCGGCGGTTCGCTGGGATCAGGCCGGGACTTATCGGGTGAACGGAACCGTTCGTCAGGAGCATTATGCCTTTCCGATCGCGGCGAACCGGGCGGACCCATGCATCGCGAAGTGGAACGGCAAGTATTATTTCATCGCGACCAACGACGCCGACGGCAATCAAACCTTATCTATCAGGGAAGCGGATACGATATCGGGTCTGATTCAGGCCAGCGAGTCCTTAATTCTGGATACTAAGACCTATGATCACATTAAAGGGCTGTTGTGGGCTCCCGAGCTCCATATCATCGGGGGCGAGCTGTACATTTTTCATGCGGCAACGACGGGCGAGTTTTTCTATGAAGAGTGTCACGTGATGAAGCTCCGCGAGGGAGGGGACCCTGCCTGCGCGGCAGACTGGTCGATGCCCCGGCGCGTCGTCAAGAGAGACGGAACCGATTTATGCGAGGCAGGCAAGGTGATCTCCCTGGACATGACGGTCATCCAGGTGAACGGGGAATGTTACGCGGCTTGGTCGGAGCGGCAGTTCGTGCCCGTCGATCTTGGAGCCTGGATTTATATCGCGAAATTGGATCCGAAAGAGCCGTGGAGGCTGGCGAGCGACCCGGTGCTGCTGACCAGGCCGGACTTTGGCTGGGCCAATAACCATACCTTCGTCGATGAGGGGCCGTTTGCCCTGATCCGGGACGGCAGGATCTTTTTAACCTTTTCAAGCGCGGCGATCGACGCGACGTATTGCGTAGGCCTGTTGACCGCCGATGCGAATGCGGATCTGCTGAATCCCGGCAGCTGGACGAAGGGCAACTATCCGCTGCTGACGTCGAGAAGCGTTCCCGGCGAATACGGCCCCGGCCATAATTCCTACGTGACCGATGATGAAGGCGTCACTTGGAACGTCTACCACGCCAGACCGGGAGTAGAGGAACCCAGAGGTTCCGGAATCCGCCGCGTGCATTTCGGCATGGACGGATATCCGGTGCTTGATTTAACGGAAGAGCGGGATTTGAACCCGGCTTTGGCCGAGGTGTCGATCGAAGTCATTGTAAAACGCGACTAGGAAGGGGCAGAAAGAACATGTATCCAAATCCGATGATATGGGCCGATTTTCCGGATCTTGACGTGATCCGGGTAGAGGACACGTACTATATGGTCAGCACGACGATGCACATGATGCCGGGCTGCGTCATCCTGCGCTCGTACGACCTCATTCACTGGGAAGTGGCTTCTTATGTGTACGACGTATTGGACAATACGCCGGCACAGCGGCTCGAAGACGGCCAGCATATTTACGGGCAAGGCATGTGGGCGCCGACTCTGCGTTACCACAAGGGGAAATTTTATGTGATCTTCGTGGCGAACGATACCCGCCGAACCTATCTGTACACGGCAGATTCCGTATCCGGTCCATGGGCGAAACAATACATCGAAGGATTTTATCATGACTGCTCCCTCTTGTTTGACGATGACGGCCGGACGTATTTGATTTACGGCAATGCCGAAATTCACCTGACCGAATTGAAGGAGGATCTATCCGGGCCCAAGCCCGGCGGGCTGAACCGCATCATCGTCAAAGAAAGCGAGCCGTATCATCTCGGATATGAGGGAGCCCACTTTTATAAGATCGACGGCAGGTATTACGCCTTCTTTATCCATATTTCGAAGGCGGCGGGACGCCGAACGCAGGCCTGCTTTGCGGCGGATTCCCTGGAAGGGGAGTTTACGGGCGGAGAGGTCTTTAACGACGACATGGGGTATTTTAATTCGGGCGTTGCGCAGGGAGGCATCGTGGATACGCCGGACGGGAAATGGGTGGCCGTGCTGTTTCAGGATCATGGCGCCGTCGGCCGGATTCCGGTGCTCGTTCCGCTGCGTTTTGAGAACGGTTTTCCGGTATTCCCCAAGGAAGCGCCTAAAATGATCGAATTGCCGAGCACAAGACCCGGTTATTCCTACCGGCCATTGGTTGGAAGCGATGACTTTCATTACACGCCGGACGAGCGCGGCAAGGTGCGCCTGAAGGATGTTTGGCAGTGGAATCATACGCCAGACGATGCATTATGGTCCGTAACGGACAAGCCGGGAGTCTACCGGATCCGATCCGGAAAGCTCAGCCCCAATTTGACGTTTGCGGTCAACACGTTGACGCAGCGCGCCATGGGGCCGGCATGCGAAGCGACGGTCACGCTGGACGGCAGCGGACTGAAGGATGGCGATTACGCAGGACTGTGTTTCCTGATCGGTACGTACGGCCTGATTGCCCTGACCAAGGAAGCCGGCCGGTCGTATCTGGTCATGTTGGCGAGAGAGCCGCAGGATCGTTCCATATTCGGCAATTTGGTAGACGAGAAGCCCGGCACCGAATTCGCCCGAATTCCCGTCTTCGGAGACGTGGTCACGCTCAAGGCGGCCGGCAATTTCGTGAATAACGCGGACGAGTGCATGTTTTATTACCGGGATGGGGCGGATTGGAAGCAGCTTGGGATTACGCACAAGATGATATACAAGCTGGACCATTTTATGGGTTGCCGCATCGGTCTGTTTTTGTTTTCAACCCGCGAGATCGGGGGAACGGCCGACTTTTCCGATTTTCAATACCGGGTACTGGAGTAATCTGACTTCCGTTCGCTCATATAAGGAAGTACAGGTGTTCACAAAGGACATTCCCGCGGAATGTCCTTGTTTGCGCTGGATGTTATGTTAGAAGTCGAAAACAGTAGTCAACGGAAACCATGCTTTGCCGGGTGAGGACACGGTCAACGGCAGGTTGTTGCGCGTTCATGGGGAGGTTTACACTTTGGGGTGAAGGTGTCTTTCATGAGGCATTGGAGTGTAGAACTTCTTTAGGAGGGGATGGGGATGATGAGGTTGCGTGAAGCGTTCAAAGAACAGTTTTTGATCGGGGCCGCCGTAAATCCGGTCACATTGGACACGCAGCGGGATTTGCTGATCGAGCATTTCAACAGCGTGACTGCCGAAAATGAAATGAAATTCGAAAGGGTGCATCCTGCGGAAGACCGGTATACGTTTGAGGCGGCAGACCGTATGATGGCTTTTGCTAAAGCTAACGGCATGGGAGTCAGGGGCCACACGTTGGTGTGGCACAATCAGACGCCCAAATGGGTGTTTGAACATCAGGACGGCAGCCCGGTTGACCGGGAGACGCTGCTGGCCCGCATGAAATCTCACATCGACACGGTTTTGTCCCGCTACAGGGGAGATATCTATGCCTGGGACGTAGTGAACGAAGCGGTGTCCGACAGCGGCAGCGAACTGCTGCGGCCTTCGAAGTGGCTGGACATGATCGGGGAGGATTTTATCGCGAAGGCGTTTGAGTATGCCCATGAAGCCGATCCGGAGGCGCTGCTGTTCTACAACGATTACAACGAGGCCGATCCGGTAAAAAGCGAGAAAATCTACATGCTTGTCAAATCGCTGATCGAGCAAGACGTGCCGATTCACGGCATCGGGCTTCAAGCGCATTGGAGCCTGCATCATCCGTCGCTGGATGATATCCGCCGGGCGATCGAGAAATACGCCAGTTTGGGCGTAAAGCTGCACATTACGGAGCTGGATGTCTCCATGTTTGCGTTCGATGACCGGCGGACCGACCTCACGGCTCCGACCGAAGAGATGCTTGCCCTTCAAGCGGAACGTTACGGGCAATTTTTCCGGTTGTTCCATGAGTACAGCGAATATATCACCTCCGTCACTTTTTGGGGCGCCGCCGATGATTATACCTGGCTGGACCATTTTCCCGTTCGGGGCCGGAAGAATTGGCCTTTCTTATTTGATGCGAAGCATCAGCCCAAACCGTCTTATTGGGGAGTGCTGGGGAATGTAGATCAGATGGGGAAATCAGGAAGGGAAACGTCTTTGTAAACTTTTAAAGGAAAGGACGACTATTCGATGATCGACTGCCGCGGATGCAACTCGGACGCAGGTAGCGCTGCCGGACCCAACGGCCGGGCGAAACGGGCTGTACTTTTTGCATGATGCGGTCGATTGAAGTTCTTTTTCTAAATTTGAGGGTTCCCGGGAATAAAAGAAACCCTGTTCCTCTATAAAAGGACAGGGTTTCTCGACAATCTCAAGGACGAATGAATCATTCGCCCTTCTTTTTTATGGACCATTTATAAAGCTCCAAGTCGGAATCAAACGCGGCACAGTATGAAAAGACGAGCTAATCTTCCCATACGTTTTGAAGAGGAAGTCCCCGTTCTGTTCGCGCCAAGTCAACAACATGCTGGATAAAGGCGGTTTTTGACCGCGTGTAACCGTCAGGGTCAGAATGATATTGTTCGGCTAAGGCCCGTTTGAGTTCCCCATACTCTTTTACGAATTCAGGATTGGCCCGCAGGTAATCGCGAAATAGCAGTTCATTTCTTTCATAGAATCCTTCAAGCGGAAAGATGTGCAAATGATGCGTACGTGTTCCTTCGTGTTCTTTTACAAAGAAGTGACGACCGGCATTGAAGGCTCCTATATAACGATAACCTGAACGGTTAAGCAAGTTTTCATAGAATTGTTTATCAAACAACGTATGAACTGCAACGTAAATATCGATGATGGGCTTTGCGTCTTGATTGGGTATTGAAGTGCTGCCGGTATGTTCAATGGTAACGACGTGCGGTGCCAGTATTTCAAGCAATCGCTCTTTCTCTTTCTCGAATTCCTTAGGCCAGTCAGAACTGTACGGAACAACTTTGACTTCATAGTGTTGCTGTGCGGACATGATTCACCCTCCCTTTTTCTATTTCATTTCAAGATTACATTTTAAAAAAAGCATTGTAGATATTACCACTTCATTTTTGCCTTGTCAATGATTTCCTTTCTCCGGAATTTCACGGAAATTGACTTCTTCAGCTAGTTCTTCGACGCGTTGAGGAACCATTTTTCTGGCTGGGAAACAGGCTGCAAGGGAAGAGGGCTATTGGACGCTTGAGCAGCCGGGAGATGAACATAAACGGAAACGGACAAAAAAGACCGGCCATGGGGGTTCCGCCCGTGACCGGCTTTTCCAGCTTACGTACGCTTATATGATCCGCTCGCACCGATTTCGGGCTTTACCGGCTCGCGATTTTTCGCTTACGGATGACATGTTCCAGCACAGCAAGCACGGGCCCGCTTTTGATTGGCTTGCTGATGTAGTCGTCCATTCCCGCCGCAAGGCAGATGTCCCGGTCTTCTTTTAGCGCATTGGCGGTGACCGCCACAATCATCGGGCATTCCTCCTTCGGCACGGAGGCTTTAAGCTTACGGGTGGCATCCAGGCCGTTTAGTCCCGGCATTTGAACATCCATGAACACAATGTCGTAGGCTGACTGTTCCACGGCCCGGAGCACGTCATGGCCGTTCGTCACGACGGCGACCACATGCCCCTGTTTCTCCAAAATTTTCCGCAGAACGATCTGGTTGATTTCATTATCTTCGGCAATCAGAATATGCAGCGGGTCCGGCAATGATTTCAGTTGTTTGTCGCAGCTTTTCGGGGTTTGGGGTCGATGATATCTCTTCAAGAGTACCGTAAACACAAACGTCGTTCCGGGTCCCTCTTTTTTCTCTACCCATATGCTGCCGCCCATCACGCTGACAAGTTTTTTGCTGATGGCCAGTCCCAGCCCCGTTCCTTCATAGTTGCGGGTCATAAAGTTGTCTACTTGGGAGAACGGCTCAAAAATGGCTTCCAGTTTGTTGTCCGGGATGCCGATGCCCGTGTCGGAAACCTTGAACTCCACGTCGACCAAATCTCCCTCCTGATAGAGTTTCCTCGCGCTGACCTTGATCCCTCCATGCAGGGTAAACTTGACTGCGTTCCCCACCAGATTCATCAGCACCTGCTTCAATCGTTTGGAGTCGCCGTACAGCAGGTCCGGGATCTCAGCGTCCACGGTAAAAGACATGTCCAGCTGCTTCGCGCTTGCTTTGGCAGACAAGACGTCAAAGGTTTCCTGAATGCACTGGTTTACATCCAGCGCATCCTCCTGAAGCTCCGTCATGCCGGCTTCGATTTTGGAAAAATCCAGAATATCATTGATGATCGACAACAGGGTTTCGCCGCTCTTGCGGATAATCTCGATATATTCCCTTTGCTCGCCATCGAGTTCGGTCGTCGTCTCCAAAAGGTCCGTCATCCCGATGATCCCGTTCATCGGCGTTCGGATTTCATGGCTCATCATCGCCAAGAATTCGCTCTTGGCTTTATTCGTATTCTCGGCAATCTCTTTGGCAATGATCAGTTGTCTTTGCTCGGTGAAATCTTTGGCGATGATATAAAACCCTACGTTTTTGTTGTTGATAATGATCGGGGCAAGCGTTGTAATGACTTCGACCCTATGGCCGTCCTTATGCCGGATCGTTTTGATCTCCTGCTCGATGGACGGATTGTCCAAGGCTTCCCGCAGAACCCGCCGCAGGTTCCGCTCCCCGATGAACCGCGCGATGCTTTTACCCGCCATTTCGCTGACGGGGCATCCCGTCATTTCCTCCGCCCGGGTGTTGGCATTCAATATGTTTCCGTCCAGATCGAGGGATATAATCGCATCGTGGTTATATCTTTTTAAGGAAGTATACCGTTCAACCGTTTCCTGAAGTTTTTGTTCTGCAGCTTTATTTTTGGATATATCATTAACCGTTACGATGTAATAGAGGGGGGCGCCGTCACGATCGGGCATGATGGAAATATGGACGGATGCCCACACGGTCTGCCCATCCTTCCGGATATATCTGC
>Ga0180220_1001884_pt1 | contig 14473 bp, 14 predicted proteins | sample eDN5th37CBELigBY_FD_151335 | JGI IMG/M metagenome (GOLD analysis project Ga0180220, IMG submission 151335) | Enriched backyard soil microbial communities from Emeryville, California, USA - eDNA 5th pass 37_C BE-Lig BY (version 2) (version 2) | ecosystem: Environmental > Terrestrial > Soil >... | reverse complement strand
GGATCCGCGCGGGAAAAACGCGCTCGTGACCGCCGACATGGATTTGTCGCACAGAATCGCCGAGATCGGCGAGCATATCCGGAAAGGCGAACCCGTCTCCGGCTTCGCTTCCGAGCTGGCCGACATCGTCGGACGAATCGTTCCCCAGCTTCCTAAGGACGTCAAGCCGCGGAACAACGGAACTACACCGGCTGCTCCGACGCCTAACCGCTAATGACCCGAGGGAAAATTCCGCAAAACGCAACATTTTCCGCGCGAAATGAAGAAAAAGCCCAGTGAGATACTCACTAGGCTTTTTCATTATTCGCATGCGGACGCAAGCAACGGCGTCCTGCTTAAGAACCGGCAGGCCGGCAGCAGCTGCTTTCGGTTGGATGGCATATAACGGATGAGTGCAACGTGCAACTGCTTCGGACATCTTTACCGACCTCCTGTACAGGTTCCAGTGTACTCTATTATATTAGGTGGCTTCGCAAATATTGCACCCAAGTTTTAGGGATTCGCGTTTTCGGCGCCGTCCGCCTGGACAAGTTTGCCTTTCCCCGCCATTTCGTCTTTCAGCGCCTGTTTTGCTTTGTCAAGCTCCTCGTCGTTCACGTAAACGTAAGGACTTCTCCACGTGCCCGTAATCGGCATGAACTTGACGTCTTCCTTATTCACCTTCCAGTAGGTGGCGATCATGTTTTTAAGCTGATCGTTTTCGATGTCGGTTTCCATGTTTTTGTCCATGGCTTTCAGAACGCCGCCCAGGCTCGTTACGCCCTTGAAGGTTTGCATTTTGTCGATCAGCGCGTGCAGCACTTCGTTTTGCCTGCGGTTGCGGTCAAAATCGTCGGAAGCTTTCGTCTTCGGACGGCAGTTGGATTTGCGGTAACGCACGTAATCCAGCGCTTTTGTCCCGTCAAGCTTCTGCTCGCCTTTTTTCAGGTTAATATTCGTGCCGTCGGCGGTGTCGCGGTAACACATGTCGGCATCGACGTTGATGTCCACGCCGCCCAAAGCGTCCACGGCATCCCGGAACCCTTGGAAATTCAAAACCGTCACGTAGTCGATCGGAATGTCCATATACTTGCTCATCATCGTTTTCATTTCGTCTGTCGCTTTGACGCCGGATTCCTTCTCCTTCGACAGGAAAATCGGATAATAGGCGTTCGCCTTATTCGACTTATAGCCTTTCAGCTCGATCTTCGTGTCGCGCGGGAGAGAAACGACCGTTACCGTTTTGGTATCCGGATTAAACGCGGTCACCATGATGACGTCGGACAGATGCGTGCCTGTTTTCGGACGGTAATCCGTGCCGAGCAGCAGCATCGTCACCGGCTTCACTTTAGCCGACTTTTCGGGCGGAACCGGATTGTTGTTTCCGGTGTTGAGCACGCCGTTTTCGGCTTCGAAATACAGGTAACCGGCGTAACCGCCTACGGATAGCACGGCCAAAATGACCACGCTCAACACCAATTTCAAAAATGTTCTTAATCCGCTTTTCTTTTTTCTCTTTTTAGGCGGCTGTTTGCTCTGTCTGCTGCCACTTTGAGATCGTGGAGGTAAATGATTATTGCTGGGACTCATCTCAAACACCTTTTTCATTTATTTTGAGTTATTCTCTCTATAAACGACGACGCCGCGAAAAAAGTTTCAAAAGAGCCGCAAGGGTTGCAGCGGATTAACCTCTTTTTGCTGCTGCCTCCGCCTTCTTTTTCTGGCGGCCTTCCACGAAATACCGGACGCGCACCAGAAGCATCAGGGCTACCGCAACAAGCAGGCACTGGATGATCGGAAGCTTGTCATGCTGGAAGATGAGCAGCATCCCCGATCCGAGCGCCATCAGGATATACAGCAATATTTCCTTCAGCAGGGGAAGCTTCTGCTTGACGCGGAACACTTTATTGTAGACGTACGTAATCAACACGAAAATGATAATGTAAGACACGACTGGATGCGATGCAAACCAGGCTTGCATGTGCGGTACACTCCTTTCGGCAACGGGCCGGCGGACCGGCCCATTCGTTCATTACAGATTGGCGTCGGCCATTTTGCGGTGCTTCTCGGCACGTTCGCGTTCGCTTTTGTTCAAAATTTTCTTGCGGAGACGGACCGACTTCGGCGTAATTTCGCAATACTCGTCGTCGTTCAGGTACTCCAGCGCCTGCTCTAGCGAGAAAATGCGCGGCGTCTTCATTTTTACTGTATCATCTTTTGTCGCCGAGCGCACGTTTGTGAGCTGTTTCTCCTTGCAGATGTTGACGACGATATCGTTATCGCGGTTATGTTCGCCGACGATCATGCCTTCGTAAATTTCGGTGCCCGGCTCCAGGAACAGGATGCCGCGGTCTTCGACGCTCATCATGCCGTAGAACGTGCTTGTCCCGGTTTCGCTGGATACGAGCACGCCTTGGTGGCGTCCGCCGACCTGGCCGCTGTGCAGAGGTCCGTAGCTGTCGAATGCGTGGTTCATCACGCCGTATCCGCGCGTCAGCGTCAGGAAATGGGTGCGGTAGCCGATCAGGCCGCGGGCAGGGATCAGGAATTCCAAACGCACCTGTCCGTTTCCGCTATTGACCATGTTCACCATTTCCGCTTTGCGGGAACCGAGGCTTTCCATGACCGCGCCCATGCTTTCTTCAGGCACGTCGATCATGAGGCGTTCGATCGGCTCCATCTTTTTGCCGTCGATTTCGCGCACGATGACTTCCGGTTTGGATACCTGCAGCTCGTATCCTTCGCGGCGCATGTTTTCGATCAAGATGCCGAGGTGAAGCTCGCCGCGTCCGGAAACGATGAACGCATCCGGGCTGTCGGTTTCTTCCACGCGCAGGCTGACGTCCGTTTCAAGCTCCTTCATCAGACGTTCGCGCAGTTTGCGGGAGGTGACCCATTTGCCTTCGCGTCCCGCGAACGGGCTGTTGTTGACGAGGAACGTCATTTGCAGCGTCGGCTCGTCGATTTTAAGCACCGGCAATGCTTCCGGATGCTGCGGGTCGGCAATCGTTTCGCCGATGTTGATGTCTTTGATGCCGGCGATGGCCACGATGTCCCCGCCTCCGGCCTCTTCGATTTCGATCCGTTTCAAGCCCTGGAAGCCGAACAGCTTCTCGATGCGGGCCGTCTTGCTTTTGCCGTCGCGCATAATTACCGTCACGGATTGTCCTTGCTTGATGATGCCGCGGTTGACGCGTCCGATCGCGATGCGGCCGAGATATTCGTTGTAGTCCATCAAGGTCACGAGAAATTGCAGCGGCTCATCCACTTTTTCGGTCGGAGCCGGAATATGGTCGATGATCGTTTCGTACAAGGCAAGCATGTTTTCATCCTGCTTTTCTGCATCCATGCTTGATGTGCCGTTGAGGGCGGAAGCGTACACTACGGGGAAGTTAAGCTGATCGTCGTTGGCTTCGAGTTCGATGAACAGATCGAGCACTTCGTCGATCACTTCCGCCGGGCGCGCTGCCGGACGGTCGATTTTGTTGACGACGACGATCGGGGTCAGGTTTTGCTCAAGCGCTTTGCGAAGCACGAATTTGGTCTGAGGCATGCAGCCTTCATAGGCGTCAACCACCAAAAGCACGCCGTCGACCATTTTCATGATCCGTTCCACTTCGCCGCCGAAGTCGGCGTGTCCCGGGGTATCGACAATGTTAATCAAATAATCTTTATACGTAATCGCCGTGTTTTTGGCCAAAATGGTAATCCCGCGTTCCCTCTCCAAATCGTTGGAGTCCATAGCCCGCTCCTGCAAATGCTCGTGCTCCCCGAAAATGCCGGATTGCTGCAGAAGCTGGTCTACCAGCGTCGTTTTACCATGGTCAACGTGGGCAATAATTGCAATGTTGCGGATTTTATCTCTTGAATGCATGACGTTTATCCAGATCCTTTCCCTTTCAAATCAATGCGGAATGTCTTTCACCAAAAGAAGCGCCGGGCGGTAATGCCGACGCTTCAACATATCCCTTATATTATAGTGAAATTTCAGAAAAAAACAAGCTTTTTGTATTTACTACCAGCCCCGGTTCCACTTGTTGCCGCGGGATCTCCCTTTGCCCGAAATGAACCATATGCCCAGCGCGATGAGCAGGACGGCCAGCACGTAAATCGCCCCGGTATGCAGCAAAGTAAAGAAAAGCAGCACCAAGGACACGACGCCGAGAAACAGCGCGATCAGCAGGACGCCCTCCGGTTTGGGCGACTCGAACATATGGTATTCGTACACGCCCACGGCAATGCCGAGCAAAAACATCGGCCAAAGATACGACAGCAGGTCGAACCCCCAAAAATTGCAAATGGCGAACAGCAAACCGTATACGACCAGCGCGCCGCCCGGAATCAGCACGTACGCCCGCGCCCTTTTGCCGAAAAACAGCAGATGAAGCAGCAAGCCGACGATGATGATCGCAAACGGCCATAAGGTGCGTCCCAAAAAACCGAACACGCCCAATTTCCCCAACAAAATGACAACCCCGGCAATCACGATAAACAGCCCAAGCCTTACATCGTTTTTGGAGGACATTTTCTCCACCCTCTTTTCTCCTGTACCTTTGCGTTTCGTTTCTGCAGCAAACGACATCTTTTCACCATTAGTTTATCTGAAATAGAACGAAAAAACCATATTCGTCCCGTAAATTTTTTACAGCCGAAGTGATGGAAATTGTAAAAATCCTCAAACAAAAAAAGCCGGTATGAACCGGCTTTTGCGGGTAAGCTATGAACGGCGGAGCGACAGCCTCCGGAACCCTCCGGCGGCTATGATCAGCGCCGTCAGCAGCGCGGGTACCAGCTTGTGCAGCTCGGGCATGAGGGACGAAAGCAGCATTCCCGTCCGGGAGTCCTGCAGCAGCATCTCTCCGGCGGTGTAGCCCAGGATGCCCGCCCCTAAATAAACGAGCACGGGATAACGGTGCAGCAGCCCGACGATCAAATTGCTCCCGAAAACGACGATCGGAATGCTGATCGCGATCCCGATGACGAGCAGGGCCAAATCACCGTTGGCCACGCCCGCCAGAGCCAGCACGTTATCGAGGCTCATGATGAAATCCGCGGCCAAAATGCTGCGCACCGCCTTCCACATCGATGCGGAGTCGCCCATCCGGACGTCCTCTTTGTCGTCTGCAAGGAGCTTGTACGCGATCCAGAACAAAAGCGCGCCTCCTCCTGCCTGAACGAACGGAATCTTCAGCAGAAGGACGGCGACGAACGTCAGGACGCATCTGAGGGCGACCGCGCCGAGCGCGCCCCACCATACCGCCTGCTTCCGCTGCCGCGGCGGCAAATTTTTGCTCGCCAGCGCAATGACGACGGCGTTATCCCCGCTTAGCACCAAATTGATCATCAGGATTTGGACAAGCAGCCATATCGAATCCAACGGTCAACACCCCCACACTTACTCCTATGCCTTCGGCGTCCAAGCTATGCTTGACTATCGTTCAAAAATTATCCTATAATGAATCCGATTTATCAGGCTCCGTTTACAGTCATGACGAGGAGTGACCCGATGTGGAAGCTGTACTGCCTTTTTTGGCCAAATTGGTCAATATCGTGTTTTTGGATCTCATTTTAGCTGGCGATAACGCCATCGTCATTGGCCTGGCTGCGAGGAACCTGCCGTCCTCGACGCAGAAAAAGGCTATTTTTTATGGAACCGGAGGCGCTGTCCTTCTTCGAATCGTCGCGACCATCGTGGTCGTGTGGCTGCTCAAAATCCCGTGGCTGCTTCTGGTCGGCGGCATCCTGCTGATCGGCATCGCCTACAAGCTGCTGGTGGACGATGACGACCACACCGATATTAAAGCGGGGCGCACGCTGTGGGGAGCGATACGGACGATCATCGTGGCGGATGCGGCGATGGGACTGGACAACGTCATCGCGGTTGCCGGTGCAGCTGATCAAAATATCGTGCTCGTCATCCTCGGCCTGCTGGTCAGCGTGCCGATCGTCGTATGGGGCAGCACGCTGTTCATCAAATTGATCGAACGTTTCACCTGGATCATCTATCTGGGATCGGCCGTGTTAGGGTTTACCGCGTCCAAAATGATCACGGAAGAAAAACGGATCCATCCCTTCTTCGAAGACCATCCGGCGATCCGGATCGCATTTATGGCGGTCGTCATTATCGGCGTGCTGACAGCCGGATTTTTGAAAAAACGGTCGGACCAGCGGAAAAAGAAAAACGAAAATTCATTCGGTTGAGTACGCGAAAGCAAGCCGCGTTTGACGCAAAAAAGCCGTCCCAGGCATACGCCCGGGGCGGCTTTTGGCATATAGGAAGCTTAAAACCAATCTTCCTGGATGGTTTCCTCGTCGCGGTCCGTTTCAATGACCGACCTTGGCGTCAGCACGACCGATTCGGTGCGCCGTACCGCATCCTCCAGCATGGCCGGCAGATTCTCCAGCGAAGCCTCGATCCTTTCGACCACGTGCAGGTTCGGGTTGGTCGTCGGAGACTTCGGCACAAAAAGCGTGCAGCAGTCTTCATACGGCAGGATGGAAAGATCATACGTGCCGATTTGCTTGGCGATGTCCATGATTTCGTTTTTGTCCATCGTGACCAGCGGACGCAACAGCGGAAGCTCCGTCGCGCGGCCGATAACGTTCATGCTCGGCAGCGTCTGGCTCGCAACCTGTCCGAGGCTGTCGCCGGTCACGATCGCAAGCGCGCCTTCTCGTTCCGCCAGCATGGTGGCGATCCGCAGCATGGAGCGTCGCATCAGCGTAATGATCAAATTATCCTGGCCGACGGTCGTAAAAGAGGTCTGGATTTCGGTAAACGGAACGAGATGGATTTTGATTCGGCCCGAGTAGCCCGAAAGCACCTTGGCGAGCTCCATCACTTTTTCTTTGGCCTTCCGGCTCGTGAAAGGATAGCTGTAGAAATGGACGGCCTCCACTTCCAAGCCGCGGCGCATCGCGGAATAACCGGCGACGGGGCTGTCGATGCCCCCGGAAAGCAGCAGCATGGCTTTGCCGTTGCTTCCGCGCGGAAAGCCGCCGGCCGCGGGAATCACTTCGCAGAAAATATACGTGCCGGTCTCGCGGATTTCTATCCGCAGCTCCAATTCGGGATCCTTCATGCTGATTTTGAGCTGTTCGAATTCCTGCAGCAGCGGAGCTCCCACCAAATGGTTCATTTCATGCGAGGAGTAGGGAAACTTTTTCCATACCCGCCGGGCCGAAACCTTGAAGGTCGTGCCGTCTTTCAGCGGCATTTGCTTCAAAAAGGAGGTGCTTGTCTCGACGATGGCGTCCAGCTCCGACGGACAGACGATAACCGGGCTGACCGAATAAAGGCCGAACACTTTTTTCAGCTCCTTGATCATCGACTCCGAGTCCTCGCCGTTGATCACGATGTACAATCTGCCGTATTCCTTTTGGATCGTTGCGGCCGGAAACGGGCGAAGCACCGATTTGACGTGCTTTAACACCGTATTTTCAAAACGGTTCCGGTTTCTTCCTTTTAACGTAAGCTCTCCGAAACGGAGAAGCAGCATATCGTATTTCAAATTAATTCATTCCTTCCTGTCTTAACGGCTGCAGCCGGTTTACCGCATCGCTTAACGCGCGGATCAGCTGCTGCAGCTCCTCATGCGTATTGGTCAATCCCATGCTGATCCGGACGGCGCTGGAAGCGGCATCCGCGCTCCGCCCCATCGCCAGCAGCACCTTGCTGGGCTCTGCCGTTTTCGACGAGCAGGCGGATTTGGTCGAAACGAGCGCCCCGTGCTCCTCCAGCGAGTGAAGCAGCACTTCGCCTTTCATCCCCGGAAAAGACATGTTGACGATATGCGGAGCCCCTTCCTCGAAGCTGTTCAGCTCAAGGCAGGGCTGGGTGCGGATCCAAGCCATAAGCTCGTCCCGCAACGCCCCGACCCGCGCCATAAACGTCTCGGTTTGCTCGGAGGCCATCCGCATCGCCTTCGCCGTCGCCACGATGCCGGGGATATTTTCGGTCCCGGCCCGCATGCCCGATTCCTGTTTACCTCCCGTCAAAAGCGGATGAAGGGAAATCCCTTCCCGCTTGTACAGGATGCCCGTTCCTTTCGGACCGCGGATTTTGTGGGCCGATAACGTATAAAGATCGGCTCTCCACGCCTCCAACCGTACCGGCAGCTTCCCGAATCCTTGCACCCCGTCGATATGGAACACCGTCAAAGGGTTGGCTTCTTTTACCGCCCGCCCGATCTCCTCAAGCGGTTGAACGGCTCCCGTTTCGTTGTTCACATGCATGACGCTGACCAGGATCGTGTCCTTCCTGACCGCGGACGCAACCTCGGCCGGATCGACCCTTCCCTTGCCGTCGACGGGCAAAAACGTCACCTCGAATCCCTGACGCTCCAGCGCAAGGCAGCTGTCGTAAACGGAAGGATGCTCGATGGACGTCGTGACGATATGTTTGCCGCGGCCCGCGTATTGCATCGCCGCCCCTTTGATGGCCATGTTGTTGCCTTCGGTCGCGCCCGAGGTCCAAACGATTTCGGATGGTTTCACGCCGAGGGACGCCGCGCATACCTCCCGCGCCCTTTTGATCAGCTTCGCCGCGTCTTCCCCCATGCGGTGGATGGAGGATGGGTTGCCGTAATGTTTTTTCATGACCTCGGCCATCGTTTGGATGACCTCGTCATATGGCGGCGTGCTGGCCGCATGATCCCAATATACCATGTTCACTCACCCTCCCATGCGTATTTTCCGGACAATATAAAGAGATCAAACGGAAGGTTCGTTTTGCCAAATGAAGTCCGTAACCCGTTTTCCCCCGTTTGATCCCGTATTGAGTTTGCCTATCGTTTTATGCTTCGTATTTTAAGCGCGCATCCGCAACCTTGCGGATATATTTTCTCGTCTCCAGCGGAAGCATGTCAAGTTTGTCCATCAGCTGCGCATCGGTCGATACCCCGAGCTTGGCGAGCCGGTTCGGCCCGGCGTTGTATGCGGCCAATGCCATGTTCACCTGTCCGTCGAACCGCTTGATCTGATAAGAAAGATAACGCGTGCCCGCATCGATGTTTTGGGCGGGATCGAACGGATCGGTGACGCCGAGTCCGGCGGCGGTTCCGTCCATCAGCTGCATCAGACCCTTCGCCCCGGCCGACGACACGACGTTCGGATTAAAAGAAGACTCGGTGTCGATCACCGCTTTGATCAAAGCTTCATCGACGCCGTATTTGCGGCTGGCCTCCCGGATCAGGTCGTCATAGGCCGTCGGGCCCGACTTTTGCACGGCATGCCGGCTTTCCGGGCGGATGTCCGAGGCCTCCGCGTTTGCCGACGGGCTTAGCTGCTGCCACAACAATCCGTCGCTGTACGTCACGCCGGGCGCCTTGGGGTGAACCGACGCATCACTGCTTGATGTACCATCTATAGACGACTGCACGTATTGCTTCAACATGACGTCAAAACCGGAGCCGCTCCCGCTCTGCAGAATCTCTTGGATAAGCTCGTCCCGATTTTGAATACGGCTGGTATCCTGAAGCGAAGACGGCTGCTTCGCGGTTGCCGAATCGATCTGCATGCTAACATAACCTCATTTTCATCAATGTAATGGAGTGCTTTACGTTATTTTATCATGCTACCGGCGATGTACGCCATATTTCCGCGAAATATTATGTATTTTGACAATTCTCCTTCTTCCATCCGAAAACGGATCAACATCCATAAAAAAGCGCCCCTCTGCTGCTTGCAGCAGGAAGGACGCCTTCGGTCTTGGCCGGCAAATTATCTTGCGTACGGAATAAGGACAAAATAGCTGATCGTAGCCAAAATCCCAAGCCCCATGCCCCAGGCTCCCCACGCTTTTTTTCCTTTGGAGTAAGCGTAGAAGCCGGTTGCAGCGGCAATCGGTCCGAGAACGATGGACCACATAAACAGGGATACGACGCCGCAAGCTACGCTGATGTAGCCGGCTGTTCTGCCCCAAGTATCTTCCTGCTCCCCATCGGTGCTCTCGTCGATTTCGTAACGGGTTGACTTCGGCGGCGCAACTTCGGCGGCATATTCCTCCCGGTGGTTGTCGCGGCGCGGAAAATCCTGGCGTTCCCGTTTCGGCTCAAGCTCTTGTTCCTTTTGCGGCTGCTCTTGCTCTTCATGTTGGCGTAAATCGTCCATCGGAATACCTCCCTGCAACTGGTTGGTGAAAATGCGGACTGCGGTTAAGATGATTTCGGTTTGAACGTCAGGCAGCAGGTAGCGGAAGAATTCGGAGCATAGTCCTTATGCTCGGCGAAATGCTCGTGCCCGAACTCTTCGCTGTACTTCGCGGAAGCATGTTTGTCGATTTCAATCAAAATCTGTTCGGCTTTGCAGACGTTTTGCTCGCCCCAATAACTGCAGTTGCTGACGCTGCATCGGACAATGGTTCTTGGATCATTCATGTTTAGGTCACCTCACCTACCATTGTCTCCTTGCGAACGGTCATATATACCGCAAAGCCCTTGTCAGTTGCTGGCCGGAGTATATAAATCAAGGATGGCCGGGGCATGTATGGCAAGGAAAGACGGAACTTCATTTTATCGTTGACAGCGTTTCCAATTTGATGTAAATTTCAATAAAGATTAAATCATTTTATATTTTAGTAAAGTATCTAAAAACGGAAAGGAGTCTTGCAAACATGCCGAAAAAGAAAAAAATCATTGCCTCTCTGTTATTGTCTGCCATGCTTCTTCTTCAAACGATCGCTCCTGTAAGCGCTTCAACCTGGAATTTGACGGGGGACACCAACGTTCACGACCCGGCCTACATCGTGGAGAACGGCACGGGAACCCACTGGGTTTTCAGTACCGGATCAGGCATTCAGGTCCTCTACTCCACCGACGGGAAAAACTATCAGCGCTCGCTCCCGATCTTCAAGGAAAAGCCGGCCTGGTGGAGCAATTATGTGCCGAATCAAGCGGGATTGGACGTTTGGGCGCCCGACATTTTTTATTACAACGGGACGTATTATTTGTACTATGCGATCTCCACGTTCGGTTCCAAAGTATCCGCCATCGGCCTCGTCACGACAAATTCGATTTCCGGGGGGATATGGAAAGACCAGGGACTCGTCATGTATTCGAATGACGCTTCCAGTTACAATGCGATCGACCCCAACGTGACGCAGGACGAAAAAGGAAACCTATGGATGGTATTCGGCTCCTGGAGCAACGGAATTTACATCACGGCCATCAATAAGGATACGATGAAACCGACGGGCAATTCCTACCGGATCGCCACCAAATCGGGAGGGATCGAAGCGCCGAATCTCGTATACAACCGCGATACGGGCTATTATTACTTGTTCGTATCGATCGGCAAATGCTGCTCCGGCCTTGACAGCACTTACAAAGTGGCGGTCGGCCGTTCCAAAAGCGTGCTTGGACCGTTCTACGACAAAAACGGGGTCGATATGAAAAACGGCGGGGCTACCGTCATCGACAGCGGCAACGTCGCTTGGATCGGGCCCGGTGGACAAGACGTGAACGGCACGAACGTCATCGCCCGGCATGCGTACAGCGCGGCGGAGAACGGGGCGCCGAAGCTGCTCATCAGCGATTTGTACTGGGATGCGGACGGCTGGCCGTATTATAATTGAGGACTTAGCGTCGGGCATACAAAAAAGCGAGTCTCGGAATTCCCCGGGCTCGCTTTTGCATGTTCGCACTCGATTGGCGGTTTTATGCATGGGAACGCTGGTTTTGCATTCTGCGCTCCGTCAAATAGTCGCTTTCATAATAGGTAAGGTCGTCTCTAAGGTCTTCGAACACTTTCGTAATGTCCAGAATAATGTCCCGCACCGGACGCACAGGTTTCACGCGGAAACGGATCGCGTCTTGCCCGGTGTAAGCGTAGCGGCCATCCTCGGAATAGCTTTCGCTTTTCGGGTAAAAAAAGTTATTCACGCAGTGGTGATATACGTTATAGAGAGCTTTCTCAGCGAATTCGGCGTCGAAATTGGCGCGGCGCAGCGCGACCCCAAGCTTCTCCGAAGAAACCTCGCAAAATACGAGCAGATGGCGCAAATCCGACAAAAACCCTTTGTAAAAATGAACCGTTTCCTCGTTGGCGTCTGCGGCCAGCTGCGGAAGCGAATGTTCGTTCAGAAATACCTCCAGCTTTTCGATCGCATACTTCAGCTTCTCCTTCGTCGTCTCACACAACTTTTGAACATTACCTGCTGACATCGCTAATTTGCTCCCCCTTAATGGTTCCTTCAGTCCAAATACTGGCATCATACAAATAAACCGCTTTACAGCATCATTTTTCCATGTACTATCCTAACACAAATCATGGTAAAGCGGTATCCCTTTTGAAGGAAACGCCCCGGACAAAAACAGCCTCCCCTGAACGCAAGAATAAAATGCCCCTTCTTTCCTCACGATAAAGGTAATTTCATTTTCAGGAGGTTTATCTTATGTCCCGTCGCACTTGGGCGGGCATCGGCATTGCCGCAGCGGCCGCAGCGCTGCTTCTCGTGATGCAGGTGCCCCATTCCGCCGATACCCATACCCGCAAGCAGGCTTCGGAGCCGGTCGTACCGAACCCGAAGCAGGAACATATGTCCAAGCATAGCTTGATGGCGCAAGACATCGATTCAACGGACCGGTTAACCCGCCTGGATGCCAAGCAGCATTTGGTTTCGATGATCGAAAGACTCGGCGATGCGGGTCCGGCGCAAATTACGGACGATATCCGAAAGCTGCAGAAATCGCATGATCATTTTACCATGATTATATGGCAGGAAGCCAAACACGGCAAACAGCGCGTATACGACGCCGCCAAAAACGACTGGAGCGCCGATGACAGGAAAACGCTGAAGGGATATTTGAGCAAGGCGGAAAGCAGCATCCATCAGCAGCGTTCCTACGAATCGCCTTCCTTCAAACTGGACGGAAAACAATATTTCGTGATCGCCGAACCCTCCAAGAACAAGCCGAAGCAAGGCGTGATCGCCCTGATGAACCAAAAAATATTGACCGAAGTGGCAAACCACCAGAAAAAAAACCTGCGGCTCATCCCGTACCCGAAAGAGGGAAAATACAAGGTGGAATCGGTTCATGCCGATACGCTGCGGGACATTACCGTCCGTACGGGGCACGACAACGAAAAAGCGAGCCATTTTTATGAAAACGAAATCGTCGTTCGTTTCCGCCAGGATCCTACCCGGCAAGAGATGAACCGTATCATGGGTGAGCTTCGCGCGGAATCCTCGCGCAAACTGGGTTACGCTTATGTGTTCCATGCCAGCGGCATGGACTACAGCCAGCTCAAATCGTACTTTTTGAAAAACTGGAATCCGTTATATGTCGAACCCCACTATTTGTACATGACCAACGACAAAATCAAGGAGAAAACAAGCAGCCTGCCCAACGTGCCGAACGACCTGCTGTTCGCAAAATACCAATGGAACCTGCCCGCCATCGAAACGAACCAGGCCTGGGATCTGTCCCGCGGCAGCAGCGACGTGATCGTGGGGATCGTGGATACCGGCGTCGATTTGGATCACCCCGACCTGCAGGGCCAGCTGATGACCGGATACAACGTGATTGACCCGGCATCCGACCCGATGGACGACGTCGGCCACGGAACGCATGTCTCGGGCATCATCGGCGCGCTGGTCAACAATAACGAAGGCGTTGCAGGCATCAGCTGGTACAACAAAATGCTTCCGGTCAAAGCGCTCGACAAATCGGGTTCAGGCACGACCTATTCGGTTGCCGAAGGCATCATCTGGGCGGCCGACAACGGCGCTAAGGTCATCAACATGAGCCTGGGGAACTACGCGGATTCGCAGTTTCTGCACGATGCCGTCAAATACGCCTTCGATAAGGACGTCGTGCTCGTCGCCGCCTCCGGAAACGACAATACGGAACGTCCGGGCTATCCGGCAGCTTATCCGGAAGTACTCGCCGTTGCGGCGACCGACTCCAACCTGAAGCGCGCATCGTACTCGAACTACGGGGATTACATCGATGTGGCGGCCCCCGGAACCAGCATTGCCAGCACCTATCCGGGGAACCAGTATGCGGCCTTGTCGGGAACTTCGATGGCAAGCCCGCATGTCGCTGCCATGGCCGCCTTAATCCGTTCCCAGAATCCGGACCTCACCAACAAACAGGTGATGGATATCATGCGCAGCAGCACCGTGGATCTTGGACCTAAAGGAAAAGATAAATATTACGGCTACGGATTGATCGACATCTATAAAGCGCTGCAAGCCGCAGGAACGACGGAAGCGCCGCTCCAGTTCTGGCCGCAGCATGTTCAAAAAAAGATGGAGTCTGTCGTTCAACCGAGCCCGTAAGCTTGGAAGCGGGTTACGGAATCCGCATGCGCCTATACGGCTTTCAAAAAAAAGCAATCAGCCCTTCACTGAAGTGCCCCCTGTCAAGTGGACAGTGTAAAAAAAATAAAAATAGTTTATCTAGATCCCTCAGTTTGTTTAACGGAACTGAGGGATCTTCCTTATGCAACTCGCCTGTATTCGTTGGGTGACAGACCCTCTAAACGTTCTGTA
>Ga0180220_1001883_pt1 | contig 14493 bp, 13 predicted proteins | sample eDN5th37CBELigBY_FD_151335 | JGI IMG/M metagenome (GOLD analysis project Ga0180220, IMG submission 151335) | Enriched backyard soil microbial communities from Emeryville, California, USA - eDNA 5th pass 37_C BE-Lig BY (version 2) (version 2) | ecosystem: Environmental > Terrestrial > Soil >... | reverse complement strand
ACAGCACCCCGGGCATCGGCACGACCGTCCATATTCGCATTCCGCTGGAGCGCACGGCCTACCAGGGGAAGGAAACGCTGGATTCGAAATGGACGGGATAAAGGAAGCCCCCGCGTTAGCCGAAAACATTTCGGCCGGCGGGGGCTTTTTGGCGTGGCGCAAGGCCAGGTTAACCCGGGCGGCGTGAAAGCGGGATCGCGGCCACCGCGGCCGCTTGATCACGAACGACCCAGCGTGCTTGCTGCCAAGCTTCCGGAATGCGGGATTATCCCCTTTCGTCCGAAGAAAGATCCAGCCAGGCGAGCTCCTCGCGCGTCAGCTTGATGCGGGAACCTTCGTCGCAGGAACGCAGCTCTTCTTCGGATTGGGCGCCGATCAGCGCGCAGGTCGGGAAAGGCTGGTTCAGCACGTACGCAAGCGCGATCTGGATCGGAGTGGCGTTTTTCTCCGCGGCAAGCCGTTTGGCGCGCTCCAGCCGCTCCCAGTTGGCATCGCTGTAAAAGACCCGGACCAGGTCGGCGTTATCGCGGTTTTCGGGCGTGAACCTTCCCGTAAAGAAACCTCTGGCCTGGGAAGACCAGGAGAACAAAGGAAACTGCTCCGCTTCATGCCATTGGCAGGTTTCTTCGTCCGCCGATACGCAGCCGGGCCAAAACGGTTCGTTCGCTTTCGCGAGGCTCAGGTTCGGGCTGCTGAAGGAGAAGCCGGTCAACCCCTTTTCCGCCGCATAAGCGTTGGCGTCGCGGATCCGCTCCCATGTCCAGTTGGACACGCCGATGGCGCGTACGGTCCCGTTTTTGACGTATTCGTTCAAGATTTCGATGACTTCGCCCGCAGGCACGTTCGGATCGTCCCGGTGCAGGGCATACATGTCGATATAGTCGGTTTGCAGGCGCGACAAGCTGGCGGTGAGGTCATGTTTGATCGCCTCCCGGCTGACGCGGGGTCCGTGCTGGTCGTGATGCGCGCCTTTCGTCAAAATGACCCACTCGTCCCGGTTGTTTCTTTCCTTCAAATACCGCCCGATCACTTCTTCGCTTTGTCCCCCGCAATAAATATGCGCCGAATCGACGGAATTGCCTCCGGCGGCGAAGAAGGCGTCCATGTTGGCCGCCGCCTTTTCGTAATTTTCGTGATAAAAGTAGTCCGAACCTTTCATCAGCCGCGAAACCTTTTTATCCAAGCCTTGCACCGAAATGTATTCCATGGCAAGTGACCTCCCTGAAGGATTGTATGATGATTTCACCCTTATATCCCTAGACGGAAATATCCAAGACAACGAATTCCTGTTGCAGCAGTTGGTCTTCTAGATAACGTGGCCGGCAATCACAGTTCGACCCGGACATGCTCCCTTGCCGACCGCAGGCAGGCATCGATAACCCGCATATTCCGGATGGCATCTTCCGGCTCGAAGCGGAGGGGGCGCCGGTGAATGATGGCAGTCGCCAAGTGGTCGGCCTGGAGCGCATAGGCGTTCACCTTCGGCACTTCGATTTCTTTGCGCTCCCCGAGCGCCGTCAAGAAAAAGTTGTCGCTTCCGACGAAAGCGGAAGGGAGCTCGATGATGCCTTCGGTTCCCAAAATCTCGAGCGGATTCCGGAAAGCCGCCCACATGCCGCAATCAAACGTCAGGGCTACCGATCCTTCGAACTCCAGAAGCCCCGAAGCCATCATGTCGACGTCATCATGCTCCGCGGAGAAAAAGGCGTTTACCGTTGCCGCGACCGGTTCTTTGCCGAGGAGCATCCGGGCCGCATGGATCGGATAGCAGCCGACGTCGTAAATCGACCCGCCGCCCCATTCCTTTTTGTAACGGACGTTGCCCTTGTCGCCCGCGTTATTGAACGTAAACGCGCCGCGGATTCCGCGGATGTCGCCGATCGCCCCGGAAGAGATCAAATCCCGGATCATATCGTAGCGGGGATGGTAACGGTACATAAACGCTTCCGACAAGTATACGCCGGCGGCTGCCGCCGCTTCCGCCATTTCCACGGCTTCGGCTTCGGTCAGGGCCAGCGGTTTTTCGCATAAAATGTGTTTGCCGGCCTCAGCCGCGCGGATCGTCCATTCTTTGTGAAGATGGTTCGGCAGTGGTATGTAAACGACATCGATGGAAGGGTCTTCGAGCAGCTCCTCATAACTGCCGTAGGCCACCGGGATGTTCAGTTGTTCCGCCGTTTGTTTGGCTTTATCGAGATCGCGGCTTGCGATGGCATGCACCTCGTTCAGTTCGGACTCTTGCACGCCCGGTATGACGGAACGTTTGGCAATGCCGGCACAGCCGAGAATCCCCCATTTTAATGTTTTCGGACTCATCGGGATCATCAACTCCTTTATGGTTCGGAAAGCCCCGCAAACGGCGATGAAAACGGTTTACCTGATTTGCGGTTGAAGGCTTTATAATATGATATTGCCATTATAAAATAGCGAATTTAAAATTAATATAATACGATTTTGCAATCGATTATAAATATATTGTCATTTATGGAGATGAGACCGTGCAAAGGCAAATTCACCTGCTGACGCTGCCCGACATGCCGTTTTTTTGCTTTCCGGAATCGGTGGGCCATTACCGGCAAGAACCGGAACACAGCGTTTTTCGGGAGGCGGGGGCGTTAAACAATTTTAATATCCATTACGTCGCCGCAGGCAAAGGGTACGTTGAGATCGACGGGGAGACCCACGAGTTGGGGCCGGGGGAGGCCGTGCTCTATTTCCCGATGCAGCGCCAGCGGTATTACAGCAGCAAGGAGGAGCCGTGGGACGTGCGCTGGATCCATTTTTACGGGACGGGACTCCAGGAATATTTGATCGGCAGAGGTTTTCATGAGAGTCCGTTGTGGACCGTCCGCAACCGGCAAGCGTTCGAGCAGGCCCACGAGGCGCTGCTTCATGAAGCCGAAACCTACCGGATGCTGCATTCTTCCCATCTATCCACGCTGACGTATGCGCTGCTGACCGAATTTATCGCGCATGCGGCCGCATTAACCCGGGGCAATTCGAAAACGTCGGGCAACCGGATCCTGGAATTGCTGCCCGTCATGCAGCAGGAGGCCGCGCAGCCGTTTATCCTGGAGGAATGGGCGGGGAGGCTTGGCGTCAGCAGCTATTATTTCTGCAAGCTGTTCCGCAGCGTCACGGAAATGACTCCGATGGAATTCGTGACGAGATGCCGGCTGCAGATGGCCAAACAGTGGCTGCTGGAGAGGAAGGAGACGACGATCGGCCAAATCGCCAAAGATGCCGGGTATCCGAGCGTCAGTTACTTCAACAAACGGTTTATGGAGCATGAGGGCATGACCCCGACGGCGTATCGGCGGTTGTACGGGGTGTTGTCATGAAGCGGGGCAAGCGAACCATCAATTCATGGATTATGGCCGGCCGTCGTTCATCAAGAAGACCGATAGCTCGTTTGCCATGGCTGGGAATCATGATAAGAGAATATGGAGGGAAACCATGATGAAAGCGATCGTCTTTGGCGCAACAGGCGGTACGGGATTGCAAGTCGTCAAGCAGCTGCTGGATCTGGACTATCAAGTGACGGCGGTTGTGCGGGAGCCTTCCCGGTTTACGGAGAACGGCAAAAAGCTGCATATCGTTCAAGGAGATGTTTTGAATCCGTCGTCTTTGCTGAAACCGATGGAAGGAGCGGACGTTGTTCTATCCGCGCTGGGGGTAAATCACCGCAAACCGACAAACGTGTATTCCGAAGGAACCCGTAATATCATGAACGCGATGCGTCATGCTGGAACAAAGCGGATCGTTTGTTTGTCGGCGTCTACGCTCGCCCTTCCTCCGGAAACGCCGTTGTTATCCCGCATCATTACGGAACAAATCGTGATGCGTTTGTTTAAAAATCTGTATGAGGACATGGCTCGCATGGAGCACGAGATCAAAAACTCAGGGCTGGATTGGACCATTATTCGACCGCCAAGATTAGTGGATGGTCCCCCGAGGGGACATTACAGAGTGGCCGTAAACGAACCCATGAAAAAGCCCAAGGGACTCCAAGGACTTACGCGTGGAGATTTGGCATCGTGCATGATCGAGCAGGTACATCATCCCAACTCCATTCGCGGCATCGTGGAAGTGACCTATTAACAGCCAAATGGCAATCCATCAATAAAACGGCAGCCCGTTCAAAAAGAACGGGCTGCCGCAGGATAGAGTCACATTTTAAGCAGAACGGATGGTCGGTAAGAACTAACGGACTTCCATCCGTTAAGCCGGAGAAATGGCTGCGGGCTGTGCCTCGACGGCGCCTCCCGAAGCCCCCTGCTGCAGCTGATACATTTGATAATATCGGCCGCCAAGCAGCATCAGCTCGTCATGCGTGCCGCGTTCGACGATTTCCCCGCGGTGCAGAACGAGGATCTGATCGGCGCTGCGGATGGTTGACAGGCGGTGCGCGATGATGAACGTCGTCCGGCCTTTTTTCAGCACCTCCAGCGCGGATTGGATCAGGCTTTCGGTTTCGGTATCGATGTTGGCCGTCGCTTCGTCCAGAATAAGGATCGCCGGGTCGTAGGCAAGCGCGCGCGCAAAAGAGATCAACTGCCGCTGCCCCGCGGACAACGTGCTGCCTTTTTCGATCACCGGCTCGTCGAAGCCTTGCGGCAAATGGGCAAGAATCCGTTCGGCGCCCACGTCTCGCAGCGCCTTTTCGATTTGCTCGCGGGATATTTTCTCGTCGCCGAGGCTGACGTTCGAAGCGATGGTACCCGTGAACAGGTACGGATCCTGGAGCACGATCCCCATATGATGCCGGATCCACTGCTTCGGCAACTCCTTGACGTCCTGGCCGTCGATCGTAATCGTCCCTTTTTGCGGGTCGTAAAAACGGAACAGGAGGTTGATGATCGAGCTTTTGCCGGAGCCGGTATGGCCCACGAGCGCAACCGTCTGGCCTTGCTTCGCTTCGAAGCTGATGTTTTTCAGCACGTAGTTTTCTTTTTTATAGGCAAACGATACGTTTTTGAACTCCACGTCGCCTTTGTAACGCGGCATCGTGCCGTCCGTTACGTCCTCGCCCGGCTCATCCATCAGCGTGAAGACCCGCCCGGCGGATACCATGGAGGAATCCAACGCCGCGAGCTGGTTCACCATGCCGGTAATCGGCTGGAACAAGCGGCCGAGCACGTCGACGAAGGCGTAGAGGACGCCCAGCGATACGGCCGTTCCGCCCGACAGCGAACCGAATCCGAAGTAGGCGAGGATGACCGCAAACGAAAAGCTGCGGAGCACGTTCACCAGGTTATGCGACGTAAAAGCGTTCAGGTTCAGCATTTTGTTCTGGTGTTTCATGTAATCGTCGTTTAACGCTTCGAATTCCTCGCGGGTTTGCTTGTGTCTGCGGAAGACGCGGATAATGGACATCCCTTGGATCGATTCGTTGATGATGGCGTTGATTTCGCTCAGGCGAGACCGGATGATCGTATTGTATTTGGTCGCAAGCTTCCGGTACAGCACGATCCAGGCGATCAGGAGCGGAATGATGAACAGGCAGACGAGACCAAGCCGCACGTCCAGCAGGAAAAGCGCGATGTAAACGCCCGTAATATAAATGACGCCGGAGCTGAAATTGGCGAGCACGGCCACGAACAGGTCCTTTACCGCTTCGGTATCGTTCGTGATCCGGGAGACGACTTTGCCGGCAGGCAGCGTGTCGAAAAAATAGACCGGCAAACGCTGCATATGGGCATAAACGTCGTTCCTGAGCTTTTGAATGACCTTGTTGGCGGATGCTTGCAGCCAGTACGTTTTGCCGAATTCCGTAAAGATGCTGATGACCAAAAAGACGCAGTACAAGCCCACCAGCTTCAATATTCCGGGGATTTCAGGCTTGTAAAAGGAATACAGCTCGGCGGCCGACAGCTTTTCCGCCGGATATTGCGCCACCTTGTCGCCGTATTTGATGGTCATCAGGCCGTCCGCAAAGGTTCGTTCGCCTTCCGGGGAAGCCACGGGCTGGTTGATGAAATAAAAGCTGCGTCCGGACTGCAGCAGGCGCACCTCGGCGCCCTTCGTTTCGCCCGGCTCGAAGCGGTCGCCCCGCTTGTAATAATGCCCTTTATATTCGGCCGCTTGCTCGGCCGACGCCGTTTCGTAATAGGGACGTTCGATGCCCAGCATATGATCGTCGATCATGCTTTTGGCGATGAAAGGTCCGGCCAGTTCCGCCCCGACGCCGATGCCAAGGGCGATAAATGCGGCGATGAAAATGCCTTTGGCGGTCAGCGCGTATTGGAACAAACGCCTTCCGGTCCCGGGATTAGGAGTCATATGATGCTTCCTCCTCGTTCGTCAGATTGTTTTCGACCTGCTGCCGTTCGAACTGCTCGCGGTACCACCCGCCGCGTTCCAGCAGCTCGGCATGGGTTCCTTCTTCGATGATGCGTCCTTCGTCCAGCACGATGATCCAATCCGCATGTTCGATCGCGGAAAGGCGGTGGGTCGAAATCAGCGTGGTTTTTCCGTCGCGATGTTCGCGGATGTTATCCACGATGCGCGCTTCCGTGCGGGCGTCGACGGCGGAGAGGGCGTCGTCCAGGATCAGGATCTCCGGGTCGGAGATAAAAGCCCGGGCCAAAGATACGCGCTGTTTTTGTCCTCCCGAAAGCGAAACGCCTTTTTCGCCGACTAGGGTGTCGAGACCGTCGGAGAGCGTGTGCAGGTCCTTATCGAATGCGGCCGTGGCGATGGCGTTCATAATGGTAACGTCATCCGCCTGATGTTTGCCGAATTGGATGTTTTCGCGGACCGATTTGGAGAACAGGATCTGCTCCTGCGGCACGTAGCCGATCCAGCCGTGAAGCTGGTCTTTGGCGATTTGCTCGATCGGCGTATCCGAGATGAGGATTTCGCCGGTTCCGGTCGGATACTCGTGCAAGAGCTGCTTCAGCAGCGTCGATTTGCCGCTTCCCGTCCGCCCGACGACGCCGAGCGTTTGCCCGCGCCGGATCGAAAGGTTGATATGCTTCAGATTATCCACCGTCGAGGTGGGATAACGGAACGTCACGTCCTTGAACGCAATGGTGTCCGGCGAATCGACGCGAACCGGCTGAGGGACGTCCTGCACGTCGGGAACGACCGACAGCGTTTCGTCGACGCGGTCCAGCGACGCGCTTCCCCGCTGCATGATGTTAATCAATTCGCCGATGGCGAACATCGGCCAAATCATCATCCCGAGGTACATATTAAACGATACGAGGTCGCCGAGGGTGATCTGGTTTTTGAATACGAGATAAATGCCGAAAGCAAGCCCGATCACGTAGCTGAGCCCGACGCACAGCCGGATGGTAGGCTCGAACAAGGCGTCCAGCTTGGCGACGCGCATATTTTTGCGGTAGACGTCATCGGCGATCACCTGGAAACGGCGTTCGTCCGATCTTTCCTGAACGTAAGCACGGATGACGCGCACGCCGGCCACCGACTCCAGCACCTGGTCGTTCATGTCGCCGAAAGCGTCTTGGGCTTCCGTGTAACGTTCATGAATGACTTTGCCGTATATTTTCATCGCAATCGCAATGAACGGCAGCGGCAGGATGGCGGCGAGCGTCAGCTTCCAGCTGATCAGGAAGCCCATGGCAAACAGGATCACGGCGAGATACGCCGTCGAGTCGGTCATGACGAGCATGCCGAACCCGGCCGTATTGGCGACGGCGCGCAGGTCGTTGGTCGCCCGGGCCATCAGGTCGCCGGTACGGTTCCGTTCGAAAAACGGCGGCGTCATGCGCAGCAGCTGGTTCATGTAACGGGAGCGCAGGATGCGCTCCACCAGATTGGCGCCCCCAAACAGCTTGTGCATCCATATGTACGTGAAGATGTAGATCAGGATCAGGGTTACGATGATCAGCGCGATGTATTTCGCGAGCGATGCCCAGGTGATGGAGCCGCGCACGATTTCATCGATGGCGCTTCCCAGCAGCCGGGGCGGAAACAGCTCGCCGATGCCGCAAATGATCAGCATGAACAGGCCGATTAAGTAGCGTTTTTTTTCTTGGCGGAAAAACCACCCCAGTTTCTTTAATACAGAGAACAAATCTTTCACTTCCCTTCCTACGTTTCTCTTTGTGCCGGTAAGTCAACTGCCGGAGAACAAGGACATTAAAAAAAAGGCATACTGCCCGTAAACGGACGATATGCCTTTGCGATCCAAACATCTATCATGCGTACGGTTGACGGTAGACGCAAGCCGAGCATGAGGAATGGCTGATATTCGTTGGCTCCTTGAAACCTGTTTCCAAATTTCAACAATCAGTTCCACCAGCTGGGCTGCGACGGTATTCAATTGTCGGTTGATTCCGTTGATGATCGATGAAATTGAACACGTTCGCCCACCCTTTCTTCGGTCAGGATTTGACGGCGCCTGGGGCGGGAAGCCCGGGTACCCGTCATACCTTCTGGTAATAAATTGAATTTCAGACCTCGTATGCTGAGAATTTTATCACCCTCCTCGAACGTCTGTCAATTTATATTTTCCTAAGTCGCCATATTCAAGTTATGATATATTGGAGATAGGCAATGACGTTGCCTAGCCACAACAACGAAGGGAATGAAGCAGATGGAACTTCGAATCAGCAACGACGCGGCAAAATGGTACATCAAGGAACTGGAGCTGCAGCCCGGCAGCGCGCTTCGCTTCTTTCCCCGCTATAGCTCTGGAGGGGGCCTTCATCCCGGCTTTTCGCTGGGCATCTCGGTCGAAGGGCCCGAGCGTCCGCTGCTCAAGCAAGAGGTCGAAGGGATCACCTTTTTTATAGAAGAGCAGGACGGTTGGTATTTGGAAGGTTATGATCTGGTCGTTCGGTACTTGGAATCCCTGGATGACATTGATTATGTTTACGAAGCGAATCAAGATCGTACGCCTTCAAGCGCCGGGTAATCAGCAAATTGGGATTTGCGGAAGGAGGGAGAAGCTTGTCTCATTTGGACCGTGATTTCCGCCAATACATTAAAAAAACGTCCAAAATTACCGTGCAGGTAGCGATCCTCGTCAGAAACAAAGCCGGGGAGATGCTGTTGCAGCAGCGGGCGGGGGCTGAGGAATGGGGGCTTCCCCTCGGGTCCATGACACCTGGAGAATCGCTGGAGGATGCAGCCCGCCGGGAGCTGTGGGAGGAGACGTCCCTGACGGCCAAAGAGGTCAGGCTGGCGCAAATGTTTTCCGGCCCGGAATTCAAAAAGGTCGCCAAAAACGGGGATGAGGAATTTTTGGTCATTGCGCTGTACGAAGCCGACGGGCTTCAAAGCGAGCTTGATTTCAAGGCCGAGGTGAACAAGGCGCTCCGTTTTTTCGGAGAGCCGCTGCCGGCCCTCGATGCGCTTACCTTAACTCTCCTCGAGCACTGCCGCGGATAACGAATGCCGCGCATGAAAAAACTCCTTTCCGGCCGGAAAGGAGTTTCTTGCTGACCGCGCCCGAAAGGGCGCCGGGGATCAAATATGGTGCGAAAACGGATCGGATTCCACCGCGAACTGGAAATCGTCGATGTCATATACCGTGACCGGTACCGCGGCGTCGATGATGCGGTGAATCAGCTCGGGCTGATCCGTCAGCAGCGGCACCTGCTCCCGCTGGGAAACGAGCAGCAGCTCCGTTTCGACCGGATCGAAAAATTCCCCGTACGGAGCGGTATCCATGGCGTTGATCACGGTGATCCGCGCCGTTTCGCCGATCAGGATGGAAGAGCTTTTGGCCCAAGGCGCGTTGAGCCCTTTTTGGATCTTTTTCTTGTTTAACGGCTCTTCGAGATAATCGACGAGTTCCCTGATTTTTTCTTTCACGTGTTTGTCGTCGTCGCTGTTGCTCATGAGCGGCTCGTCGCTGGAAATGAATTCGTACAGCTCGAGCAAACTGGTATACGGTACCATATATTCAACCGGCACGGGAGTCAGCAGCAGTTCTCCGTAAATCGCCAGCATGACAGCTTCCGTAACGAATTGTCTTGACATTTGGGTCCTCCTGAAGGTCCTGCCGCAGCGGCAAGGGCTATGGTTTCGATAGATTTGGGCGCAAGAAAACGTTTCTTGCAACTTAAGGATATATAATCATTGTAAAGGGGAAATGTCAACCGGTGAACGGCCCGCCTCTTCCGGTCAGCCCAGGGAATCCGCGCAAAAACCTATCATACAAGCCTGGAAAGGGGAGTGTACAATCACTTGAATCATTGGAAATCTTATTATCGATTCGTCAAACCTTATACGAAATGGATTGTTTTAACGTTGATCATCGGGATGGTCAAATTCGGGATCCCGCTTACGCTGCCGATGATTTTGAAATACGTCGTGGACGATTTGCTTCTCAATCCCCAAAAGACGCTGGAGGAGCAGGTCACGCAGCTGTTTCTGATTTTGGGCGGCGCTCTGGTATTGTTTATCGTCGTGCGCGGACCCGTCGAATATTTGCGGCAGTATTTTGCCCAGTTCATCACAAGCAGGGTATTGTTCGACATGCGGAACAAGCTGTATGCCCATCTTCAGCGGCTTTCCTTGCGCTATTACCAAAACACGAAGGTCGGCGAAGCGATATCCAGGTTCATTAACGACGTCGAACAAACGAAAAACATCGTGGAAGTCGGCATGATGAATATTTGGCTGGACATGTTCACGCTGCTGTTCGTGCTTGGGGCGATGTTCTATCTGAATCCGGTGCTTACGCTGGTGGCGATTGCAATCTTGCCGCTGTACGGCATCGCGGTCAACATTTTATACAAGCGGCTCAAAAAACTGACCAAAGACCGCTCGCAGGCACTGGCCGGCATACAGGCCTATTTGCATGAACGGATCCAGGGAATCTCCGTAATCCGCAGCTTTACGCTCGAACGCCATGACCATCGGCAGTTTACCGAAATCAACCGGAACTTTTTGAATAAAGCGATGGCCCAAACGCGCTGGAATGCGCTGACGTTTGCCGTGATCAATACGTTGACCGACATCGCGCCGCTGCTCGTCATCGGCTACGGAGGCTACCGCGTCATCCACCATAGCTTGACCATCGGCACCTTCGTCGCCTTTTTCGGTTATCTGGACAAGCTGTACGCGCCCCTCAAACGGCTGATCAACTCATCCACCGTGCTTACCCAAGCTTCCGCTTCGCTGGAGCGGGTGATGGAGCTGATGGACGAGCCGTACGACATCGTCGATGCCGAGGATGCGAAAAAACTGGATGCCCCGGCGCGTTCGATTACGTTTGACGGGGTCTGGTTCAAATATAACGAGCAGGGCGATTGGGTGCTCAAAGACGTCAACCTGGAGATTCGCCACGGACAAACCGTCGCCTTCGTCGGCATGAGCGGCGGGGGGAAATCGAGCCTTATTTCGCTGATCCCGCGATTTTACGACATTCAAAAGGGCAGCGTGTCCATCAACGGGCAGGACGTACGAAAACTGACGATGGAAAGCGTCCGCGGTTCGGTCGGCATGGTGCTTCAGGACAACTTTTTGTTCAGCGGATCGGTGAAGGACAACATTCTTGTCGGCAATCCGGACGCTACGGACGAAGAAGTCAAAGAAGCGGCCATCCGCGCCAACGCCCATGATTTCATCATGGATTTGCCGGACGGCTACGATACGGAAGTCGGGGAACGGGGCGTCAAGCTGTCGGGCGGGCAAAAGCAGCGGATCGCCATCGCCCGCGTGTTTTTGAAAGACCCGGACATTCTCGTGCTGGACGAAGCGACGTCGGCGCTGGATTTGGAGTCGGAGCATTTGATTCAGCAGGCGCTGCAGTCCTTGTCCGCGAACCGGACGACGCTGATCGTTGCCCACCGCCTGTCGACGATCACGCACGCGGACCAGATCGTGGTCATGGAACACGGCATGATTACCGAACAGGGAACGCATGCCGAGCTGATGGCGATCGGCGGCAGCTACGCCCGACTGTTTAACGTGCAGCATCTCGAGGTATGAACGCAAAAGAGCCTTGGCTGAAGAAAGCCAAGGCTCTTTTTTTAACGAAAATGGATGATCATGTTTTTCCGATCAGAAGCGATAATATCCCGGCCGCGATGAGCGGGCCGACCGGCACGCCGCGCAGCAGCGCCACGCCAAGCACGGTCCCGATCAGAAGCCCGGCGACGACCGTCGGATTCATCGACATCAGGGTCGCTCCCCGGCCTCCGAGATAGGCAACCAACATGCCGACGGCGATCGCAAGCAGCGATTTCCAGTTCAAAAACGATTCCCCGATCGTTTGCAGGCTCATTTTTCCGCTCGCGAGAGGCGTCATGACGCCAATGGTCAAGATGATGATGCCGACCGTCAGCCCATATTTCTCAAGCCAAGGAAACAGCTGATGCAAATGGAGCACCCGGATCAGCAGCAGCACGATCATCGCTATGGTGATCGGCGTATTGCTGCTGATGATGCCCAGAGCCGCCATAAGCAGCAAAATCAATGACGTGAAGTCCATCCGGATCCCCCTTCGCTGTAAACGAATTCGATGATTTCACATAAAACGCCCGAAGCCCGGCTGACGCCTAAGGCGTACCGGCGCCTTCTATACAGCAGTATTCTTACCGCAGGCGAAAAATATCCGTTTTCGGCCGAACGGCCATGGCCGGGCGCCAAAAACGGATGTTTTATCGTTATCCTCTGGTTTTCATGATATGCTGCGCGATCAGGGCGCCATGTTTGCGTCCCGTTTCAATGAACACCTCGTTCGCGTTCCGCCCCGAGGCGATTACGCCGGCCACGTAAAGGCCGGGTACGTTGCTTTCCATCGTTTCCGGGTCGTACCGCGGTTTTTCCATGTCGTCGTCAAGCTCCACGCCGCAGGAGGTGAGAAGCTTCCGGTCCGGGCGGAATCCGGTCAAAGCCAGGACGAAATCATTTTCGATCCGGACCTTATCGCCGTTTTTGCCCGTAATTTCGACCGAGTCCTCGGTAATTTCCGTGACGTGCGACTGTACGTGCACGGTGATTTTCCCTTTTTCCACCATCGCTTCGAATACCGGCCGCACCCAAGGTTTGATGTTCTCGGACACCGTCTCGCCGCGGTAGATCATATCGATCCGGGCGCCGACGCGGATCAGTTCCATGGCCGCATCGACGGCCGAATTGCTGCCTCCGATGATGGCTACCTTCATGCCGCTGTAGGGATGGGCTTCGCGGAAATAATGCGTGACCTTGTCCAGCTCTTCCCCCGGAATGCCGATGTAGTTGGGATGGTCGAAGTAACCGGTCGAGATGACGACGTTGCGCGCTTCGTAGCGGTGATGCTTTCCGGTGCGGTCCGCCGTATGGACGACAAAGGTTTGGTCCGCTTTTTTCTCGACCGAAAGGGCTTCTTCGTATTGCGAAATTTCAAGCCCGTAATGCGAGGCGACCTTGCGGTAATAAGCAAGCGCTTCATACCGGTACGGCTTCTCGTTGGACGAAGGAAACGGAACATCGCCGATCTCCAGCAGCTCGGCCGTGCTGAAAAATTGCATATGGGTCGGGTATAAAAATATGGAATGCACGATGCAGTGCTTTTCGATGATCCGCGTGGAAAGCCCCCTGCGTTGACACTCGATGGCTGCGGATAATCCGCAGGGGCCGGCTCCGATAATAATGACATCTTGCATGACGTTTGGTTCCTCCTCTGACTAAAACAATTCACATACCATCGTAACGCAATTGACTGACAAAAACCAGCAGCATACCCGGGATTAAATGGGCGAAAACAGGTTGACAAATCTATTTAGACAAAGATATAATTAGCTTAAGATCAAATTAGATAATCATAAAATTAGTTGAGTTTTAAATGATTCGTATATCCATCGTTCGCGTCCATGACTCTAAAGAAAGGATGACAATATGCAGCTCGAGAAAATCGTCAATTACCATAAGGCTTTGGCCGACCCGACCCGGCTTCGAATCCTGCTGCTGCTCTCCGAAGGCGAGATGAACGGCCAGGCGCTGGCCGAAAAACTGAACATTTCCCAGCCGACGGTGACTCATCACGCCGCGAAGCTCAGGGAGGCGGCGCTCATTACGGAACGCCGCGAGAAGAATACGGTTTATTTTGCCCAAAACCGTTATTTTATCCAGCAGCACGCGCAGGCATCGCTTGAATTGATCTTGAGGGAAGGAGGGAAAGAAATGACCACGACCGCAAATGAGCAAATGAAAAGCGCGGTGATCCGCAACTTTTTCGCCAAAGACGGACGCTTGCGTTCGATACCGGCCCAGTACAAGAAAAAGCTGATTGCGCTGGAGCATGTGGTGGAGCGGCTGGAACCGGGCCGAAAATACACGGAAAAGGAAATCAACGAGTTCATCAAACAGTTCCACGAGGATTATGCGACCATCCGCCGGGAATTCATCATGCACCAGTTCATGTACCGCGAAGACGGAATTTACGAGCTGAATCCGCGCGAGCTTTGGACCCGTTGGGAGGACGTCAAATAAGATAGTGTAAAATCTCTGTGGGTGTAGGAATTGGAAAAAGCGGATATAGAAAAAGAGCTTCTCCCTTGGTAAAGTGATGTTTGCGCACAACACACCAAG
>Ga0180220_1001882_pt1 | contig 14510 bp, 11 predicted proteins | sample eDN5th37CBELigBY_FD_151335 | JGI IMG/M metagenome (GOLD analysis project Ga0180220, IMG submission 151335) | Enriched backyard soil microbial communities from Emeryville, California, USA - eDNA 5th pass 37_C BE-Lig BY (version 2) (version 2) | ecosystem: Environmental > Terrestrial > Soil >... | reverse complement strand
AAAATGGCATGCTGTTCGCGGACGCGCCCGTCGCACGCACCCGGCAGGCGGCACAAGACGGCACGCTCAGCATCATGGTGGGAGCGAGCCCGGAGCTATTTCGGCGGATCGAACCGCTGCTCGCCTACATGGGAAGCGACGTCACCCATTGCGGCGACACCGGCTGCGGCCAGGTCGTCAAGCTGATCAACAATACGCTCGTCTTCGAGCACGTCGCCGCACTCGCCGAGATGATGGTCGTCGCCGAGCGCGCGGGCGTCGCGCCAGAGACGCTCGTGGCAGCCGTATCGAAAGGCTCGGGCGACAGCTTCGTCCTGCGCAATCACGGCATGAAGGCCATGGTGCCGAGGAACTTCCCCGAGAAGGCCTTTCCCTCGACCTATGTGCTGAAGGACCTCGGCTACTCCATCGAGCTGGCGGAGAGCATGGGCGTCGAGCCACGCCTGCCGCGGCTGGTCGAGCAATACTACAAGGCAGCCATCGAGACGGGTCTCGGCGAGAAGTATTTCCCGACCATCATCGAGGTGATCGGGCAGCGCTGATGGCGCAGCGCAGCACGGCCGTGCCATCGCTCAATCGGCGCGAAGGGCGGAGCCCATCTCGCGCGCCGAATGCCGCTCCAGCGCCAGGGCGACCGCACGGGCACGCTCGACCTTCTCAGCCGGCGTCGTCATGGCGGCGCAGGCGCGGAACTTCTCGCTGACGCCGTTCACGTCGAGGGCCCGCTCGCCCGCTCCGCTGTTGACGCGCACATGGCGCGAGAGCGTCCGGCCATCGCGCAGCTTCACCGTGACGCCACCCGAGAAGTACGTCGGAAACGCCGTATCCGGGTCGGCCTTGCAGGTCACCTTGGCGGCGAGATCGAGCAGCTCGCGGTCCGAGAAGGCGCTGTCCTTCAGCTCCGCGAGACCGAACCGGCCGCGCGCGAGGCAGGTCGCGATGACGAACTGCGCACTGAACTTGGCCTCGTAGTCGGTGGTCGGCACGATCTTCGCGGCATGCGGCTCGGCCACGATGTGCAGCGTCGGCTCGGGCAGCAGCGCCTCCACCGCGACGATGTCGGCTGCTGTAAGCTCTCGCGACAGCTCGATCGCACCATCCGCGCAGCCATGGATGAAGTGGCAGACCGGATAGGGCTTGATCGCCGTCTCCGCGAGCAGCCATTTCTCGCCCAGGCCGGCAACGAGCCGATCCCGATCGACGTCGGCCGCATCCTCCTGGAAATGCGTCTCGAACAGGCCGAACTTGCCCTCGTAGGGGCGTCTCGGCCCCTTGAACGCGTGCTTGGCGAGCACCGCTGCGGTGATCCCCGCCGATGCGCCCCAACCTGGGTGCATTCGCTTCGTCCAGGCACCTTCCTCGAGGAACACCTGCACGCCCGAGGCCGTGCTCGCCGCGATCCCCTGGGCGCGCGTCAAGGCGTCGGCATCGAGACCCAGCAGCTTGCCGGCCGCGACGGCCGAGCTGAAGTGCGATGCGATCGCCGTCGCATGAAAACCCGTATGATGAAACCGGCCGTCGGCCGCCAGCCCGACGCGGATCGCCGTCTCCATGCCCGCAATGTAGGCGACAAGCAGGTCCTTGCCGCTCGCATCGACCTGCTCGCCCACAGCCAACGCCGCCGGGAGGCTCGCTACGGTCGCGTGAATGATGCTGCCGAGATGCGTGTCGTCGAAATCGAGGCCGTGCATCAGCAGCCCGTTCGCCAGCGCGGCATCACGGGACGACAGCCGCATTGCGCTGCCGACGACCGAGCACTCGCCCGCGCCGCCCAGCGCCCGGATGCCCTCGAGGGCGGTGGGCGCAAACGGATAGGCATGGGCGGCGAGCCCAGTGCCGAGCGCGTCGAGGATTTGCAGCTTTGCCCGCTCGCGGACGGCCTCGGGGATGGCGTCCCACGTCAGCCCTGCGGCGAATTCCGCGATGACCTCGGCCTTGGATCTCTCGGTCCTGGATCTTTGGGGGGCGGTCTTCTGCATGCGTGCTCAATCCTCGGCGCGATAGTTCGAGTTGCAGGGCCGACGTCGCCATGCGCCCGAGTGGCCGGCCGCATCGCGATCGTGTCCGCGGCGTACGTTGGCACAGCCCGCGGCCCCTGGCGATCCTCCAGAAGCGACATCCGGCGACGATCTCCCCGGCGTCCCTCCGTCGGGTAACATCCGTCTCGACAAGCCGGCTCCGCCCGGCGCATTCTGCCCGCAATCCATAACCGATCCGCCCGGGAGCGCGCCATGTCCGACCTGCCGAAGAAAGTCCACGTCCACGAGGAAGGCCCGCGCGAAGGCTTCCAGATCGAGCCCGGCCCGATCCCGACCTCCGACAAGATCCGCCTGATCGAGGCGCTGGCCGAGACCGGCCTGCATCACATCCAGGCGTGCTCGTTCGTCTCTCCGCGCGTCGTGCCGCAATGGGCGGACGCCGAGGATACGATCGCCGGCTTCAAGGCGAAGCCGGGCGTTGACTACACCGCACTCTGGTTCAATGCGTCCGGCCTCGAGCGCGCGCTCAAGTTCAAGGACAAGCTGACGCTTTCGGGCTCCATCTCGCTCGTTGCCACCGAGGGCTTCTGCAAGAAGAACCTCAACCGCACACTCGCCGAGAACTACGAGGCGATGCGTAAGCAGACCGCCTTGCATATCGACCGCGGCGTGCCGGTCAAGCGCATCGGCGTGATGGCCGCCTTCGGCTGCAACTACTCCGGCGATGTTCCGGCCGAGCAGGTCATCGAGCGCGTCGAGGACGGCTTCCGCCTCGCCGAGGAGGCCGGCGCCACGATCGACTTGATCTCGCTCGCCGACACCATGGGCTGGGCCATCCCGCCGCGCATCGAGAAGGTGATCGGCGCGGTGCGCAACCGCTGGCCGTCGCACCGCATCGGCCTGCATCTGCACGACACGCGCGGCATGGCCGTCGCCAATGCGCACGCGGCCATGAAGATGGGCGTCGCGCAGTTCGACTCGACCGTCGGCGGCCTCGGCGGTTGCCCGTTCGCAGGCCAGAAGGGCGCTGCCGGCAACATCTGCACGGAAGAGCTGGTGCTGCTCTGCGAGGAGATGGGCGTCGAGACGGGCGTCGATCTCGACAAGCTGATCGAGGTCGGCCGCATGGCCGAGGCGATCGTCGGGCACGTGCTCCCGTCGGAGCTCATCCACGCGGGCAGCCTCGACGCGTTCCGGCGCAAGGCGGCCTGATGTCGTTACAGATGCTTCCTCTTGCCGGCGTCCGTGTGCTCGAGCTGTCGCACACGGTGATGGGGCCGACCGCCGGCCTCGTTCTCGCCGACCTCGGCGCCGACGTGATCAAGGTCGAGCCCGCCCCGAAAGGCGATCACACGCGGGGCCTCGGCGGATTTGCGGCGGGGTTCTTCTCCGCCTTCAACCGCAACAAGCGGGGCATCGCCCTCGATCTCAAGCAGAAGGACGGCCAGGCGGCCTTTCACAAGCTCGCGGCAACGGCCGACGTCGTGCTCGAGAACTACGGCCCGGGCACGATGGAGCGCCTCGGCTGCGGCTGGGACGTGCTCGAGACGCTGAACCCTCGACTTATCTATCTTGCGCTCAAGGGCTACCTTCCCGGCCCCTACGCGCACCGCCCTGCCCTCGACGAGGTAGTACAGTATCATGTCGGCCTCGCCTACATGACGGGCCCGCCCGGACGCCCGCTCAGAGCCGGCGCCTCGGTGATCGACATCCTCGGCGCGGTGTTCGGCGTCATCGCCGTGCAGGCGGCATTGCGCGAGCGCGATCATACCGGCAAAGGGCAGCGTGTCTCCTCGGCGCTGTTCGAGAGCGCCGCCTTCCTCATGGCCTCGCATATGTCCGGCATCGTCGCGACCGGCGATGAGATGCCGCCGATGCCGGCGCGGCGCGGCGCCTGGGCCATCTACGAGGTATTCCCATGCGTGGACGGCGAGCTCTTCATCGGCGTGACGAGCGACCAGCAGTGGGCCCGCTTCGTCGAGGAGTTCGGATTGCAGCAACTTGCGGCCGACCCGCGGCTCGCGACCAACCTCATGCGCGTCGGCGAGCGCGAGTGGCTGCTGCCCCGGCTGAAGGAGATTATCGCGCCTCTGCCCAAGGCCGCGGTGGCCGAGCGCCTGGAGCGGGCCATGTGCTCGTGGGCGCCCGTTGGCAGGCCATCGGATCTTTTCGAGGACGCGCACCTGATGGCAACGCGCGGTCTCATCGAGACGTTCGTCAATCGTGCGGGCGGGGCGGAAGGAAAGCCCGTCAAGCTGCCGGCCATGCCATTCGCGTTCCATGACGATGAGCGGCTCGGCTTGCGGTGTCACGCGCCGACGCTCGGCCAACACAACGCCGAGGTGCTGGGCGAGGCCGGCTTCACGCCCTCCGAGATCTCCGCCATGGCGGAGAAGAAGGTGATCGTCTCCGCCTGACGCGAGAGAGCGAGGGACGAGACCGGCCGCGCCCCCTCGCCTACTTCGGAACCCTGAACACGCTCGCGCGCTCGCCCCGCTTCGAAGGCATGCGTGCATCTCCGGGGAAGAACGCTGCGGCCTGCCGATAGATCGTGCACGACGCCGAAATAGCGGACACGGAAGGCAGCTTAGGCACGTCGGCACGCCGAGCAAATTGGCGCCGCTCCGCGCAATCTGACGGCAATCCCGAAGCGCGTCGCAAGTCGCCATCCGCACTGCCGTCAGATCACGGCACAAGATTCCGATACTTGATTTTTTTGATGTTTTTCGCGTTGACGCGCCTCGACATGGAACCGTGGAGAAAGGTGGCACGGTTCCTGCGATGCTTCGAAGCACGCAGCAAGGAAGTGTGCAGCAGGCAACAAGGATTGCGGATGGCCGTCAGCGAAGCGACCGAAACCCGAAGCGATCTCTGCGATCTGACACTCACCGAGGCAACACGGCTCCTCGCCGCCGGCAAGGTCAGCCCGGTCGACCTCGTCGACGCTTGCCTCGCGCGCATCGGGCGGCTCGACGGGAGCGTGCATGCGTTCATCACCGTTTGCGCGGACGAGGCACGCAGCGAAGCCGAGAAGTCGGCGCGGCGCTATGCCAGCGGCACGCCCCTCGGGCCTTTCGACGGCGTGCCCTTCGCCCTCAAGGACAATATCGAGACCAAGGGCATTCGCTCGACGTCACACTCGAAGCTGCTCATCGACAACGTGCCTGCGCAGGACGCGCATATCGCGACGAAGCTGAAAGGCGCGGGCGGCATTCTCATCGGCAAGACTGCGACGTTCGAGTTCGCCCTCGGCGGCCCGTCATGGGATCTGCCGTTCCCGCCGGCGCTCAATCCCTGGAGTCCCGAGCACTTGCCCGGAGGCTCGTCTTCGGGCTCCGGCGCCGCGGTCGGTGCGCGCTTCGTGCCGGCCGCCGTCGGCACCGACACCGGAGGCTCCGTCCGCTGGCCTGCAGCTGTCTGCGGCCTCGCCGGGCTGAAGCCGACCTACGGGCGCATCAGCCGTCGCGGCGTGCATCCCAATACGTTCTCGATCGATCACTGCGGACCGATGACGCGGACGGTCGAGGACTGCGCGGTCATGCTCGGTGTCGCGGCCGGCTTCGATCCGCTCGACCCGGGCAGCATCGACGAGCCGGTTCCCGACTATGCGGCCGCGCTGACGGGCTCCGTCGCGGGCCTGAAGATCGGACTGATCCGCCACTGGTACAACGATACGGCAACGCCGGAGGTCGTCGCTGCCGTCGATGCGGCAATCGGAAAGCTCAGGGAGCTCGGCGCCGTCGTCGAGGAGATCGAGCTCGCGCCCCTGCAGGACTACGTCGACTGCAAGACGACGATCTCGACGTGCGAGCTTTATGCCGTTCACGAGAAGGACCTGAAAACGCGGCCGCAGGACTTCGGTCGCCTCCTTCGGACGCGCGTCATCGCCGGCGGGCTGATCCGGGCGGAGGACTACGTGCAGGCCATGCGCTGGCGCGCCGAGCTCACGACGAAGCTGCTCGCCACGTTCTCACGCTTCGACCTCCTTGCCACCGCCGGCTGGCTGACACCTGCAGACCCGGCCGACCCGAACGGCTTCGACTTCTTCAAGAAGCGCTTGATCGTCACCATGCCCTTCAGCGTCGCCGGCATTCCGGCGCTCAGCGTACCTTGCGGTTTCACGAGCCAGGGCTTGCCTCTCTCCCTCCAGATCGCTGGCAAGCCTTTTGACGAGGCAACGGTTCTCAGAGCCGGCGATGCCTATCAGCGCGCGACCGAGTGGCATTTGCGCAAGCCAGCGCTCACCTGAAAGGAGACCGTCCCATGGAGCGCACGCCGGCCACGCGCGAGGAGATTGCAGCGATGGCGAAGATCGCCGGCCTCGACCTCGAGCCCGTCTACTTCGAGGAGCTCGTCGAGGCCTATCGCAACATCGAGCCGATGCTCTGGCGGATCCGGCAAGGCCGTGATCGGGCCGACGAGCCTGCCCACACGTTCGACCCGAGGAAGTTCATGCCTCGCGCCGCGGGTTAGAAGGAACGCATTGCGGATAACCGACCAACATGACGAAGAGAACGGTGGAGCAACCATCGCGCGAGCCGGGAAGGAACGGAGGGCCCTGGAGCAGAGTTTCGAGGAGCTTTCAGAATGAGAACGATCCGGTCCGCATGCTGCGCGGCTGTGATGATGCTGCCGCTGCTGGCGACACACGCACTCGCCGAGAAGGTGTTGCGGGTTGCGATGACAGCCGGTGACGTCCCTCTCACGACGGGCCAGCCGAGCCAAGGTGGCGAAGGCCTGCGCTTCATGGGCGTTACGCTCTACGACGGCCTCGTGAACTGGGATCTTTCGAGCTACGAGAAAGCCGCCGTACTGAAGCCCGGCCTCGCCGAAAGCTGGACCGTCGACGAAGCCGACAAGACGCTATGGACCTTCAAGCTTCGCAAGGGGGTAAAGTTTCACGACGGCTCCGAGTTCACCGCCGATGCAGTCGTGTGGAACTTCGAGAAGCTCATGCGGCGCGATGCGCCCCAGTTCGACCAGGCGCAAGCCATCCAGGGCGCGCTCTACTACGGGACGATCGAGAGCTGGAAGAAGATCGACGACTATACGGTCCAGATCAAGACCAAGAAGCCCGATTCCGTTCTGCCGTATAACCTCGCAAACATCTATTTCTCGAGCCCGGCGCGGTGGAAGGAGCTCGGTGGCGACTGGACGAAGTTCGCCTCGAAGCCGTCCGGCACCGGCCCCTGGATGCTCGACATCCTCGTGCCGCGCGAACGGGCCGAGCTCCTGAAGAACCCCAATTACTGGGACCCCAAACGCATCCCCAAGAGCGACCGTCTCGTGCTGCTTCCGATGCCGGACGCGAACACGCGTGTCGCCGCTCTCCTGTCGGGACAGATCGACTGGGTCGAGGCACCGCCGCCGGACGCGATCCCGCGGCTGAAGGCCCAGGGCATGCAGATCGTGACGAACGCCTATCCGCATATCTGGCCCTATCAGGTGAGCTTCCTCGACGACTCGCCGTTCAAGGACATCCGCGTCCGCAAGGCAGCCAACCTCGCCATCGACCGCGAGGGCATGGTCAAGCTGCTGGGCGGGCTCGCCACGCCCGCAAAGGGCATGGTGACGAAGGGGCATCCCTGGTTCGGCAAGCCGTCGTTCGATCTGCGGTACGATCCCGACGCTGCAAAGAAGCTCCTCGCCGAGGCCGGCTACGGTCCGGACAAGCCGGTGAAGGTCAAGGTAATCATCTCGCCTTCGGGCTCCGGCCAGATGCAGCCGCTGCCGATGAACGAGTTCGTCAAGGAGAACTTCCGCGACGTGGGCATCGACATGGAGTTCGAGGTGATGGACTGGGAGGCGCTGCGCGGTCGCCGGCGTCTCGGGGCGTGGGCGCCCGAGAACAAGGGCATGCACGGCATCAACAATAGCTGGGCCTTCTGGGACCCCGACATCGGCCTGATCAAGACGGCCGCGTCCTTCTGGCCCGTCCCGACGGGCTTCAATTGGGGCAAGTACAATGACCCCAAGGCGGACGAGCTCGCCACCAAGGCGAAGACCACCTTCGACCCTGTCGAGCAGAACAAGGTGCTGGCGGAGCTGCACACCTACATCGTCGACCAGGCCATGTGGATCTGGATGGTGCACGACCTCAACCCGCGCGCCCTGTCGCCGAAGGTGAAAGGCTTCGTCCAGGCACAGAGCTGGGTGCAGGATCTCACGCCCGTCGACATCGTCGAGTGACGCTCCCGAAGGCCGGGCATCCGAAGGCCTCCGCGGCCTCCCGGGTGCTCCGCCGTACTCGAGAATGAGGCGATGCCGCCCGTGCTCTTCTATCTTTTGCGACGCGTGCTCTACACGTTGCCGATCGCCGTCGGCGTCTCGATGGTATGCTTCGCGCTGATCCATCTCGCGCCGGGCGATCCATTGAGCGCGGTCATCCCCGAAGGCGCCTCGCAGGAGGTCATCGCACAGCTCAAGGCGTCCTACGGCTTCGACAAGCCGCTGCCGGTACAGTACCTCAACTGGGTATGGCGCGCGCTTCACGGCGACTTCGGCTTGTCGATCATGACCCGCCGCCCCGTCCTGAGCGAGGTCGGCCCCGCTGTGCTCAACACGCTCATCCTGGCTGCCGCCGCGGTGGTCCTGGGCTTCGGCCTCGGCATTCTCTTCGGGCTGATCGCCGGATACTGGTCGGGCTCCTGGATCGACCGCGCCGTGACATCGCTGGCGGTGACCGGCGTCAGCGTTCCGCACTACTGGCTCGGCATGGTCCTCGTCGTTATCTTTGCGGTTAACCTCGGCATGCTGCCGGCGACGGGCATGGGCACCAAGGGATCCCGAACCTTCGCGCTCGACTGGGACAGCCTGCGCTTCCTCATTCTTCCCGCGTGCGCCATGTCGGTCATTCCAGCTGGCATCATCGCGCGCTCGGTGCGGGGTACCGTCATCGAGGTCCTGAAGCAGGATTTCGTGCAGACGCTGCACGCCAAGGGGCTTGGACCCGCGCGGGTATTCGTGCACGTCGCCAAGAACGCGGCTCCGACCGTGCTCGCCATCATGGGCCTCCAGCTCGCGCAGCTTCTCGGCGGCTCGATCCTCGTCGAGACCGTATTCTCGTGGCCGGGGACCGGCTTCCTCCTCAACAACGCGATCTTCCAGCGCGACTTGCCGATCCTGCAGGGCACGATCCTGGTGCTGTCGATGTTCTTCGTTGCGATCAATCTCGTCGTCGACCTCGCACAGTCGGCCTTCGATCCGAGGATCAAGCGAACATGACGGTGCGCGCGACAGAAGGGCCGACCCCATGACGACAGTGACATCGGCAGGGCCGATCGCCGCCGCAACGCCTCGCAAGGGGCGCAGACCCGCCTCCCGCAGCTTCTGGGAGACGGCGTGGCGCCGGTTGTCGCGCGATCCCGTGGCGCTCACCTGCGGGGCCATCCTGCTCATCATTTTGCTCGCGGCGCTGCTCGCGCCATGGATCACGCCGCACGACCCCTACCGGACGAGCATGACGCGGCGCCTGCTGCCGGTCGGAGACGCGCGCCACTGGCTCGGCACCGACGAACTCGGCCGCGATCTCCTCACGCGCCTCGTCTATGGCGGCCGCATGTCGCTGTTCATGGGGTTCGCGCCTGTCGTGCTCGCGACACTGATCGGCGGCTTCCTCGGCATCGTCGCGGGCTACTGCGGCGGCGCCATCAACATGGCGATCATGCGCGTAACAGACGTGTTCTACGCGTTCCCGTCGGTCCTGCTCGCGGTGGCCATCTCGGGCGTGCTGGGCGCCGGTCTGGTCAACAGCCTCGTCTCTCTCACGCTGGTCTTCACGCCGCCACTCGCCCGCGTCGCGGAGAGCGTGACGACGCAGGTGCGCAGCCAGGACTACGTCGAGGCCGCGCGCGCGACCGGCGCCTCGGGCTGGCGGATCGTTCTCGGGCACGTGCTGAGCAACGTCACCGGGCCGATCCTGATCTATGCCTCGAGCATGATCAGCGTCTCGATCGTGATCGCGTCCGGCTTGAGCTTTCTTGGGCTCGGCGTATCGCCGCCGCACGCGGAATGGGGCCTGATGCTCAATACGCTGCGCCAGTCGATCTATGTGGCGCCGCTGAACGCGATCCTGCCCGGCCTCATGATCTTCATCGTCTCGATGAGCTCGAACCTGATCAGCGACAGCCTGCGGGCCTCCATGGACGTGAAGGTGTGAGTGCCATCATGCGACAGACACTTGCCTCCGCGAGGTCCCCCGCCAGCGAAACCATCGGCCCGCTCGACCGCGGCGGCCCTGCCCAGCCGCTGCTTCTCGTCAACGGCCTGCGCAAGTACTTTCCCATCAAGAGCGGCGGCCTCGGCGGCTCGGCCACCTACGTCAAGGCGGTCGACGACGTCAGCTTCGACGTAAAGAAGGGCGAGACGCTCGGGGTCGTCGGGGAATCGGGCTGCGGCAAGTCGACGACTGCAAGATTGCTGATCCGCCTGATCGAGCCGGATTCTGGAACGATTGTCCTCGACGGCGACCCGGTCGGCGGCCCGCGCGGTCTTTCGCTGCGCGAGATGCGGCGGCAGGTGCAGATGGTCTTCCAGGACAGCTACGCCTCGCTGAACCCAAGGCTTACCATCAGGGACACGATCGCCTTCGGCCTCAAGGCGAACGGCATCGACCGGGCTACGGCCGGAAAGCGTGCCGGAACGGTGCTGGACCTGGTGGGGCTCAACCCCTCCATGTTCGAGCAGCGCTATCCGCACGAGCTTTCCGGCGGCCAGCGCCAGCGCGTCAACATTGCGCGTGCGCTCGCGCTCGAGCCGCGCCTAGTGATGCTCGACGAGGCCGTTTCCGCCCTCGACAAATCGGTCGAAGCGCAGGTGCTCAATCTGCTACAGGAGCTGAAGAGCCGGCTGTCACTGACTTACATCTTCATCTCGCACGACCTCAACGTCGTCCAGCACGTCAGCGACCGCGTGCTCGTGATGTATCTCGGCAAGGTCATCGAGCTCGGCCCGGTCGACGCGCTCTATCGCAATCCGCTGCACCCCTACACCGAGGGCCTGCTCTCCTCGCGGCTCTCCATGAGCCCACGCAAGCGGATCGAGAAGCCACCGCTCTCCGGCGACCCGCCGAACCCCGTGAACCCTCCCTCAGGCTGCCGTTTCCGGACACGCTGCCACCTCGCCGAGGATGTCTGCAGCAAGCTGGAGCCGAAGCTCGGCGCCCCGGCCGGCGGTCCGCACATCGTCGCCTGTCACGCGCGCACACCCGGCTCCGGGCACAGTCTTGCCGGCAAGGCCGGTCCTGCCACCACGCCATCGTCGTGAGGGAGCCGATGCAAAAGCTTGCCAAGGACGAGACCAGCCTGACCGCGTACCCCCTGGTCGAGGTCAGCGACCTCAGCGTGCGCTTCGTCTCCCGCGACCTCGACATCTCCGTCGTCAACGGGGTCTCCTTCGAGGTCGCGGCGGGGGAGGCGCTCTGCATCCTCGGGGAATCCGGGTCCGGCAAGAGCGTGACGCTGCGCGCACTGATGCGGCTGCTGCCGCCGACGGCGCAGGTCGGCGGACGCATCGCGCTCGATGGCATGGACGTGCTCTCTCTTGGGCCGCGCGAGCTTCGGAAAATCCGCGGCGGCCTCGTCTCCATGATCTTCCAGGAACCGATGACGGCACTGGACCCGGTCTTTACCGTCGGGACGCAGATCACGGAGTCCGTGGTCGCCCATGACGGCGTATCGCACGCGGCAGGTCGCAAGCGGGCGCTCGAGCTCCTCGAGCTCGTCCAGATCCCGTCGGCGGCGCGCAGGCTCGATGCCTACCCTCATGAGCTCTCCGGCGGTTTGCGCCAGCGCGCCATGATCGCCATGGCGCTGTCGTGCCGGCCCCGCGTGCTGCTCGCCGACGAGCCGACGACCGCCCTCGACGCGACCGTTCAGATCCAGATCTTGCTGCTGATGCGCGAGCTGATGCGTGATCTCGGCATGGCGGTGATCATTGTCACGCACGATCTGGGTGTCGCCTGCGAGGTCGCCGACACCATGGCGGTGATGTATGCGGGCCGTCTCGTCGAAAGTGGCTCATCGCTCGAGCTGATGGAGAACCCCGCCCATCCCTATACCAGAGGCCTGTTGCGCTCGACCGTCCACGGCGGCATGCGCGGCGCGCCCCTCGACCCGATCCCGGGCTCACCGCCAGATCTCGCCGATCTCCCGCCAGGCTGCGCATTCGAGCCGCGCTGTCCCGAGAGGGAGGCACGGTGCGCGGCGTGCGAGCCGCCCGCGCGCGACCGCGACGGACATTTCGTGCGTTGCATTCGCGGCTGACACAGCCGGGATCGTGTGCATCGCGCCAGTCGCAGACCCGGATTGGAAACCAATTCTCGACAAATCGACGGAAGCCCGCGGCGAATCCGCCTAATATGTGGGTCTCGGGCGGACGGGATCATGCTTAGGGCCGCACAACCTTCGGCTGGTACATCGTTCCCACCGCCCGAACCAAGCATCGCGCCTCACCGGACGCACTGGCGGCAACCCGCCTCGATGCACGTGGAACCGGGAGCATGGCGACGCGTTCCATCCGAGTTGCGCGCCCAACTCCGAAATGACGGATATGCGCCTCGCCCCGAGCCAAGGCGGGCGTCGAGGGCGCACCGCTTTTGCCTGGGACGTCCCTTGCGCGATCATCGCTGTACGTCCATCTTCCTCGCAGGGGGCCTTGCCCACACCCCTGGCAGCTTCAGCGTCGTTGTTTGGAGAGGAGACCGAGTATGGACCCCAAGAAAGCCAAGGAACTGCGCCGCCAGCCTCTTCGCACACCGACCGATCTCGGCGAGAACGCCGTCACGGACATTGCGGCGGCGCTCACCGCTCTTCTGGCGGATACCTTCGCCCTCTATCTCAAGACCAAGAACTTCCACTGGCACATGTCAGGCCCGCATTTCCGCGACTACCACCTGATGCTCGACGAGCAGTCGAGCCAGATCTTCGCAATCACGGACGACATTGCCGAGCGCGCCCGCAAGATCGGCGGCACCACGTTGCGCTCGATCGGCCAGATCCAGAAGCTGCAGAGGATTCCGGACAACGACGCGGACTTCGTGTCAGCGAAGGACATGCTGTCGGAGCTCGCCCAGGACAACCGCCATTTCGTCAGCCTGCTCCGCAGCGTGCATGGCGTGGCATCGGAGCATAACGATGTCGCGACAACGAGCCTTATCGAAGGGTGGATCGACGAGGCCGAGCGCCGGGCGTGGTTCCTGTTCGAGGCGACACGCGGCGGCGCCGCGAAGGAGTAAAAGCCGCGACATCGCGGCTCCTGACGTCAATCCGCCGGCAGCCGCTTCAGGCCGCCGGCGTCGCCGTTCCAAGGTCGTTCAACCGCCAGGTTGACACCGGTTTCGCCAAGGCTCGGTCGGTGACGCGATTGAGGCCGGAGAGCTTGCTGTTTCCGCACCCTCGTGCAAAGCACCACACGATACGCGGGGCACTGGGGGCAGCGGGACATCATGACCCAATCCATCGGGACGACGGCGCGCACCGCCGTCGTGGGCGCGGGTATCGCCGGGCTGTCGTCTGCCCTCTACCTGCACAGGCTTGGACACGCGGTCACGGTCTTCGAGCGCTTTCGGGAGGCGCAGCCCGTCGGCTCCGGCCTCATGTTGCAGCCGACCGGCATGAGCGTACTGCACGACCTCGGCCTTCTCGATCACGTACTGCATCTCGGCCGGCCCATCTCGGGGCTGCTGGGCCACGACGTCCGATCGGGCCGCAAGATCCTCGACGTCACCTACCGAGGCGGGCGCTTCGGGCTCGGCGTCAACCGGGCGGCCTTGTTCCAGGTGCTGTTCGAAGCCGTGCGCGCGGCCGGCATTCCGATCGAGACGGCGCACGAGATCGCGCGCAGCGACGGCTCCCGCGGCGGCATCCGGCTGATCGACAGCCAGCGGCGGCCGATCGACGCCGACTTCGACCTGTTGATCGACGCCGCGGGCATCCGCTCGCCGCTTCGCGATCCATTCGACGTCAGTGCCGTTCCCCGGCCATTCGCCTATGGCGCATTCTGGGCGACGCTGCGCCTGCCGGACACCGGGTTTCCGCTGGACCGTCTCGCTCAGCGCTACGAGCGCGCCAGCGTGATGATCGGCGTCATGCCGGCGGGGCAGACCGCGAGGGGTGGACCCGAGACGTGCGCCTTCTTCTGGAGCCTGAAGACGGCGGATGTCGATGCCGTTCGCAAGGCGGGGCTTGCGGCCTGGAAGGCCCGCGTGCGCGAGCTTTGGCCGGCCACGGCACCGCTGCTGGAGCAGATCACCAGCTTCTCGGACCTTGCCGTCGCCGAGTACGCGCACCTGACGCTGCGCCGACCGTACCGGGATCGCGTCATTCACGTTGGCGACAGCGCACACGCGACGAGCCCGCAACTGGGCCAGGGCGCGAACATGGCGCTCCTCGACGCACGCGCACTGGCTCAGGCGATGGCGCAAAGCACATCCCTCGCGGAGGTCGGTCCCGCCTATGCGCGAAGCCGCCGCCTTCATGTCCGCTTTTTCCAGCTCGCATCGCGCGCTCTGACGCCGTTCTATCAATCGGACGG
>Ga0180220_1001881_pt1 | contig 14514 bp, 13 predicted proteins | sample eDN5th37CBELigBY_FD_151335 | JGI IMG/M metagenome (GOLD analysis project Ga0180220, IMG submission 151335) | Enriched backyard soil microbial communities from Emeryville, California, USA - eDNA 5th pass 37_C BE-Lig BY (version 2) (version 2) | ecosystem: Environmental > Terrestrial > Soil >... | reverse complement strand
GGCGGCGGCTTCGCCGAAGAGACCGTTCAGCCGGCATCCTCGGTCGTGAAGCTCCCGCCCTCCGTGGGCTTCGAGGTTGCCGCTGCGTTCCGGTCGAACTACACGACCGCTTATTATGCCATGCAGCGCGGACGGCTCCAGCCGGGCGAGACCTTGCTCGTTCACGGTGCCGCCGGCGGCGTGGGGCTGGCGACGGTCGACATCGGCAAGTTGATGGGCGCGCGGGTCATTGCAACCGCCCGCAGTCCCGAGCGCCTCGAAATCTGCAAGCAACTCGGTGCCGATTATGTGATCGACTACAGCACCGGATTTCGCGATCGGGTGCTCGAGCTGACGAACGGACGCGGTGCCGACATCATCTTCGATCCGGTCGGTGGCGACATCTTTGACGAGTCGATGCGCTGCATCGCCCCGTTCGGGCGCCTCCTCATCGTCGGCTTCACCAGCGGCCGCCCCGCCCTCGCGAAGACCAACCATCTGCTCGTCAAGGACGCTGAGGTGATCGGCTTCACCATCGGGGCGCTCAACCGCCTCGATCCGGACCGCGCGCGGCGCAATCTGGACATTCTCGTCGGATGGCTGAGCGCAGACCGCATCAGGCCGTACCATTCCCATGCGCTGCCCCTCGCCCAGGCTGCGGAGGCCTTGAACCTCATCGTGAACCGCCAGGTCATCGGCAAGGTCCTGCTCGTCTAGCGACCGCGACCCTACCGGAAAGCGTTCGAGCCGATGCCGGCTTTTGCCCGCGAGCGAGCCCCTGTCGAAGGAGACTGTTTTCGAGAAGCGGCCTTCCCCACGCGGGACAGGCGTCGCGACCCTATCGCTCGTACACAATGGAAACCTCCGGACCACCCGTCAGCGGAACCACGGAGATGCTTATAGACCATCAAAAGAACATTTCAAGAACATTTTATTGACAAGAGGCATTCCGGCACGCATATTCGCCGTCAGCAGCAACAGCGCGCGCTGCGCGTAAAGCCTCGTAGCCATCAAGCAGGCGCCATGTCCGAACGAGCGAGTTTCCCGCTTCCGCCGATCTCGGAGCACATCTGGGACAGCAAGTACCGACTCAAGGCAGCCGACGGCTCTCCTCTCGACGCAACCTTGGACGACACATGGCGTCGTGTCGCGCACGCGGCAGCCAGCCCCGAAGCGGAAGACGCGCGCGCGCAATGGGAAGAGCGCTTCTTCAAGGCCCTGCAGGAGATGGCGTTCCTGCCGGCCGGACGCATCATCGCCGGCGCGGGAGCGAGCCGAAACGTCACGCTTTTCAATTGCTTCGTGATGGGGCGGATCGAGGACGACCTGACCTCGATCTTCGACAACGTGAAAGAAGCGGCCCTCACCATGCAGCGTGGTGGCGGCATCGGTCACGATTTCTCGACGTTGCGCCCCGCGGGTACGCTCGTCCGCAGCGTCGGAGCCGGTGCATCCGGCCCCGTCAGCTTCATGGACGTTTGGGACGCCATGTGCCGGACCATCATGTCGGCGGGGCAAAGGCGCGGCGCCATGATGGGAACGTTGCGCTGCGATCACCCCGACATCGAGACATTCATTGATGCGAAGGCCGAACCCGGGCGTCTTCGCAACTTCAACATGTCCGTGCTCGTCACCGATGCCTTCATGAAGGCCGTGCGCGCGGATCTCGAATGGCCACTGACGTTCGAAGGTGCGGTTGTCCGCACCGTGCGCGCGCGTGATCTCTGGAACCGGATCATGCGCGCAACATACGACTATGCCGAGCCGGGCGTGATCTTCATCGATCGCATCAACGCGAACAACAACCTTGCCTATTGCGAAACCATCCAGGCGACCAACCCATGTGGCGAGCAGCCGCTGCCGCCCCATGGCGCCTGCCTGCTCGGCTCTCTCAACCTGACCCGGCTGATCGCTCGTCCCTTCGAGCCCGATGCCGAGCTGGACGAGACGCGGCTGGCAGAGCTCACCGAGGTTGCCGTCCGCTTTCTCGACAACGTCATCGACGTCTCCGCGTATCCCCTGCCCGCTCAGGAGGGGGAGGCCAAGGCCAAGCGGCGCATCGGACTTGGCGTAACGGGACTCGCCGATGCTCTCGTCATGTGCGGCGTGCGCTATGGCGAACATGAAGCGCAGCAACTGGCCAGCCGTTGGATGGCGATCATCGAGCGTCATGCCTATTTGGCATCGGCATCTCTGGCGGCGGAGAAGGGCGCCTTTCCGCTCTATGACGCAACCTCGTTCCTGGCGAGCCCCAACGTGCGGCGCCTCGACAGCGATGTACGCGAGGCGCTGGCGAAGCATGGCGCGCGCAACGGCTGCCTCACGTCCATTGCCCCGACCGGTACGATCTCGCTCCTCGCCGGCAATGTCTCCAGCGGCATCGAGCCGATCTTCGACTATCACTACCAGCGCCGTATCCGCGAGGGCGGCGACGCGATCCGCGAGGAAACCGTCGAGGACTATGCTTATCGCCTCTACCGGGCGGGTGCCGGAGCGTCCGCCAGGCTGACGGATGCCTTCGTCACCGCAAGCGAGCTGACGCCGAGCGAGCATTTGCGGATGCAGGCCGCCGTGCAGGCGCACGTCGACAGCTCCATATCCAAGACGATCAATTGCGCCGAGGACATCGGCTTCGAGCAGTTCAAAGGCATTTATACCGAAGCCTACGAGCTGGGGCTCAAGGGCTGCACCACCTTCCGGCCGAATCCGATCACGGGATCTGTTCTCTCTCCGACGCCCCCGTCGACGCAGCCAGCCATCGCGCCGGCCGAGACCTCGGGACCGGACAGATCCGCGTCCCTTCCGGTCGAGAGTGAGGCATCGATCTCGACGACGGCCCGCGCACTTTCGCCGGCGCCCCGGTCTACGCCTCTTGCAGACGATCACACCGACGCCATCGAGGGGGCACGCACGCTTTCCGCGGGAAGCTTCGTTGCCGCACCTCAGTCGCGCACCGGAGATGCCCCCGGCGTGGTCTACATGTCGCCTCCGCTCGCGCGGGACCCCGTGCTCTCGGGCTTCACCTACAAACTGAAGTGGCCGGGAAGCGATCACGCCATCTATGTCACGATCAACGACATCGAGCGTGAAGGCCGCAAACGCCCCTTTGAGATCTTCATAAACACCAAGAACCTCGAGCACTACGCCTGGACGTTGGCGCTGACCCGCATGATCAGCGCCGTATTCCGGCGTGGCGGCGACGTTTCATTCGTCGTCGAGGAGCTCAAGGCCGTATTCGATCCCCAGGGCGGCCAATGGATGAATGGCCACTATGTGCCAAGCCTCCTCGCGGCCATTGGCGAGATCATCGAGAACCATCTCATCCGCATCGGCTTCCTGCAGAAAAAGACGGATCCTCTGGCCGGTACGCTCGGCACTCCGGAGGAGGACAACCTGGCACGACGCACAGCGGGGATCCCGCTCCAAAGTCCGCCGGCCGGGCGGCGTTGTCCCCGCTGCCATGTCGGCGCGCTCGTGGCGGAGGCCGGCTGCTGGGTCTGTCGCGACTGCGGCTATGCAAAATGCGGCTGATCGGACCCCCGTTCCGGTCGTGCATGAGGCCGGCAATGGGAGATCGCGTCGCCGCCAATGTGGTCACGTATTGCGATCGGCCGTACAGGAAATTGGCCGGTAACCGTTCTACCGAAATCGATTGTAAGACATCGGCGCGAATGCCATCGTTGGATTGGCTTATGTGACAAATTGCCCCAGATCATAAGATGCTGTAGGCTTGCGCAATCTGCGCTTCTGCAGCAGAGCGCGCAGGCGAGACAGGCCCGGAACCAAAGGCCTCACAGTCGCGCTTTACTTATGATTGGTATGCGTCTGGGTATCGATATGGAGCGCAGTCTCGACTTGAAGCTGGATGAGCCGGCCGCTCCCCCTGCGAGCGATGCGGTTGATGTGCACCGCCCGCTCGGGACAGCCGTTTGGACCACCGCATCGGGACGCCGCGTTCGCCATACCGTCTACAGTCTTGTTGGATGCCCTCCGATCAGGGCAGCGACGTATCTGCTCGTCCGCCAACTGGGGGACGGCCGCCGGCAGGTTCTCGCAGTGCACGCGACGCGCAGTCCCTTCCCGACCGTCAACCTTGCGCGCGTACGTCACGCAGGCGCCCGCAGGGGGGCCAACGAGGTGCACCTTTTCCGCGGCGCCCGATCCGACCAGGAGCGTCACGACCTCGTCTTCGATCTCTGCCGCGCGCTCCACGTGCGCCCTCCCCGCCGCGCATCGAGCGCAGCCGCCACCCGAAGCCACCTCGGCACGGCCTCCCAGGCCGGCCGTTGATTTGGGGCTTCTCCAACGCAACGAGCGTCCGCGCCAGCCACCTCCTCGCGCGAACGCGTGGGCGGCCTGCCACGGCTGCGGCAGGAATGCCTTGCAAAGCGCTCAGACCTCGAGCCCCTCGTTTTCGGCGAACCGTTCGAGGGCCTCGCGCAGGCTTCCCGACTGAGCATCGACCAGAGGCTCGAGGAATTCCGCCGCGCGGCCCGCATCGAGCGAGAGCAGCATGGCCTTCACGGGGCCGATCGACGCCGGCGCCATCGATAGCGACCGGAGCCCGATCGCGACCAAAGCCGCCGCTTCGAGCGGACGCCCCCCCAGTTCCCCGCAGAGCGAGACGGGTCGCGCGTGACGCTCGCCGGCTTGCACCACCGCCCTCAGGGCCCTCAGGAACGGCGCGCTCAGCGCATCGAACCGGCTGCCGACCCGCTCGTTGCCCCGGTCGGCGGCATAAAGGTACTGCATCAGGTCATTGCTGCCGATCGAGACGAAGTCTACGATCGGCATGATATCGTCCAACGCAAACAGCAGCGACGGCACCTCGATCATGATGCCGACCCTGAGCCGCGACGGCAGCCGATGCCCCCGCCGCTCGGCCCGCTGCAACTCGCCATCGATCAAAGCGCGCACGGCTTCGATCTCCTCTCGCGCCGACACCATCGGCGCCATCACCGTCAGCGGGCGTCCTCCGGCGGCGCGAAGCATGGCGCGGATCTGTGTCTGCAGCAGCGCCGGACGATCGAGCACCAGTCGCACACCGCGCCAGCCGAGCGCAGGGTTCTCCTCCGGAGCGCTCCGGATGTATGGCAAAACCTTGTCGCCGCCGATGTCGAGCGTCCTGAACACGACCGGCCGCTCGCCAGCAGCATCCAGCACCGCACGATAAGTCGCCGTCTGGCGGTCGAGCCGCGGGAGCGACGGTGCGATCATGAACTGCAGCTCGGTGCGGTAGAGCCCGATGCCGTCGGCGCCGGATTCCTCGAGGTGGGCGAGATCGACCGGCAGGCCGGCGTTGATGTGCAGCTCGATCCGCACGCCATCCCGCGTAACCGCCGGTTGCCCACGGAGTTGATCGTACTGCCGCTGCCGCCGAGCGCGAAAGCGGGCCTTGTCCGCGTAGACCGATACGACCTGAGGCGACGGACGGATATAGACCTCTCCCGCCTCCGCATCCACGATGATCGCCGCCCCCGGCTCGACCCGCTCCATGATGCCGCGGGCGCCGCCCACGGCCGCGATGCCGAGTGCGCGCGCCACGATCGCCACGTGGCTGTGGCTGGAGCTTTCCTCGATGACGAGCCCTTTGAGGCGCGCGCGATCGTAGTCGAGCAGATCCGCCGCTCCCATGCTCCGCGCCACGATGACGGTATCGTTCGGCAGTTCCCGCCGCATCGCCTCGTTGCCGCTGGCATTGGCAAGGACGCGCAGGAGCCGGTCGGAAAGATCGTCCAGATCACGCAACCGGTCGCGCCAGAACGGATCGTGCAGCCGAAGCATCCGGGCGCGCGTGCGGTTCTGAACCTGCTCGACCGCCGCCTCCGCGGTTAGGCCCGATTTCACGGCATCGACGAGGCGCCGCTGCCAGCCGCGGTCATTCGCGAACATCCGATAGGCCTCGAGCACGTCGCGGTGCTCTCCGGCCCGCGCCAGATGCCCCTGGCTCATCAGCGTGTCGAGTGTCGCCTTGAGCTCGGCGATGGCCGACTCGAGGCGCGTCGTCTCGGCGGCGACGTCCGTGGCGACGAGTTCCGTCACCGCAACGCGCGGAGCGTGCAGCACGACATAGCCGAGTGCCAGGCCTTCCGCGATCGATTGCCCGCGCACAACATCATCGATCGCCCGCGCGGCTGTCCCCGTCGTGCTTGCCACCGAGCCGGTCACCAGATGCTCGGCCAGCACCATCGCCGTCGTCTGCAGCGCCTCGACATCGTCGTCGGTGTACTGGCGCGGCGTCCGGTTCTGGACCGTCAGCACACCCAGCACCTCGCCGCTGCGAAGGATCGGCACGGCGAGGAACGAGTGATAGATCTCCTCGCCCGTCTCGGGCCGGTAGGAGAAGGCCGGGTGCGACTGCGCGTCGGGCTCGTTCACCGGCACGGCGAGCTCGGCGCAGCGCCCGACCAAGCCTTCGCCGCGCTTCATGAACAGGTTGTGCACGGCGCCGGGGTTCAGCCCCTCGGTCGCGAACAGCTCCAGCGAATGGTCCTGGCGCTTGAGATAGATCGAGCACACCTCGGCGACCATGAGACCCGAAACGAGGCGCACGATCTTGTCCAGCCGACGTTGACCGTCGTCCGTCTCGGCCATGGTCTCGCGCAGCCTGCGCAGAATGAGCCTCAGCGTCGGCTCGGCCGAGTTTATATTGGGTTCCTCGACTGGTCTCTTTGGCATATCTCGAATGAGCCCATTGGGACGCGTCCCGTCAAGCGTTCTGGCTCGCCATCGGCAAACAACAACAGCGACCTGCGGCGCGGGGCCACGGGCGGTTCCGAGCTAGCACCTCCTTGCGGCCAACTTCGGGACGGCCCGACCTGCGGACCACGCGTCCGCCGTTCGGCGACAATGCCGCACCGTGCCGGAGCAGAAGGCGCCGGAAGGGGCCGCTCTGCCGGTGAGCAGCCTGGAGTGTCGCATCAGTCTGCGTCGAGCCCGTAAAGCGAATGCAGCGTCCGTACGGCGAGCTCCGAATAAGCGGCGTCGATCAGGACACTGATTTTGATCTCGGAGGTCGTAATCGCGAGAATATTAATGCCCTTGCTGGCAAGCGCCGTGAACATGCGTGCGGCCACACCGGCATGGCTCCGCATCCCGATGCCGATGACGGAGACCTTGACGACGTCGTTCGAGCTTTCGAGCACGCACTCCCCGATCTGCGTGCGCACTGATTTCAGCACCTCGAGCGCTCTCGGAAGCTCGGTCTGGAGGACGGTGAAAGTCATGTCCGTCGAGCGCGAATCGGACGAGACATTCTGTACGATCATGTCGACGTTGATGTTGGCGTCCGCCAGGGGACCGAAGATGGCCGCTGCGATCCCCGGCCGATCGGCGATCCCCCGCAGCGTGATCTTGGCCTCGTCCTTCGAGTAGGCGATGCCGCTGACGACCTGGGTCTCCACGATCTCATCCTCGTCGCAAACTATGGTTCCAATCTCGTCCCATGTTTCGGGCCGTGCCGCCTTCATCTGGTCGGGAGGCACGAAGCTCGAGAGCACGCGCGTGCGCATCCTGTACACCATGGCAAGCTCGACCGACCGTGTCTGCAAGACCTTCGAGCCGAGGGAAGCCATCTCGAGCATCTCTTCATAGGAGATCTTGGGAAGGCGCCGGGCCTTGGGGACGATGCGCGGGTCCGTCGTATAGACCCCGTCGACGTCCGTGTAGATATCGCAAAGATCGGCCTTGAGCGCCACGGCAAGCGCCACTGCGCTGGTATCCGACCCGCCCCGGCCGAGCGTCGCAATGCGGTTTCGCGTCGGTTCGATGCCTTGGAAGCCGGTCACCACCGCCACCTCGCCGGAGTCGAGCCGCTCGATCAGCTTCTCGCCCGGGATGTCGACGATGCGCGCTGCCCCATGGGCCTGATCGGTGATGACCGGGATCTGCCAGCCCTGCCACGACCGTGCCTGGATGCCCATCGACTGCAGCACGATCGCCAGCAGCCCCGCCGTCACGCACTCGCCCGAGGCGACGACCGCGTCGTACTCGCGCGCGTCGTGTAGCAGCGAGGCCTCGCGCACGAGCCCGACGAGCTGGTTGGTGGCCCCCGCCATGGCCGACACGACGACGGCCACCTTGTTGCCGGCATCCACCTCACGCTTGACGTGGGCCGCCACGTTGCGGATGCGCTCGACGTTGGCGACGGACGTGCCGCCGAATTTCATAACCAGGGTAGCCATGGGCCGTCTCTCGATAGCGCCCCTCGAGAACCCGACCATTACTGATCGGATGCACGCAATGCCCTGCCGCCCGGACCGACCGCTCGCGCGTGGCGGCCCGAGCCGTTTCCGGCCCTTTGGGCAAGCTCTTCGGCGCGTACTCATACTCGTCGGCCGGCAGGCTGGCAACCGACGCAGGCGCACCCCGTTCATCCCGCTGTTGATGGTCGATCGACGGGCGGCCCCTCAGCCGTCACGTCCGGGCTCGTCGCCACCATTGAGTGCGTTACGCGTCCACGTCTGCGGACGCTTGAGGAAGTCGTGCAGCGTCCGTCCGCGCTCGGAAGGAAAGCGCTCGGACGTGACCGCGAAGTCCTGCATGCGGTCGAGCCGGAAGGTGCGGAAATCCTCCCTGAGCTCGCACCACGCCGCCAGCATCCATACCGGGCCGAAATAGGCGAGCGACAATGGCCTGACGGTGCGCTCGCTGCCTCGGTTCAGCACGTCCCGGTAGCTGAACTGGACCTTCAATTGCCCGCGGATCGCCCGACGCAGATCCGCCAGGTCGAAGGACAACGGCTCCATGTAGTAGGCGGAGGGCGCGAGCAACGCCGTCGACGCCATGTAGTCTCGCAGGCGCTCCGGGATCACCGCCTCGATCTTGGCAATCGCGTCCGTGGCGGCGGCGGCCAGCTCCGGGTCCGCCGATGCCTCGACGATACGCGCGCCGAGCACCAGCGCCTCGATCTCCTGCTCCTTGAACATCAAGGGCGGCAGATCATAGCCCGCGCGCAACACGTAGCCGACGCCCGCCTCGCCTTCGATCGGCACGCCCGACGCCATCAGATCGCGGATGTCGCGGTAGATCGTCCGCTCCGAAACCTCGAGCGATTCGCTCAGCTCGCGCGCCTTCACCGTCGGCTTGCGGCGCAGGTGCTGGATGATCTCGAACAAGCGATCGGCGCGGCGCACGGATGCCGTCTCCTTGAGCCGTTCTGTTACCCACTTTTTTATTTCAACACTCCTGACAACACGCTGTCAGGAGTGGCCCGAGGCTCCTGACAAAACGCTGTCAGTGCCACTTTCGCATGATGCCTTCGCGCCGGCGACCGTTTCGTCGGGCGCGGATCACAGGCATCAGGAAAAAAGCACCATGTCACGGATCATGAGCCATCGATCGTACGCCAAGCCGTTCCCGGTCCCACAGCGTCCCGCCACACCGGGCAGCGCCATCGGCAGCATCGTCAGCGTGGTTTCGCTGCTTCGGGCACGCCTGGTCCGCCGCTACCGCGCGCGCCTGACACGCAAGCTTCTGGAAGCGCTCGACGACCGCACGCTCCACGACATCGGGATCGAGCGGTCGGAAATCCGCTCCGTGGTCGAAACCCGCGCCGCGGATCATCGCGTTCACTATCACCACCTCTACTGAAAGGAGGATCAGTCATGATCAATCACATCTCGATTGGCGTCGCCGACGTTGCGCGCTCGGCACGCTTCTACGACGCGGCGCTCGCCCCGCTCGGCTATACGCGCCTGAGCGACAGTCCGGACGCCATCGGCTACGGCAGCAACGGAAGCGCGGCCCTCTGGGTTCTCGCCGCGAAAAAACCGGTGCCACCCGACACCGACTCGGGTCTCCATGTCTGCCTCGACGCCCCGACCCGCGCCAGCGTCAAGGCCTTCCACAAAGCGGCGCTGTCCACAGGCGGGCAGGATAATGGTGCGCCGGGTCTGCGTTCGGAGTATGGGCCGGGATACTATGCGGCCTTCGTCATCGACCCGGATGGCTACCGCGTAGAGGCCTATTGCGGTGGCAAGTAGGGCCAATGCTGCAAAGCGGGAGCGCCCCATGATGGAGCCAGCAGACCGGAGCACCGAGCCCTACTTCTTGCTCGAGACGCCGTTCGGCACGTGCGGCATCTCCTGGAACGACCGGGGCCTCACCCGCCTCCAGTTGCCCGAGGCGACAGCCGCCGCCACCGAGCGGCGGTTCACCGCCTCGGGGCGCAGGCCGTGGTCCGGTCCGCTGCCCCGCCCGATAGCCGAGGCCAAGACGGAGCTGGAACGGTACTTCTCGGGAGCGCCGACCTCGTTCGATGGAATCGCCATCGATTTCGGAGACCGCCCGCAGTTCTATCTCGATCTCTATGCGGCTGCCCGCAGGATCCCGTGGGGCGAGACGGTGACCTATGGCGACCTGGCACGCATCGTCGGCAACCCTGGCGGAGCTCGGGCCGTCGGTCAGGTGATGGGCCGCAATCCAGTGCCGATCATCATGCCCTGTCACCGTGTCCTAGCGAGCGGCAATGCGCTGCGCGGCTTCTCGGCTCCCGGCGGCATCGCGACCAAGCAGCGACTGCTCGAGCTGGAACGGGCCAACGCGGTCGAACGCCTGCCTCTTTTCGCGCCGCGCGGCTGAAAGGCCGGCCTTCCGCGCCACCAGCGCCCCGGTGAGGTAGGCCGTCGGGCGGGAACCAGATCGCGCGCCGGCGACTTGATATGGGGCGGGAGCGTGCGGGTACGACGCGTGTCTCCCTCCCGAAATGAGGCGGGCATGGACGATCAGCCGTCGGACAGCATGAGCACGCGCGGTCTGGAGCGCAATCTCATACTCCTGTCGCGATTGCTGGCCGCCACCGCTGCGATTGGCTCCCTTGCGGGCGCCGTCCTGATGTTCCTTCTGGGCTTGGTCAATATTGTCGACGCCTACGTCGTCTGGCTGTTCGGACACACGCCGGAGACGCCCAAGGTCGCGCCGTCCGCAGCGGCCATGATCATGGTCATCGAGGCCCTCGACCGGTTCCTGATCGCAATCGTGCTCTTGTACTTCGGCTATGGCGTCTATTCGCTCTTCATTCGTCCCGAGAGCCACGACCACGATCCAGCTCTGCCTTCGCTCCTCCGCGTCCGCCAGATCGGCCAGCTCAAGCAGGTCGTGGCCGAGGTGATCATCGTCATCCTCTTCGTGCTTTTCCTGCGCAACGCGCTTGAAGCCTTCCAGGGCCCGCGCACCGTCATGGCATGGCAGGAGATCGCAACCTTCCTCGTGCTTCCCATCAGCGCGGCGCTGCTCAGCCTGGGCCTGTGGCTGGTCGAGCTGCATCCCAAGCCAGCGCGACCGAGCCGGATCCTGACGACCAGCGCGAAACCGGAGAAGGAAACGGAATAAAGCTGTGAGCTACTAAAATGGGGCCAAGGGCCGGCCTGTCCACGGTCGCGTCCTTTGGATTTGAGCACGCTCCAGAACCTGCGCGCCGCAACCATCCCGTCGCAAGAGCGTTGACCCTTGCAGATGATCGTTCGTCGTCCCCGATCTCAGGATCAGAGGTGAGGGTGAGGGGGAGTGGATCGGGAGGGCTCGCAGTGAACGCAACGGACCGACACAAGCACACCGACGCGCATCCGGCGGAGCTGACGCCTACCGAGGCACGCCAAGCCTCCAACCGCCCAATGACGTTGCGCGTCTTGGTCATCGGAACGTGCCTGGTCATACTGGCAGGCTTGGCGGTCGGCGCCTATTTCTACGTCCCGTCCGACAACAGACCAGCCGTTCAGTCGGCACCGCCCCGCCCGTAGCAACCGGCCGCCGGCGTCCTCGAATGCAATCCGCCGGGGCCGGCGACTACCTGATGCGCGGATCAGCGAAGCACTGGCGCATGGCCTCGCAGCGGTGCGAGCCCGAGAAGTGCATGCTGTCGCCCTTCGCGGGGCTGATGAAGCGGCAGATCTCGTCGAGCCCTGCTTCATCCAGCCAGCCCTGGCGCCGCCCGCGCTGAACTGCGAAGCAATCGGCCGTCTCCTCGTCCGGACCGCGGAACTGGTGTCCGCACTCATGCGCGAAGATCCATTTCTTCACGACCGTCGGGACGCGGTTGATCAGCTTCGGATTGAGGATCAGGAAGCCGGGATAGGCGGCGCCGTAGTCGTCGAGCTGATTGTCCATCACCGTCGGCCGCTGGCCGCAGGTCATCCGGTGTCCGTCGAGCCGCAACTCGCCGGGACTGACGATCTTCGCATCGCCCCCGACGTGTGCCACATATTCTTCGGGCGTCGGCCCCGCCGCGGCCTGAGTTGCAGCGAAGACCGTCCAGAGAGCAGCCGCCGCTGCCAGGGCAGCAGTAGGCCGCCGTCCCTCGTACGTCACCCGCGCCCCCTTTCTCGAACCCTGTCCGAACTACGCCGCAATGTTGTACTGCACCTGCATTGCGGCAACCCGTGAAAGTCCCGCCTTCCACACGAATCCAGCGCCGCGCGCGCCCACGTCGATTTTGCTCTCCTCGCGCCTATCCCGTCGGCCCCGGAGCGCCTCTCCACGCAGCTAAAGCGTCTTTGAATCCTGGACGCGACCCTGCATCCGATCCATCCCCATGGGTCGCATTCAAGATCCGACGCTTTAGACATCACTGGCCTCGATCGCCTCCATATCGGCGTCCGACAATCCGAAGTGATGGCCAATCTCGTGTATGAGAACATGGGTGACAAGATGGCCGAGCGTCTCTTCGCCCTCAGCCCAGCAGTCGAGGATCGCGCGCCGATACAAAAATACCATGTCCGGCTCGATGGGCTGGTCGAGCACACTCTTGCGGTCCAGGCTGACACCCTTGTAGAGCCCCATCAGGTCGAACGGGTCCTCGATGCCGAGATCATCGAGCACGTCGTCGGTCGCGAACTCCTCGACTCGGAATACGATGTCCCTGCAAAGCTGCCGGAATTCGCTCGGCAACTTGCTCCAGGCCTCCGTGGCCAACGCCTCGATATCGGCGAGGCTCGGCGCCATTGCATTTTGCCAGTCGCGCGCGCTGCGCATCGCGCCACTCCCTGTCCCACGATGTGATCGACTTACAGGCGTTGCATCGTGTTGACCAGAGGTCGCGCGTCCTGTGGACAGGAGGGGTCGTTACCAGGGCCGCGTCAGTCGGGCTCGACCACCGCGATGAGCTGACTGACATAGACGATACGGCGAAGCTCGTATTCCACCAGCTCGGCGACTCGGGGCGCCACGCCGGCAAGCCGAAGGTCGACCGTCATCTGCGAGCCGTCTCCCGATTCGCATGACGCATGAACCCGGGTCGGCACGGTGCCGAGCTTGGAGAAGGGCTCGATGAGCCGCGGCAACAAGCTAGGATCGGACGGTCCCTGCACCAGAAAACGTGCACTGACAGTAGCCGGCATGGTGCCGGTGGCGGGCTGCTGGGCAGCCAGTGAAGCAGCAACGGAGGTGGAGGGCATGAAGCAATTCCTTGCAGACACGGATCGAAACGAAAAAGGCGCGGGTTCCCGGTGCCCTCAGGCAACCGGGGCCTTAATTCGAATGACCTGTGCAAGGACGTTGTTCATGCCGCTATCATTCGCACAGAAGACTTAACGAATCAATCACAGGCCGACACGGCCCGTGCGACGCTTCCACCAGGAAAGCCACCAAGTGCGGCTAAAGCGTCTTTGGACTTGATGCGACTTCGAAGCCGACAGCCCATGGGTCGCATTTAAGATCTGACGCTTTAGACGTCCAGATCCGTGGCAAAGGCCGCGCGCTCCTGGATGAACCGGAACCGCAGCTCCGGCTTGGTTCCCATCAGCGTGTTGACCGTATCCGACACCGCTTCCATCTCGTCCGCGGCAATATCGACGCGCAGCAGCGTACGGGCTCGCGGGTCCATGGTCGTCGCCTTGAGCTCGCCCGGGTTCATCTCGCCGAGGCCCTTGAAGCGTCCGATCGTCACCTTGGCGTTGGCGGGAAACTCCTTTTTCAGCAGCTCCTCCCGGTGGCGATCGTCGATGGCATAGACCGTCTTCGCCCCGTGCGTGAGCTTGTAGAACGGCGCGACCGCCAGATAGAGATGGCCATTCGTGATCAGCGGCCGCATCTCCTGATAGAAGAACGTCATCAGCAGCGAGGCGATGTGCGCGCCGTCGACGTCGGCATCGGTCATGATGATGACGCGGTCGTAGCGCAGCTCCTCGTCGCGATATTTGGTGCCCGTCCCGGTGCCGAGCGCCTGGATCAGGTCCGAAAGCAACTGGTTCTGCGAAAGCTTCGCCGACGTGGCGCTGGCAACGTTCAGGATCTTGCCGCGCAGCGGCAGTATGGCCTGCGTCCTCGGATCGCGCGCCTGCTTTGCCGAGCCGCCGGCAGAGTCGCCCTCGACCAAAAAGATCTCGGTGTCACCGGACGTCGACGAGCAGTCCGTCAGCTTGCCCGGCAGGCGGAGCTTTCGCGTTGCCGACTGCCGCGAGACCTCCTTCTCCTTGCGCCGCCGCTGACGGTCCTCGGCCTGCTCGATGGCCCATTCGAGCAGGCGCGTCGCCTGCTGCGGGCTGTCTGCCAACCAGTGATCGAACGCATCGCGCACCGCCGTCTCGACGATGCGCGTCG
>Ga0180220_1001880_pt1 | contig 14521 bp, 12 predicted proteins | sample eDN5th37CBELigBY_FD_151335 | JGI IMG/M metagenome (GOLD analysis project Ga0180220, IMG submission 151335) | Enriched backyard soil microbial communities from Emeryville, California, USA - eDNA 5th pass 37_C BE-Lig BY (version 2) (version 2) | ecosystem: Environmental > Terrestrial > Soil >... | reverse complement strand
CGCTTCGGCTTCACCCACGTAAAGAGGCTGGCCCGCCGCGGGACCTCTTGGCGGCCGATTTCGAGCACGTACCGGAAGCCTTTGGTCGTGAGGAGGGCGGCGGGCGCTCCCTTGCCTTCGAGGATCAGGTTCGTGGCGACGGTGGTGCCATGCAGGATGCGCTCGACATCGGCGCCCCTGCGCGTCCCCTTGGCCAGGACGGCGGAGATGCCGTCCGCGAAGCCCCGCGACGGGTCATCGGGAGTCGACGGGGTCTTGGCGTTGACGATATGCCCGGTTGTGACGTCGATGAGCGTCACGTCGGTGAAGGTGCCGCCCGTGTCGACGCCGATGACGGTGCGCGTGCGCGCCGCTGGCGCTTCGTCGGAGGTATCCATCAGTCGAGCACCTCCGCGTAGCCGTGCTGGTGGAAGAGACCGGCGGCGGGACGGTGCGCGCGGACTCGTAGCGTCGCCTCCCGGTCGATCTTCAGGCCGTCCGGCGAGAGCACCACGCCGTAGTCCCGCTCGGCGCTCTCGCGGCTGACGAAGCCGCACGTGACATCCTCGAGCACCCGTTCCGGCTCGCGATCGTGCGGGTGCCCGTAGCCACCCCCGCCGCCGGTCTCGATGCGAATGCGCTCGCCCCGATAGACGATGTTGCCGTCGCTGAGTGGCTTCAGCATGCGCTCGTTCGGCCCGCCGGGATCGACGATGCAGCGCCCGCTGCGCGCCGCCATGCCGCCGGCGACGCCCCAGGGCGGATAATCGACGCTGTCGATGCGCATGGAGACCATGGCTTGCTCGGCGAGAACCTCGACTTCGCGGACGAGGCCGCAGCCGCCGCGCCATCGGCCCGGCCCTCCCGTGTCGCGGTTGATGGCATAGGCCAGCACCCGGATGGGAAAGACGCTGTCGAGGAACTCCGCGGGGAAGTTCTCCTGCGCGACGAGGTAGACGGCGTCGTTGCCGTCGGCTGTCGGCCGCGCGCCATAGCCGACGGCCAGTCCGTCAGAGAGCAGGAACAGGCGTCCCGCATCGTCGAGGCCGCGCAGATACCAGATCACGTACGCGCTGTGGGCGGCCGTGGCCTTGCCGCCGGTCGCGACGTTGAGCAGGCCGAGACAGGCCGACATGTTGCGCATCATGGTGATGCCGCGCATGCCGAGCGGCGCCGGAAAGCGGGGCTTCAGGATCGAGCCGTCCCGCAGCTTCACGTCGTCGAAGGCGCGTTCGGCGCCGGCGTTGAGCATCACCTTGCCGCCGCCGAGGAGGTAGGCGCCGAAGACCATGGCGGGCACGGCCGGGCTCATCAGAAAATTGACCGGCCCCGGCACCTGGTCGTCGCTCCCGGTCGCGTCGAGCGTGATGCAATCCTCCGAAACGGCCATGCGGTAATGCAGCCGGATGGGGCCGTGTCCGTGTCCGTCTCCGTCGACACGCTCGGTGAAGGTGTATTCGCCGTCCGGGACGAGATGGCGCAGCCGGGTGCGCGTCTCGCGCTCGGTCTCCGCGATCAGTTGTCGGAAGGCATCGCAGGTCCGGGCACGGCCGAAGCGCATAAAGAGCTCCTGCAGGCGCCGCTCGCCGAGTCGGATCGCCGCCATGGATGCGCGCATGTCGCCGCGGACCATGTCCGGAAATCGCGAGTTGCGCACGAAGACGCGGAGGAGCGCTTCGTCCATCACGCCGTCGCGGGCGAGGCGGACGGGCGGGATGATGATGCCCTCCTGCCAGATGTCGGTGCAGTCGGGCGACAGCGAGCCGGGGCGCATGCCGCCGATGTCGTTGAAGTGCGCCCACGACTGCGCGAAGCCCGACAGCACGCCCTCCGCGAACACGGGCGCGAGTAGAACCTGGTCGGGAGAATGCGAGACGGCGCCCTCGGAGGCGTAGCAGTCGTTGAACCAATAGATGTCGCCGGGCTGCATCGTCTCCAGCGGGTAATGCCTGGCGACGGGCGTGACGACGTCGCCGAAAATCGGGAGGTTGGAACCGGCGATGAGCTGGCCCTGGGCGTCGAACAGGGCTGCGTAGAAGTCCTTCTTCTCGCGGATGAACGGCGACATGGCGGTGCGCTCGATCAGCGCCTCCATCTCGCTCTGGATGGCGCAGAGGGCGCCGCGGATGATCTCGACGGCCACGGGATCGCAGTCGCCGCCGGCCGCACGTGAACCTTCCGCCGGCGCTTGATGCCCTGACATGGCCGATCCCTTTCTGCTCGCCGCCGGAGGGTGGCAAAGCTACGGCCTGTTCGCAACGCCATGGCATGCCGCAGCATGCTCGTGTCTTGGTCAATCGTGCACACGATTGAGGCAGTGGCGGCCGCGCCATGACGGGGCAAGCCCCTTGAGGCGGCCGCGGGTGCATGCGAGCATGGGGCAAAAGTCGCGGTCAACGGAGGGTACGGATGCTTGCACGCAGCGTTGGTTTGCAATGCCGCTGGCTACGGGTTGCATTGTTTTCGGCGGTTGGCGCATTGAGCTTCGCCGCAGCCTGCGTGAGCGACGCGCGGACGGCCGCGGCGGAGACCAGGTTCGTGTTCGCCAACGAGAGCGACTACGACACGGTCGACCCCCATGTCGCGTTCGATGTGGGACGCGTCGCCGTCCGCCTGAATATCTACGACGGCCTGATGCGCTGGCAGAAGAACCCGGCGGTGCTCGAGCCCTGGCTGGCGGAAGGCTACGAGGTCTCGAAGGACGGCGTCACATACACGTTCAAGCTTCGCAAGGGCGCCAAGTTTCACGACGGCACCGAGGTGAAAGCCGCGGATGTCGTCTATTCGCTGGAGCGCATCCTCGCCCTCGGCAAGGGCGCGTCGTCCCTGTTGAAATCGATGATCGATCCCGGCAACGCGAAGGCCGTCGACGACTATACGGTCTCATTCAAGCTGAAGAAGCCGTCGGCCATCTTCCTCGCTGTGGTGCCCGAGATCCACGTGGTCAATTCGGCTCTCGTGAAGAAGAACGCGTCGAAGGACGACTGGGGCGCGGCGTGGCTATCGAAGAACGACGCCGGCTCCGGCGCCTACCAGCTCGACCAGTTCGATCCCGCGATCGGTTTTGTCGCCAAGCGCTTCCCAGGCCATTTCAAGGGCTGGGGACCGAAGTACGTTGATCACATCGAGTTCCGCGGCGTGAAGGATACCAACACACGTGTGCTCGGGCTGCTGAAGGGCGACTTCAACGGCATCGGCGGCTACCTGCAGACGGACCAGATCAAGAAGATCGAGGCATCGGGCACGGCGAAGGTGCTCGACGCCGAGTCGATGCGCGTGATGATGATGCAGTTCAACGTCCAACGGGCGCCGCTCAACGACGTGCATGTGCGCCGCGCGCTGAACATGGCCTTCGACTACGACGGCTTCAACAAGCAGATCCTCGGCGGCCTCGTCGAGCGCAATCCGACGCCACTGCCGAACACGATGTGGGGCAACCCGAAGGACGTAAAGGGTTACGCCTACGACATCGAGGGAGCGAAGGCCGAGCTCGCCAAGGCGAAGGCCAAGGTCGACCGGCCGCTCGAGGTCCACTACCTGACGGGCTTTGCCCAGAGCGAGCAGGCCGCCCAGCTCTTCCAGAACGGCCTGCAGAAGATCGGTATCCAGTCCAAGGTGATCGGGACGCCCTGGCCGACGATCGTCGACCGGTTCCGCAAGGTCGAGACCACGCCCGACATCTCGGTCTACTGGATCTCGACCTACTATGCCGACCCGCACAACTGGATCGGCGAGATGTTCTCGTCGGCGAATGCCGGCACGTTCAAGAACGCGCATCACTACAAGAACCCGAAGGTTGACGAGCTGCTGGCCAAGGCGGTCGAGAGCACCGACAAGGCGGAGCGCGCCAAGCTCTACGAGGAGGCGGTCCGCATCGTGGTGGCGGATGCGCCCGGCGCCTGGATCTACAACACCAAGTGGTACGGGCCTTACTCGAAGAACCTGCAGGGCATCGTCTTCTGCCCGATCGGCAACGCGCAGGAGATGCGGACCGCCTACTACGAGTGAGGCTCGACACGTCTCGAGGCCCCTTTTCCGCGTCAGGCGGAAAAGGGGAGAGGACCTGAATGCGAATCCTCTCCATCATTGTGAAGAGACTGCTGTGGTTCATCCCGACCGGCGTCGGGCTGGTCGCCGTGGTGTTCTTCATATCGCGTGTGATACCGGCCGATCCGGCAGCGCTCCTCGCGGGCGAGACGGCGAGCCGCGAGGCCATCGATGCCCTGCGCACGAAGCTCGGTCTCGACAGGCCGCTTCTGGTGCAGCTTTTCGACTACTACGGCCAGCTCCTCAACGGCGATCTCGGAACGAGCCTCTTCACGACGCGGCCCGTATCCTCGGATCTCCTCGCGCGGCTGCCCGCGACCATCGAGTTGACGCTGGCCGCCATGCTGATCGCGGTCGTGTTCGGGATTCCGCTCGGCGTCATCTCGGCGACGCATCGCAACTCGCTGCTCGACCACGCGCTGCGCATCGTGACGGTGGGCGGGCTCGCGGTCGCCAGCTTCTGGCTGGCGCTGGCGCTCCAACTCGTCTTCGCGATGGATCTCGGGTGGCTGCCGCTGCAGGGCCGCATCTCGGGCTTTCCGCCGAAGCCGATCACGGGCTTCATGACCATCGATGCGCTCATCTCCGGGCGGATGGACCAGTTCAGCAGCGCGTTGCGTCACCTGGCGCTGCCAGCCGTCACACTCGCCGTCCCGGCGCTCGCGACGGTCGTGCGCTTCACGCGCGCCGGCGTGCTCGACACCCTCGGCAAGCCCTTCGTCGACTACCAGAACGCCATCGGCATTCCGCGGGCGCTGATCGTCTGGCGCTACGTCCTGCGCAACGCCTTGACGTCGACCGTCACGCAGATCGGCCTGCTGTTCGGCATTCTTCTCGCGGGCGCGGTGGTGATCGAGACCGTGTTCCAGTGGCCCGGCATCGGCACCTATGCCTTCGAGGCGATCCTTCAGTCCGACTATGCCGCCGTCATGGGCTTCACCGTCTACGCGGGCGGCATCTTCATGATCGCGAACCTGCTGGTCGACGTGACGCATGCGATCATCGACCCGCGCGGAGACCGGTGATGGGTGGCTTCCGGCAGGCGATGGGGCAGCTCGCCAAGGATCGCTCGGCGCTCGTCGGGTTTTGCCTGGTGATGCTCGTCGTGCTGGCGGCGGTTTTCGCGCCCGTCATCTCCACGCATCCCGAGGCCGTGTGGGACATGAACCCGGTGAACCGCCTCAAGGCGCCGAGCGGCGAGTGGTTGTTCGGCACCGATCGCATGGGCGCCGACATCTACAGCCGCGTCATCTACGGTGCACGCATCACTTTGGTGATCGCCATCGTGGCCGTTGGCGCCTCGCTGCTGATCGGCGTGCCGATCGGCCTCTGGGCCGGATGGAACGAGTTCTGGCCCGGCGAAGCGCTGATGCGCGTGTCGGACATCTTCCTCGCCGTGCCGCAGATCGTGCTCGCCATCGCCATTGCGCAGACGCTCGGGCCGTCAATCCAGAACGTGATCCTGGCTCTGTCGATCACCTATTGGCCGTGGTTCGCCCGCCTCGTCTATGCCGAGGTGCGCGCCCTGAAGCGCGAGACGTTCATCGAGGCCGCGATCGCCCTCGGCGTGCCGCAGTGGCGGATCGTGCTGCAGCACGTGCTGCCGAACGTTGCCTCGCCGATCATCGTGCGCACCTCGATCGGCATGGGCTTCACCATCCTGACGGCGGCCTCGCTCGGCTTCCTGGGCCTGGGCGCCCCGCCGCCGGCGCCGGAGTGGGGCCGCATGATCTCCGAATCACGTGAGTTCCTGCCCGAGGCATGGTGGTATGCGCTGGCGCCGGGGCTCGCGATCTTCATCGTCGTCATGGGCTTCAATCTGCTCGGTGACGGATTGCGCGACGTTCTCGATCCCCGACTGCGGCGCTCGCATGACCACTGACCGGCTGCTCGAGATCACGGAGCTGAGGCTCGGATACGATACCGGGCGGGGCTTTGCGCGGGTCCTCGACGGGGTCAGCCTGTCGATCGGGCGCGGCCGCATCATGGGCCTCGTCGGCGAGTCGGGCTGTGGCAAGACCACGCTCGCCCGCGCGACGCTCGGCATCCTCTCGCCCAATGCGCGCGTCGAAAGCGGGAGCATCCGCTTTGACGGCAACGACCTGCTGGGGATGGACCCGGTCCGCTTCCAGCGCGAGATCAAGGGCCGCAGGATCACGTTCATCCCGCAGGACCCCTACGGCGCCTTCAACCCGCTGTTCCGCGTCGGCGACCAGATCATGGAGCTGATGAAGTGGAAGTCGCCACGGCGCGAGCCGGGTGAATGGGGGCTCGGCGCGCTGATGACGCCCTATCCCCGCGCGCGGCGCAAGGCGGACCGCGAGCAGGCCCTGCGCCGGCTTGAGGAGGTGCAGATCCCCGACCCGGAGCGGGCGTTCGCGAAACTGCCCGGTGAATTTTCGGGCGGGCAGCGCCAGCGCCTGATGATCGCCATGGCCCTCATGACGGAGCCGGACCTGATCATCGCCGACGAGCCAACGACGGCCCTCGACGTCACCATCCAGGCCCAGATCCTGAAACTGATCAGGCTGTTGGCGACGACGCATGGCGTGTCGGTGCTGCTCACGACCCACGATCTCGGCACGGCCTATGAGATCTGCGACGACATCACGGTCATGTATGCGGGCCAGGAGGTCGAGATGGCGCCCGTCGACACGTTCTTCGTCGCCCCGCAGCATCCCTACACGGTCCGCCTGCTCGACAGCCTGCCGAGACCGGGACGCGAGATCCGGGAGATCGCGGGCGAGATCCCGAGCCTGCTCGATCCGCCGACGGGGTGTCGCTTCAATCCCCGCTGCCCGGCCGCGACGCCGGAATGCAGTGCCGCGCGTCCTCCCGTTGCCGGCATGCGGCACAAGGTGCGCTGCTTCCATCCCGTGGCCCACGGCGCCGAGGTGGCGGAATGACCGGGCCGGAGCCGCTGCTCGAGGTGCGCGGATTGCGCCGGCACTTTCCCGTGCGGAATGCTTTCGGCAGGGTCACCGGCGCGATCAAGGCGCTCGATGATGTGACGTTCAAGGTACGCCCCGGCGAGACATTCGGGATCGTCGGTGAGTCCGGCTGCGGCAAGACCACGCTCGGCAAGACGCTCGCGGGCATCCACGTGCCGGACGCTGGCGGTATCGCGTTCGAGGGGCAGGACATCACGCATCTGCGCGGGGCGGCGCGAGGCGCCGTGACGCAGCGCCTGCAATATATCCATCAGGACCCCGGCAACGCCCTCGATCCGCGCTGGAAGATCGGCCGCTCACTCGACGAACCGCTCGCCGTCCATACCACGCTGACCCGGACCGAACGTGAAGCACGCGTGCGCGAGATCCTGTCCGCAGTTGGTTTGCCGCCGGGACACCTCGATCTCTATCCGCACGAGATCTCTGGCGGGCAGCAGCGAAGGGTAGGGCTGGCGCGTATCCTCACCCTGCAGCCGCGGCTGGTCATCCTCGACGAGCCGACCTCGGGCCTCGACGTCTCCGTGCAGGCGATGGTGCTGAAGCTGCTGCGCGACCTGCAGGTACGGTTCGAGCTGACCTATGTGTTCATCTCGCACGATCTCTCGGTCGTGCGGATCATGTGCGATCGCGTCGGCGTCATGTATCTTGGGCGTTTCGTCGAGATCGCGCCCACGGAAGAGCTGTTCGCCGCGCCGAGGCACCCCTACACGTGCTCGCTGCTATCGGCCATCCCGGAGATCGGGGGCCGACGCGTCACCGAGACGTTCTCGCTCGAGGGGGAGCCGCCCAACGCCGCCCTGCTTCCGAGCGGCTGCCGCTTCCAACAGCGCTGCCCGCTGGCGGCGGCGATATGCGCCGAGCGTGAGCCGGAGCTCGATCTCGTCACGGACCGCCATCGCGCGGCGTGTCATTTTGCAGCCGGAAAGGAGAGCAGGCTTTGACGCACATGGGTGTTCCGGGCCGCGTGTGGATCACGGGCGGCGCCAGCGGGATCGGCCTTGCGACCGCCCTTCGCCTCGCGCGCGAGGGTGTCGACGTTATCCTGCTGGACAAGGATGCCGCGAAGCTTGCATCGGCGCGGGCTGCGGTGACTGAAAAGGGAGCGCACGCCGACGTCGTCGAGGTCGATCTCACCGATGCGGACGCATTCGCAGCGGCAGTCGAGGCTGCCGGCGATGCGGACGGATTGGTGAACTGCGCGGGTATCTATCCAGTGACGCCCAGCCTCGATATGGATGTCGGGGAGTGGGACCGGGTGCTGTCGCTCAACCTGCGCGCGCCATTCCTGATGTCGCGCGCGTTCGCAAGGCAGCGGATCGCCCGCAAGCTGGGTGGTGCGATCGTCAACATCTCCTCGACTGCGAGCGTGCTCGCGCGTCCGGGCATCGCGCACTACGGCGCGTCGAAGGCCGCGCTCAATCAGCTCACGCGGGTCCTTGCGGTGGAGCTTGCGCCGCACGGCATACGCGTGAATGCCGTATTGCCCGGGGTAATCGGAACCGAGACCGTGCTGTCCCAGCCGGCAACGCCCGAGCGCGAGGCGGAGATGGCGGCGAAGATGCAGCGCATCCCTATGGGCCGTCTCGGCACGCCCGAGGAGATTGCGGAACTCGTCGTCTTCCTGCTCTCCGAGCAGTCCGTCTACTCGACCGGGGCGCTGTTCACGGCCGACGGCGGCTTCTCGCTCGGCATGGCGCGGTACTGAGTGCGCGGCAGGAGAGCGGACTGTGACGGACGCCGCCAGCCTGTGTCATAGTGGCATCCATGGCATTTCGCAGTCATTGGGAGCTGGCCGTGACCGACAATTCGACGTTGGAGCCGTGGCAATGGCCCGAGCCGCACTGGCGCAAGCTGGTCGATCAGGTGAGGGCGGGGCGATCGCTGCGGCCGACGCCCTGGAAAGGCGGCGCGCGATGCGCCATCGCGCTTTCCTTCGACAGCGACCACGAGACGAGCGAGCTGCGCGACGGCGGCAAGTCGATCGGGCGCATGAGCTGGGGGCAGTACGGCAACCGCGTCGGCGTGCCGCGCATCCTCTCGCTGCTCCAGAAGCACGATGTCAAGGCAACGTTCTACGTGCCGGCGGTGGTCGCCCTGCTGCATCCCGACGAGCAGCGCCGGATCGTGGCGGAAGGTCACGAGATCGGCATTCACGGCTGGATTCACGAGTTGAACTCGGTGCTGCCCTACGAGGCCGAGCACGACCTGATGCTGCGCTCGGCCGAGACGCTGGAAAAGGTGTCGGGGCAGCGTCCGGTGGGGCTCCGCACGCCGTCATGGGACTTCAGCCCGAACACGCTCCGGATCGAGGCGGAGATGGGGCTCGCCTACGACTCGTCGCTGATGGCGGACGAGGACTGCTACGAGTTGCTGCTGGATGGTAAACCGACCGGTATCGTTGAGCTGCCGGTCGAGTGGGTGCGCGACGATGCCGTCTATTTCATGATGAACCGGTTCTCGTCGCTGCGCCCCTACACGCCGCCGGCAGACGTGCTCGACATCTTCCGGCGCGAGCTCGACGCGGCCTACGAGGACGGAGGCATCTTCCAGCTCACCTGCCATCCGCACATCATCGCCTATCGCTCGCGCATCTGGATTATCGACGAGCTGATCCGGCACGCGAAGGCGAAGGGCGACGTCTGGTTCGCGACGCATGCCGAGATTGCAGCGTGGGCGAAAGAGAATACCGCCACCTGAACGGGCGGGGCAGCCAGCGAGACGTTTGCTCACACGCTGGCTGTCGTTGGTGGCTCGCTATTTCTTGTCGAGGCCGGGCATCCGGTAGCGATCCTCGGGATCGAGCCAGCCCTTGAAGTTGGGCTTGCGCTTCTCGGCGAACGCGGCGCGGCTCTCGATCAGGTCGGACTTGTCGCCGTGCTCGTGCAACTTCTTGGCCAGCTCCTGGTGCGCATCGGAAGGCTCGGGGCGCATCAGCCGCATCATGTGCACGGTGTTGACGCGCGATGCCGGCGGTAGCGTGAGCAGATGCTCGGCCATCTTGATGGCCGTTGGGATCAGCTCTTCCTTGGGGGCGATGCGGTTGAGGAAGCCGACCTGGTGGAAGCGCTCCGCCGTGAAGCGGAAGCCGAGCGCCATCTCCATCGCGACGGGATAGGGCAGGTTTGCCAGATGGCCGTGATTGTAGCCGCCGAGCAGCCAGCGCTTGGCCTCCGACACCTCGAACACCGCTTCCGGCACCGCGACGCGCAGATCGGTGCGCTCGACCAGCATGAAGCCGCCGCCCATGGCGAAACCGTTGACGGCCGCGATCACCGGCTTCTCGAGCGAGCCGTCCATGAAAGGGTCGGGGATCGATGGACGCGTGCCGCCCGGCTTCTTCGCGGCAAGCGACTCCTTCATATCCTCGCCCGCGCAGAAGCCTCGGCCGGTACCGGTGAAGATCGCGACCTCGAGCTCCTTGGAATGGCGGAACTCGGTCCACGTCTCCGCGAGCATCTGGCGCATCTCGGTGTTGAGCGCATTGAGGCTCTCCGGACGGTTCATGCGCACGACAAGGATCTGTCCGTGCCGCTCCGTCTCCACGACTGCCATGACGTTTCCTTTCCCTGTATGGTCCCGTTCTCGTGCCGGCGTCGGTCAGGCGAGGTGCTGACGGAGCCGCGTGCCGATCAGATGCAGCATCTCGCGTGCCGTTTCGCTCTCCCGCGTCCAGCCAAGGAAGCCGTGCGGATGCCCGGGTGCCTCGGCGACTTCCGCGGCGACACCCTCGGCCGCGAGCTTCCCGGCATAGGCGCGCCCTTCGTCGAGAAGCGGATCGAGGCCGGCGAGGATCACAAGGGCGGGAGGCTGGTTGGCCACGGATGGCGCCAGCAGCGGGGAGGCGCGGACGTCCGTCGCGAAGGCCGCGCCGGCGAGGTAGAAATCGATGTAGGCCCGCATGCGCGCTTCGGTGAGCGGATAGCCGGTGCCGAGGTCCTTGTAGGACGGCTGCGAGCAGGTGAGGTCGGTCACCGGATAGACGAGCACCTGGAAGCGCAAGGACTGGCTGAGCTTCGCAGCCAGCGCCTGCGCCGCCGCGGCGGCCAGATTGCCACCGGCGCTGTCGCCGCCGACGGCAATGCGGCTGGTGTCGATGCCGATGTCGCGACCGTTCTGTGCGACCCAGCGGACCGCCGTGATCATGTCGTCGAGACCGGCCGGAAACTTGTGCTCCGGTGCCAGCCGGTAGTCGACCGACACGACAACGAGTTGCCCCTCGCGGCAGAGAGTCCGGCAGACGGTATCTGCCATGTCGAGGTCACCGACCACGAAGCCGCCGCCGTGCGCATGGACGTAGGCGGGGCGGAACTGCCCCGGCTCCGCGTCCGGCCAGTAGATCCGCACCGGCACCTCGAGGCCGGCCATGACGATGGCACTGTTCTCGACCCGGCCGACCGGCGGCGGCTCGCCGGCAAGGCGCTGGTTGCGGCGCTTGGCGATGGCGCGCATCTCGGGCACGGGCACGGGTGGTTTGATGTCCTTCTCCAGCTCGGCGATGATCTCGAGGATGCGCTTCGCCTCGGGGTGGATGGGAGCGATGGCGCGCATGGGCGTCTCCGGAGCTGGGCTGTGGGTGTGGAAGCGTAGACTCGTTCCCATGCTTTGCGCGAGCCCCCTCAGCGCGCCGTTGTCTCGGCGATGCGCGCGAGCAGAAGCTCCCTGATGCGCGGCAGGTGCTCGCGGCCCCAGTAGAGGTCGCCGTCCTCGAGCACGAAGCTCGGCACGCCGAAGACGCCGGCGGCCTCCGCCTCTTGCTGCACGTCGAGAAGCTCCTGGCGCCCGTCGCCGGCAACGAAGGCCGCGAACGATACGCCGTCGGCGCCGCAGTCCGTCAATAGGGCCGAGAGCACGTCGATGCTCTCGATGTCGAGGTCCCGCCGCCAGAAGCGCTCGAAGACGCGGTCATGATAGGCTCTGACAACGCCTTCGCGGCGCGCAAATAGCAGGCCGATGTTGGCGAGCGAGGAGTCCCAGATCTTCTGGGTGCCGCGAATGGTGAGGCCGCGCAGGTTCGCCTCGCGCCGGCAGTCCATGTAGCTGTACTTGACGCGCCGCCACTGGTGGGCGTTGCGGCTTTCCTCGATCACCTTGCCGTCCTCGCCGAGGCGGGCGCTGCCGAGGTAGGCCGGAATGTCGAGGGTGTAAGGGAGCCAGTCGATGCGCGCGCCCGTCTCGTCCTCGAGGGCGTAGACGAGGTCCTTCGCCAGGAAGGCGTAGGGGCTCTTGTAGTCGCTATAGACTTTGACGGTCGGCGGTATCACTTGGAGCGCTCCTCGGGCTTTGCCATGCGATCGAAGACGATTCCGGCACCGTCTCCGGACCGCAGCAGGTACTTCTGGATCTTCTGGCTCGGTGTCTTGGGCATCTCGGCGCGCAGCTCGATGAAACGCGGCACCCAGAAGCGCGGCATGTGCTCGTCCGAGAACGCCCAAAGTTCCTCCGGCGTGGCGGTGGCCCCCTCGCGCAGGACGATGACGGCTTTCACCTCGTCCTCGCCAAGCTCTGACGGCGCCGCGATCACCGCGCATTCGAGCACGGCAGGATGGCGGTTCAGCACGGCTTCGACCTCGGACGATGAGATGTTCTCGCCGCGCCGGCGGATGGCGTCCTTCTTGCGGTCGACGAAGTAGAGATAGCCGTCCGCGTCCGCGCGGGCGTTGTCGCCGGTGTGGAACCAGAGGTTCCGGAAGGCCTCGACCGTCGCCTCGGGGCTGTTGTAGTAGGCGGTCAGCATAGCGAACGGGTGTCTCGGGCGCACCAGGATCTCGCCGACCTCTCCGACCGATACCGGCGCATCGTGGGCGTCGGCGAGCATCACGTCGAATGTCGCCGTGTTGGGCTTGCCGCACGAGGCCGCTTTCCGTTCGCCGCCCGGCGGGGGCATCGTGACGACGCCAGTCTCGGTCGCGCCATAGACCTCGACGATGCGGCAGTTGAAACGCGCCTCGAACGCCGGATCGACCTTGGCGAAATAGAAGCGCCGCGCCGGCTGGTCCGCGTCATCGGGCCGAGGCGGCTGCTTCATGAGGATCGGCACCATGGAGAAGATGCCGTGCGCGACGTCGGCCTCATAGCGGCGGACGTCATCCCAGAAGCGCGATGCGGAAAAGCGCGGCGCAAACGCAATGCGCCCGCCATTGATGATGGCCGGGACGACGCCCAGCCACGAGGCGACGGCGTGGAAGAGCGGCATGCACGAATAGATCGATTGGCCGGGCTCGTAGTCGACAGCCGTGATCCAGTCGCGGGCAAATGTGACGACGTGGGCGTGGCTCGCCAGCACGCCCTTCGACGGGCCCGTCGTGCCGGACGTGAAGCTGATGGCGAGCGGATCCGACGGCGCAACGCAAACGCCCGGATCGGCGTCGGGTGCGCTCATGACGGCGCCGAGTGTCGTAAGCTCGATGCCGCCGAGCCGTGTCGGGGCGCCCGGTGCATCTCGGGTCAGGATGACGTGGCGCAGTTGTGGGAGCCGGCTGGCGACGGCCGACAGGCGCTCGAGATAGTCCGGCTCGATGACGATGTGACTCACATCGGCCTTGGCGAGCTGATAGGCCAGGATGTCGCCCTTGTAGTCGGTGTTGATCGGAACGTAGACCGCGCCCGCCCGGGCGACGCCAAGCCAGGTCTCGACGAACGCCAGCGAGTTGCCCGCCATGATCGCGAGTTTCGTGTCGCGGTCGACGCCGAGCGCGGCAAATCCGTTGGCCACGTGGTTAGCGGCCAGATGCGCTTCCGCAAAGCTGTGTTTCAGATCGTCGAATTGCAGGAACGTCCGGTCGCCATGGGCTTCCGCCGCGGTGCGCAGCAGGTCGCCGAGTACGAAGCCATTGGAAGGATCTGTCATCAGTCGAGGATCTCGGCTGCGGATTTGGGTCTTGGCGGGACCTGCGGAAGGCGCAATCGAGCTGTGCGAATTGATGCTCTGGACCTCGTTCGCCTCACGATCCACAATGAAAGGCTGCGAGTCAATGAAGCCGCCGTGCCCAAGCGGCGGCTCATCATGAGCAGGATGACGAGGACCAGCCGCGAGATGGCGAAACCCGTAGTTGGTGTTATCAGCAACGTTCATATCGTCGAGAACCGGTTTCCAGCCCAGATTTGTGGTGAGAAGAACCTTCGCGCGGTCGCCGAGGTCGCGGGCGCGCTGCCTTTGATTTTCGCGGGCAATCCGGAGCTGACCGACGTCGGCGCCCTGCTCGATATCGTCGATGGCATCCTACTGACGGGCGCGCGCGCCAACGTGCACCCCATGCGCTTTCGCACCGAGCCGAACCCGAAGCACGAGCCCTATGACGAACGGCGGGATGCCGTGGCCCTCTCGCTGGTCGAGGCGTGCGTCGAGAAAGGCATTCCCATCTTCGGCATCTGCCGAGGGCTGCAGGAGATGAACGTTGCCATGGGCGGCTCGCTGCACCCGGAGATCCGCGAGATCCCGGGCCGCATGAACCACCGCATGCCGCGCCTGGAGAACGGCGAGATCCACCCCGACCCGACAGTCGTGTTCGCCGAGCGCCACGACGTCCACCTGATCCGGGGCGGCA
>Ga0180220_1001878_pt1 | contig 14530 bp, 14 predicted proteins | sample eDN5th37CBELigBY_FD_151335 | JGI IMG/M metagenome (GOLD analysis project Ga0180220, IMG submission 151335) | Enriched backyard soil microbial communities from Emeryville, California, USA - eDNA 5th pass 37_C BE-Lig BY (version 2) (version 2) | ecosystem: Environmental > Terrestrial > Soil >... | reverse complement strand
TCCGCTCTCGAACGGTTTGGTCTGGGCGGGCTGGCAACGATCCCCGCCGGCTATCTTTCGGCTGGGCAGAAGCGGCGCTTGGCGCTCGCCCGGCTCCTGCTCGCGGATAGGCCTCTGTGGCTACTGGACGAGCCGTCCTCCTCACTCGATGCCGCCGCGACCGAAGTGCTGGCGGGCGTGCTCGACGAGCACGTGGCCGCGGGCGGGCTGGTTGTTGCCGCCACCCATTTGCCCCTCGGGCTTGCGCGTTCACGGGAGCTGCGGCTCGGCTTTGCCGCGAGAGCGGCATGACCAGCATCTGGGCTCTCATCAAGCGCGACCTTCTGCTCGCGGCCCGCGACGGCGGTGCGACCGGCACGGCGCTCGGGTTCTACCTCATTGTCATCGCCCTCATGCCGCTGGGGCTCGGGCCAGATATGCAGCTCCTGTCCCGGATTGCGCCAGGCGTACTGTGGATCGGGCTGCTGCTCGCCGCGTTGCTTTCGCTCGGCCGAATGTTCGATACGGACCAGGACGAGGGTGTGCTGGAGGCCTTGGCGACAGGTCCGCTGCCCCTCGAACTCGTTGCGGCTGCCAAGGCGCTGGCGCACTGGATCTCATCCTGCGTTCCGCTCGCAATTCTCGCGCCGGTGCTGGGACTGCTGCTCAACTTGGACCTAGCCGCCTACCCGATCCTCGTTGGCACCGTGCTGGTGGGATCGCCCGCCATCAGCTTCCTGGGCTGCGTCGGGGCGGCTCTGACGCTCAGGAGCCGGCGCGGCGGCCTGCTGATCGCGCTTCTTGTGCTGCCGCTCTACATTCCCACGCTGATCTTCGGCATTTCGGCCATTAGCGCGGTCGTGACACCACCCGGCAGCCTGGAGGCATCGCTCCTCCTGCTCTCAGCCGTTACGATTGCCTCTCTCGTCATCGGGCCGATCGCCGCGGCAGCTGCCCTGCGGGCGCAGCTCGGTTAGAAGCGAGCCACACAATCACGCAGCTTGGCCCCCAATTGCCGACCCGCGACCTCGATGCGGTTTGCGTGAGGCTCACGAAAAGCCTAGATCAGACCCATGCAAACACTCACCCAACGGCTGGCGAATCCGACGCGGTTCATGGAGCTGTCGCGGAGGATTCTGCCGTGGATTTCGGGGCTCGCGGCTCTGACGCTGGCTTCTGGGCTTTACCTCGCCTTTTTCGTCGCGCCGCCCGATTATCAGCAGGGCGAGACGGTCAAGATCATGTTCATCCACGTCCCCGCTGCGTGGCTGTCCATGATGGGCTACCTGATCATCGCCGTCTCGAGCTTCGGCCTGCTCGTCTTCCGGCATCCGCTCGCGGATGTGTCCGCCAAGGCCGCAGCTCCCATCGGGGCGGCCTTCACCTTTCTCGCGCTGGTAACCGGATCACTCTGGGGCAAGCCGATGTGGGGCGCGTACTGGGTTTGGGACGCGCGGCTGACCTCGGTGCTGATCCTGTTCTTCCTCTATATCGGCCAGATCGCCCTGCGCTCCGCACTCGATGAAGATCCGGCGCTGGCCGGAAAACTGACGGCGGTCCTCGGGCTGGTCGGCGTTGTCATCCTGCCGGTGATCCGCTTCTCGGTCGACTGGTGGAATACGTTGCATCAGCCCGCGAGCGTGCTCCGGGTCGGCGGACCGGCCATTCACCCCTCGATCCTTGTGCCGCTCCTCGTGATGGCTGTCGGCTTCACGCTGTTGTTTTTCGCGATGCACCTCAAGGCTATGCGCAACGAAATCCTGAGGCGGCGGGTGAGGTCGTTGACCATGGCCGAGGTCGAGCGGGCCGCCCGCTTCGAAGTTCGGACTGCGGAGTAGCCCATGGACCTCGGACCTCACGCCGCGTTCATCTGGGCCTCTTACGCCGTCGTCGCCCTCGTGATCGCTCTGCTGATCGCTTGGCTTATTGCGGATGGCCGGCAGCAGCAGCGACGCCTCGAGCAACTGGAGGCGCGCGGCGTGCGCCGGCGCTCAGCCCGACAGCCTTTTCAGGACGGCGGAACTGCCTAGCCAATGCCAGATCCGATCGAAACTCAGACGCCCACAAGCTCCCGGCCCCGCCGACGCCGTCTCGGCTGGGTGGTGGCCCCGCTCATTATCTTCGCCGCGTTGGCGGTGATGTTCTTCTACGCCCTGCAGACAGGAGACCCCTCCCGGCTTCCGTCAGCGTTGATCGGCAAATCTGTGCCTCAGTTCGCGCTGGAGCCGCTGCCAGGCCTGATCGACAACGGTCAGCCGGTGCCAGGGTTCAGCAATGCTGATCTTGCCCGTGGAAAACCGGCTGTCGTGAACTTCTGGGCGTCCTGGTGCGTGCCCTGCGTGCAGGAGCATCCGGTTCTGGTCGAGCTGGTCCGCCGGACCGGGGTGGACCTTTACGGCGTCAACTACAAGGATCAGGCCACCGCCGCGCGACGCTTCCTCGGCCACTACGGCAATCCCTACCTGGCAGTCGGCGTGGACGGCAATGGCCGCACAGCCATCGATTGGGGGGTTTACGGAATGCCAGAGACCTTCGTCGTCGATGGAAGCGGCAGGATCGTCTACAAACACGTCGGCCCGATCACGATGGAAGCGCTCGGATCCAAGGTTATCCCAGCCATCGAGGCGGCACGGAAAGGAGCCGCGGGCGCGAGCTGAGGACCCGCTCGCACTATCGCGATCACCGCCCAGCTTTGCCATGCGTGTGGGTCAACCCCGGCGCAGGTCAGACGGAGGCGCGGCGGTTCTGTGCGATACGGGAATCCTGCTCGTCGGGCGATCCGAAATGCTCGAAGTAGCGTGGGTCGATACGTTCCACCGGCAGAATGATGAGCACGTCGGTCGTGCCGAACTGGTGATCAATCACAGCGCCATCACCAACAACGGCCCCGAGACGCAGATAGCCCTTGATAAGCGGCGGCATAGCCTTCATCGCGGCGCGGGCGTCCACCTGCTCTTTCGACAGCATATCCATGGGCACGAACAGGCGATCATGTGCCCGGACTCGCCAATCCTCCGGCGCGCGGGCGTAGTGATGCAGGAACGATAGCGCCATCGCGTGCTTCTCAGGGTCGGTGCCCTCGAAGCTTGCACAGCCGACCATCACGTCGATCTTGTGCTCGCGCGCGTAGGTCCAGAGGCCGTGCCACAGCAGCTCGACGGTACGCTTGGTCCGGTATGGCTTGAGGACGCAGCTGCGGCCGAGTTCCATGAAGCGATAACCGGGCTTGGCGGCAATCAGCGGCGCAATGTCGTATTCACCCTGCGTGTAGAAACCCAGCTTACGCTGCGCCACCTCCTGACGCAGGATGCGGTAGGTGCCGACCACACGACGCTTCTGCGAACGTCCCCAGTCGCGTCCACTCGCGCACGGCAGTGATGTGTCGATAACCAGCAGGTGGTCGCAGACCGCATCGTAAGGATCTTCGTCGCGCCCCCGGATTTGCGCCGTGAACGTCGGCTTGGCGGACATCTCGTTGTAGAAGACGTCGTAGCGCAGCTTCTGCGCGTATTTCACGTCCGCTCGCGTGCGTGCGAGCCGCACTTCGAGATCGCCGATGCGCCCGTAGATCTTCTCCGGCTGTCGACGCGGGGCAATGCCGAATCGCGGCATGCGCTGCCGTGCCAGCGAGCCGAGCACCCAAAGCCCCTTGGGCAGCGTGCCCGTCCTGGGACCCCGAATCCAGCGGTTCGTCTTTCGGTGGGCACTCAGCTTCATTCGGATCTGCAGCCCCCATTCGCCTATGGATCACCGCATCTGCCGAGACGGCGCCTGTCACCTCCAGTTAACCATTAGTCTGAAAGCATGACAATTCAGCAATGGGGGCTGAACAGATTCGCGTCAGGCTGCATCCTCGCGGCGTGCCTGTAAGTTGGCAACGTTCGAGCGAGGCAACCAGCGGCTGAGGAGCGCCTGAAACTCGGGCCAGGAGAAGGGTTTGGCCAGATAGTCATTCATGCCCGCTTCGAAGCAGGCCTTGCGGTGCTCCGCATACGCATCCGCGGTGACAGCGACGAGCGGGGGGCATGTGCGCCCGCCTTCCGGCCCGCCCTCATTGCAGAACGCGCGTATTTCGCGCACGGCCTGAAGGCCGTCGAGATCCGGCATATGCACGTCCATGAGCACGAGGTCGAAGTGCGGTCCGCTGCCTTCTACGCTCTTGCGAACAGCTTCCACTGCTGCGCGCCCTGTCTCGACCAGCACGCTCGTGCATCCTGCACGGCGCACCATGCAATCCGTGAGCATGGCGTTGATCGGATTATCCTCGGCGACCAGAATCCTGCACCGATGCTCCTTGTCAGATGGAGCGGTGTGAGCACGATGCATCGACGCGCCACGGAAATTGCTCGATGTCGCGGGTTGGGTCGCCAGCGGCAAGGTGAGCGTGAAAGCTATGGGGTTTCCTTGCTCTGCATCGATTTCGACGCTGCCGCCCATTGCCCGTGCGAGTTTGCGCGCCAGCGAAAGGCGGAGCTCTACATCGGGGGCGAACGGCTCCCTATCAGCTCCATTCGGCAATTCGGCTTCGTCCGGCGCTTGCGAGAGCTCTGAGCCCGCTTCGACACGGAATGTGAATGTTGCCTGGTCAGAAGAAGCGGCCATGCCAGCGGCGAGCCCGAACGTCATCGCGACGCTGCCACGCTCGGTCAGCGCAACGGCCGATTCGATAAGGTTCACCAGAACCTGGCGGAGTCGCTGTTCGTCTCCGATCGTCTTGCGCGCGAGGGCCGAATGACCATGGCGGACAAGCTGCACACCCTTCTGGTGGGCTCTCGGAGATACCGTGGCAATTGCCTGGTTGGCGCAGTTTGCCAGATCAAACGGTGCCTTTGAAAGCTCGAGCCGACCTGTTTCCGCCCTGAAGAAATCGCTCATCTGGCCGGCAAGCTCCACGAGCTCGTTCGCTGCCGATTCGATCGCCCCCAAGCCTTCGTGCTGACGCAGATGATGATGGGCTGGCCTGAGCTTCTCAGCTGCGCTGACGATCGCATTCGCGCGCTCCTGGAACGCGAGGCTGCTCGTCGCAAGAAGGCGGGTTTTGGTCGAGCTCGCCTCTTCGGCCTGCTCCCTGGCTCTGGCAAGCATGGCCGTTTCGGTCCGCTGCTCGGTTATGTCGTACCCGACCCATAAGAGATCTCGGGTGCGAGGGGCGTCGCCAAGCTGCGAGCTCTCCTCCCACGCAAACCACCTCGGACCCTGTGCGGTTTGGATCCGTTGCACAGTTCGTTTCTGCCCGGGATTCTCCGCCTGAGCGCTGGTTTCAAGCGGCTCTTCTTCGAGGACAACGAACGCGTAGTCCGTGCCGACCACTTCATCGGCCGCGACGCCGAAGGCTTCGCAAAATGCTCGGTTGACGAACGTCAGATGTCCAGATCTATCCCGGCAGAAGATGATCTGACTTTGCCGGTCGAGCAGCTCACGGCTGCGCGCTGCGGTCTCGTGCGATTGCCCCTGGCGATCGTGCGCGGTTTTGAGCAGGTCGTGGAAGCCGCCTGCATCCTTAGCCGGTCCGTCCGACCCGGAGGTAGTGCCCGGCTTGAGTGCTGCCTCGAGGACGAGGAGCAGCAGCATGGCTCCCCCGACGAAGCTCAACTTGGCCGTCCCGAAAGCACCAGGAAAGAACAACGGGCCGAAAAGGAATATCAGGCCGCCCCCGCCGAGCAGTGCGCGCAGGGTCGTCGCCAGCTTGGAGAGCTGCCTGCCCATGGAAATCCCCACAAACATACGAAACCGCTCCGAACCGAATAACGACCGGCCCGGACTGAGAACATGGTGCGTACACAATCTATTTAGAAGCTGCCGTCCAGCAGCTCTCTGCAACAAGGTTGAGAACCCCGCAGGAGCCTTCCCAAAGTGGGACACTGGGAAGTATTTAGAGTAATTCGGCTCCCCTGCAGAGCAGCGCGATCGACAAGTCAGCCGCGAGCTGACGGGCCCGAAATCTCGGAGGGTTGAGTGCGATCACCTTCACCCAGACTGCGCTGCATGATGACCGAGTCCAGCCAACGGCCGTGCTTGTAACCGACCGAATGGATCGTCCCGCAGAAGGTGAACCCGAGCGCGCGGTGTAGGCCGATGGAGGCCCACTGCGCCGAGTCGCCGATCACTGCAATCATCTGCCGGTACCCCTTCGCCGTGCAGACGTCGATTAACTGAGAGAGCAGCGCTCGGCCTATGCCTTTCCCTTGCTGGCCGTCGGCCACATAGATCGAGTCCTCGACGCTGAACCGATATCCCGGCCGCGTGCGGTAGGCATTGGCGTAGCCATAACCGATCACCACGCCCCCTTGCTCGGCGACGAGGTAGGGATAGCCTGCTCCGACGATAGCCTCGAACCGGCGGCGCATCTCATCCGCGGACGGCGGTTTGAGCTCGAAGCTGGCCGTCCCCGAGGCGACGGCGGGGCGATAGATTTCGGTAATCTCGGGGATGTCGTCCAGCGTTGCTGCCCGAAGACAAAACTCTCTCATCGATCACCCCCTGACTAGTTCGCACCGGGGCAATTCTAGTCTTCACACGGGCGCTGCAAAAGAGAGTTTGTGCGTCGCAAAAGAAATGGGCCCCGTCCAAGCGGGGCCCATGAGCTTCCTTATCGGCTGCCGACTTCTTACTCGCGCTCTCCGAAGAGCTGCAGCAGCGACGTGAACATGTTGATGAAGTCGAGGTACAGGCTCAGAGCGCCCATGATGGCGGTCTTCGCCGCGAGCTCGGCATTGCCGGCCACCTCGAAGTAGGTGTCCTTGATCCGCTGCGTGTCATAGGCCGTCAGTCCGGCAAACACGAGCACACCGATCACCGAGATGGCGAACTGGAGTGCACTGGACGCCAGGAACAGATTGACCAGAGCGGCAATGATGATGCCGATCAGGCCCATGAAGAGGAACGTGCCCCAGCCGGACAGGTCCCTACGCGTCGTGTATCCCCACAGGCTGAGGCTGGCGAACGCCGCAGCGGTGATGAAGAACACGCGGGTAATGGAAGCGCCTGTAAAGACCAGGAAAATCGTCGACAGGGACGCACCCATGACGGCAGCGAACAGCCAGAAGGCCAGCTGTGCCGCCCCGACGCTCATCTGGTAGACGCGGAAGGAGAGGAAGAACACGAACGCCAGCGGCGCCAGCATGAGCACCCAGCGCAGCGGGCTGACGTACAGCAATCGACCGAACTCGGTCAGCATGGCGCCGTTGCCGAGGCGCGCCACAGCGGACGCCGGATCACCGGTCACAGCGGCACTGAAAAGCATATAGGCTACGATGCCGGTGAGTGCGACGCCCGCCGCCATGTAGTTGTAGACGGAGAGCATGTACGCGCGGAGACCCTCGTCAACCGCGACACCCGTGCGGGCGGCGGTGGCGGCTTGCGCATACCTGTTGTCGAACTGAGCCATTTTCGTTCCTTTAGAACCGCTGATGCGAGCACCCGAAACCGATGATCTGCAATATGACCTGCTCGCGTGCCGCTTTCAAGGCAGCGCGCGAGGGTCTTATGTCCGCGCTTAACCTATGTACTTGAGCGGCGTGCTGCAAGGTATCCCTCTGATCTTTCTCGGGCTCGTCAAAGACTTCCTTATTCGGCTCGCAAATACGGCACAGCCGGCGCCCGCAGAACTTGCCAGGTGCCCACTCCACCGAACCCCATCACCAAGAGGAGCGCCAGCGAAAGCGCGCTCAGAATCGCCGGTGACGAAAATGTGAACTCGATCTCCATAAGTCGGGTCACGACGATCCAGGACGCTACCGTGCCGATCATGGCCGCAACAGCAACGGTCACTGCGGCCACGACCATGTACTCTATGAAGTGCGAGACCAGAATTCGTCGTCGAATTGCCCCCAGAGTCTTCAAGATGACCGCTTGCTTGACGCGTCGACGTTGAGCGGTGGCCAAGGCACCGGCGAGGACCAGTGCTCCGGCAAGCAGAGTGATGCTTCCGGCTACCCTCACCGCTGTCATGACCTTTCCGAAGACATCGCTGAAAGCTTCGATAGCATCCTTGACGCGAACGGCCGTCGCTGACGGGAACGTGTTGGAGATCGCACGGGCGAGCGCGGCGTCCTGTTCCAGATCGGCTGCGTCCGGCAGTGTAACCGTCGCGAGCAGATTGTGCGGGGCTGCACGCAGAGCGTTGGGTGAGAACACCATTACGAAGTTGATCGCGAGAGACTCCCACTTCACCTCGCGCAGGCTGGCGATGCGGGCCGTGATGTTCCGCCCGAGCACATTCACCGTCACCGTGTCGCCGATGCCCACGCCGAGCTGGCCAGCAAGCTCCGCTTCGAACGAGACCAGCGGCTCCCCCTCGTAGCCTTCATCCCACCATTCGCCAGCAACGATGGTCGAGCCCTCCGGTACCGTCTCAGCGTAGGTCAGGCCGCGGTCACCCGTGAGCACCCATTGCGCCTCAGGCGGAGCTTTGATCTGGTCGGCCGGCGTGCCGCCGAGCTCAATGATGCGACCCCGGAGCATCGGCGCTTCGCGAATCTCCGAACCCGGCGCCGTCCGTTCCACTAACCTCCGGAATTCCGGCGCATCCTCCTTCCGCAAGTCCAGGACGAAGTACGTCGGGCTCGTTTCAGGCAGGTGAGTCGTGAGCTCACGGACGACGGAGGCATCGGTCAGGGCCACGGCCACAAGCAGCGACAGGCCGGCCCCCAGCGACAGGACGATCGAACGGGTGAGACCTCCCGGCGCGCCGAGATTGCCGATAGCAAGGGCGATTTCCGGAATGGTGGACCGCGGCACCCGCCGGGCAAGTCTGGCGACCAGCTCCCCGATGCTGGCGAACAAAGCGAAGATGCCGATCATGCCGAGGCAAAAGTAAATAGCGATCCAACGCATTTCCGAGGACAGCACGGCAAGGAGCATCAGCACCCCTGCCGCTCCGACGGTCATCGCGATGACGCGCGGACGGGGCCAGACCTGTTCCGGCGCCACCTCCTCTCGAAACAGAACACCCGCACGCACCAACTCGGCGCGGCCGAGCGGCCAGAGTGTGAAGACCAGAGCAACCAGAAAGCCATAAGCCGCTGCCGTGGCGACGCTCCAAGGGCTGATGGTCACGGTCGCTCGGATCGGCAGCGCATCTCCGTAGATGGCGTTGAGCAGAAAGGGCAAGGCGAGCCCAAGCATCAAGCCGATGGCGACGCCGATGCTCGCAATCAGCAACACCTGCGTGAGGAATACGCTGAAAATCATGCCGCTGGTTGCGCCGACGCTCTTGAACGTGGCGATCACCTTTCGCCTGCGGTCGATGAAGGTCGCGACAGCGTTGGCCACACCCACTCCGCCGACCAGCAGGGCCGTCAGGCCGAGCAGTGTCAGGAACTGCCGCAAGCGTTCGAGCGAACGCGTCACGCGAGGTGAAGGATCGCGCCGGTCATGCACTGAAAAGCCGTGTTCCGGCAGAGCGGCCGACAGATCCGTTCGAAAGCGCGCCAAGTCCTCGTCGCTCGCGCGCCCGTCATCGGCCAGCTTGAGGGCATAGCGCCAGCGGATCAGGCTCCCTGGCTGAACCAGCTCCGTCCGTCGCAGGGTGTCCAGTGAAACGAGCACCCGCGGACCATAGGTCAGTCCTTCCGTCAGATTGTCCGGCTCGTTCTCGAGAATGCCGGTGATCGGGACAGTGGTGGAGCCCAGTGCGATGCTGTCCCCGAGCTTGAGACGCAGGCGCTCGAGCAGAATGGGCGCCAGGACAGCCCCGCCCTTCTCATGAACAGCGGCGGCAAAATCCACACCATTGCTGAGAGCGACCTGCCCGACGAGGGGATACGCCGGGTCGACGGCCTTCAGTTCAGCCAGGGCTTGGTCCGTTCCGTCCACCCGCCGAGCCATGGTGCGCATCGTCGCCAGCTCGGCCATTCGGCCCTGGGCTTGGAGCCAGGTGCGCTCGTTCGATTCGGCGGGCCGATGAGCGCGCGATAGAGCAACATCGCCACCGAGTATCAGCTCGCCTTGCTCCTCGAATCCGCGCCGAAGCGAGTCGGTCAGCGCGCCTACGGCCGTGATCACCATCACCCCAAGCGCCACGCAGGCAATGAAGATCTGGAAGCCGGACAGCCCGCTGCGCAGCTCCCTCAAAGACAATCGCAGAGCTTGCGGCAAGCCGGCGCCTGCAGACCGGGATGCCTGAGCAAGAATCGTGTCGCTGGTCATGCGGCCTCGACAGCTGCATTGCCGGCCACGATCTCGCCGTCGGCCATCCGGATCGTACGTTCGCAACTCTCGGCGAGCGCGGGATCGTGAGTGATGAGCACGAGGGTCGCATCTCGGCGGCGGTGCAGGTCGAAGAGGAGATCGATGATCTGGCTGCCCGTTTTTCCGTCGAGATTGCCGGTCGGCTCGTCGGCAAGAATGAGCCGCGGGTTCGGCGCAAGCGCGCGCGCAAGCGCGACGCGCTGCTGCTCGCCGCCTGAAAGCTGTGCGGGGAAGTGGCTCGTGCGGTGCCCGAGTCCGACCTCCTGAAGCATGTCCTCGGCAATTCGGAAGGCGTCTCTGTTGCCCGCGAATTCGAGCGGCAGCGCCACGTTCTCCAGCGCCGTCATCGTCGGTACGAGATGGAACGACTGGAAAACGATGCCGATCTCGCGCCCCCGGATTAGCGCGAGCTCGTCCTCGCTGAGGGCCGCAAAATCGTGCCCTGCGACCATGACGGAGCCGCTCGTCGCTCGCTCCAAGCCGGCCATGACCATCAGTAGCGACGTCTTTCCCGACCCGGACGGACCGACAATCGCCACTGTCTCGCCCGCTGCGACGTCGAGGCTGACACCGCGCAGAATCTCGACAGGCCCAGCGCGACTGACGAGCCTCAATCTCACATTGGCGAGGGAAATGATGGGTGCTTCAACTGCCGGCACTGGGGTCTCCGAGCTTGTGTCGCGCAAGTGGTCTTTCTACTTGGAGGAGATCGACCGCACATTGGACAGGACGGGAGGCAACATCATGATGCGCCGGATTGCGACCCGCGCCTTGGCACAGGTGAGCATGCTCATCGCGCTCGTCAATGCCTGCTTCCTTCTTCTCCTCCTTGAGCCTGGGCAGGCATGGGCTGACCCCGAGCCCATTCGAATCGTCGCTTTCGGCGACAGTCTGACGGCGGGGTACGGATTGAAGCCCAGCGAAGCGTTCCCGGCGCAGCTCGAGCGTGCCTTGAAAGCCAAAGGATACAAGATCGAGGTCATCAACGCGGGCGTCTCAGGCGATACCACGGCAGCAGGGCTACAACGGTTCGACTGGGCTTTTCCGGAAAATGCCGACGCCGCCATCGTGGCGCTGGGGGCTAACGACGCGCTCCGCGGTATCAATCCGGATGAAGCGCGCCGAAACCTCGATGAGATCCTGAACCGACTCGACGCCAGGGGCATCCCAGTCCTGATTGCCGGCATGCGTTCGCCTCGAAACTGGGGCGACGACTATGTGCGGAAGTTCGACGCCATTTTTCCAGAGCTGGCCGAGAAACATAAAGCGCTGCTCTATCCATTCTTAATAGAGAAGGTCGTCCTCCGCCCTGACCTGAACCTCGACGACGGCATGCATCCCAATGCGAAAGGCGTTGCCGCAGTGGTTGAGGACATCCTACCAGAGGTCGAGAAGTTGATTGGCCGGGTCGAAGCAAAACGAGGCACGGCCGCCGGCAACTGAGCAGGCGGCATTAGAACGGCGCGAACGACCCCTCGCCGCAGCGACGAAGGCTTTGCCTCCCGCGCGATACGGACTAAATGTCAGTCCTTGGCTTTCCCACAGGTCGTGAATGGTTCTTCTGCTCGACAACAGCCCTCGCCACAGCCCCTCCGCTGAAACGGAGGACACCCGGCCGTCACTCGTCGGCCTGGGACGGGCGGAGCTTGGCGAAGCGCTGGCGTCGATCGGGGTCCCGGCCAAGCACGTGCGCATGCGCGTCGCCCAGCTCTGGAGCTGGATCTACGTCCGCGGCGTCACATCCTTCGATCAGATGACCGACATCTCGAAGGACCTGCGGACGCGGCTCGATGCAGCCTATACGTTGGCCCGGCCGGAGATCGTTACGGAGCAGGTCTCCGTAGATGGCACGCGCAAGTGGCTGCTGCGGCTGCCGAGACGGGGCCGCGAGGCAATGCCTCCGGAAATCGAGACGGTCTACATCCCCGAAACGGATCGCGGCACGCTGTGCATCTCGAGCCAGGTCGGCTGCACCCTCAACTGCTCGTTCTGCCATACGGGCACGCAACGGCTGGTACGCAATCTCGAAGCGCAGGAGATCGTCGGGCAGATCATGCTCGCGCGCGACCGCATTGGCGACTGGCCCGGCGCGGAGAGGCCGCGCGATGGCCGCCTGCTGCCCGACACGGAGCGCAAGATCACCAACATTGTCCTGATGGGCATGGGCGAGCCGCTCTACAATTTCGAGAATGTGAAAGCGGCCATGGACATCGCCGCGGATGGCGAGGGGCTATCCGTATCCAAGCGCCGCATCACGCTTTCGACATCAGGTGTGGTGCCGGAGATCCCTCGCTGGGGGGCCGAGAGCGGCACGATGCTCGCCATCTCACTGCATGCCACCCGAGACGACCTGCGCAACGAGCTGGTGCCCATCAACCGCAAGTACCCCATCGCCGAGTTGATGGCGGCCTGCCGGGCCTACCCGGGTCTCTCCAACGCCAAGCGCATCACGTTCGAGTATGTGATGCTGAAGGGTGTGAACGACTCGCTCGCGGACGCAAAGGCCCTGGTGAAGCTGCTTCAGGGCATCCCGGCAAAAATCAACCTCATTCCGTTCAATCCCTGGCCGGGCTCCCAATACGAGTGCTCGGACTGGGAGCAGATCGAGCGCTTCGCCGAGGTCGTCAATCGCGCGGGGTATGCGAGCCCCGTCCGCACTCCACGGGGCCGCGACATTCTCGCCGCCTGCGGGCAGCTCAAGTCGCAGAGCACACGCCTCAGGGCAAGCGCTCTGCGCGCGGGCGAGGTGGCGGGGGGCTGAACAGCGATGGTCTGGTCCACGATCTGGCGGGTCATCGTCGTACCGATCGCGTTCGTCCTCGCGGGTTTGATCTCGATTTTCGTGCTCCTGACCCTCGGCCTCGAGCGGATCACCCACGCGTTCCACCAAGCGCCGATAGACGAGCCGGACACGGTGGTGGCGATGTTCGATCTCGTCACGCAGGGCGCGATTTTGGCATCCGGACTGACGATCCTTCCAGCAATTCTCGTCGTCGTGATCGGTGAGGTCGCTCGTATACGATCGGCCGTCTACTACATTTTCGGCGGTGGCCTGGCGCTCGTTGCCGTACCCCTTCTGGCGCAGCTCGGGACGGTGGGGGTGATTTTGCCGAGCCCTGGCGTCTGGCAGGTTTTCGCGACGGCGGGATTTGCGGGCGGCTTCGTCTACTGGCTACTCGCCGGGCGACGCGCATAGGTGAGATCGCCGAAGTGCAACGGGGGCGGGAACGATGATTGCGACAGTCCTACGTTGCTTGGCCGGCTACATCATCGCCTGCATGGCGGCGAGTGTTGTGGCGGTCTCCTTCGTTCTGCCGCCGCATGAGCTTGCAGGACAAGGTTTGGATCGCTTGGCGGCCGCCGGCATCTGGCTGCTCTTGGCCACTCTGCACACCGCGATCTTTGCGGCCCCTTTCGCCGCTGTAGCGCTGGCCGTCGCTGAATGGCGCTGCCTGACCAGTCCGATCTATTATGCGGCCGCGGGGTTCGGCATCGCGATGCTGGGACTCCTTGCGCAGATCTCCGGAGCCGGTTTCCCCCTGATTGTGACCCTCTACGTCCTCGCCGCGCTCTCCGCCTCAGGGGTGGTCGGCGGCGCCGTCTACTGGATGCTCGCCGGCCGCAGGGCGGGACGGCAAGGATAGCGCGGTCGGACGAAAGCGGCTCATGCCGCGATGCAATAGTGATTGCTGCAGTGCGAAAAGCAGAGTATCCTCTCCTCGGCCTGCAGTGAACTGCTCGCCGCCAGGAGGACGTTTTGATGTTGCGTTTCGAAGATCACTTGGGGTGGGCCAAGCTCTGGAGTGACTTCACGCTCCAGTGGATGGAGACCGCGGCTCAGTGCTCCACCGCTATACTGCGCGGCTTGGACCAGAACGGCACCGTCTTCACCCCAGCTTCGACGCCGCAGATGCCGGGGACCATCGCGAATCGACCAAGCCTAGCAACCTCTTGGTACCGCCAGCCCCAGCGCAGTCCATTCGAGCCGAATTGGCTCGGATTGGGTTGGGTCTTGCCGCTCACCCCGCCAGCAATGACGCCGGACGATGCTCTAGGGCCTTTCAAGCCATTGGAAGCCTGGAGCAAGGCCATGCAGCTCGCAGCACCGTCGATGACGATCGGCTTGCCCGCACATGCGACGATCCCCCTGCATCCGATGAGCTGGCCAGCAGCCGCAATGCCCTGGATGATCGGCCTTGGCTTCGCGATGGTCGCTCCTGCTCCGGCCGCCGCGGCTCCTTCCGAGAACGCGCAATTCTCCGCCTATCGCTCGGAGAGCGGCCATGCCGTCGCGCAGATTGTCTTCCCCAACCAAGTCGTGGCTGCCGTCGCGGTCCCGGAGAATACGGCTTCCCTGCTG
>Ga0180220_1001877_pt1 | contig 14533 bp, 20 predicted proteins | sample eDN5th37CBELigBY_FD_151335 | JGI IMG/M metagenome (GOLD analysis project Ga0180220, IMG submission 151335) | Enriched backyard soil microbial communities from Emeryville, California, USA - eDNA 5th pass 37_C BE-Lig BY (version 2) (version 2) | ecosystem: Environmental > Terrestrial > Soil >... | reverse complement strand
CTCCTGCGACGAGGCGGCGCTGCGCATATTCGGCCTGTCCATGGCCGGCTGGAATGCGATTGCCAGCCTCGGGCTTGCCGCCATCGCCTTCTGGGGGGCTTTCCGGGGAGCTTCCGCGCAGGGCAGGTGATGGGGCGGGTGCCGTCCCTGTCCGTGTTCGGGCGCCGGATTCGCCCACAAACCGAATTTCACTTTCCGGCTCCATGTTCTATAGCTTCCCGGACAACCGGGGAGATCCATGCCAGCCACGCCACGCATACTCGTCTTTGCAGGATCGGTGCGCAGCGGAGCCTTTAGCGGCAAGACGGCAGACGCGGCGCAAAAGGCGCTTGCCCTCCAAGGGGCGGAGGTGACGCGCATCTCGCTGCTCGATTATCCGCTGCCCATCTACGACCAGGACCTCGAAAAGGAAGAGGGCATTCCCGAGAGCGCCATGAAGCTGGCGCGGCTGTTCGCCAGCCATGACGGGGTGCTGATCGCCACGCCGGAATACAACGGCTCCGTGTCGCCGCTGCTCAAGAACACCATCGACTGGCTGAGCCGTGTGCGCCGCGACGGCGACAAGGCGCTCAAGCCCCTGACGGGCAAGGTCGTCGCGATCTGTTCTTCGTCGGAAGGCCAGTTCGCGGGCATCCGCGCCATCAACCATCTGCGCGCCATATTGCAGCGCTGCCAGATGGAGGTGACCATGCCGGAATGTTCGGTGCCCCGCGGCGGCGAGGCCTTCGACGACAAGGGCGACTTCCGCGACGAACGCCTCCAGCAGACGATGGAGCGCGTGGCGAGCGCTCTCATCGAACAGAGTGCACTTACAGCAGGGATGCAAAGATGATCGAAGCCCGCGAGATGAAGGACCGCCTGATCGTGGGCCTCGACGTGCCCACGGTGGCCGAGGCCGGGCGGGTGGTGCGCGATCTGGAGGGCGTCGTCTCCTTCTACAAGATCGGCTACCAGCTCGCCTTTGCCGGCGGGCTGGATTTCGCCCGCGAGCTCGCCGACTCGGGGATAAACGTGTTCCTCGACATGAAGCTGCTCGACATCGACAACACCATCGCCAAGGGCGTGGAGAACATCGTGCGCATGGGCGTCTCCATGCTGACGCTGCATGCCTATCCCAAGGCCATGCGGGCGGCGGTCGAGGCGGCGCGTGGCAGCGATCTGTGCCTGCTCGGCGTCACCGTGCTGACCTCGATGGACGAGCAGGACGTGATCGAGGCAGGCTATGAACTCGATCCGCATACGCTGGTGCTGCGGCGCGCCGAACAGGCGCTGCAAGCGGGCATGGGCGGCATCGTCTGCTCCGCCAATGAAACGGAGGCCGTGCGCCGCATCGTCGGGCCGGCCATGGCCGTGGTGACGCCCGGCATCCGCCCCGCCGGCGCCGATCATGGCGACCAGAAGCGGGTCGTCACGCCGCGCCAGGCCATCAGCAACGGTTCCAGCCATCTGGTCGTGGCCCGCCCGATCGTCGGCGCACAGGACAGGCGCGCGGCGGCGCTGGCGATCCTCGAGGATATGCGCGCCGCCTAAAGCGCGTCGCGATCTTCCGGATTCGCTCCTTACGCTTTAAGTTGTTGTTTTTACGCATGTCGTTATCCCGAAACCGGTTCCCACTTTCGGGCGACATGCTTTAACCCCGGATTTCATCAGGAGGACCGTCATGGCCAAGGGATACTGGATCGCACGGGTCGATATTCGCGATCCCGAGCGCTACAAGGACTATGTTGCCGCCGCCAAGGTGGCCTTCGAGCGGTTCGGGGCGAAGTTCCTCGCCCGTGGCGGCGAATATGAAGTGGCCGAAGGACCGGGGCGGGCCCGAAACGTCATCATCGAGTTCGAGTCGCTGGCCATCGCGCATGATTGCTATCACTCGCCCGAATATCAGGTCGCGGCTGCGATCCGTCAGCAGGTGGCCGATGGCGAGATCGTGCTGGTGGAGGGCGCCTAATCAGGCGGCTTCCAAGCTTATCAAAAGAAGATGCCGCAGGCGGGACGCTCCGGCCTGCGGCATTTTCCTTTTCGTCGGTTGGGTAAAGCTCGTCGCGCCTACAGGATAAAGCGCGACAGATCGGTGTTCCGGGACAGGTCGCCGACATGCTTCTGCACATAGTCCGCGTCGATGGTGACGGTGGTGCCGTCGCGGTCCGGGGCGTCGAAGGAAATATCGTCCAGCACCCGCTCCATCACCGTCTGCAGGCGGCGCGCCCCGATATTCTCGACCGTGCCGTTGAGGTCCACGGCGATGCCGGCCAGCGCGTCGATGGCGTTGTCGGTGAACTCCAGCGTCACGCCCTCGGTCCCCATCAGCGCCACATATTGCTTGATGAGGCTGGCTTCGGTTTCCGTCAGGATGCGCACGAAGTCTTCCTTTTCCAGCGCGCGCAGCTCGACGCGGATCGGCAGGCGGCCCTGAAGCTCCGGCAGCAGGTCGGACGGCTTGGAGACGTGGAAGGCGCCCGAGGCGATGAACAGGATATGGTCCGTCTTCACCGGCCCGTATTTCGTCGCCACCGTGGTGCCCTCGACCAGCGGCAGCAGGTCGCGCTGCACGCCTTCGCGCGAAGGGCCGCCGGAAACGTCGGAGCGGGCGGCGATCTTGTCGATCTCGTCGAGGAAGACGATGCCGTCATTGGCGGCCGATTCCAGGGCCTGGCGCACCACCTCGTCCTGATCGAGCAGCTTGTCGGATTCGTCGGCGATCAACAGGTCGTAGGATTCCTTGACGGTGGTCTTGCGCAGCTTGGTGCGCTTGCCGCCCATGGCCTTCGACAGCATGTCGTTGATGTTGAGAACACCGATATTGGCGCCGGGCATGCCGGGGATCTCGAAGCCGGGCATGCCGCCGGTGCCGGTATCGGCCACCTCGACCTCGATCTCCTTGTCGTCCAGCTCGCCCTCGCGCAGTTTCTTGCGGAAGGAATCGCGGGTCGCCGGCGAGGCGGTCTTGCCGACCAGCGCCTCAAGCACGCGCTCCTCGGCGTTGAGATGGGCGCGGGCCTTGACGTCCTCGCGCATCTTCTCGCGGGTGAGCCCGATGGCGACCTCGACCAGATCGCGCACGATCTGCTCCACGTCGCGGCCGACATAGCCGACCTCGGTGAACTTGGTGGCCTCGACCTTGACGAAGGGCGCATTGGCGAGCTTCGCCAGCCGGCGTGAAATCTCGGTCTTGCCGACGCCGGTGGGGCCGATCATCAGGATGTTCTTCGGCATCACCTCTTCGCGCATCTGGCCATCAAGCTGCTGGCGCCGCCAGCGGTTGCGCAAGGCGATGGCCACGGCGCGCTTGGCGTCCTTCTGGCCGATGATGAAACGATCGAGTTCGGAAACGATCTCGCGGGGGGAAAAATTGCTCATAATCGATAACTCATGAAACGGCGGGTGCCGCTTATGTATGAGATGGAAGCCTGCGTACAAGGGCAACCGGCAACAGGGCCAGCAGCCGGCGGCGCAGTCCATGCCAGCCGGCGCTGAGCAGCAGCACCAGCGCGCCCAGCACGAGCAGGGTCAGCGGCACCACGCTTTCGCTGAGGCCGATCTGCCTGACCAGCGAGCCGAAGGCGATGCCGGCATAGGAAAGGCCGGAGACCAGAATGGCGCGCCGGTCCACCAGAACCGCCACGAGGGCGAGGCCGATGAAGATCGCCAGCACGCCCAGCGACGCGGCCATGGTCAGCCCGCCGGTTCCGATCAGGCCGCTGACCAGCGGGTGGACGACCAGCGGTGCCGCCAGCATGTGCAGCCAGAAGGCGATGTCGGTGCGGCGTGTCTGGCGCTGCGGGTCGCTGAGGTCGAAGCGCATGGCAAGCGCGAAGACGCCAAGGCCGCAGATCAGCAGGAGAGGCCGGAGGAACCGTTCGGCGAAATCGGGCGCCACGCTGACCACCAGCGCCAGAACGCTGGCGACCAGCGCGGCCACGCCGGCGGCGAAGGTGATGGGGATGCGGAAGCGCCAGTAATGCAGCGCCGTCGCGGCGATGGTGACGAGGCCGGCGACGACGACGGGCCAGCCTTCCTTTTCAAGCGTGGCGAAGCTGAAGGCCTCGGAATCGGCTGCGAGAACCACCGTGGCCGTGAAGACCGAAACCGCATAGACGAGCAGCAGCACGATGCTGGGCAGCGCCATGCGCCGCTTGCGGGTGAAATATTCGGCCAGCAGCCAGCTTGCCAGCGCCACGGTGAAGCCGGCCCCGGCCCCGCCGACCCATTCCATCGCGAAATAGGACAGCGCGCCGAGGAAGAGGGCTATGCCGATGGTGACGAAGATGTCGCCGAAGCCGTTGATGAAGCGGAATTTCTCGTCGTCGGTCGGGGCCGCGGCCGGGATGCCGGTGGCGGTGTTCTCCAGATAGCGCAACATCTCGGCCTGCCGGAGTGTCAGCACACCCTGGGCGATGGCGCGCTCCAGCGTATCGCCGGAGATGGCCGTCTTGTCCGATATCGTGGCCGCCATCACAGCCCTCCCTGCCACGTCTTCACCGATTCCAGCGGATAGACCAGCATCAGCACGTTGAGGGTCAGGTTGTCGCGGATGAGGTAGCCGACGACCAGCTCGAAGGCGATGGCCAGCACCACGATAAGCCAGACGGGCAGGCGGGCGGCGAGGAGGAAGCCCAGCACCATGAACAGCGTGTCGAAGACCGAGTTGACGATGCTGTCGCCGAAATAGTCGAGCGAGATGGTCGCCTCGCGATAGCGGTTGATGATGATCGGGCTGTTTTCGAGGATTTCCCATGCGGCTTCGAGCAGGATGGCGAAGGACAGCCGCGTCCACACGGTCGAGCGGCGGAACAGCACCCAGAACAGCAGGTAGAACAGGAAACCGTGGATGACGTGCGAGAAAGTGTACCAGTCGGAAATGTGCTGGGAGTTCTCCGGGCTGACCACGACGCCGTGCCACAGCTTCACGTAGCCGCATTTGCAGATCCAGATATGGCCCATGAGGCGCAGGATCGCGGCCTGCGCGGCTACCAGCAGCGCTGCCGCCAGCACGCCCGCCTTCCAGTCCAGCCCCCAGGATGTGCGTTCGTGCGGTGCGGTGAGTTGAGCCAAGTCGTGTCCCCTTCGCGGCGAATCATCCTGTCTGTGCCGACATGAACACATAGCGCGGCGATTTGAAGGGGAAAGTTTCAGCCGGTCGTGCGGATGTCCGTGCCGGCGCACGCCTCAGGAAGTGCGGTCCCGGCGAAGGTCATTCGCTTCCGGCTGGGGGAATCCGGTAGATCACCGCATCGTATTTCGGCTTCGTCTCGCGGGCGACGACCTGTCCGCCAAGCGCCTCGGCAATGCGCCGGCTGGGCAGGTTCCGCTCCGCGACCGGATAGCGGAAAGCGGCAAGCTCGAGGGTCGCGGTCGCCCATTTCGCCACGACCGTCACCGCTTCACGCCCATATCCGTGGCCGTGCTCCCGTTCGCTGATCCAGATGCCGAGCTCGGGTTCCGGGGTTTGCGCATGGTGCAACCCGGCAAGCCCCAGGAACCGGCCAGAGGGCCGGTGGCGGATGCAGAAGGTAATGTCGCTACCTTCCGCGATGGCGGGTAGCCATGCCCGCCAGATGGCATCGAAGGCGTCGCGCGAGGGCGGCGGATCGAAGCCCATGAAACGTGTCAGGGTAGGGGTGATCGCCGCAAAGGCCTCGTCCGCATCCGCGGCCGAGAAGGGGCGCAGGCAAACGCGCGGGCCGATGAGATCGGAGATGGCCATGGTGCCGGTCCCGTTCGCTGTCATCCGGCCGGCTCAGTCCTCTTCGTCGGCGTCGAGCGCCATCAACAGCGCGGGCCCGTACTGGCTGGTGCGCTCGCCGAGCACCCGGAAGCCGGCCTTCTCATAGGCGCGGATGGCCCTGTGGTTCTTGGGATCGGGATCGATGACGACGCGCGGCGCGCCCTCGTCGAACAGGTCCTGCGCGAATTGCGCGAGGATGGCCGAGCCGTGGCCCACGCCCAACAGTTCCGCCGGGCCGATGGAGATGTCGAGGCCGAGCGTGCCGAAGGGCTGATCCGCATAGGGGTGGTCGTCCTCCAGATGCGGATCGTAGGCCTGCAGATAGGCGATGGGCCTGCCGTCGAGTTCCACGATCAGCGGCTCGACGGACACGCTGTCCATGGCTTCCCGGATCGAAGCCAGCGACGCTTCCGTGCCGTCGGTCCACCATTCGGCCACGTGCGGTGCTTCCAGCCAGCGCCGCAGCAGCGGCAGGTCGCCTTCGGTGACGGCGCGGAAGCTGTAGCGTCGCTCCGGCTCAGGTTGCCCCGGTTCAGGCAGCATCGAGGGTTTCGATCACGAAGCTGTGGTTGGTGTAGACGCAGATGTCGGCGGCGATTTCCATCGCCTTGCGGGCGATCTCCTCGGCATCCTTGTCGGTGTCCATCAGGGCGCGGGCGGCGGCCAGCGCATAGTTGCCGCCGGAGCCGATGGCCATGACGCCGTGCTCGGGCTCCAGAACGTCGCCGGTGCCGGTCAGCGCCAGCGACACGTTCTTGTCGGCCACCAGCATCATGGCTTCCAGCCGGCGCAGATAGCGGTCGGTGCGCCAGTCCTTGGCCAGTTCCACGCAGGCGCGCGTCAACTGGTCGGGATATTGTTCCAGCTTGGCCTCAAGCCGCTCCATGAGGGTGAAGGCGTCGGCGGTGGCGCCGGCGAAACCGGCGATGACGTTGCCGCCCTTGCCGATGCGGCGCACCTTCCTGGCGTTGCCCTTCATGATGGTCTGGCCGAGGCTTACCTGCCCGTCGCCGGCGATGACCACCTTGCCGCCCTTGCGCACGGTGATGATGGTCGTGGCGTGCATGGTCAGTTCATTCGACATTTGGAGCTCCGATGTCGCGCCGGCCCTTCAACTGAAGCGAGCGGCGCATTACGAGATGTTTCGCCTGCTTATTTATGTCGCCGCCACGCGATTGCAAACGCCGCTTTGCCAACTGGCAATCGCCCCCTCATGCTGCTAGAAGGCTTGCGTTTTCCAGTTTGCCCTTGAGGATAAGGGGAAGGGTTCATGGTCGAGCGTTCCGCCGAGGTCAGCCGCAAGACGAAGGAGACCGAGATCACGGTCTCGGTCGATGTCGACGGCACCGGCAAGTCCGACATTTCCACCGGCGTCGGCTTCTTCGACCATATGCTGGACCAGCTTTCGCGCCATTCGCTGATCGACATGACGGTGCGCGCCAAGGGCGACCTGCACATCGACGACCACCACACGGTCGAGGACACCGGCATCGTCATCGGGCAGGCCCTGGCCAAGGCGCTGGGCGAGCGGCGCGGCATCATGCGCTATGCCTCGATCGATCTTGCCATGGACGAGACGCTGACCGGCGCCGCCGTCGACGTTTCCGGCCGGCCGTTCCTCGTCTGGAACGTCGAATTCTCGTCGCCCAAGATCGGTACCTTCGACACCGAACTGGTGCGTGAGTTCTTCCAGGCGCTGTCGCAGCATGCCGGCATCACGCTGCACGTCACCAACCACTACGGTGCCAACAACCATCACATCGCCGAAACCTGCTTCAAGGCGGTGGCGCGGGCGTTGCGCGCGGCGACGGAGCCCGATCCGCGCCAGCCGGACGCCATTCCCTCCACCAAGGGATCGCTGAAAGGGTAGCGATGGCCAGCCATGTCGTGATGCTGCCGCCCGACGGCAGCCCGCAAAGCCGGGCCGAGCAGGCGGTGCTGCTGCGCGACGGTTTCTCGTGGCCGGCGTTCCTCGTGCCGCCGCTGTGGCTGTTGTGGCACCGGCTGTGGGCGGAGGCGATCATCGCCTTTCTGGTCATGGGGGCGTTCACCGGTTTCGGCGAAATGGCCGGCATGGGCTTCGCCGGTTCGCTGCTGGGGCTGCTGGTTTCCATCTATGTCGGGCTGGAAGGACAGGCGATGCGCGTTGCGGCGCTCCGCCGCCGCGGCTTTCGCCAATGGGGCGTGGTCGAGGCCGGCAATGCCGACGAAGCCTATATGCGCTATGCGCATGAGGCGGCCGCCGAACCTGACGAACCGGAACCCGCCATGGCCATCGTTCCGGCAGAAACCGCGGGGCAGCGCCCGCTACGGCCTGCGCCTTCGCTCGGCCTGATCCAATACGGCAGAAACTGACATGCGCGTCGCCATCATCGACTACGGTTCGGGCAATCTGCGCTCGGCGACCAAGGCTTTCGAGCGGGCGGCGCGGGAAGCCGGCATCGCGGCGGACATCGAGCTGACGGCGGATGCGGATCGCGTGCGCGGCGCCGACCGCATCGTGCTGCCGGGCGTCGGCGCCTATGCCGATTGCGCCGCCGGCCTGCGCGCCGTCGAAGGCATGTGGGAGGCGGTCGAGGAAGCGGCGATCGCGCGCGCCCGGCCGTTCCTCGGCATCTGCGTGGGCATGCAGCTCATGTCCGAGCGCGGGCTGGAAAAGACGGTCACGCAGGGCTTCGGCTGGATCGCCGGCGACGTGAAGGAAATCGCGCCCTCCGATCCTGCGCTCAAGATCCCGCAGATCGGCTGGAATACGCTTCGCGTGACGCGCGACCATCCGCTGTTCGACGGCATTCCGACCGGGCCGGACGGGCTGCATGCCTATTTCGTCCATTCCTACCACCTCGATGCACGGAAGCCCGAACAGGTGATCGCACTGGCCGATTACGGCGGCCCGGTGACGGCCGCGGTGGCGCGCGACAATCTCGTTGGAACCCAGTTCCACCCCGAGAAGAGCCAGACGCTCGGCCTGGCGCTCATCGCCAATTTCCTGCGCTGGAAGCCGTAAGGAGGCGGACATGAGCAAGAAGGGCTACTGGATGGCGATGGTGGATGTTCGCGATCCTGAACACTACGGCAGATATATCGAGGCGAACGGGGCGGCCTTCGCCAAATACGGCGCGAAATTCCTGGTGCGCGCCGGGCGTTTCGAAAACCCCGAGGGCCCTACCGGCAACCGCCATGTCATCGTCGAGTTCCCTTCCTACGAGGCGGCGCTGGCCTGCTACAATTCGCCCGAATACCAGGAAGCGCTGAAGCACAGGCTGGCCGGTTCGGTCGGCAAGGTCGTCATCGTCGAGGGAGCCTGACATGATCCTTTTCCCTGCCATCGACCTCAAGAACGGCCATTGCGTGCGCCTCAAGCTGGGCGACATGAACCAGGCGACCGTCTACAACAACGATCCGGCCGCGCAGGCCCGCGCCTTCGAGGAGCAGGGCTTCGAGTGGCTGCATGTCGTCGATCTCAACGGCGCCTTCGAGGGGCAGAGCGTCAATGGCGCGGCCGTCGAGGCGATCCTCAAGACGACGAAGAACCCGGTGCAGCTCGGCGGCGGCATCCGCACGCTGGCGCATATCGAAAGCTGGCTGGACAAGGGGCTGGCCCGCGTCATCCTCGGCACCGTGGCGGTGCGCGAGCCCGAGCTTGTGAAGGAAGCCTGCAAGGCATTCCCCGGCAAGGTGGCCGTCGGCATCGACGCGCGCGGCGGAAAAGTAGCAGTCGAGGGCTGGGCCGAAGCCTCCGAACTCGGGGTCACCGAACTGGCGAAGAAGTTCGAGGGCGCGGGCGTGGCGGCGATCATCTACACCGACATCGACCGCGACGGCGTGCTGGCCGGCATCAACTGGACCTCGACCATCGATCTGGCCGAGGCGGTGTCGATCCCGGTGATCGCCTCAGGCGGGCTCGCTTCCATCGCCGACATCGTGCGCATGACCATGCCCGATGCGGCCAAGCTCGAAGGCGCGATTTCCGGCCGTGCCCTCTATGACGGACGCATCGATCCGGCCGAGGCGCTCGCCATTTTGCGCGAGGCGCGTGAGCGGCGGGCGGCGGCGCAATGAAGCTCTCCCTTGTCCTCGCCCCCTATGACAGCGGGCACTACCAATCCGGCTTCGGCCAGGGGCCGGACGCGCTCGTCACCGGCGGGTTGGTCGAGGCGCTGACGCTGGCGGGCCACGATGTCGACGTCGAGGACATCGGCAAGGTGGGCGGCGACCAGCCGCGCGAGATCGCCACCGGCTTTGCCGTGTGCCGGGCGGTGGCGGGCAGGGTCGATGCGGCGCTGGAGGATGGCCGTTTCCCGGTGGTGCTGGCCGGCAACTGCCTCACCACCGTTGGCGCGGTGGCTGGAGAACAGGCCGATTCCATTATCTGGTTCGACCAGCACGGCGATATCAATACGCCGGAAACCTCCGTGCACGGCTTCCTCGACGGCATGGCGCTGGCGATTGCGCTTGGCCTGTGCTGGAAGCCGATCGCGCACACGGTTCCCGGCTTTAAGGCGATCGACCCGGCCCGCTGCCTGCTGGTCGATGCGCGCGACCTCGATGACGACGAGCGCAAGCTGCTCGACGCGCTGCCCGTGCTGCGTTCCACATGTACGAGCGCCGTCGAACAGGCGGGCAAGCTGAACGCGGCCGGCGCGGTGCGCACGCATCTGCATATTGACCTCGACGTTCTCGATCCTGACATGTTGCAGGTGAACCGCTACACGACGCCCGGCGGCCCGGACCCGAACGAATTGGGGAAGATCGTCTGCGGCATCGGCCGCTCCATGCCGATCAGCGGCGTCACGCTCTCGGCCTATGACCCGGCCTTCGACCCGCAGGGCGACGTGCCGCCGGTGGCGGGCCATCTGCTGGTCGACCTGCTCGCGGCGCTTGAACGCATCTGATGGACAAGGAATTTTCCGCATGACTCTCAAGGCCCGCGTGATCCCTTGCCTGGATGTGAAAGACGGCCGCGTGGTGAAGGGCGTCAATTTTGTCGATCTGGTCGATGCCGGCGATCCGGTGGAGGCCGCCCGCGCCTATGACGCGGCCGGGGCCGACGAGCTTTGCTTCCTCGACATTACCGCTTCTTCCGACAACCGCGAAACCATTTTCGACGTGGTGGCGCGTACCGCCGAACAGTGTTTCATGCCGCTGACCGTCGGCGGCGGCGTGCGGCAGGTGGCCGATATCCGCAAGCTGCTCCTGGCCGGCGCCGACAAGGTGTCGATCAACACGGCGGCGGTGAAGAACCCGGAATTCGTGGCGGAAGCCGCCGACAAGTTCGGCAACCAGTGCATCGTCGTGGCCATCGACGCCAAGAAGGTCAGCGGCGAAGGCGAGGCGGACCGCTGGGAGATCTTCACCCATGGGGGACGCGAGAAGACCGGCATCGATGCCGTCGAGTTCGCCCGGCGCGTGGTGGACCTCGGCGCCGGCGAAATCCTGCTCACCTCCATGGACCGCGACGGCACCAAGGTCGGCTACGACATCGCGCTGACGCGGGCGGTGGCCGATGCCGTGCGCGCCCCAGTGATCGCCTCCGGCGGCGTCGGCAAGCTGGACCACATGGTCGCGGGCATACGCGACGGCCACGCGACGGCGGTGCTCGCCGCTTCGATCTTCCACTTCGGCACCTATTCCATCGCCGAAGCCAAGGCGCATATGGCCGCCGCCGGCATCGAGGTTCGACTCGACTCCGGCCCGGATCGGCACTAAACGGCGCCATGGCCAGTTTCTCGCTCTCCGACCTGGAAGCCACGATCCGCGAACGGGCGCGCTCGGGCGATGCGGAATCGTGGACCGCGCGGCTGTTCGCCAAGGGCATGGACAAGGCCGCCCAGAAGCTCGGCGAGGAAGCCGTCGAAACGGTCATCGCCGCGGTCAAGGGCGATACCAAAGGCGTCATTTCGGAAAGCGCCGACCTTCTCTATCATTGGCTTGTCGTGCTGGCGATCGCGGGCGTTTCCCTCGACGATGTGCTGGCCGAACTCGAGCGGCGGACCGGGCAGTCGGGCGTCGCCGAGAAGGCATCCCGGAGCCAGCCGGGCTGACGCCCGAAGCCGAGGGCAGGAGACGCGATGGATCAGCTTGCGCCGACCGCACAATATTCTCCCTACCTGTTCTTCTCGGCGCAGGAATGGTCGAAATTCAGGGCCGATACGCCGCTGACCCTGACCGGCGAGGAAATCAACCGGCTGCGTTCGCTCAACGACCCGGTCGACCTCGACGAGGTGCGCCGCATCTACCTGTCGATGTCGCGCCTGCTGTCCGCCCATGTCGAGGCGAGCCAGCTTCTGGCCGAGCAGCGCCGCGTCTTCTTCAACGGCAAGACCACGACCAAAACGCCGTTCATCATCGGCATCGCCGGCTCGGTCGCGGTGGGCAAGTCGACGACGGCGCGCGTGCTGAAGGATTTGCTGGCGCGCTGGCCTTCCAGCCCCAAGGTCGACCTGATCACCACGGACGGCTTCCTGCTGCCCAACGAGGTTCTGCGCCGCGAGGACCTGATGGAGCGCAAGGGCTTTCCCGAAAGCTACGACGTCGGCGCGCTGCTGCGCTTCCTGTCGGCCATCAAGTCCGGCGAGAAGGACGTGCAGGCGCCACTCTATTCGCACCTGACCTATGACGTCATTCCGGGCGCCTTCACCACCATCGACCGGCCGGACATATTGATCTTCGAGGGCCTCAACGTCCTGCAGCCGCGCCACCTGCCGCCGGACGGCAAGTTCGTGCCCTTCCTGTCGGACTTCTTCGACTTCTCGATCTATATCGATGCCGACGAGAAGCTGATCCACGACTGGTATATCGCCCGCTTCATGCGGCTGCGCGAAACCGCCTTCCGCAACCCGGATTCGTTCTTCCACCGCTATTCGCAGCTTTCCGAAGGGGCGGCGCAGGCGATCGCCGAGGGGCTGTGGATGAACATCAACCTGAAGAACCTGCGCGAGAACATCCTGCCGACGCGCCCGCGCGCCGACCTTATCCTGCGCAAGGGCGCCGACCATCTCGTCGAGGAAGTGGCGCTCCGGAAGCTGTAGGGCCCTTTGGGTTCTGCCGGAAACGGCCCCTCACCTTTACCCTCTCCCCGCAAGCAGGGAGAGGGGCCACCAGCGTTGCGGATAGCATCCTTCTCCCCGCTTGCGGGGAGAAGGTCCCGGCAGGGGGATGAGGGGCGATTTGGTCCGGACCTGAAAGGCCCCAGTTCAGCCTACTCACTCACGCGGCGCAGCGTCAGGTTGATGCGGCCGCCATTCTTCAGAAGCGGCGAGGTCCGCGGGTAGATGCGGTCGACGCCGTGATAGGCGAGGCGGCTTTGCCCGCCCAGCACCAGCACGTCGCCGCTCGCCAGCCGGAGCGACGCGGTCGGGCCGCCGCGCTCGGCGGTGCCGACCCGGAAACGGCAGTCGTCGCCCAGCGAGACCGACACCACCGGCGCGGAAAAATCGGATTCGTCGCGATCCTGATGCAGGCCCATGCGGGCGCGCTCGTCGTAGAAATTGACGAGGCAGGCCTGCGGCGGCTTTTCATGGCCGGCAACGTCGCGCCAGATCGCCAGCAGCGTTTCCGGAATCGGCGGCCAAGGCTCGCCGGTGACCGGATGGACGGGCTGGTAGCGGTAGCCGCGCTCCTTGTCGGTGACCCATCCCATTTCGCCGCAATTGGTCATGCGCACGCTCATTTCCTTGCCGGTGCGCGGCATGGCCGGCACGAACAGCGGCGCGGCCTGCACGATCCGCCTGATCTCCTCGACCAGCCCGGCCTGCTGCGACGGCGACAGATAGAGGGGAAAGTGGCGGACGCCTTCTGGCAGAGCGGACATTGGCCTGTTCCTGATCGGCAGACATTGGAATGCCAAAAAACAGAACGGCGACCCGAAAGCCGCCGTTCCTTCAAAAAATCCTCGAATCTCAGCCCAGATCGGGAATGCGCAGCACCTGGCCGGGATAGATCTTGTCGGGGTGGGTCAGCATCGGCTTGTTGGCCTCGAAGATGACGGTGTATTTCGAGGCCTTGCCCTTGCCGTAATGGGCCTCGGCGATCTTGGAGAGGTTGTCGCCCTTCTTGACCGTGTAGAAAACCGCTTCCTTGACCGTGGCGTCCGGAGTCGCCACCGTCAGCTCATCGGCCTGCACCTTGGAGACACCCAGCGTATTGCCGACCGCGATGATCGCCTTTTCGAGCGCCGACTGGTCCGCGACTTCGCCCTTCAGCACCGCCGTGTCGCCGTTGACCTCGATCTTGACGTTGTCAGTGCCGAGCTTGTGGGAATCGAGTTCCTTCTTCAGCGCGTCCGCATCCGGGGTTTCGTCGTCGCCAAAGCCGAGCTTGGCACCGACGTTCTTCACGAAGTCGAAAATACCCATTGTGGTCTCCTTCTATCAACCGATGTGGTATTCGCAGTTAGCAAGTAAACATGGAAGAGACGGCGGGATTTTCAATCGTTTTCGATCCTGCCCCGCAATTTCTTCACCACCGAGCGGCCGGCCTTGGCCTTCAGGCGGCGTTCCACCGAGCCTTTGGTGGGTTTCGTCTTCTTGCGCGGCGGCGGTGGCGGCTCGGCCGCCCTGGCGACGAGTGCGGCCAGCCGCTGGCGGGCATCGGCGCGGTTCTGCTCCTGCGTCCGGAAACGGGCGGCCTCGATGACGATGACGCCGTCCTTGGTGGCGCGCTGGCCGGCGAGCCTGATCGTGCTTGCGCGCACGCGCTCCGACAGGCCGCGCGCATTGGCGGCGTCGAAGCGCAGTTGCACGGCGGTCGCCACCTTGTTGACGTTCTGGCCGCCCGGCCCGGAAGCGCGGATGAACACTTCCTCGA
>Ga0180220_1001874_pt1 | contig 14571 bp, 13 predicted proteins | sample eDN5th37CBELigBY_FD_151335 | JGI IMG/M metagenome (GOLD analysis project Ga0180220, IMG submission 151335) | Enriched backyard soil microbial communities from Emeryville, California, USA - eDNA 5th pass 37_C BE-Lig BY (version 2) (version 2) | ecosystem: Environmental > Terrestrial > Soil >... | reverse complement strand
GCTCGGGTCCATCGGGTATATTCCTCCTGCGCAGGCTGAAGAACTCTATCACCGTACCCACTCTGAAACTGTGCCGATGAACGCTGTACTTTAACCAAACAGCCTCCTCGATTCCCGGGGCGATTCATGCGGCGACCTTGCTTGAGTGGTATAGAAGTTCTACGGTCATAGTAAGCGTCCTTGTGCATCGAGGCGTGTAGCTCTAATATGCGAACCCAGATTCAGTTATCAATCGGCTGATTCTTACGTACCTGCCGGCTAATGACCTGCTTGCTTAGAAATCCGAGTGACTTGAACACCTAGCCATTCTATTTGGCGCCAAGAGCCTTTGACATAGCCTTCGCCTCCGTAGAGAGTAAGTGGCCCCATCGTTCGACCTCTGCAGAACCCAGTCGTACGCTTGGTCCGAAGATCCCGATCGAGCCGGCCGCCTGTCCGGATCCGTCAAAGAATGGTGCTGCTATGGCAACCGCACCTTGAATAAGTTCTTCATTGCTGACGGCATAGCCACGTTTACGTATTCGCTCAAGCTCCTGAGTATATTGTTTCAGGTCGATGTCGGTGCCATCTGCGATGCTGCGTAGAAACTCCTTGTCGACGTCTGAAAACGCCAATATTGCACGGCCGCTTGCACCAAATATTATTCGCTCGCGATAACCGATACCACGCTTAAAGCTCAACGGTTGAGCACTAGGAAGCTCGTTTATACAAATTCGATAAGCGCCTTGCGGGATGAAAAGCGCGACGGTCTCTCCGGTTTGTTCCTGAATGCGTTCCATGATGGGCTTGGCGAATTCGCTCAGATCTAAGCTTGATGACCAGACGTGGGCTAAATGTGCAACAGCGGGACCGAGGCGAAATTTTTGCGGCTCGCCAACCGAGATTACGAAACCGCTTTGCTCCAACGTGTAAAGCAAACGGTACAGTGTTGGCCTGCTTAATTTGACACGCTTAAGCAGTTCTGATGCAGTTAACTCATAGTCAGCGGCGGTGAACGCTACAAGAATATCGAGTGCGCGCTCAACTGCTCTAACTCCTTCGCCGGATTTCTCTGACGTCATGAACTTGTTTTCCTTCTATACAGCAATTCTATTCGACGGATTTTGACTGGAACCGCCAAATTACAAAGCAACGTAAGGTGCCCGCAAATAGTTCGGCACATGACCTCGCAGGCAACTAAGCAAAGGTAGCAGCGCACGCGTATTTCCACTCCCGATTCAGCTAACCCACTCGGGCCGTGGCCTGCGCAGTCATCGGGTCCGAATAACGATTTGTTCTTATTCTAGAGGGGCGCAGGTGGCGCAAAGCCACGTGCATCTGGCCGCTAGGCAACTCTCCATCGTCCCGGACTATAGATCAGATACAGAAAAGTGTATATGCAACGTCCTTACGTATCAGTACGCGGAAGCTCAATTTTTCAGTGCGCCGCCCCGCCTCGGCCATTGTAGTCATGACGTATCGAACAGGGCGTGGTCGCATTGACTGGTATCGCGTACGAACACGTATCGAGCTTTTTCCCGTGCCCCTGTTTTGGTTAGGACCTTACTGTCGGCCAAATGCGTTTCCTGCCGTGACCGGCTCGACCGGGCTCTTCAGCGGCTGGCGACCAGCACAAAAATTTGGAACAAACTCTTGACACCAACCGGCGTATCCGTACAATGGACTGCAATCTCAACAGACGGACAATTTTCGGTTTTAGTTTTCAAGGAAGAAATTCGCTCATGAACAAAGAAATGGCAGAAGCATTGGTGAGGACCGGGCCCGGCACGCGTATGGGAGACCTGATGCGTCGCTACTGGGTTCCCATGCTGAAATCTGATGAGATTGAATCAGACGGCGCTCCCGTGCGCGTTCGGGTATTGAGCGAGGATCTTTTGGCTTTTCGCGACACCGATGGAAAGGCCGGAATTATTGATGAGCATTGCTCTCATCGTGGCGCCTCGCTTTTCTTCGGACGCAATGAAGAAAACGGGATTCGTTGTGCTTATCATGGTGTCAAATTTGATCGTAATGGGCGATGCGTCGATGTACCCTCGGCGCCCAAAGCCTGTGCGCAAATGCATATCAAATCGTATCCGTGCGTTGAACGAGGCGGGATTGTCTGGGCCTATATGGGACCCAAGGACAAGATGCCGGCACCGGTCGAGCTAGAGTGGGTCACGCTCCCGGAAAGCCATGTATACGTTTCTCGTCGTTTGCAGGAATGTAATTACCTGCAGGCGATGGAGGGGGGAATAGACACCGCTCACGTTTCTTACGTGCATCGGTATGAGGTGGATATCGACCCTATGCATAAGGGAACCAAGGCTTTGGACTACATTAAGGCCGATGGAAATGTCGTATTTAATATCGAACAGATGCCAGTTGGCCTCACATTGTTTGGGCGAAGAAACGGTGAGCCAGACTCCTATTATTGGAGGATTACTCAGTGGCTTTTCCCGTGGTTTACTCTAATTCCGCCTTTCGGCGAGCATTCCTTGGCTGGGCATATCTTTGTACCCGTTGATGACCATAACTGCTGGGTCTGGAGTGTGAACTTTCACCCGAACAAAGCTCTTTCAGATGAAGAGCGTAGAGAGCTCGAGCAGGGTAAAGGGATACATGTTGAGTATGAAGAAGGCTCGCTGCGGCCTAAGGCGAACAAAGATAACGACTACTTAATTGACCGTAAAGCGCAGCAGGAAAAGCGGTCGTACAGTGGTGTTTTTGGCTTTGCGATGCAGGACGCATCTTTGCAGGAAAGCATGGGGCCAATCCAGAATCGCGAAGCGGAGCGGTTGCTACCGACAGACCGAGCGATAGTGATGGCGCGGCGGATGCTCCATGACGCACTAATTGCTGTTGAAAACGGGGAAGAGCCGCCGGCCCTAGACGTATCTGCTCAACATGTTCGCGCTGCTGGTGTGCTCTTGGACCGAACAGCTGATCCGGTGGAGTGGGCGCGAGAGCATCTGGCTGACGGTACAGACCAGCCGGTGTATTCGATTTAGCCAATTCAATCTTCACTTTTGGAAGGCGCGTCCGAAATGGCTCGACTAGATAATAAAGCGGCACTAATTACAGGGGGCGGTGCCGGGATTGGTGCGGCTTGTGCGCAACTGTTTTGTGCTGAGGGTGCGGCTGTCACCCTTGTCGATATGAACATTGATGTCCTGGAGAAAACCGTAAAAGCTATCAATACTAAGTATCCTGCGGCGCGAGTGTCCTACTTTGAAGGAAACGTCGCAGACGTTGATGTGGCTGAAGCGGCGGTGCTTCATGCGTTGCGCGTCAATGGCCAACTAGACATTCTGGTGAACAATGCGGCGATGCGTACCTACACAGCTTTGGCCGATGCAACGCCTCAGGAGTGGGCGGCAATGGTTCAAGTGAACTTAACTGGGGGAGCCAACTTCTGTCGTCACGCCCTTCCTGCATTACGTGAGTCAGGGAGGGGAAGCATAGTAAACGTCGCTTCGTGTTACGCCGTGGTTGGGCGCAAAGGAATGGGCGTTTATGACGCGACGAAGGCCGCTCAGCTGGCATTGACGCGTACATTAGCCCATGAAGAAGCTGCACATGGCGTTCGAGTTAATGCTGTATGTCCGGGATCCACGCTGACTGAATTCCATATTTCGAAAGCTTCGAGTGTCGGAAAAGACCTCCACGAGCTCAAGAGCGAGCGAAGCGATACATCGCTGCTGGGAAGGTGGGCCTCTCCTGATGAAATCGCATGGCCCATTTTGTGGCTTGCGTCGGATGAATCGTCTTTCATAACTGGCACCACGCTCATGGTGGATGGTGGACTGTCCGCAATGTGAAGATTGACTTCAACGACATTACTTGGATGCTGAGGCTGATATAAGTAAAAACTAAGGAAAAACATGAGTGACAAACTAGCCACTATTAAATTGGCAGCAGTTCAGGCGGCTTCGGTCCATCTTGATCGCGATGCCAGCATCGAGAAAGCCTGTCAGCTGATTGAGGAGGCAGGTCGATCAGGGGCCGACTTGATAGGGTTTCCGGAGGGATTTATTCCTGCCCATCCATCGTGGTATACCGTTCTACCTGCAACCGGAATGAGAAGTATGGCGTTAGCACGCACGCTTTTCCAAAATGCAGTTGTGATACCCAGCGACGCAACCGACCGCTTAAGTCAAGCGTGTCGTGATGCCGGCATTACCGCTGTAATCGGAATCTGCGAGAAGCGTGCTCAGACAACAGGCACCATGTTCAATACCCAATTGTTCATTGGCCCAGACGGCGAAATCCTCGGAAAGCATCAAAAAATAATGCCAACTGTTGGCGAGCGTCTAGTTCATACCGGTGGGGGCGGAGACACATTGACAGCCTATCCAACGCCTATTGGTAAAGTCAGCGCGATGATCTGTACTGAAAACGCCAACCCGCTTGCCGTCGCGACATTGCTAGATCAGTACCCAATGGTCCACGTTGCTGCCTGGCCGGCTTTCGTATCTCCCGCATTAGAGTTGTCCGAAATTGTGTCGGCAGTGAGTCGTGGTTTAGCGTACTCCATGGGTTGTTACGTGATAAACGCCTGCGGTGTGTTGGACGATGCAACCATCGAAGCGTACCAAGCTTCGGGGGAAGAGCTAGCGTTTCTAGAGCGCTGTAAAGGCGGGGGGTGCGCTTCAATCGTGGGGCCTAGTGGACAAATACTAACAAAGCCACTTGATCAGCCTGAAGGTATTGTGTATGCCGAGGTAGATTTGAATTCCACGTTGGTACCAAAGCTTGTCCACGACTTTGCTGGGCATTACACACGTCCTGATTTGTTCTCTCTGCACGTCAACCGGTCAACACCGACCTCGGTAATTATTTCGAACACATCCGCGCCCAGTTGCGACGCGACAGAAAAGTACGGCGATCAAAGACCTGAGACGCCGAAGAATCTCTAAATCACTCTAGCACTAAAGCGGTTGGCGTAGGGAGTCCCACCTACTTATATGTTGATCGGGTTGCGAAAGCAGCTCGAGGATAAAACTCGTCAGCGCGTAGGGTTATTCGCACAAGTTGAGCAGGTTGCAAAGCTACCAGACCAATCCTGAAGGGAGGGTATATCGATCAATTTATCGTAGGTTTCACGGTCCGCGAAATTTTCGGCGAGTCGCTCATTAGCAATTGGAAAAATATTCAATGTCAGTTAAAGAGCCTGTTAGATCTTCATCGGGCTGTCCGAGAAACGCGAAAAAATTCAAGCAAAGATTATGCATTGGCACTTAACTAATAGCGGTAAAAATTAATGATTGGAGTAGACAAATGAAATTCATTCAGAGCATCAGCGCGGCGGTACTACTTTCTACGATTTCGCTAGCTTCAGCCAACCCGATAAAAATTGGCTTTATGCTTCCTTACAGTGGCACATTCGGACAGAACGGACAGACGGTCGAGAATGGCTTCATGCTTTATGTAAAAGAACAGGGCGGTAAGCTGGCGGGCCAAGAGCTCCAGTTTTTCAAGGTGGACGACGAGTCCAACCCCTCGAAGGGCCCCGACAACGCCAACCGTCTGATCAAGCGCGATCAGGTTGACATCCTGATTGGCACCGTACACTCGGGCGTTGCCATGGCTTTGGCCAAGGCCGCCAACGATTCCGACACCACGCTCATTATTCCGACGGCGGGGGCTGATGCCCTCACGGGGCCACTGTGCAGCAAGAACGTTTTTCGTACGTCGTTTTCGAACTGGCAGCCCGGTTACGCCATGGGCGTAGTTGCAGCAGAGGAAGGCTATAAAAATGTCGTCACGATTACTTGGAATTATGCAGCGGGTAAAGAATCAGTAAATGGTTTCAAAGAGGCCTTCGAGAAGGCGGGGGGGAAGATCATCAAGGATCTAACCCTGCCGTTCCCCACTGTCGAATTCCAGCCGCTGCTTACTGAAATCGCTTCCATCAAGCCCGACGCGGTCTACACCTTCTTTGCAGGTGGCGGGGCTGTTAAGTTCACGCAAGACTACGCGTCGACAGGGTTGAAGGATTCTATCCCGCTACTGGGCGCGGGTTTTCTCACCGAAGGCACACTCGAAGCTCAAGGCGAATCGGCCCAAGGTCTTCTGAACACGCTGCACTACGCTGACGGACTCAATACGCCGCGAGATAACGCGTTCCGTGCTAACTATAAAGAGCACTTCCCTAACTGGTCACTTGACGTCTATGCGGTCCAGGGCTATGACGCTGCTCAGATGCTCGAGGCCGGCCTGAAAGCCGTCAATGGCGACGTCAGCAAAAAAGACGCCATGCGCGAAGCCATCCGTACCGCCAAGATTGACAGCCCTCGCGGCGAATTCACCTTGTCCAAGGCGGGCAACCCCGTGCAAGACATGTACTTGCGCAAAGTTGAAGGCGACGAGAACAAAGTTGTGAAGGTCGCTGTCGAAAAACTGGCCGACCCAGCTCGCGGCTGCAAGCTGTAAATCTGTACCCATCCGGTGCGCCGCTCTTGTGCGCACCGGATGTTCCGTTGAATCAAAGGAATCCTCGTGGACCCGGCCATCTTCCTGATCCAGTGTCTTAATGCCGTGCAATACGGCTTGTTGCTTTTTCTGGTCGCCAGCGGCCTGACCCTTATTTTCGGCATCATGGGCATTATCAATCTTGCCCATGGCGCCTTTTACATGATCGGGGCCTATATGGCCTTTGCCATGCAGCCCCTGGTGGCTCAGTACCTGGGCGGCGGCTTCGTCGTCACCGTACTGGTGTGCGTGCTGCTGGCCACCCTGTTGGGCTATTTTCTTGAATGGGCTTTTTATAGCTATTTGTACAACCGTGAACACTTGCAGCAAGTGCTCATGACCTACGGCCTTATCCTGGTCTTTGAAGAGCTTCGCAGCATCATCGTGGGCAACGACGTGCACGGTGTGCCGGTTCCCGCCTGGCTGGCCAGTTCCATCAAGCTTGGCGACGTCATGACCTACCCGGTCTACCGGCTGTTCATCTCGGCCATGTGTATTGTGGTCGGCCTGCTGATGTTCTGGGTCCTAACCCGAACCCGCCTGGGCATGATGATTCGTGCCGGCGCCAGCAACCGCGAAATGATCAACTCGCTGGGCATTGACATCAATCGCCTGTTTCGCATTGTGTTTGCCATTGGCGTGGCGTTAGCCGCATTCGCCGGGGCCATCGCCGCCCCCGTGTCATCGGTGTATCCGGGCATGGGCAACGCGGTGATTATCATCTGCTTCGTGGTGGTGGTCATTGGCGGCATCGGCTCCATCAAGGGTGCCTTTCTGGCCGCCATGCTGGTCGGCTTTGTCGATACGTTCGGACAGGTGTTCTTCCCGGCCGCTGCCGGCGTCATGGTGTACCTGTTAATGGCCGCTATTCTTCTGTTCAAGCCCGAAGGGCTCTTCAAACATTAATCAAGGCCCCCGCATGCGTTTCGTTCTTCGAGCCATTTTTTTGCTGGTGCTGCTGGCGGTGGTGCTGTCCTTGCCCTCGTTCGCCTCGACCTATTATCTGAGCCTGATCATCAAGATCATGATCTACGCGCTGTTCGCGCTGAGCCTGCAGCTGCTGGTCGGCGGCACCGGCTTGGTCAGCCTGGGCCATTCGGCCTTCTTCGGTATTTCGGCGTATTTTGTCACCCTGCTCTCGCCCGAGTCGGGTGCGGGCAATATGCTGTGGTTGCTGCCCGGCGCCGTGCTGGCCGCCATGCTCTACGCAGCGGTTACCGGTGCACTGGCGCTGCGTACCAAGGGTGTGTATTTCATTATGGTTACCCTGGCATTTGCCCAGATGGCCTATTACGTGTTCCACGATACGGCCCTGGGCGGCGGTACCGACGGCATCTATCTGTATTTCCGCCCGGAAATCCGGCTGGGCGACTGGGTGCTGCTTAATATCGACGACCAGTTTGTGTTCTATGTGTTTACGCTGGCTTGCATGTTGCTCACCTGGCTGTTCTTGTCGTTGCTGATGCGCTCACGCTTTGGCGCGGCGCTTACCGGCATCCGGGTTAACGAACAGCGCATGCGCGCGGCCGGGTTTTCCACCTTCAAGTACAAGCTGACGGCTTACATCATCGGCTGCGGTCTGGCCGGTGTGGCAGGGTTTTTGTATGCGGCCAAAGACGGCTACGTCAACCCCGAGCTGCTGGCCTGGGAGCAATCGGGCCTGGTGCTGTTAATGGTTATTCTGGGTGGCATGGGCCGCCTGTGGGGAGCCATTTTGGGCGCCATCGCCCTGACGTTGCTGCAAGAGGTGTTCCAATCGCACGCACTGTTCGGCGAATTTGCCAGTCGCTGGCACCTTACCTTTGGCCTGGCCATCATCGCCCTGGTCGCTGTCTTGCCCCAAGGCCTGGCAGGGCTTCCCGAACAACTGCGCCACCGCCGCCGCGCCAAGTCCATCACGCCGGCTTCGGCCCAGTAAAGGCAGTACCATGACGCAAACCTTATTATCGGCTCAGAACATCACACGCCGCTTCGGTGGCCTGACGGCCATCGACAACGTCTCGCTTGAGCTCAAGCGCGGCGCCGTACACGCGGTCATTGGCACCAATGGTGCAGGCAAGTCCACCTTGGTTAGCGTGCTGTCGGGCGAGTTGCCGCCCAACGAAGGCACCATCTTCATGAACCATGAAAACATCACGGCCTGGCCCCAGCCGCGCCGCGCGCGTGCCGGCATGGGGCGCAGCTATCAGCGCACCACGATTTTTCCGTCGCTGACCGTACACGAAAACTGCCGCCTGACCGCCCAGGCTAATCATCAGCACTTCTGGAGCTGGCTGCCTTCCAGTCGCTGCAAGCAAAGCAACGAAGCCGCCGACCGTGCGCTGGAACTGGCGGGCCTGACTCAGTTCAGCAACCAAGTTGCCGGCCTGCTCTCGCATGGGGGCAAGCGCCAGCTGGAAATCGCCATGAGCTTGTCCACCCACCCCGCCGTGCTGTTGCTCGACGAACCCCTGGCCGGCATGGGTTCCGAAGAAACGGATCGCATGCTTAATTTGCTTGATTCGCTAAAAGCTCAACACGCCATACTTCTGGTCGAGCACGACATGGATGCCGTGTTTCGCATCTCTGACGAAATCACGGTCATGGTCAACGGCGCCGTGATTGCGCATGGCGACCCGGCCAGCATCAAGGCCGACCCCCTCGTACAAACCGCCTACCTCGGAGACGACGAATGAGCGCGCTGATCGAAGCCTCCGGGCTGCATACTTACTACGGCGCCAGTCACGTTCTGCACGGCATCGACCTGCGCATCGAGGCAGGCGAATCCATCGGGCTGCTGGGCCGCAACGGCATGGGCAAAACCACGCTCATTCGCACCGTCATGGGCCACTTGCCACCGGCCCAGGGCAAGATTGTGATCCAGGGCCGCGACAACACGCGCACCCAGCCGCACCAGGTGGCGCGCCTGGGGGTGGCCTACGTGCCCGAAGGACGCGGTATTTTTCCTAATCTTGATGTCCGTGAAAACCTGCTGGTGGCCGCCCGCTCCGGCTACAACGGGCGCAAAGACTGGACGTACGAGCGCGTATTGGAAACCTTCCCCCGACTTACCGAAAGGCTGGGCCATGGCGGCCAACAGCTGTCCGGTGGCGAGCAGCAAATGCTGGCCATTGGCCGTGCCCTCATGACCAACCCCGACGTTCTCATTCTGGATGAGGCCACCGAAGGACTGGCGCCGCTGATCATCGCCGAGATCTGGCGCATTATTGAATCGATCCGCGAAACGGGGGTGGCAACCCTGATCGTCGATCGCAACTACCGCAAGGTATTGGCGCACACCGACCGTTGCATCGTGCTGGAAAAAGGCAAGGTGGTCGAGCAGCGTGATAGCGCCACGCTGTCTAGCCAGGCCCAGCTGCTGACGCGATACCTGGGGGTGTAGTTACTGCCTGCTTCACGATCAGGTCCCCTTGAGCGGTCGACGGACTTTCGTTCAATTTCACATTAAGGTGTCACCAAATTGGTACAGGGCGACAGACTTTGCGTCAATTCTCCGATGTGTTAGTTCGTAGAGCAAAAATCGACAGACTTTATTTCCATACTTCAAGGGTTAACATGACTGCATGAGCACAACAGCCTCCTATACTCCGCACAGGGACAGCACGATCGAGCAGATTCAGATCAGACATGATGTGTCGTATCGCCTTCGCCGCTGGCCGGCACAAGATAGAGCGGCGGTGCGCGCACCGCCGCTTCTTCTTGCGCATGGCTGGATGGATGTGGGCGCCTCTTTTCAGCGTTTCGTCGATACGTTGAGCACCGCGCGCGAGGTTGTTGCCATTGACTGGCGGGGCTTTGGAGGAAGCGGGGCGTCGCGGCCCAGCGACAGTTACTGGTTCTACGATTATTACGCTGATCTTGACGCGGTCATTGACCATATCTCGCCGAATGCGCCGATTGACCTTCTGGGTCACAGCATGGGCGGCAATATCGCGATGATTTATGCGGGAACGTGCCCGGGGCGTATTCAGCGCCTAATCAATGTCGAAGGGTTCGGGCTGGCACGAACATCACCTTCTGACGCGCCGGGCAGGCTGGCCCGCTGGCTTTCAGAACTGAAGACGCCGGTTTCGATACGCACATTTGCCAGCGTGCAAGAGGTCGCGGTCCACCTGATGAAACGCAGCCCCCACATGGAAGAAGGGTTTGCCCTGTGGCTCGCGGGGGAATGGGCTGAATGCAGAGCAGACGGGCGCTGGCACGTGATGGCGGATGCGGTGCACAAACGCGTGAACCCGATACTTTACCGCTGTGATGAGGTGCTTGCAGCCTGGGAAAACATTCAAGCCAGCGTGCTATGGGTGGAAGGGGACAAACCGGAACAAACTCCGCTGAGTTCCGAGCGCTATTCGCGGGAAGAATTCGAAGCGCGCCTAGGTAGGCTAAAGACCCTGAAGCGGCTGCGCATCAATGAATGCGGGCACATGGTTCACCTGGAGCAGCCAGGAAAGCTGGCTCAGGCCGTGGAAGGTTTCCTGGGTGACTGAATCCGCGCGGGCATTTCCATATAGTTGGCATAGCCACGAAATGATGTATTGCGTCACGCGGTATTCGACGAGTCGGCATGAACGCTGCGGCGACCGCCGGATTGATCTTGTGAAGTGGTCAGGCGTTTCGGACTTACCTGAGTTATTACAGCGATGCTCCCGGATCCAGCTCAAAGGCCACTTCAAGCACCGGCTTGGCCCATTCCGGCGTATCGGCGCCTTCGGCAAGCGTTGCTGGATAAAGGCGCTTGACCGCGCGCATTTCCAGGAGCAGCGTCGGCTCGCCGATTGCCGTTCCTGGTTCATAGTGGACACTGTTGTCGTACACGCGCAGATGCGCTAGCGACGGCATCAGGACAATCAGGTTTTTCAAGGAAGACGTCCAGCGCTGATGCACCTTGGCCTCTGGAATGTCGTGGCCGCCTTGCTGGACACGCAGCCTGACGCGATCAAGGTGAAGCTGCGGATCGCGCAGCCCGCAATACCAGATCATGACGTCATGCGTTTCGCATGCCTGCAGCAGATACTGCGTGATGCTCTGTCCTCCCAGTGTGGTCTCGAACGCAAACGAGCTGCGCCTGGAAATGGCCTGCCGCAACCGACGCACACTCTCTTGCCAAGCTTCTATATTGGCCTGTTCTTGGGCAACCCCGTAATCAGACGCCAGTGTTCTGGCGAAATCATTGGGGTTGTACCAGGTCAGACCTGCTTGGGTCAGCAAATGGCCGCCGATGGAACTCTTGCCGGCGCCGTTGACGCCCGCCAGCACATACAAGACAGGCCTGTTCGGCATTAATAGGTGTCCCCGGCCTTGACCGTACCGCCCAGTACCCCCGGATTAGCCATGAGGTCTCGTAGCCGATGCCCGGCATCAGGCGAATCAAGCGTTGCCAGTCGGGCATCGAACCGATCCCGGAGCGCTTGCAACGGATCATTGACCGCATTGGCAGCGGAGCGGGCGGCTTTGATGAGCCTGTCGTATTCCTGGGTAGACAGGATGACGGCCTCTGGCTCATTGTGATTGGTGACCACCAGCCGGCCCACGCCGCTTAGCGAGCGCATGACGCCCTTCCAGCCCTCGCGTTTAATGGTCGAGGCGGGCGCCGTCGGCAACTGGGAAAGAGCTTCGAATTGAGCAGACATCATGATCTCCGGAAAAGGCCTATTTGATCTATTTTACCTAATTTGGTCTTTTTTGGAGAGCGTATCTGTTCTTAGGGGGCTATGTTTCCGCCTCCCGCAACTGCATATGCGGCCTGTTTTGGCATCGCATGCGAGGTCCTCTATTGCGGCTACTCGGCCGCCTACATATTTATCGGCGTGCTCGAGAGACCTGCGCTCTCGATCGACATTTTTTATTTCTCCTTCTCATTTTCTATACGCAGCGCACCAATACAATATAAGCTATCAGCCTCGGCTCGTATGCTCAGGAGGATGCTCATGCCCCGCTGGCGCTGGATACTGACGCAATTGACGCGCCGCCTATGGGTACGCGCCACTTTGATCGGGTTAATGGGGGTGGCGGCAGCGATTCTGGCCGCGGTGGTCGAACGTTTCATTCCTTTTGACTTTCCCACCGACATCGGCTCTGATGCGGTGGGCAGCATCCTGAACATCATCGCGTCCAGCATGCTCGCCGTCACCACGTTTTCGCTCAGCGTCATGACGGCCGCCTATGGCGCAGCCACCAGCAACGTTACGCCGCGCGCCACCAGGCTGCTGATAGAAGACCGGGTCACCCAGAACGTGCTGTCCACTTTCATCGGGTCGTTCCTGTTCGGCGTGGTCGGCATTGTCGTACTCAGTACCGGCGCGTACGGTGATCGCGGCCGTTTCGTGTTGTTCGTCGTGACGGTAGTGGTCATTGTGCTGATCGTGTTGTCGCTGTTGCGATGGATCGACCACCTGACACGCCTGGGACGGGTGGGCGAAACCACCGAGCGGGTCGAGCAGGCGGCACGCCGCGCTATCGAGGCTCGCCTGGAAGAGCCCTACTTAGGCGGCCGGCCGCTGCGCGAGGTTCCCGTCGATGCTGAACCCATGGGCGCCGAGCAGGTCGGTTATGTGCAGCACATTGACATGGCAGTGCTGTCGCATTGTTGCGAGCAGTTTGACGCCGATATTTTCTTGGGCGCCATTCCCGGCACATTCGTCTACCCCGACACCCCGATCGCCTGGATCGGTTCGCACAGTGAAGAAGCGGGCTCGGACATGCTCGACGCAGTGCACAAGGCCTTCACCATCGGCAACGAACGCAGTTTCGATCAGGATCCGCGCTTCGGCCTGGTCGTTATGAGCGAAATTGGTTCACGCGCATTGTCGGCGGCGATCAATGATTCTGGGACCGCCATCGATGTCATCGGCAGGATAACGCGCCTGATGGCGCTATGGGCCGAATCATGCGAGCGCGACGGCACCGAGTTGCTGCACCCGCGCGTACATGTGCCGGCGCTGCCTTCTGAAGACATGTTCGAAGATGCCTTCATGCTGATGGCGCGCGACGGCGCCGGGCTCATCGAGATCCAGTTGCGCATTCAGAAAGCGCTGTGGGCGCTCAGTCGCCTGGGCAACGCCGGCTATCGCGCCGCCGCCTTGCACCAGGCCTCTTTGGCGCGCGGCCGGGCTGAGGCTGCGCTCGTCTTCGAGGCCGACAAGGCGAGATTGGATGCTGTAGCCGCCGAAGTGTCGGGCGGGCCGGGCCGCGCCGGGCCGGGCGCGGCGGCAAGATGATGGCCGAGCAGCGAACCGCCTGCCATAAGCGGAGGAGCGAAATGTGTCCCTGCCCTTGTCGACCATCGACTACAGCTTATCCTTGCTTTCGCGCCAGACCGGAGTTACTGCGAGGTGCTGAACCCCAATTTCTCTGAAATTTGTCGCGCCGTAGCGATTACATAACTGGATAACAGCGATTCGTTGCTTTGTGCGTTGGGCTCTAGAGTAGTGATGCTGACAGCGCCCGCCAACGCGCCTGTTGCATCCAGGATGGGCGCGGCGATCGCAAGTACGTTCGGGTGCAAAGCGCCAACGGAGCTGGCATAGCCTTTTTTCTGGATTTCAGATAACTGGTCCGCCAGTTCGGACAAATCAATATCTATAGCAGTGTCTTTCAACCCCTCCGGGTCGAACAGAGCTTCCAGTTCGGTGGGTGAAAGCTGCGAAAGCATAGCCATTCCAATTGCCGACGCATGGGCCGGGGAGCGGCCCCCGATTTCCAGATAGTCGACACCCCCTTCTTTGGCAGGCAGCCTGGACACATAGACGACCTCGCGTTTGTCCAATACGGCAAGGTGGACCGACGCAGCCGCAGCGCTTCGCAATTGCTCGAGCTCCACGCGGGCAAGCTCGGGCAGCCCCAAAGTGCGTAGATACGAGAAGCCCAGCGACATGACTTTTGCCGCAGGGCGATAGTTTGGCACTTGGTCCACGCGCTCGATATAGCCTTCTACTTCCAGTGTATGAACGAGACGAAAGGCCACGCCGCGAGTCAGATTCAGGCGGCGGCTGATTTCTGCCAGGGGCAGCGGGGTTCTTGCCTCGGCCAGTAGATGCAGCGTCCGCAAGCCGCGCGCTAGCGCGACTGCCAAATAAATATCACTTTCCTGGGTATTCGCCGGGCTGGGGTTCGCTTTCG
>Ga0180220_1001873_pt1 | contig 14583 bp, 6 predicted proteins | sample eDN5th37CBELigBY_FD_151335 | JGI IMG/M metagenome (GOLD analysis project Ga0180220, IMG submission 151335) | Enriched backyard soil microbial communities from Emeryville, California, USA - eDNA 5th pass 37_C BE-Lig BY (version 2) (version 2) | ecosystem: Environmental > Terrestrial > Soil >... | reverse complement strand
CAAGCCCGTTCCGCCGCAGCAGATGTTCGTCGCGGACGCGGAGTGGAAGAAAGCTCTGGCGAAGCGGCGCGTCTCACGTCTCTCGGCCTTCGAGAGCGAGGATGTCGGCGGCACGATCCGCTCGTTCAACGGCCGTCGCGGCCGATCCTTCGGGCCCGAGCGCTCGTCCGAGGACGTCAATCTGTTCGATGCGGTCGTGTCGCACATTCGCAGCCTCACGGCCCAGGGCAAGCGGACGCTCGTCGCCGCCTGGACGCCGGGTGCGCGCGAGCGCCTGGGTGTCCTGCTCGCCGAGCACGGGCTTGCCGGCACGAAGAAGATCGAGAGCTACGACGAGGCGCTGATCACGCCCGCGGCGACCCCCATGCTCGCCGTGCTCGGCCTCGAGACGGGCTTCGAGACGCCGGACCTTGCCGTCATCGGCGAGCAGGACATCCTCGGCGACCGTCTGGTGCGGCCGCGCCGCCGCGCCAAGAAAGCCGCCGACGTCATCACCGAGGCGACCAGCCTCTCGGTCGGCGATCTCGTCGTGCACGCGGACCACGGCATCGGCCGCTTCGTGGGTTTGCAGACCATCACGGCGCTCGGCGCGCCACACGACTGCCTGGAGCTCGTCTACCACGGCGGCGACAAGCTTTACCTTCCGGTTGAGAACATCGAGCTCCTGTCACGCTACGGCTCGGACGAGACGGGCGTGGAGCTCGATCGCCTCGGCGGCGTCGCGTGGCAGCACCGCAAGGCGCGCCTCAAGAAGCGCCTGCGCGAGATCGCGTCGGAGCTGATCAAGGTCGCGGCCCTGCGCCAGCTCCGCGATGCGCCCGCGCTGACGAAGCCCGAAGGCGCCTACGAGGAGTTCGTCGCGCGCTTTCCCTACGAGGAGACCGAGGACCAGGCTGCCTCCATCGACGCCGTCGTCGAGGACCTCGGCGCCGGCAAGCCGATGGACCGGCTCGTATGCGGCGACGTCGGCTTCGGCAAGACCGAGGTCGCCCTTCGCGCCGCCTTCGTCGCCGCCATGAATGGCGTGCAGGTGGCGGTCGTCGTACCGACGACGCTGCTCGCACGCCAGCACTACAAGACGTTTGTCACCCGCTTCCAGGGTTTGCCTCTGAAGATCGGGCGCGCGTCGCGCCTTGTGCCCGCGAAGGAGCTGAGCGAGGTGCGCAAGGGTCTCGCCGACGGCACCATCGACATTGTCATCGGCACGCACGCGCTGCTCTCGAAGACGATCCAGTTCGCGCGGTTGGGCCTCCTGATCATCGACGAGGAGCAGCACTTCGGCGTCGGCCACAAGGAGCGGCTGAAGCAGCTCAAGGAGGACGTGCACGTTCTCACGCTTTCCGCAACGCCGATCCCGCGCACCTTGCAGCTTGCCCTCTCCGGCGTTCGCGAGCTGTCGCTGATCACCACGCCGCCCGTCGATCGTCTCGCCGTGCGCACGTATATCTCGCCCGTCGATCCGGTCATCTTGCGCGAAGCGTTGCGGCGCGAGCGCCATCGCGGCGGTCAGTCGTTCTACGTGGTGCCGCGCATCTCAGACCTCGACGACGTCGCCGAGTTCCTGACCGAGCACGTCCCGGAGCTGAAGGTCGCGCGCGCCCACGGCCAGCTTTCGCCGACCGAGCTCGAGGACATCATGACGGCCTTCTATGAGGGCCAGTACGACGTGCTGCTGTCGACGGCGATCGTCGAGTCGGGCCTCGACATCCCGCGCGCGAACACGCTGATCGTTCACCGCGCGGATATGTTTGGCCTCGCCCAGCTCTACCAGCTCCGCGGCCGCGTCGGCCGCTCGAAGACGCGGGCCTACGCCTATTTCACGACGCCGGTGGGTCAGCGACTCACCGAGGGCGCGGAGAAGCGGCTCAAGGTGCTGCAGTCGCTCGACCAGCTCGGCGCCGGCTTCTCGCTCGCGAGCCACGACCTCGACATCCGCGGCGCCGGCAACCTGCTCGGCGACGAGCAGTCGGGCCACATCCGCGAGGTGGGCTTCGAGCTCTACCAGTCGATGCTGGAGGAGACGATCGAGGCGCTCAAGGGCGGCGACATCGATGGCACCACCGCTGACCAGTGGAGCCCGCAGATCCAGCTCGGCATGCCGGTGCTGCTGCCGGACACCTACATCGCCGATCTCCAGGTGCGGCTCGGCCTCTATCGCCGGCTTTCGGGCCTCGTCACCCGCGAGCAGATCGACCAGTTCGCCGCCGAGCTGATCGACCGGTTCGGCCCGCTTCCTGCCGAGGCCGAGGCGCTGCTCGACGTCATGGAGCTGAAGGCGCTCTGCCGTCGCGCCGGCGTCGCCCAGCTCGATGCGGGCACCAAGGGTGCCTCGATCGCCTTCCGCAAAGGCGCCTTCGCCAATCCGGATGCGCTGGTGAAGTTCATCGCCGCGTCCAAGGGTCTCGTGAAGGTGCAGCCCGACTCCAAGCTCGTCTTCCGCGCCGAGTGGGAGAAGCCAGTCGCGCGCATGAAGGGCGTGCAGGGCCTTCTCGCGGAGCTCGCCGCCATGGCCGAAGGCAAGCGCAACTGACACCTTGGAGTGAGGTGATGCCGGGACACGGGGGGCGGGCGGTTTGGATTTCGGCCGCACCCGTCCATTGCCACGGCACGTGCGCCGTGCTCTTAGGCAGCCCGGACCACAGCACGGGATAGCCCTCGCATGCGCCTCTCCACCATCACGGCTGCGATCGTCGCGGTCCTCGTCGGCATTGCGGGCGCGCTGGCGGTGGTTCTCGAGGCGGCTCGTGCGCTGGGCGCGACGCCGGCCGAGACCACGTCCTGGGTGACAGCGCTCTGCCTTTCGATGGGCCTGACCTCGGGGCTGCTTTCCTGGTGCCACCGCATGCCGATCATCACCGCCTGGTCGACGCCCGGTGCCGCTGTCATCGCCGCAACGGCTGGCACGATCCGGATGGATGCGGCGATCGGCGCATTCCTCCTGACCGGCGCCCTGATCGTGGCGACGGCACTGATCCGCCCGCTCGACGCTTTCGTACGGCGCATTCCCGTCGGCGTGGCGGCCGGGATGCTGGCCGGCGTCCTCCTGCGCTTCGTGTTGCAGATGGTCGAGGTCACCCCTGAGGCGCCGCTGATCGTGTTGCCCCTCGTCGCCCTCTTCCTGATCGTGCGCCTGCGCAGTCCCGGCACCGCCATGCTGCTCGTGATCGCGGTCGGGACGGGGATTGCCGCGGCGCTGGGTCAGATTCAAAGCTGGCCGCCGCTGACCCTCTCGTCGTTCGTCATCGTCGAGCCGCGTCTCGATATTCCGACGCTCGTCGGCCTCGGCCTGCCGCTCTATCTGGTGACGATGGCCTCGCAGAACCTGCCCGGCGCCGCCGTCCTGAAAGCGTCCGGCTACGAGCCGCCGTTCTCTTCTTCGCTGCTCGTCACCGGGATCGGGTCCCTCGTGATTGCCCCGCTCGGCGCGCACACGATCAACCTGGCGGCGATCACCGCCGCGATCTGCACCGGACCCGACGCCCACGCGGATCCCGCGAAACGCTGGTGGACAGGAATCGCGTACATGGTGGTCTATGCGGCGCTCGCCGCGGCGGGCGCGTCGCTGGTTGCGCTGTTCGCAGCTTTTCCCTCGGCTCTCATCAAGACCATTGCGGGCCTCGGATTGCTCGGCGCCTTGGCCGGCGCGCTCGGCTCCGCCCTGACCGACGAGCGCCATCGCTTCGCGGCAGTCGTGACGTTCGCGGTCACCGCATCCGGCATCGCCGTCGCCGGCATCGGATCCGCATTCTGGGGTCTCGTCGCCGGCCTCGTCGTCCTGGCCGTCGACCGCATGACGGCCGCGCCGTCCAGATCGTGACCCATCCGCAACACTGGGCGATGCTGCCGCGCTGGTCTCGCGCGGTCATTTTGCTAAAGTCCGGCCCGCTCCAGGGGGATGTGTTCGGGGGAGTGTGGACGTGTCGAAGTTTTCCCAATGGTTCGTTGCGCTCGTATTCATCATTCTGGGGCTGGCATTCCTGGCCTCGACGGCATCGATCGTCTACGAGTTCCAAGAGACCGAGTTGGTCACCATCCTCGCCGCCAACAGCTACCTCTTCATCTTCTTCCCCACGCTCGGCATCCTCGCGCTGGCCGCGTTTTACCTGCCGGCCGTCATCTTCGCCGATCTTTATCTGAACGGAGCGGGCTGGTTCCTGAAGTTGCGCTTCCTCATCGGGACGGCGGCGGCCATCTATGTATCGCTCTACTTCGCCGACCGCCTCGATCAGACCCCGTTCCGCGCCGTCTGGGAGGCGTCGCCGGCCGCCCTGCGCGATGACGCCAGACAGCCCTTGAGCTGCGCCAACGGCAAGTCGCAATGCGTGCATCCGATCCTGCCGACGCTGGTCCACATCCGCGAGACGGCGGTCGACCGCAGCCGCCTGTCACCCTTCGCGCGCGACTGCCAGCGCGACGAGTTCACCGAGCCGAACCCCGACAATCGCGCCGTGCGCTATTGCTTCCCTGCCCGCGAATTGCTGAGTGCGGAGCAGTGCTGCAAGGTGGGCAGCGCCTTCGCGACACGCCTTTATCACCTCTGGGAACAGCCCGAGACCAGATCGATGGCGGCCAAGCTCGACCGCTATCTGCTGCCGTTCAAGTGCTTCTTCATCATCATCCTGGTCACCATCGGGCTGATGCTGGTGCTCTGGAAGAAGACGCTCCGCGCCCGTTACTGGCCATGGCAGCGGCAGATGGAACTCGGGTTGCAGATCGGCGCCGTCGCTATGCTCGCGTGGCCGATCATGGACTATGCCTACCAGCTCACCACGGACGTGATGTACGGCCAGTACCTGAAGCTTCCGCTCCGGCTCAGTCTCGTGACCGTCCCCTGGGTGCTGCTGCTGACGTTCCATTTCAAGGACCGGCTAAAGGAGGATGCACGCTTCGGCCAGATCGTCGGCACGCTTGCGTCGGGTGTTGCATTTTTTGTACGTGGCCAGGATATCAGCGACTGGTCGGCGAAGATCGTCGGCGTCGGCGGGCTGGTCCCCGTCTTCGCGGGCATCGCCGTGGCGAGCTACCTGGGCGCGGTCATGCTCCTGTTGCGTCTGCCCGGCGCCCTTCGCGGCGAGCGCGCGATGCAACGCGAGCCCGACGGCCCACTCACCTGATCGTGGCCCTTCGCACGGAGCAATGGCCGAATGATCACCGCATTCGAGATCGTCGGCGGCCGTCTTGCGCAAAAGGCCAACGACTCCATCGCCGACGGCGCGGTCTGGATCGATCTCGTCGACCCGACATTGGAGGAGGACACACTCGTCGAGAAAACACTCGGCCTCGAAATCCCGACGCGCGCCGAAGCCCGCGAGATCGAGGCGTCGAGCCGCCTCTACCGCGAGAACGGCGTGCCCTACATGACGGCGTATGTCGTCTACAACGTCGAGAGCGTGAACCCCGACGGTGCCACCGTGACCTTCATTCTCACGGACGACCGCCTCGTCACGATCCGCTATCACAACCCGCGGGCGTTCCCGATATATGCTTCCCGGGCCGCGAAAGGCGAGCTCGAGTGCGGCAGCGCACCGCACATCCTGGTCGGCATCATCGAGACCATCATCGACCGGGCGGCCGACCGCATCGAGCGCTCACAGGACGAGATCGAGGCCATCGCGCGCGGCATCTTCAGCGGCAGCACGGACGGACCGCAGTATTCGAAGCGGCTGGACGAGGTGCTGCGCAGCATCGGCCGGCAGGGCGACATCACGGCGCGGCTCGAAGAGAGCGCGTTCTCGCTGGAGCGCCTCCTGACGTTCCTCACCGTCTACCTGCAGGAGCGGGGCAACTCCGCCGATGTGCTGGCCCGCATCAAGATCGCCCGGCGGGATGTTCGCTCGCTCTCCGAGCAGATGCGCTTCCTCATGGACCGCACCACGTTCCTCCTCGACGCAACGCTCGGCGCGATCTCCATCGAGCAGAACAAGTCCATGAAGATCTTCTCCGTGCTGGCCGTCACGCTGATGCCGCCGACCCTGATCGCCGGCATCTACGGCATGAACTTCAAGCACATGCCGGAACTCGAGTGGCTGTACGGCTACCCCGCCGCGATTGTCCTGATGCTGCTGGCCGGCGCAGTGCCCTACCTGGTGTTCCGCTGGCGCGGCTGGATCTGAAGCTCACCAAGTTGTGAACCGGACCGTCTTGTATCATTGAACGACGTTTAGTATGGTCTCCCCAACCTGAGCTGCCAAGCGTTGGAGAGACCCATGCACGCCTCGCAAGACACCCCGAAGCTTCCCGTCCTCAAGACCACCGTTCGCGCCTGGGCATCGGTCGCCCGCAACCTGGGCCTCGCTTGCCGCCTCTATTGGCCGTGGCTGGCGATCGGCACGGTCAGCCTTCTCGCATGGGGCGTCGGCGTGCTCGTCAACAGCGGCTTCTCGGCTCCCTCGCCCGTACTCGTCGGCGGTGCGGCCTGGGTCCCCGGCCTCGTCATCATCCTGGCGACGCTTCTGGCGGCGCCGGCCGTCTTCGTCGGATGGCATCGTGGCATCCAGAACGGCGAGCGGCCTTCGCAGCCGATCGTCATCGACGGCAGCGTGTGGAGCTACATCGGGTACTCGTTGCTCATCGGCATCACACTGGTGCTGACCGTCGGCCTCTTTGCCCTCGTCGCGACGGTGATCGCCGGCATCACGACGGGTCTCGGCGACGGTCCGATGTCGCTCCAGCGCTTCGCCGCGCTGGCACCCTTCCTGCCGCTCGCCATCGTGCCCTACTACATCCTGCTGAGCCGCTTCAGCCTGGTCCTGCCGGCGATCGCGGTCGGCCAGACCATGAGCCTCGGCGACTCCTTCCGCAAGACGCGCGGCAATACCTGGCGGCTGACCTTCGGCGCGGGCCTCGTCTATCTCCCGGTCGCGCTGCTCTCCAGCATCCTCGAGATCGTACGGATCGCCGCTCCCGACTCGGCCGGCCTCATCGGAACCGTCTCGATCCTCGTGCTCCTCGCCTCGCTCTACTGCCTGCACGCCGCCCTCTCGTTCGGCACCTTCGCCCTGCAGCGCCTGGGTTCCGACGAGCCGATGGCCGCCTGATCCGACGCCTTCCTCCGCCTCCTCCCACTTGACCTCGCAGCCGGCGGCTGCGAGGTCTTTGTCTTCAGCAAGAAGCGAACCCGGTGGAGGAACACCCATGGATCTCGGCATTGCCGGCCGCACGGCCATCGTATGCGCGGCGTCGAAAGGGCTCGGGAGGGCCACCGCCATGCAGCTCGCCAGGGAGGGCGTCAACGTCATCATCTCGGCCCGGACCAAGGCCGACATCGAGGCGACCGCCGACGACATCCGCAAAGCCGCCAACGTCAAGGTCGAGGCCATCGCCTGCGACGTTACCACCGAAGAAGGCCGCGCCTTGATCCTCAAGGCGTGCCCGAACCCCGACATTCTCGTCAACAATGCCGGCGGCCCGCCCCCGGGCGACTTCAAGAACTTCACGCTCGACGACTGGCGCAGAGCCGTCGAGTGGAACATGATCACGCCCATCGCGCTGATCAAGTCTACCGTCTACGGCATGATGGACCGCAAGTTCGGCCGCATCGTCAACATCACCAGCCAGTCGGTGAAGGCGCCCATCGCATCGCTCGAGCTCTCGAACGGCGCGCGCGCCGGCCTGACGGGTGCCATCGCGGTGATGGCGCGCCGCGCCGTCCGCCACAACGTGACGATTAACAACATCCTCCCCGGCCCCTTCGACACCGATCGCCTCAAGGGATCGACGCAGAAGATGGCCGAGATGCAGAACATCTCCTACGAGGCCGCGAAGCAGCAGCGGCAGGATGCGCTGCCGGCCGGCCGCTTCGGCACACCCGAGGAGTTCGGCCATGCCGCGGCGTTCCTGTGCTCGGCGCACACCGGCTTCATCACCGGCCAGAACCTGCTGCTCGACGGCGGCGGCTTCCCCGGCGCGCTCTGACCAAAGCCGAGGTCGGGGCGGCCAAACGCCCCTGCATCGGAACGCAGCCCGTCATTCCGAGCCGGAGTGGCGGGCTGTCTTGTTTCGGGCTCCCGGGTTGACGTCGGACGCTCGATCCGGCTAATGGCCGCTCGCGCTCGGGGCACTCCGGCGCGATCGATGGCCGCTGACGCTCAGACGCCTGCCATCCGCGCTGCGAAATCCGCCGAGGAGCCTCACACCATGTCACGTCCGTGCGGGATCGACTTCGGCACGTCCAATTCCTCGGTCGGCGTCAGTCGCGGCGGCAAGGCCATGCTGCTCCCCTTGCAGGACGGGGCGACGGCAGTCCCGACCGCGCTCTTCTTCAGCTTCGAGGATGATACGACCACGTTCGGCCGCGAGGCCATGGCCCGCTATCGCTCGGCCGAAGCGGGGCGCCTTCTGCGCTCCATCAAGACGCTGCTCGGCACCTCGCTCTATGAGGAGATGACGCAGGTCCGGCAGCGCCGCTATCACTTCTCCGAGATCGTCGCGAGCTTCCTCGCCTTCCTTCGCACCGCAGGGGGTACGCGCGACGGTGAGCCATTCGACGACGTGGTGCTCGGTCGCCCGGCGTTCTTCGTCGACGGCGACGCCGAAGCCGACCGGCTCGCGCAAGAGCAGCTCGAGGCAGCGGCTCGCGCGGCTGGCTTCCGCTCCATAGCGTTCCAGTTCGAGCCCATTGCCGCCGCACTCGACTACGAGCAGACCACGGCGACCGAAGAGCTTGCGCTCGTCGCCGACATCGGCGGCGGCACGTCCGACTTCTCGCTCGTCCGCGTCGGGCCGCACCTCAAGGACAAGCCGGACCGCCGCGACGACGTCCTCGGCTACAACGGCGTGCGCGTCGGTGGCACAGACTTCGACCGGCAGTTGAGCCTCGCCACGCTGATGCCCTTCCTCGGCCGCAACAGCCGGCTGAAGTCGAAAGGCCTCGAGATGCCGTCCTGGTACTACGCCGACCTCGGCACCTGGCATCGGGTCAACGCGCTCTACGAGCGAAAGGTCGTGACGGAAATCCGCGGTCTCCTGCGCGAGGCGACCGAGCCCGAGAAGATCGAGCGGTTGCTGAGCATCCTCGAGCTGCGCAAGGGGCATGAGTTGCTGGCCCGCGTGGAGGGGGCGAAGATCGCGCTCTCCGCCGAGGAGACGGCACGGATCGACCTCTCGGATGTGATCTCCTCCCTTCACCTCGAGGTTCAGCGTCGTGTCCTCGAGGAGGCCATCGACGATGGCCTGACGCGGATCGAGGGCCGCGTTGCTGCGCTACTGGCGGACGCCGGCATTTCCGCTGCTGACGTCGGTACGGTTTTCATCACCGGCGGCTCGAGCGGCATCCCGGCCGTTCGCGCGGCGATCACACGAGGCCTGCCGGAAGCGCGGGTCATCTCGGGCGACGCGTTCGGCAGCGTCGCGACCGGCCTCGCCCTCGACGCCGCCCGCCGCTTCGGGCCACACTGACGGCCCATCGCCCAGGCGCCCCGCCACCCTTTCGTGTTGCATCTCGAATTTGCCGAAACTTGCCGGCTCGCGGCGGCGTTGCCGGCATTGGCTGTTTGCGGGCCTTATTCAGAGCTCCGCCTGAGAACAAACTCATCCCCGCCTTCAATCCGTCACCGAGAATGGGTCGCATGACCCCATTCCGAGACCGCTTCGTGTCTGCCAGAGGATACTTGTCATGAGCCGGATGAGCCGTACCGTCTACGCTCTCTCCCTTTCCGCACTGCTCGCTACGACCTTCCTTACGCCGCCCGCCGGGGCGCAGCAGCCGGCCACCCCCACCTTCTCGCACGAGATCGTCACGCGTGACGCCGAGCGGCTGGCCGAACGGATGCGGACCCTCGCGACCAGCGAAGCCGGACGCACCGCGGCGCTGCAGCCGTCGGGAAGCCTGCGGACGTCGGGTCTCGCGCTCCTCGCCGAGGGCAAGAACGTCCGCGAAGCCCTTCGGCTGCTGACCCTCGCCACGGCCGTCGATCCCAAGGACAGGGAGGCCTGGCTCGGTCTCGCAGAAGCCGCGCTCTCCATTGTTGCGGCCGACAGCGCACGCGGCTCGGAGCGGTACGAGCTGCCGGCGACGGCGTCGGGCGCCGCGTGGCAGGCCTATCAACTCGCCACCGAAGCGTCCGACAAGGCGGACGCGCTCGCGCATCTCGCCGGCGCCCTCAAGCGCCGCTCCATGTGGCGACCGGCGATCGACGCCCTGCAAGCGAGCGTCAAGCTCGCGGCCAACGACGAGCGTCAGCAGGCGCTCGATGTCCTGCGCGCCGAGCACGGCTTCCGCATCGTCGACTACAAGATCGACTCGGACGCCGAAGCGCCACGCCTCTGCGTGAATTTCTCCGAAGGGATCGCCGTCCCCTCGCAGGATGCCGGCAAGTTCGTCACCCTCGACGGCCGCGAGCCGGAAAGCCTCAGCGCCGAGGGCAACCAGATCTGCATCGACGGCCTGAAGCATGGCTCGCGCTACCAGATCCAGGTGCGCGCCGGCATTCCTTCCACCACCGCCGAAATGCTGGCGAAAGCCTCCGAGATCGCCGTCTACGTGCGTGACCGGAAGCCCTCCGTGCGCCTTTCCGGCCGCGCCTACGTCCTGCCGAGCCGCGGCCAGCAGGGCATCCCCGTGACGAGCGTCAACGCCAGCAGCCTCGACGTCGAGATCTTCCGCATCGGCGATCGCGGCCTCGGGCTGGCGGCAGGCAGCGACAACTTCCTCAAGGCCATCGAGAGCTGGGACATCGACCAGATCCGCGAGCGGGCCGGCCACAAGTTGTGGTCCGGCACGCTCGACGTCGCCTCACGCCTCAACGAGGACGTCACGACCGCCATCCCCGTCACCGAGGCCCTCGGCAAGCTCGAGCCCGGCGTCTACGTGGTCGCCGCGGCGATCACCGGCGGCAGCAGCAACGGCGACGGCCGCTCGAGGCAGGCCGCGCAGTGGTTCGTCGTCTCCGACCTCGGTCTCACGGCGTTCTCCGGCGACGACGGGCTGCATACGTTCGTCCGCTCTCTGGCCTCGGCTGAAGCCGTCGGCGGCATCAAGATCCGGCTCCTCGCCCGCAACAACGAGGTGCTGGGCACGGCCACCACCGACGCCAAAGGCTACGCCAATTTCGCCGCCGGCCTCCTCCGCGGCGACGGCGGCCAGGCACCACGTCTCATCGTCGCCGAAGGACCGAACGACTACGCGTTGCTCGATCTTGCGACGGCAGCTTTCGATCTCTCGGACCGCGGCGTCAAGGGCCGCCCGGCTCCCGGCGCGCTCGATGCCTATCTCTATGCCGACCGCGGCGTCTATCGTCCGGGCGAGACCGTGCACCTGACGGGCCTCCTCCGCGATGCGAACGGCACCGCCTCGTCCGCACCGACGACCCTCATCCTGACGCGCCCCGACGGCGTCGAGCATCGTCGGCTGGTCTTGAACGACCAGGGCCTCGGCGGCCGCACCAGCGCGCTCCAGATCTCGCGGCAGGCCATGACGGGCACGTGGCGCGCCAAGCTCCACGCCGATCCGAACACCTCTCCCCTGGCCGAGGTCGCTTTCCTCGTCGAGGACTTCGTTCCCGAGCGCCTGTCGCTCGAGCTGAAGCCCACCGAGGAGGCCGTCCGCGCCAACTCGGATGCGAAGATCGCCGTCAACGGCCGCTATCTCTACGGCCCGCCCGCCGCGGGTCTCGGCATCGAGGGCGAGGTCGTCGTTCGCGCCGCCAAAGGCGACGTCGCCGGCTTCCCCGGGTATCGCTTCGGTGACACGGGCGAGACCGTGCTCGCCACCCGCGAGTCGCTCGACGCGCTGGGCACCACGGCCGAGGACGGAACCGCGATCGTGGCGGCCGCCCTGCCCAAGCTGCCGCAGACGAACCGTCCGCTTGAGGCCGATTTCATCGTGCGCCTGAAGGAGCCCGGCGGTCGCGCCATCGAGCGTCGCGTCTCGATGCCCATCGATCCCGCCGAAGCCCGCATCGGCGTGAAGCCGCTGTTCACCGGCGACCAGGTGAAGGAAGGCGATGAAGCCCGCTTCGATGTCATCGCGCTCGGTGCCGACGGCAAGCCGGCAGCAACCCGGCAACTGAACTGGGAGATCGTCCGCCTCGACCGCCGCTGGCAGTGGTATTCGCACGAAGGCGAATGGCGCTACGAGGCGGTCACCACGACGCGCCGCATCAGCAAGGGCACGGTCGACGCGACGGCCGGGACCCCCGCCCGCATCGCCTTCACGCCCCAATGGGGCCGCTATCGCCTCGATGTCAGCTCGATCGGCCCGGACGGCGCGCGGACCAGCGTCTACTTCACCAGCGGCTGGCTCGCCTCCGACAACGCCGACAGCCCCGAGGTGCTCGACGTCGCTCTCGACAAACCGACCTACAAGGCCGGCGAGACCGCGCGTCTCAGGATCAACAGCCGGGAGGCGGGTCGGGCCCTCGTGGCCGTCGTCGGCAACGGCCTTCTCGCCACGCACGAGGTCGACGTGCCGAAAGGCGGTGCGGTGTTCGATCTTCCGGTCGACGGCAAGTGGCTGCCCGGCGCCTACGTCACTGCCACCCTCTATCGCTCGCTCGATGAAAGCCAGAAGCGGATGCCCGGGCGCGCACTCGGCGTCGCCTGGCTCGGCCTCGACACATCGCCGCAGACGCTGAACGTCTCGGTTCAGGCTCCGGAGAAGGTGCTGCCCGGCCAACTCATGACCGTGCCGGTGAAGATCGGCGGGCTTGCCGCCGGCGACGAAGCCCGCGTCACCGTCGCCGCCGTGGATGTCGGCATCCTCAACCTCACGCGCTTTGCCTCACCCGCGCCCGAGAAGTGGTTCCATGCCCAGCGCCGCCTCGGCGTCGAGTTCCGCGATCTCTACGGGCGTCTCATCGACGGCATGCGTGCCGAGCGCGGCCGCCTGCGCTCCGGCGGCGACGGCTCGGACGGCCTCTCCGCCGAGGGCAGCCCGCCGGTCGAGAAGCCGCTCGCGCTCTTCTCCGGCATCGTCAAGGCCGGCGCCGACAACACCGCCGAGGTCTCCTTCAACATTCCCGACTTCAACGGGACGGTCCGTCTGATGGCCGTCGCCTGGAGCGGCAATAAGATCGGCTCGGGCGCGAAGGACGTGATCGTGCGCCACAAGCTGGCGCTGACGCTGACCGGCCCGCGTTTCCTGACCCTCGGCGACAAGGCGCGTCTGGACGTCGACGTGCACAACATCGAAGGGCCCGATGCCGGCTACAAGGTCGCCGTCCTGCGCGACGGCCCGGACGGCGTGAGCCAGAGCCTCGCGGGCGCCGACCTCTCGCTGAAGCCCGGCGAACGCCGCCGCCACGCCGTGCCGATCGCGCCGCCGGCGCTCGGCCGCTCGGAGTACGACGTCACGGTGACCGGTCCCGACGGCATCTTCGTCCACCGGCGCATCGCGCTCGACGTGCACGCACCGGCGACCGGCATTCGCCGCACGACGGTGGCATCGCTCGCGGCCAACGGCGGCAAGCTCACGCTCTCGCAGGATCTCTTCCACGACCTGATCCCATCCTCGGCAAAGCTCGCATTGACGGTCGGGCCGACGGCGGCCTTCGACGTCTCCGGTCTGCTCAATGCACTCGACCGCTACCCCTACGGGTGCGCCGAGCAGACCACCAGCCGCGCGCTGCCGCTGCTCTATGTGAACGACATGGCTAAGCGTCTCGGCCTCGCCCAGGAAAGCGAGATCAAGGACCGCATCGCGAAGGCCATCGACCGCCTGATGGAGATGCAGGACTCCTCCGGCGCGTTCGGCGCCTGGGGACCATCCGACAGCGACATCTGGCTGACGGCCTACGTCACGGACTTCCTGACGCGCGCCAAGGAGTCCGGCTACGAGGTCCGCCGCGAGCCCTTCGCACAAGCCCTCGACCGTCTCGCCAACGTGCTCGCCTATGCCCAGGACTTCGAGAAAGGCGGCGAGGCGCGCGCCTACGCCCTCTATGTGCTCGCCCGCAACAACCGCGCGCCCGTCGGCGATCTGCGCTACTACGTCGACACGCGCCTCGACCGTTTCGGCACTCCGCTCGCCAAGGCACAGCTCGGTGCGGCGCTCGCGATGATGGGCGACAAGGAGCGGGCCGGACGCGCCTTCGCCTCCGCCCTCACCGGCCTCGAAGGCGACCCTGCCAAGGCCCTGCTCGACGGTGCCCGCGCCGACTACGGCTCGCTCGTCCGCGACGGAGCCGGCATCCTGACGCTGGCTGCGGAGACCGGCATGGTCAAGGACCGCCAGGCCGATCTCAGCAAGGTGCTCGCCGCGGCGTTCCGCTCGCGCCAGTACACGTCCACGCAGGAGCAGGCGTGGCTCCTGCTCGCGGCACGCGCGCTCTCGGAGGAGGCCAAGACGACGTCGCTGACAGTGGGCTCGGTGGTTCACAATGGCGAATTGACGCGCACGTTCCTGCCGGCCGAGCTCGACAAGGCGCCCGTCGACATCGTCAATCGCGGCGCCAATGCCGTCGACACCATCGTCTCGGTCGACGGTGCCTCGCTGACGTCCGAGCCCGCCATGGCCCGCGGCTTCACCATCGAGCGCACCTACTACCGTCTGAATGGCGAGAAGGTCGATCTCGCAAGCGCGACCGGCGGCCGTGCCACGCTCGCGCAGAACGAGCGGCTGGTTGCCGTGCTCACTATCAGCAGCGC
>Ga0180220_1001872_pt1 | contig 14606 bp, 14 predicted proteins | sample eDN5th37CBELigBY_FD_151335 | JGI IMG/M metagenome (GOLD analysis project Ga0180220, IMG submission 151335) | Enriched backyard soil microbial communities from Emeryville, California, USA - eDNA 5th pass 37_C BE-Lig BY (version 2) (version 2) | ecosystem: Environmental > Terrestrial > Soil >... | reverse complement strand
GACAGCCGGAGCGGCCGCGGACGCTGCAGGTGCGGCTTTTTCTTCTTTGGCCGCAGGAGCTGCTGCTTGGCCTCCGCCGTTTTTGAATGCTTCGACGTCTTCTTTAGTGATTTTGCCGTTGTTGCCCGTGCCGGTTACTTGCGTGATGTCGACGCCTTGTTCGCGCGCAAATTTGCGGACGCTTGGCGTAGCCAGCACTTCCTTGTTCGGAGCCGCAGGAGCCGGAGCGTTTTCCCCGCCTTGCTTAGCCGCTTCAGGGCTGTTTTGGGCCGGAGAAGAAGTGGTGTCCGCGCCGCCTTGGGCCGCGTCGGCTTCCATGGAACCATGATCCGCCGCAGGAGCGTCCTGTTCCGGAAGTTCGCCTTCCGCATCGATGATGGCAACGACTTCGCCTACGCGGCACACTTGTCCGTCCTTGGCGAACACTTCCTGCACGGTACCGTTTACCGGGCAAGGAACCTCGACCACCGCTTTGTCGTTTTGCACTTCCATGATGATGTCGTCGTCTGTTACTTTATCGCCGGGCTTGATGTGCATTTTAATAATTTCGCCTTCATGCAAGCCTTCGCCCAATTCCGGGAACCGATATTCAAATTTTGCCACCTTAAGTACCTCCTATCAAAACTTCTTTTTCTTAGAATTCCATGACTTTGTTGACTGCAGCGATAATCCGGGCCGGCGTAGGAAGCCATGTATCTTCGATTTGCGCAAATGGATATACCGTATCCGGAGCCGCTACGCGGAGAACGGGCGCTTCCAGGTGCAAAATGGCTTTTTCGTTGATTTGTGCAATGACTTCTGCGGCCACGCCGGAAGTTTTTTGCGCTTCCTGAACGACGATGGCACGGTTCGTTTTCTTCACCGAAGCAACGATCGTATCGATGTCCAAAGGATTCAGGGTACGCAGGTCGATGATTTCGGCCTTGATGCCTTTCGTTTTTTCAAGCTCTTCGGCAGCTTTCGTTGCCGTATGAACCATCATGCCGTATGCGATGATCGTCACGTCGGAACCTTCGCGAACGACATTCGCCTTGCCGATCTCAACCGTGTAGTCCCCTTCAGGAACTTCCGCGCGGAACGCATGGTACAAGTTCAAATGCTCCATGAAAAATACAGGGTCGTTGTCGCGGATGGCCGCGATGAGCAGGCCTTTGGCGTCGTAAGGGTTCGAAGGCACTACCACTTTAATACCCGGAGTTTGCACCGCCAAACCTTCGAGCGAGTCGGTGTGCAGCTCAGCCGCTTTAACGCCGCCGCCGAACGGCGTACGGAACACGATCGGAGCGTTGTAACGGCCGCCGGAACGGTAACGCATGCGCGCAGCCTGCACGAACATTTGGTCCATCGCCTCGAAAATAAAGCCGACGAACTGGATTTCGGCTACCGGACGGAAGCCTTGGATCCCCAAACCGACAGCCAGACCGCCGATCGCGGATTCGGCCAGCGGGGTGTCGAAGATGCGCTCTTCGCCGAATTCTTTTTGCAGTCCTTCCGTTGCCCGGAACACGCCGCCTACATTACCGACGTCTTCACCGAACACAATGACGTTAGGGTCACGTTTCATTTCCACGCGGATTGCGTCGCGGATTGCTTCTTTCATATTCATTTGTGCCATTGCTTCATTTCCTCCTTAACAATACTGTTCACGTTGCTATTCCAGCCTAGCGGATCTTCGATTATTGGAAATCGGCCTTTTGCTCTTCCAAATGTTTCGGCGTCGTTTCGAACATGCTGTCGATGAGGCCGGGAACCGTCATTTTTTCGGTTTGTTCCGCTTTTTTGATTTCTTCGTTCACTTTGGCTTTCGCTTCATCTTTAACGCGAGCCGTATCTTCTTCGGACCACAGTCCTTTTTTCTCCAGGTATTTGCCCAGACGGGTGATTGGATCCTTCGCGTTCCATTCGCCTTCTTCGTCTTTCGTGCGGTATTTGGTCGCATCGTCGGACAAGGAGTGCGGACGGTAACGGTACGTTACGGCTTCGATCAACGTTGCGCCTTCGCCTTTGCGCGCAAGTTCCGCCGCTTCCTGAACAGCGCTGATGACGGCAAATACGTCCATACCGTCGACTTTGACGCCGCGGATGCCTGCCGCCACCGCTTTATGGGCAATGGACAATGCAGCCGTTTGCTTCGAGAAAGGAGTCGTAATGGCATAACCGTTGTTTTGCACAAAGAAAATGACCGGAAGTTTGTAACGTCCAGCGTAGTTGAGGCCTTCGTAGAAGTCGCCTTCGGAAGAACCGCCGTCACCCGTGTAAGTGATGACAACTTGTTTTTGTTTTTTCAGCTTGTAACCCATCGCGATGCCCATCGCGTGCAAGATTTGCGCGCCGATGATGATTTGCGGCATCAATACGTTTACGCCTTCCGGAATCTGACCGCCATGCTGATGTCCGCGGGAGTACAGGAAAGCTTGGTACAGAGGCAATCCATGCCATACGATTTGCGGCATATCGCGGTAACCAGGGCAGATGAAGTCGTCTTTTTCCAGCGCGAATTCGCTGCCGACCATCGTCGCTTCCTGGCCGGATACCGGCGCGTAGAAGCCCAAACGGCCTTGGCGTCCCAAGTTAACGGCGCGGTCGTCCCAAGTGCGGGTAAATACCATGCGGTACATAATTTCTTTAAGTTGATCATCAGTAAGGTTAGGCATTTTATCTTCGTTAATGATTTCACCTTCGGGAGAGAGCACGGAAAGCGCTTCGACTTCCTCGGTATACACTTCATAAGGCACCTTGCTCATTATCTTCACCTCAACAAAAAAATTTGAATATCAGGCTCTGCTGTTATAGAATTATTATACACCTGTTTTACTCGATTCGTCAAAGCAATTGCGGATAAATTTCGAAAATATCGAGTTTTGTATGTATAACAGTGTGCCAATAAAAATATAACAGTTTTCAATCATTTGACAAAAGCGTGGAGATTCCCACATGATGGAAACCGAATGACAACGCTTTTTTCAGGCTGAAAAATCAACCGCGAGAAGGGTGAACACGAATGACGGATTCAAAATATTTGAAAAGAACGATCCATAAGGAAGAAATCGAAAGCCGTTTTTTGAATGAAACACGCCATCTGCGCGTGTACCTCCCGCCCGGCTACAATGAAATTCTGAGCTACCCTGTCGTCTATTGTCAGGACGGCGAAGAATTTTTTAACTTTGGACGCATTGCCACGACAGCCAACCATTTGATTCTGGACGGCCACACGGAGCCGTTCATCATCGTCGGGGTCGATGTGGACACGTCGGTCCGCACCGAAGAGTACGCTCCGTTCGGCAGCCGGTTCGACGCCTATACGCGCTGCTTCGCAGAAGAGATTATTCCCTTCATCGAAGCCAAATATCCCGTGCGGAGGGAGCCTTCGGAACGGGTTCTGGCCGGGGATTCCCTCGGGGGCAGCGTCTCTTTGCACCTGGCGGTCCGGTATCCGGAGCTGTTTCGGCGCATCATCAGCCTGTCGGGCGCTTATTATCCGGCCTCTCAGGATATTTACGAGGCCCAGGACGACTTGTCCTGGCTGGACATCTACATGATCGTCGGATTGCAGGAAACGGCATTCGAAACCGATCACGGCATCCATAACTTCGTGGAGCTGAACCGCCAGACCCGCGAGCTGCTGCTGGATCGTGGTGCAAAAGTGGAGTATGCCGAAAAAGACGGCAAGCATATTTGGGGATTCTGGCAAAAAGAACTGCCGGATGCGCTGACGTACTTTCTTCGCGCGTAACCCTGCACAGTCCTAATAGTAGATCAAAAAGGTGAACCGGGAACATAAGGGCGCCTATGGCTCAATGGTCTTGGTTCACTTTCTTTTTTAACCCTTCCTCTTCTCAATTCCAAAATGATTGCGTTTTCATTGTTTTTCCGAAAAAACGGCAAACATGCCGCTTTTTCATAAAACGAAAATTTTTATTCCTGCTCTTCAATCAAAGATTATAGCTTCTCTGCTCGTATCTTTTCCAAAAGCGCCTCGCAACCTGCGTCGATCATTTCGTACACCTGCTCAAAATTCCCCGTGTAATACGGATCCGGCACTTCCCGAAGCTCGTGGTCCGGCAGCAGATCCATGAACTTGAGCAAAAGCTCCGGTTTGGCTCCCGGAAGCTTTTTTACGTTTTCGAAATTGCTGTCGTCCATGCATACCATGTAATCAAAAGTCTCAAAATCCGGGCTGGCGATGCGGCGGGCTTGGATGCCTTCGTGCCCGATCCCGTGCTGGTCCAGAATACGGCGCGTGTCCTGATGCGGTCTTTGCCCGAGATGCCAGTCCCCCGTCCCGGCGGAATCCACCGTGATCAGGTGTTGAAGCCCGGCCCGCTCGACCTTGTGGCGCATGACCGCTTCGGCCATCGGCGATCGGCAAATGTTGCCCAAACATACGAATAATACGGATACCATGATTGTGAATTGCCTCCTCTGTTATGCAGTCTTCCGGCTGTGTTTGCCCTTGTTTCCCTGTATGGATAGATCGGTCGAAGAAGACATGTGAAGCGAACGCCGCGGCAGCTTCCATTTATAATGTACGGAAAGCATGCGCAGCAGGACGATCACCGCAAACAGAAGCACCGCCTGCCACGTCGAGTGGATCCAGCCCATCCCGATGACCGCGCCGGCGATGGCTGCCCATACGGCGTAGATTTCATCCTTGAGAACGAGCGGCTTACGCCCGGCCAGCAAATCGCGGATAATGCCGCCGCCGATTCCCGTCATGACGGCCGCAACGATGACGGCTGACAGCGGATGATGCATATTCTGGGCATAAAGCGCCCCTTGAATGGCGAAAGCCGATAAGCCGATGGCATCAAAAAACGCCTCCGTCCGCTTCCAATGCCTGATCCAGCCCAGAGGCAGAAGGAACGCGACGATGACCGACAAAATCGCCAGCTTGATCAGCAGACCTTGACTCCATAACGTCGTGACGGGAACGCCGATCAGCACGTTCCGGATCACCCCTCCGCCGAAAGCCGTGACAAGCCCCAGCACCAGGATGCCCAAAATGTCGTATTCTTCCTCCATGGCCACAAAAGCCCCCGACATCGCAAAAGCGATCGTGCCGATGATGCTGAATATTTCAAAAGCATGCATGTCCAATTTCTCTCTAACCTCTCCCCTATCCTATGTCTCCATTATTGTAGTCGTGTCCTGCCGAATTGCGCAAGATTGTTTTTCACTTTTTGGATTTTTGCAAAATCCTCATTTATACTGGAAGCACGGTAAGGTAGGAGAAAATCGATTTTAGGGGGAAACGCCGATGAACGACAAACGCGTAGTTATTTTTTCCGGAGGGGATCTGTATCCTCAATACATAGATGAAATTCGACCGACGGATTATGTCATCGGGGCGGACAAAGGAGCGTTGTTTTTGATACGCCACGGCATCAAACCCGATCTGGCCGTCGGCGACTTCGATTCGATTTCTCCGCAGGAACTGGAGCATGTCCGGGCGGAGTGCGGAAACATCGTCGAATGCGATCCCGTCGATAAAGACTTGACCGATACGGAACTGGCCATTGAAATGGCGGCAAGGGAAGAACCCGGTTTCATCTTGCTGGTCGGCGGAACCGGAACGCGCATGGACCACACGCTGGCGAACGTGCAAATGCTGAACCGGGCGCTTCAGCATCAAATCCAGTGCGCCATCATGGACCGCAACAATTACATTACGTTAACCGGCTCCAAACTCGAGGTAATCGACCGCGGCTACAAATACGTATCGCTGCTTCCGCTGACGCCGGAAGTCACCGGCATTACGCTCGAAGGTTTTCGATATCCGCTCGACAACGCCACGCTCAAGCTGGGAGAATCCCTTGGCATCAGCAACGTCCTTCTCGGAGAGCGCGGACAAATAAGCATTGCCGGCGGTCTTTTGCTCGTCATTCAAAGCAATGACTAGCGGATTGGAAACTCGATGGGTCCGCTGCCATTGAAAGAGTTTAAAATGGTTACAGTCTGCCGGATTCGCAATCAAAAAAAAAGACTCGAAAAAACCCTTGCGCATCAAGGGTTTTTCTTATTTTCTGAACCATTTTCAATCTATTTCTTAATTTTTTGTAACTTTTAATCGTTTTTTAATAAAAAAGGAAATTTCTTAGAGTCCCAAGGGTTTGAGACATGGCATCCATAATTTAGGATGTTACAAAACTGTTATACTCGGAATCGAGCCTGAAAGAAAACGAAATTTGGAGGTAAACACAACATGAACCAAAAACATCTATTCCAAAAATTAGTAGCCGTAGGGCTATGTGCATCGATAGGCATTACAGGAATGTTGGCAACGGGAGCATCGGTCACGGAAGCTTCTTCTTCCAAGTCCGTCACGGTTTCTTCTTACTCTTCTTCTAAAGGACAGGCCATCGTTAATTATGGCAAAAAATTCATGGGCACGCCTTATAAATTCGGAGCTTCCACAAGCACAACGCGCGTATTCGACTGCTCCTCGTTCATGAAATATATTTTCGGACATTATGGAATCAAATTGCCGCGTACGTCCGTACAGCAATCCAAAGTCGGCGTTGCGGTTTCCAAATCGAACCTGAAACCTGGCGATCTCGTATTTTTCTCCAGCGGCAGCAGAGCCAACGGCCATAACGTAACGCACGTGGCAGTATATGCAGGCAACGGCAAAATCCTGCACACTTACGGTTCCCCCGGCGTAACGGTCTCCGACCTGAATTCCGGCAACTGGAAAAGAACGTACCTGAAAGCACGTCGGGTATTGTAGCATAAAAGGAAGGCGGTAAGCTGAAAACTTACTCGCCTTCTTTTATTATATAACCGACCCCGCGCACCGACTGAATCATTTTTTTGCGGAACCCTTTGTCCATTTTTGTGCGAAGGTGCCTGATATATACGTCTACCACGTTCGTGCCCATATTAAAATCATAATCCCATACCTCTTTTAAAATATCCTCCCGGGTACATACCTCATTGACATGCCGCGCCAAATAAAGCAACAAATCGAATTCCTTTACGGTAAGCTCGATGTCCTTCTCCGATCTGGAAACCGTTCGGGTGGCGGGGTCGATGATCAAATCCCCGACCGTAACTTTCTTCAGGCTGCGCTCATGTTCGATGCGAAATATTCGCAGCAGATTCCGGATTCGTGCCAGCAGCTCTTCGGCTGAAACCGTCCGGGGCACGACATCGTTCGCTCCCGCCTCCAATCCCGCGATAACCGCTTGCTCGTCGTAAGGATGCTCGAAAACGATGATCGGAAACGGCCGATCCGCCTGCTCCCGGAGCAGGGCTTTCAACAATTTAGGCAGCGAGCTCCCCGCGTATTCGGCCCGGTCCAAAAGCAGCAGGTCGATTTCATGCTCACCGATCAGGCGCAAAGCCTCATATTCGCTGGAAACGGCCTCGATCTCGAATCCTTGTGACCGGAGCGCCTCGAGGATGCCGCTCTGCCCGAAATATTCTCCTACCGCCAACAGCCGCTCATTCATCGTATCACCCGTATTTCCGCTTGTCGTCCGTTTGGAACGCTTCCCATAGGGTTGCCGCGCATCATAAAAACCATTCCCCGCGGAATGGTTTTTATGGATTCCTCCGGTTTGGCGGACTTAGCCAAAATACCGGTGATATATCGTTCTGGCTTCGGCGATGTCTTTCGTGCCGTGAATAAGCGCCCTTCCGTCCGAAAAAACGACGAGACGTTTGTCGCCGGTCGTAAAAGAAACGAGGAACGGGTTGCTTTCCACCTTCCCCTCCCCAAGCGAGGACAAGCGATTTGCCGTTTCCTGCAGGTCAAGGGACTGTTTTTGGCCGGGACGGATTTGTACCGTGTCCCTCCCGCATAACACATCGGTTTTTTCCAGGTTGGACGCGGACAAATATGGATACGTCCGACGGTCGCCGCAGGAAAGGCAGTCCGCCTTCCGCGCATGCTTGACGCCCATGGACATATGTTCATTCCGCCAGAGGTCAAACGTAAGCAGCTTATCGCGAAGCGCTTCCGGATGGCCGCTCAGCAGCTTTAAAGCCTCTGCCGTTTGATGCGCCGTCACCACTTGTACCGCTTGAGGAATGATGCCCGCAGTATCGCAGGTATCTCCTCCGAGCGGCACCGTTCCGAGCAGGCAATTCAAGCAAGGCGTCTGTCCCGGCAATATGGTGTACGTGATGCCGTAGCTCCCGACGCATCCTCCGTATATCCACGGGATTTCATATTTTTGGGAAATATCGTTGATCAACAGCCTGGTGTCGAAGTTGTCGGTTCCGTCCATGATCAGATCCACGCCTTGGATGAGCGACTCGAGCTCGTCAAGCTTGACGTCCATGACATGGCTGTCGATCCGAACGGAAGAATTGATCGCCTCCAGCCTTTGTTTGGCGGCTACGGCTTTAGGCAGCCTATGTTCGGCGTCCTGTTCGGAAAATAGCTGCTGCCTTTGCAGATTGCTCCACTCCACGTAATCGCGGTCAGCAATCGTCAAACGCCCGACGCCCGCTCTGGCAAGCGTTTCGGCGATCGACGTGCCAAGCGCGCCCGCACCGATGATCAAAACGTGGCTCTCCCCCAGCTTCCGCTGGCCCTCGGGTCCCAACGGCGCAAAACGCTCTTGTCTGGAATAACGGTCATTACCGGTGCTCACATGTTTCATCTCCTGTACTGGCTCAGTAATAAAATTCGCAAATAAAATTCTCACGCAGGCGTCGTAAAAAAGAGCTTACGCAAGCCTGCTGCTTATTTCTCCAATAAAATGGCAGAACGATCACTCAGGCTTCTTTTTGTCATGGACAAGTAAAATGAGTTTGTTGAGCCATCCGTCGCATATATTTTGAAAAAGCCGCGTTCCCTTCGGGAACACGGCAGCTCGTTATCGGAAGAAAGCGAATCAAACCCTTTGATGCGACCATTCTTCCACGTTCCAAATTTTCGTCACCCAATCCTCATAAAAATCCGGCTCGTGGGACACGAGCAAAATCGTGCCTTTATACTCCTGCAGGGCGCGTTTCAGCTCGGCTTTGGCGACGACGTCCAAATGGTTGGTCGGTTCGTCGAACAAAATCCAGTTGGATTCCCGCATCATCAGCTTGCATAACCGGACTTTGGCCTGCTCGCCGCCGCTCAGCATGTTCATCGGGCGGGTAATATGCTCGTTTTTCAGTCCGCAGCGCGCCAAATGCGCACGCACTTCATGCTGGTTCAAGGAAGAAAACTCGTTCCAAACGTCATCGATCGGCGTCAAGTTGCCCGGCCGAACCTCCTGCTCGAAATAAGCGGGTTGGAGAAAATCGCCCAAATACGTTTTGCCGCTGATCGGCGGAATTTTGCCCAGGATCGTTTTGAGCAGCGTCGATTTCCCGACGCCGTTGCAGCCGACGATGGCGATTTTTTCGCCGCGTTCGATCGTCATGCTCATTTTGGGCAGCAGAGGATGGGAATAACCGATTTCAAAGTCGATGCCTTCAAACACGACCTTGCCGCTGGCGCGGGATTCCTTGAAGTGGAATACCGGCTTTGCCGCTTCCTCGGGTTTGTCGATCCGTTCGATGCGGTTCAGCTGCTTCTCGCGGCTTTTTGCGCGTCCGGAAGTCGAATAACGGGCTTTGTTGCGCTGGATGAAGTCCTCTTGTTTTTTGATGAACTCCTGCTGTTTTTCATACGCATCGATATGCTGGTTCTTCGAGATGTCGGCCATCTCCAGAAACTTCTCGTAGTTGGCCGAATACCTTGTCAGCTTGGCGAATTCCAAATGATAGATTACGTCGACGACCTGGTTCATGAATTCCGTGTCATGGGAAATCAGGATAAAAGCGTACGGATAAGACTTCAAATATTGGGTCAGCCATTCGATATGCTCCACGTCCAAATAGTTGGTCGGTTCGTCCAACAGCAGCACGGTCGGCTTCTCGAGCAAAAGCTTGGCCAATAGAACCTTGGTGCGTTGGCCGCCGCTCAGCGCCGACACGTCCTTGTCCAATCCGATGGCCGACAGTCCGAGACCGTTCGCCATTTCTTCGACTTTGACGTCGATCATGTAGAAATCGCCGATTTCAAGCTGTTCCTGAATTTCTCCCATTTGCTCCAACAGCGTCTCAAGCTCTTCCGGCGTTGCGTCTGCCATTTTATTCGTGATCTCCATCATTTCCTGTTCCAGCTCAAGCAGCGGCAGGAAGGCGTCCTTCAATACGTCGCGGACCGTTTTGCCCGGCGTCAGCTTGGAGTGCTGATCCAGATAGCCGTAACGGACCTTTGGCGTCCATTCCACCTTTCCGCTGTCCTTTAACAGCTGCCCCGTCAAAATATTCATCAGCGTCGATTTGCCGACTCCGTTTGCGCCTACCAGCCCGACGTGCTCGCCTGCCAGGAGGCGAAAGGAAACATTTTTAAACAATGTGCGTTCCCCGAAATTATGGGAAACATTTTCAACGGTCAATAAGCTCATATATACGTTCTGGCTCCTGTCTATGATAAATAGTTCTTGGCTTGCTCATTACCTGACTTACAGGCATTCAAGATACCATTTTATCATAAGAAGGAGTTTTCATGAAAGATGAAAAATGACGGTTACTGCCTGCAGCTTCTTTCAAAATAACCGTTTGCCGCGGCTTCTTTGGCATCCGTGAAGGTTTCTTCGTAGATCAGTCCGCTGCGGCAGCTTCCGCGCTCGAAATATCGAATGCCGGTCGCAGGATCCGTTCCGGCAAACAGATCGGGTCGTTTCACGAGCCTTCCTCCGCCGAGAGCATAATTGTTGATATATCCGCGTCCGACCGGAATGCCCTGGATAAAAGCCATCATGCCGATATCCTGAATCGAATTGTTCCACTCCTCGCCCGTTATCGAAGGCAAAGTGAACAGGTACGATATGCCGTTTTTGGCGGCATATTCGTTATGACGGTTAATGACGTTCGCCAAATCGGTTTGAATCGTTTGGACGATCGCCGCCTTTTTCACCTGCTCAAACGTTTCGGACCGGGCAAGAAGCGGGACGTTGGTCGTCGCCACCATTTCTCTTTGCAGCCCCCTGATCCACTGCCCGGCATCGCGATCATACACTTCCACCTCATTGTCCAAGGTAAATCGAATGAGATTGCCGCTTGCGTCGCCGTAAGCGTAGGGCTTCTTCGGACTCCATGCATGCCTGATCCGCGGCTTGTTATCCTCGCCGATATATTCTTCGTCCGCATATACGTAATATCCGTCATAGTCGATCACGACCACGGCAGGAATGTAATAGTCCAAGGCGGCTTGTGCCGGCGCATCATCCTCGATCCCCAAATTCGCATACAAGCTTTTATAAAACATCGCCAACGCTTGTTCCTTGTCGGCCCGGAAAAACTTTTCGGATCCGTACCCGGCCTCAAACTCCTGCATTTCGTTTTTGTTCAGCACGCTGGCCCCGTCTTGTACCGCCGTCCGCAGCGCCGCGGCATATTTGGTTTCAAGGAACTGGACGTTCTGCTGATCTTTGACGGAATAACCGCTCATCAGAAATGCCGGAACGAAAATAAGGACAAACACGATTGAAAAATCAGTAATCTTCATTGAGCACCATGCCTCCGTAAGGAAATGCGAGCACGGGAGCGGCCCCGGATACGGATCCGGAAACAAAATCCAGCATGATCGTCCCTGCCGTACGATTGATGTTTCGGACCGTGACTTTAAAAAAGTCGCCGACGTTCATCCTGTACTTTCTGGCCTCGTGGTCTTTGGGCAGCGTATTGTCCGGATAGATGACAGACAAAATATCCGCCGTATAAAATCCTTCGTATGAAACGTCCACATCGTTCTGGAACGTATCCGGGTTCGCGGCATCGGCATAGACGGGCGTATATTTTTTGTGCAAATGCTCCATTTGGACGTCAAACGCATTGCCCGTAGCTTCGATTTCTTGCAGGAAGTCCTGGTACATGACCGGCGTAAGATAACCTTTGTTCCTGACGGCGTCTACGAACTGCGTGACGGCATTGTAAACGACCAGCCGAGACAAGTCATCCTGCTTCTGATACGCTTCCGCCGCCGGATATACAAACAGGAGCGCAACCGCTAACAATACGGCAACGAATTTCGATACGGCGCTGCTCATAGAACGTCCTCACCGGGCTTTAATTTTGCAAAACGTATTTCCTTCAACAGCCCGTTCCAATCCCTCGCATATTCGGCCCGGTATTTGGCCTCCGGCTGAAAGACGGCCGTTCCGGCCAGTTCGAGCGGATCGCCCGAAGCTACCGGAACGCCATCGACCTTGACGGCGACTCCCGCTCCAACCTGATCCACGGTAACCAAAAAAGCCTGCGAACCGCTGAAGATGTCAGGCCGGGCAAGCGTCAACGTAGAATGAACGCTGCGTTTTTGGCCGGAAACGACTGCCGAAACTTCGTCCAAAGCCCCGTCGATTTGCCTGGTCAGTCCCAATGCCAGAAAGCAGGCGCTTAGAAACAGGGCAAGAATGGCGCTTATCCCGATCATATTCTGCACATTATCGTTCACGGTGCCCTTCCCTCCCTTTTGTCACGCATTATTGCTCGAACACAAGCCCGCGGACGACGTTGGATTTGTCTTTGATGATGCTGGCTTTGAACTTCCCGCTCGGATTGACGTATTCGTTGCTGGATTCGTTCATCGTGTTCCGTAAATCCCCTTCCCGGTTGTTAATGTCGATGACCGATCCGTATTTGTCATCCGCCACGTTACCGATGTACAGGCTGTTGCCGTACCATTGGCCGTTTCTGTTTTTCCCTGTTTTGACCAGGATGCCGAATTGATCCTTGTCCCTGAACTTCCGCAAAGCGTTCGTTACCTGCGAGCCGCTGATGCTCGTGCCGTCATAGACCGTAAAGGAAGCCTGCGAAAGCTCGGTCTGGATGTCCGAGAAATTGTTTTGGGCCGTTTTGGTCGCTTCCTGGGCCGAAATGAACAGGATCACGACAATGGTAATAAGTGCAATGGTCAAAAAGATGCCTGCGGCCACCTTCAGCGCGCTGGATGCGTTATTCATTGAATATCATCTCCTTAAATTTTTCGGATTTCTTCATAATAAACATTCATCTGCATAAAGCTCATCGCGATCAACGGTATGACCAGATACATAAAAACAAGGGCATACATCGGCGCAAAACCGAGCATCTTTCCGAGTGCCGCTTTCGTGTCGATGATTTTTTCGTATTCCTGCTTGCGTTGTTCGAAATAGAAGGCCATTTCGTTGTCGAGATCATCGAAGGCCTGTGCGATCGGAATTTTCTCCACGCACAAAAGCAGTTTGTCGACCAATCTTTGGAATTCCGTCAATCGGACCTCCTCCCTCAGCTCGGTCAACGCCATTTCCGCGCCGTGATCATAGTGCAGCACGCATCTTTGAATCGGCGTTTTGAAAATGATCGCGAATCGGTTCATCCATTCCAATATTTCCTCAACCGATATCCGTTCCATTTCCCGAAGCATGGAGATGACCGTTTGAAACTGGTACACCTCATGCCGCATGTCCATATAGCGGATCTTTCGCTGAAAATAGAGCAGCCACAGCGGAAATTGGTACCCCGTCCAAGCCGCCAACAGGGACGCAAGCAGCTCCCACCATTTGACATACTCGGCATGATAAGCTTTGATCTTGGCCAAAATCCGGTTCACGTCCGCCACCATCGTATCCTTGCTTCCAATGCCGTTATGCTCTTGCTTGACGCTCCAACGGCTAGCGACGTCGTCGTAGGTGGCGGTAGAAGACATGCCGACCTCCTCCATGATCTCCCGGTCCCGGTCGCTGATCCGCTGCCCTTCCGCCCGTTGTTCGCTCGACAGTTGGCCGAAAAAGGTCGTTCCCTGGACGGGGGCGTACAGGATCTGTTTTTTAGCCGATTGATGCAAAAACAGGATCATGGTCATCGTTACGGCAAAGGTCAGGCAGAAAAAAGCTATTCTGCGAACGTAAAACCATTCATACCGCAGATGGGTGCTGCTCTCCCTAAGCAAACGGACGATTTTGGCATAAGCCGGCGATGCCGGGCGCGGAGCGACAAAAGCGGCGATAGCCCGGACGACGGGAAACGAAGACAGAAACTGCTCCCAGGACTTCTTCCGATCCCCGGTCCGGTATGCGGTTTCGTTGTCCTGCTGCAGGCGCTGCAATAATACAAAGGATAAGATGATCACGGCATAAATGACGATTTTGGTCAGGTACCCCAGCTTGCTCGTATAAAAGGCGTCCATGGCCGGAAAGCTTCCGCGTGCCCAGCGTTCGATCGGTTTGGCAAAAAACACCGGGGCAAGGGCGATGACATTCAACCCCTTCAAAAGATAATCGAGCTTGTCCCGCCGCAGGATCTCCAAATGGATTTCCTTGGTTAATCCCCCGAGGCCTTTTAAATAGATGGAGCCCTGCTCCTTCACCTTGTCTCCAAACTCCATGATCATATAGGAGATGCCTGCAAACGCCTTTAGGAAACGGTTAGGCGCGGATTCGTAATATTTCTCCAGTTCCACCGAAGGTTCTTTGGCATTCAACGCCTCGTAGATCCTCCGAGTGTGGATCGCCGCTTCGTAGCCGGCCGTTTCCGCCGCCTCATACAGCGCTTCGTCGATCATTTCATGCTGCTGGTAACGATGCCGCACCTCCGAAAACAAATCCACCATTTGGACGAGAAGCCGCTTCTCCAAA
>Ga0180220_1001871_pt1 | contig 14608 bp, 14 predicted proteins | sample eDN5th37CBELigBY_FD_151335 | JGI IMG/M metagenome (GOLD analysis project Ga0180220, IMG submission 151335) | Enriched backyard soil microbial communities from Emeryville, California, USA - eDNA 5th pass 37_C BE-Lig BY (version 2) (version 2) | ecosystem: Environmental > Terrestrial > Soil >... | reverse complement strand
CTCGAGATGCTCGAGCCCCCCATACAAATGGAGGAGATAAGCGTTGGTCTCTATTGGCACGAACGTACCCATAGGGAGCCTCTCTTTCGCTGGCTACGAAGCCGTATCGCAGACCTTATGGATTCACGTCATCCAATGGTCGACTCCTTTAATGAAGCGAAGTCGGAGCTTAATTAGTCGGTGGACTCTGGATCTTCATAAGTCAAATAATCCCACATCCGCTCCGCAGCAAATCCGGCCCATGTCGCCCGGCGTAGAGCTTGATCCTCAGTGAGCGTTGGAGACGACCTTTCACGACCTGCCGCAAGTACAGCGAGCTCCACGGCTGCAGCATCCTCCAGATAGAACGCCAAGGTGACTGCACGCATAAGATCTTCAGCAACCGTCACAGCACCGTTACCACGCATGACCACTGCGCTAGCACTGCCTAGCTTCTCTGAAACGCGCGCGGCCCGATCGTCGTCTCGAAGTAAGGAGGGGTCATCCCAAAGCGGCGGCTCGGGAAAGAAGAAAGCGCCAAAACCATGCCGTACTTGAGGCACCAAACCCATTGCAGACAGAGCCATTAGCTTTGGCGGCAATACGCGGCAAATCGCATTAACATCCGGACGGCGGCGATAAATCTGCTGATGGACTCTTACTTCTCCCAACACGCCTTCCGGAAGGGGCCCATTTATAGGAACGATCGTGCCTGATTCGCCTTCTTCTATTTGGCCCATAGGACCTGGACGACATACCAGAAACGAATCGTCGTCGATTCGCAGGCTACAATGCCCGTAGGCATTTACAAGTCCTGCGCGAGCGAGGGCGCGGGCGGCCTTACGCACCAAAATCTGGCGAGGGTCTTCCGCAGCAAGTACAGTTTGTTTAGTCATTAATGCGTACTCAGATCAAGCGGTTACGTACTTCGGCTACTATGGACTTCCACTGCTCCATGTCGTGCTCGAGAAATTCGGGAAGCTCGGAAGGGTCGACGGTCGGTACCTCATATCCGCTGGGGAAAATCGCGACAGATTGATAATCGGCAGACTGCACAATCGACCAAATTCTCTTGCGCAGTTCGGCCTTGATTTGGTCGGGCGTATCGATACGCACCAGGACGCCGAACCAGCCTCGTGCCTCGAAGTCGGGCATGCCAGCCTCCGCAAAGGTCGGTACATCGGGCAAGCTGGGCAACCTTTTTTCGCCAGAATAAGCCAAGGCGCGAAGCTTCGCATCACGTATGTATGGCATGGGTGCGGAAGGAGCAGAAATCATGGCCTGTACATGCCCAGCAATCAAATCGACAACAGCCGGTGCTACGCCTTTATACGGGACATGCGTGACTTCTATGCTGGCTTTCTTGGCCAGGATCTCCATCATCATCTGCGGCTGGCTACCTACTCCGAAAGACGCATAATTGATCGCCTTTGGATTTTGTTTGGAATAGTCGATAAACTCGGCCAAGTTGCGAACTGGTAACTTCGGGCTGACACTCAGAACCGAGCCGTATTGTCCCAAAAGCGAAATGGGTGCGAAGTCCTTTGGATTGTAGGGAACTGGCACGTTGGTTATCGGAGAAATTGCTGAGGCAATGGAGAGACCAGCTTCGTTGCCCAGAAATAGCGTGTAACCATCGGCGGGGGACTCCGCAACAAAGCGAGCACCAATCATGGTGTTGGCGCCCGGACGGTTTTCGACGACAATCGGTTGGCCCAGCTTCGCGGACAGTTCCTGTGCCAGCGGACGCCCCAAATTATCTGCTGCTCCACCTGCAGGAAAGGGTACGACCAACCGAATCTCCTTTGCAGGATAAACGGTATTCCCAGACGCAAGAGTCAATGCCGGCCAGCTCATGCCTGCCGCAGCGCCACCACTAAGCAGTTGAAGGAAGGTTCTTCTATTCATTGGATTGTCTCCTCAAGAGTAAACAGGATCACTCACTCGGTTTTGATTATGTGTGCCTCTATTGCAAATGCTCTCGCATGGTGTCCGTCCTGCCCATACGTGCAGTTCGATTGTGACCATGCGAGGAGTCAAATACTGGCTTGAGGCGGATTCTCATGTTCGGGCTGCTTAGTAGGGAATCCATGCTTTTCATGCATAGCACCGCCCCGTCAAAAGCTGGGCTCCTCAGCCTATTTTGCTGAGCCGCTGGAGCAATTGGTTGGTACAGAGCAGTTGCGCGATCAGAAATATGACAAAACTGCTATCACTCTGAATCTGAAGACGACATAAACACTGGATATATCCATGGCATCTCGCATCTGCACACGGCAGCCGCTCCAGTACCTTGCCATTCCCGAAGCCATCAAGGCTTCCGACGCCAGAAGTGCTTCAGCATACGGCGCGGCTGGTACTTGCTTAGCCACTTCAGCAGTCCGTAGGACAGCCTCACCTTCTCTTGCCCCAAAGGCATATCCGGCTGTACCTGCATCCATGATGACTTGGGATAGGCGAGCACCTGATCGGGGTAGACGCTGCGGTGCCCCACAACCAGATAAGCGGCAATGCTGGCGCCTGCCACATAGACCGTCCCGGTTACGCCGCCAAACAGCTCCACGCCCATCAGTATTGCGGCAACAGGCGTGTTGGATGCAGCGGCAACAACAGACACCAATCCAATCGCCGCCCCCAGAGACGAATCAAGGCCCAGCAGCGGCGCCAAAGAACCGCCGACCATGGCTCCCATGACGAATTGCGGCGTCACAATACCGCCATAAAAACCTGAGCCCAGCGTAATCGCCACCAGCAGCGCCTTCCATAAGAAACCCAGATAAGGCATGCTTTCGCCCTTGAGCGCACTATCCATGAGAGGAAGACTGAGGCCAAGATAATCCGTTGGAATTACGATAATGAGCGCGGACAGCAGCAGCCCATTGGCCAGGCCTGCAAGTGGCAACAGCACCATCTGCAACCACAATGGCACGGTCGCTGTACTTCCGGAGAACAGAAATAAGCCGTGGAGAAACAGACTGGTACCCGAACCGACGATGGCTCCAGTAATCGTCGCCAGCACGACCTACTGGACGACCGTAGCCAACATGACAGCGGTTCCGACGTAATTGTGAAGCGGCGCATGTTGTGTCTGCAGTTTGGCGCGATCTGCCCAGGAAAAGATTATTGTAACGGAACCGATATCGGCGCCTGGTTATCTACCAAGTTTGCTTGCCGCAACGTAAAGTGCACATTAGAAGAGCTAGCGCACCGTATGCTCAGCGTGCCACGCCGCATACGCACCATGGGCGAGCTCACGCGACAGCTCTTCGCTACGCGCGATAAGAGCGTTCAAGTGTGCAAGGAGTTCCGTGTGTCCAAGTCGAGCCGACTCGGCGGAGATGCATAGGGCGCCGAATAGGCGCTGGCGCGCGCCGAAGACAGGCGCGGAAATGCTGCCCAACACGGGGTCGCGCTCGCCCACTGATACATGATAGCCGCGGCGTCGAATGGTCTCATACAGCGCCCCCTTATGCCCGGAATAGGCCAATAAGACAGCGCCCGACGCCCCCTTGTCCAGCGGCAACGCTTCACCCACCCGTATGTAATGCCGCGCCAGGCTCGGCCGTTCGACACGCGCCACGCAGCTGCGGCTGTTGCCTTCGCGTACAAACAACGCAGTGGTCTCGCCTGTAGCGTCCGCCAGCGCACGTAACACCGAATCGATGACATCACGCGCATCGAAAGCCGTCTGGTAGCGAACCCCCAGCCAGCCCGCCGCCGGTCCCAGACGCCAGCGGCCGTCCTCCCACTGTGCCAGGTAGCCCGAACGAGCCAGAGTGCGGGCCGTGCGCAACACCGTGGTCTTGCCCATACCCAGGCGGCGGCTGAGCTCTGCCAGGGTCAGCCCCTGCTCGTGTGGTAGGAAGGCGTCCAGCAACAGAAGCGCCCGCGTAACGGCGTAGACGTTTTCCCGGTCCGATGGCGCGGGTGGGCTGGGTGAAGTAAGTTTCATAAAGCGTTCCGCAGTGCACAACGCAATTGTAGGAGGATTCCCGGTTGCGGACAATGCATCGCATTAAACCAAACCAGTGAGTCCTCATGCTGATAGATCGACCAAGTTCCGCCGGCAGTCCCGGCCAGCGTTTCCGCGACGCGCTTGCGCGTAACCACCCCCTTCCCATCGTAGGGGTGATGAATCCCTTTTGCGCACTGCTCGCCCAGCGCGCGGGCCACCAGGCCATCTACCTGGCCGGTGGAGGCATGGCTACGTATTCTCACGGCTTGCCCGATTTGGCATTGACGACGATGACCGAGGTGCTGCAGGAAGTGCGGCGCGTGACTGACGCTTGCGATCTACCCTTGTTGGTGGACGTGGACACCGGGTTCGGCGGCGTGTTCAATATCGCACGGCTGGTCAAGGGTTTGATCAAGGATGGCGCGGCGGCCATTCATATCGAAGACCAAGTGCCGCTCAAACGCTGCGGTCACAGGCCAAATAAGGCGCTGGTCAGCACCGCAGAGATGGTGGATCGCATCAAATCTTGCGTGGACGCTCGCACGGATGATGCTTTTTTCCTGGTGGCCCGTACCGACTCGCTGGCTAATGAAGGCTTACCCGCGGCCATAGATCGCGCTTGCGCCTACATGGAGGCCGGCGCCGACATGATATTCGCGGAGGCATGCGCCGGCCTCGAACAATACCGAAGCTTCGTGCAAGCAATTGATCGGCCACATTCAGTATTGGCAAATATCACCGAGTTTTCAATGACGCCCACGTACACGCTGGATGAACTTGCCCAAGTCGGCGTGTCTGCGGCGCTGTTCCCGCTTTCGGCCGCCCGCGCCATGGCGGCAGCCGCGCAGAATGTATACCGTGCGATTCTGGAAACCGGCTCGCCGCGCAGCATGCTCGACGCCATGCAACCACGTGCAGAACTGTATGAAGTCCTGAATTACCACGCTTACGAGGCGAAATACGACGAACTGTTCGCCGCAGAAGCAAACACAGGCAATCAACGCTCGAATTAAAGGAGACCATCATGAAAAAACATGCAAATCATTCAAGGCGCCGCTTCGCCGTAGCGATGGCATCCATCTGGGCGCTCGGCGTCGCCGGCGCAGTGCACGCCGAGGACATACTGCGCTTGGTGGTGCCATTTGCCGCCGGCAGCTATACCGATAACGTGGCACGGCTGGTTGCGCCCGGCATCAGCAAACACTTGGGCAAAAACGTAATCGTGGAAAACCGCGCGGGCGCCAACGGCATGATCGGCGCTGACTACGTGGCACGCTCCAAGCCTGATGGGCTGACGCTACTGGTAGGCGGCGCCAGCGTCAACACGATCAATCCTAGCGTGTACAAGAATTTGCCTTACGATCCGGAAGCCGATTTGCTGCCGGTAGCCCGCATCGGCATATTGCCGTTCATGCTGCTGGTCAACCCCAAATTACCCGTGCAGTCCGTTCCCGAATTGATTGCGTATGCCAAGGCAAACCCGGATAAGGTGTCGTATGGCACACCCAACGCGGCGACACTGGTGGGTACCGAGACCTTCAAGCGAAGTGCGGGGATCAACATGCTCAGTGTTCCCTATAAATCCAGCCCGCAAGCCATGACCGACATGGTAGGCAACCAGATCCAGGTATTGATTGCCGATTTTGCTACAGGCATGCCCCAGGTCAGGGCCGATAAAGCGCGCCTGCTGGCGGTCACCATGAAAGACCGTTCGCCTCTGCTGCCGGATGTTCCCCCGATCAGTGATACTTTGCCCGGCTACGACTTGACGGCCTGGACCGGCCTGCTGGCTGCCGGCAAAACGCCGCGTGAACTTGTCCAGCCCGTTTACGAAGCCTTGCGTGCGTCGCTGGATGATCCCGAGTTACAGGCTAAATTCAAGAGTATCGGCTTCGATATCGACCCCATGGGGCCAGACCAGTTCGGCCCCTACATTCGCGACGAGATAAAAAAATGGAAGACGCTAGCCCGCGAGGCCGGAATCGAACCCCAATAAGCGTCGACAAGGACACACGCATCATGACTCGAATCTCCAACGCTGCTGAAAATGCGTTGCCGTACGCGGTAGACAGCCACGCACATGTGCTGGATGCGGCCGCCTTTCCGTTCAGCAATCCGTCCGGATACCGGCCCGCGCCCAACGAAATCGGCACGGCACAGGAGTTCCGGACGGTGCTGCGCGCCCATGGCATGACGCACGCACTATTGGTCAATCCGTTCGCTGGATACGGGACCGACAATCGCTGCATGCTTGACGGCATCGCTGCGTCTGGCGGCCGTTGGAAGGGCGTGGCGCTGGTAGACCACGACGTTACCGATGCGTATTTGCAGGAGCTGACCGACGGAGGCGTGATAGGTGCGCGCTTCAATACCTTATTCTCGGGCGCTACCTCCCTGGAAGGCGCCGCCGGGCTGCGCTTGCTCGAACGCTTGAAGGACATAGGCTGGTTCGCCCAGATCTATTACCATGACGACGGCCTATTGCGGCTTTTACCGCTACTGGATGCGGTCGGCATACGAGTGGTGGTTGACCACTGTGGCTGTCCCGACGTTGAACAGGGGCTGGAGCAACCAGGATTCCAGGCCTTGCTGGAATTGGGCCGACGCGGCAATACAGCCATCAAACTCTCCGCGGCGTTCCGTTCATCACGCCAGCCGTGGCCCTATTCGGATTGTGACCCCTACGTGTCAGCGTTGATCGATGCGTTCACGCTCGACAATTGCGTCTGGGGTTCGGATTGGCCGTTCGTGCGTGTTCCCAAGCGCATGGACTACGGCCCGGTGTACCAGTTACTGGAACGTTGGCTGCCCGACTCGGCCGACAGGCGCAAGGTATTGTGGGACACGCCCTGCCGCTGGTTTGGCTTCGATGCAAGGGAAGACCGCCATGAACGCAACTGATGCGAAGCGCTGCCGTCTGGCTGTCGAGCAGGCGCGCGACCTGTCCAGGCGTGCGCTGCTTGGGATCGGCTACACCCCGGAACAAGCGGATGTCCTGGCCGACCATATGTTGGATGCCGCCTTGTGCGGATATGAGTATTCGGGTCTGCCCAAAATATTGAACCTGGCCGAGTACCGCGACAAGCGACAACCTTCTGGTCCAATACGTGTCGTACACGAAACTTCGCTGTCGGTCATGCTGGACGCGGCGGGTCACAACGGCATGCTGGCTGTGCAGGACGCCACTGAGCGCGTCATAGCCAAAGCCAGTGAACACGGCTTTGCTGTGGCCGGCGTGCATAATTCCTGGATGAGCGGGCGCAGCGCCTATTATGTCGAGCAGATCGCCAAAGCAGGCCTGATCGGCTTGCATACAATCAGCTCGCGACCGCAAGTGGCCCCGCCTGGCGGCGCACAGGCCGCGCTGGGCACCAACCCCATCGCGTTTGGCTTTCCCACGCAGGGCGATCCCTTGATCATCGACATGGGCACGTCGACCTTGATGTTCACCGACCTTGCACTGCGTGCCCGGCGTGGCGAGCAACTGCCGGAAGGCATGGCAATCGACGCACAGGGCCGGCCCACATGCGACCCCGTCGCGGCCAGCCAAGGCGCGGTTTTGCCTTTCGGCGGCTATAAGGGTTTCGCTTTGTCACTGGCGGCGCACGCGCTGGGAGTCTTCGCCGGTTCGGGATTTGGCGCAGAGGATGCGGGATACCTTATTCTGGCCATGCGGCCCGATTTAATGATGCCGCTCGAACGCTATCGCGCAGATCTGACGACCAATCTGGCGCGCATCAAGGCAACCAAGCGCCAGCCGGGCGTGACTACAATCCGAATACCATCAGAACGCGCCTTCGCGCAACGACGTGACAGCCTGCGGGAAGGCATTGAAATTGACACCGACGTACGTGAGAAGCTTAAGGCCTTGGCATCTCGCCCTGGCTGCAGTTCAACCTCTTGATGCGATGCTCCCAGCGGGCAGCGTCGAGGCGCTGTCGCCAGTGCGGCAAACATCAATGAAGCGGCCAAAGCGGATGGGATAACCTTTATCTCGTTCTCAGCATGCAGGGCCCCTCTTCGCTCTAGCCAGCTTCGACTTTGTTGCTCAAGGCTCCGACGCCACTGACTTCGATCTCCACGGTATCCCCTATTCTCAGGTAACGTGGAGGTGTACGAGCCATTCCTACTCCACCTGGCGTGCCTGTCACGATCACATCGCCAGCCTCCAGAGGCAACATAACAGAACAATAAGAAATGAGCTCAGGAATGGAAAAAATCATCAGACTGGTTTCAGCATGCTGCATGACTTCGCCATTTACACGTGTTGTGAGTTGGAGCGGGTTCTTCCGGACATCGAGTTCGTCCGCCGTCGTCATCCAAGGGCCAAAAGCGCCCGTGGCGGCAAAGTTTTTCCCTGGGCCCCATTGCGTCGAATGAAACTGCCAGTCGCGTACGGAGCCATCGTTGTAGCACGCGTAGCCCGCAATATGCGACCAGGCCTCACCAGGCGCGATTCGGCGCCCAGGCTTTCCTATAATGAGTGCGACTTCGCCTTCATAGTCTAGCTGAGAGGACTCACGGGGTAGTAGTAGCGGGCACTGATGCCCGATCTGCGATGCGGCGTATCTCAAGAACACCGTCGGGTGTTCGGCCTTCTGTATTTTGGTTTCCTCCAGGTGGTCGGCGTAATTGACGCCGATACAAAAAATCTTCGCCGGGTTCGTGATGACTGGCCGGTATTCAACGTCGGTCAGAGCGACGTCAGCCGGGCTGGTCTCTAAACACTTTCGAGCCTGTACCATCCCATCCGGTGACGCTAGCAAATCGCGCAAATTTGCATAGCGCCCACCAAAATGCTTTCCAAGGTCTATGATCCCATCCTCCGAGACGAGGCCATATGTGTCACGTCCGTCAATACAAAATGATCCTAATTTCATCCTCTTCCCCTTCCTCGATTCTCTATTCGTTTCTTAGCGAAGCTTCAAGCCCATGGTGGCGGCAATTGCATTGCGCTGCATCTGAGAGCTACCTGCACCCACCGTCGTGCTCCGCGCATCTCTAAAATGCCTTTGCATTTCGAATTCCATGCTGTAGCCGTATGCCCCCATGATTTGCATGCCTTGGTTGGCAACATTGGCGTAGGTCTCCGAGCCATACAACTTGGCCATTGATACCTCGCGCATTGCATCGTCTCCCTTGAGGATTACGGTGGCCGCCCGCTCAAGAAGCAGCCTGGAGGCATCCACAGCAGTCTGCATGTCGGCAAGCATGTGTGCTATCACTTGAAACTCGCCAATCGCACGGCCGAACTGCTCACGTTGCTTTGCATAGTCGAGTGACAAATCAACAACCTTCTGCGCTGATCCAACGTAGCCGGCGGAAGTCAACAGCCTTTCTGTCTGCAAGCACGCTAGCAGCCCCTTCCAGCCCTGGTCGAGAGGTCCGACCAGCCGACTCTCGTCTATGAATACGTCGGAGAAGAAAACTTCGTACGTGCCAGTGGCGCGGCGGCCCAGCATGTCCAGCTTTCGAAACTCAAGGCCGGGACTGTCGTTGGGGACAAGGAACATTGACATGCCTTTGCGCGGGGACTCTTCTTGGCTGGTCCGCGCAAGAACCAGCAGAACATTGTTCTGAGACCCCGCTGCCGTGTTCCATAGCTTCTGTCCGTTTAGAACCCAACCACCATCTACCTTGTTCGCCTTGGTCTTCAGCGCACTGACGTCCGAGCCCGCGGAGGGCTCGCTGATGCTTGACGATAATCGCAGGCTGCCATCCATCAAACGAGGTAGAAACTCTTGCTTCTGGCTTTCGGAGCCGATCTTGAGCAATGTTAGGGCGGTGTATAAAGGGACACTGTAGGCGGTATAAACGTCATAGCTCCAATACGCAAGATCTTGCGAAATTAAGAGCAGGTCGCGTAAGTCTCCGCCGATACCGCCATATTCCTCAGGAAACCCTATCCGGAATAGGCCTAGCTCGATCCAAGCATCGTAAATCTCATAAGGGTAGGCCGCCTCTCGGTCAATACGGCTGAGATAGTCAGAAGTCGCCAACTTGGCCATCAGCCGATGCAAACTGTCGCGGTACATCCGCTGGTCTTCCGTCAAGTCGTGTTCCATAATTTGCACCATTTTTTATTCTCCGGCATCAGCGACCAAGCCTGTAGCCTCGATGCCCGCGATCGCGCAGACTTCATCGTTTTCCGCAGTATCGCCACTAATGCCGATCGCCCCGACGAGCTCTCCCGTTTTTTTTCTTATCAACACACTGCCGCGCACAGGCACCATGCGCCCATAAGAGACCGCGTTGAGGCTTTGGAAGAACGTAGGGCTTTGCTCGGCGCGCTTGGCCAAATTTCGTCCCCCCACGCCTAAGCCCAAGGCGCCGGCGGCTTTAGCAATGGCGATTTCACCACGGAGCAAGCTTGTGCCTTCATCCGCCTTGAAAACTTTAAGACAGCCACGAACATCCAGTACGGCTACTGCAATGGCTTGGAACTCATGCTTCCTGCCCGCCAAAATGGCTTGGGTAGCAATCTGATCTGCCTCATCCAACGTCAGGGTAACTATTTCAGTGCTCACAATATCGTTTCGTCTCTTAGTTAACGGAGCGCTGGTGCTGCTCCCAAAACGGCTTGCGCAGCGCCGATTTGTCTATCTTCTGCACATGTCTCAGGCGAGGTAGCTGCTCGAGAAACTGGACGGACTTCGGTTTCTTATAGCTGGCAATGTGTGCTTTGCAATACTCCACAAGATCTTCTGCTGAAATTTGTGGGGCGCCGGAGCGGAGTACCACGCAGGCGTGAACAGCTTCACCCCATTGGGCGTCGGGAATGCCGATAACGGCTGCCTCACGCACCGAAGGATGGCTTTCGATCACGCGCTCCACTTCAGAGCTGTAGATGTTTTCTCCACCCGACACAATCATGTCCCTTTTCCGGTCCATGATGTATAGGAAATGCTCGTCGTCCAGACGACCTACATCACCGGTCCGCAACCAGCCGCCAACTAGGGTCGTTGCCGTGAGCTCCGCGTTATTCCAATATCCTGTCATGACGGCATCGGAACGCAACCATATTTCACCTTCTTTTCCGGGCGAGCAAGGCTTGCCGTCTTCATCCATAATCTGTATCTCGCATCCCAGGTGCGCTTGGCCCGCTGAGCGAAGCCGGTCCATGCCAATGCCTTTGCTTGCTTCAGCGTGAACGAATTTATGGAGGACGGACCCGATGCCCCCCGCTTCCGTCAATGCATAGTATTGCAGCAATTTGTCGCCAAATACGCCCATGGCGCGGCGCAAAGTGACGTCCGGGATCGGCGAAGACGCGTACTTCACTGATTCGACTGCGCTCAGGTCAATTGATTCGTCATTTATCGAATCCAACAGCGACCGCAACATCGATGGAGCAAGATGTATATCAGTTGCCCTTCCGGAAGCCAGTTCCTGAACTACTCGTTCGGGATCAAAACTGCGATGCAGGATCATTTTGCCGCCATGGACCACATATGCCATGCGGTGGGCGATCGCCCCAACGTGGAAGAGCGGCATAATCACTACTTGCGTGCTGTCGGGGCGGACGCCAGCGGGCGCCCCCAGAAGCCTGCCTGACTCGATCAATCCTGCATGGCTATGCATCACCCCTTTGGGCCTACCAGTAGAGCCGCTGGTGTAGATGATGTAAGCGGTATCACTCGGGCCCGGCATGTGATCAGGTAAGGAATCTTTCGCTGAGCCAGTGACTGATTCGTAAGAAGCAGTCGGGTCAATCTGATCCGTTCCACCTATAGTTAATAGAGAAATGCCGCCCTCGGGTACTTTGCATAAATACCGGGCCGTTACAGAGAACTCGTCGTCCGCAACCAACACGCGAGGCGTGCAGTCTTTGACAATTGCTTCCAGTTCGGGCTGCGCCAGCCTATGGTTAAGAGGAACTGCGATAAAGCCGTTCAATTCACACGCGCATTGCGCTTCCACCATCTGTATGGAGTTGCGTGCGAGGATGGCAATCCTATCGCCCGGCCGCACACCCAAAGCCGTGAATGTATTCCCTGCTCTGGCGGCAGCTCTTAGCAAAGCAGCATGCGTGACGGTACGGCCATCACTTTCGAGAACGACGCGCCTCGCATAAAGCACCGCATTCCTGCGCAACATTGCGCTCAAATTTGCATTTCTCACTAGGGTTCTTCCGTTCGATACTTCTATATTTCAGATTCAGCGATTCTTGCGGCAAGAGCGCGCGCCTGCGCAAGCGGATTTCCTTCTACGATTTGGCTCACCAGTCCCCATTGCAGCGCTTGCGATGCATCTATGGGCCGGCCTGTAAGAGAGAGGTAGCTTGCAGCCTTTATGGGTACCGCCCGTCGGATGGACTTCGCGATAGGCCCGCCCGGAACAAAACTGAAATTGATTTCAGGCAAGCCGAAAACAGCGTCCGTTGATGCCAGCACCACGTTGGAACACTCAACAAGCGGGACCGCTCCGCCCAGACAATATCCACTCACCGACGCAATGATCGGACAGGGAATACGGCGCAGAAGCCTTGCACGCCAGTTATCCGTAGCTGCTCGCGCCCGCCTCAACTCTTGTTCGCTACGATCGGAAAGATCAAAGAATGCCTTCATATCCATACCTGCGGAGAAGTGCCCGCCGATGCCGTGTATGACGATTGCCTTCAGATCGCAGTCCGACATTGCCGTCGTAAGCGTCCGCTCTATTTCAAGTGTCATCTCGACGCCGATTGCGTTCCGCTTGCTGGGCCTATTTAGGCCTATGACTAAGACCCCTTTATGCCGCTCCAGCTCAAGGGCCGTGCAGGCAGCGTAGACAGGGGGATCTCGGCGTGCGCTCTCGCTTGCCTTAAGCTCCATCTGTGCCCTTCATGGTTCCTAGGCCAGGCCGCGTCTTGCCCTCAAGGAAGCTGGCAACCGAAGCCGCACGGGAGCCGGGACCGGTTTGACGCACCTTCAGTTCGGCAAACTTGGCCGCGTTGTAGTTCAGGGCTGCATCCCATGTCATGCTTTCGACATACTGCAGGCTTTCTTTTGTGAACTGCAGCGCCACGGCATCCTTCTGTGCAAGTTCCTTTGCAAGCTCATATGTTTTCGCTTCCAAGTCTTTAGCGGGCCAAGATTGCGTAATGAAGCCAGTTCGCGCTGCCTCTCGTCCGTCGAATGTTCGTCCACTGAGTGCGTAGTAGCTGGCCGTTCTTGAAGACATAGTGCGTGAGATCGACTTTGCGACCGGCCCGGCAGGAAAGTGGCCGAAATTGATTTCCGATAACGCAAAGTTGGTGTCTTCAGCGGCCAATGCGATGTCGCATGGCTCCACAATGCCGAATCCGCCGCCAAAGCAAAACCCGTGAATCATTGCAATGGTGGGCTGAGGCAGGTTCCGCAGCAGCTGCACGCGCCAATAATTTGCCGCCTCGCGGGCAGCCAGAAGCTCCCTTTCGCTACGCTCGCTCGAATCAAAAAAATCCTTTATATCCATGCCTGCACAGAAACCGTCACCCTCCCCTGATATAATCACCACCCGCACATCTGCGTCTTGGGCAACCGCCTCCAACAGGCGAACCATTTCCCAGGTCAGCTCGACATTCATGGCGTTTCGTTTCTGCGGGCGGTTCAGTTTGATGGTAAGAATGCCATCGTCCATCCGTGTCTTAAGAAATCGAAATTCGTGCTGCGTTGAGGCAGCCTGCTGGGGCTGTAGCATGTTCGTCTCCATTGGAACGATTCAATCAAATATTCGCCACTGAATGATGCCCGCTTTAAACTAAGCTGCACATATCGGCTATTGGATTACGAGGATGTCAGGTTATGGATATTCCGCGTCTTGATGCGTGGTCGCTGCACTGCCTCGTTGTTCTCGTGAGCGAGAGCAATGTAACCAGAGCCGGCGCCAAGCTGGATCTTTCCCAACCGGCTGCAAGCGCCATACTGGCCCGGCTCCGCCAGCTCTTTCAGGACCCTATCCTCGTCAAATCCTCTTCAGGCATGGTGCCTACTCAGCGTGCCCGCGAGGCGGCTGCACGCGCTGAAAAAATGCTTGAAGAAATGCGGGACATCGTGCGTCCCCCGGATCCGGAGTTCGATCCGTATCGGTATGAGGGCACGATGTCCCTTGCCGCAACCGATATCATCCGATTGCTTACGCTGCCGGCAGTTATGAGCATGCTGCAGGCCGAAGCACCACGGCTGTCGATGATCGTGCATAATGCTGACCGCATACGCATTCATGAGCGTCTCGAACGGTCTGATATTGATTTTGGCCTGGGACCTCGAGTGGTTTCTACAGGTCGACTGCATTATAAAGAGCTGTGGCGGGATAAGCCCGTCTGCCTCACGCGGCGGGGCACAGCGACCGAGAGAGCACGACTGGACGCATCCGGATTCGCCGCTCTTGGCCATATTCGGATCATGACGAGCCGGCCCAGTTACTTCGACGGTTTATTGGAAAAAGAGTTTTCCGGCTTGGGGCTGCGCCGGCGGGTTGTGCTGTCCGAGCGAAGCTTTCTTATGCTGCCGAGTCTAATTGCGGCGACAGATCTGGTTGCCGTCGTACCGAAGCGATTTGCAGTGTATGCATGCCAGCATGGAGAACTCGAGATGCTCGAGCCCCCCATACAAATGGAGGAGATAAGCGTTGGTCTCTATTGGCACGAACGTACCCATAGGGAGCCTCTCTTTCGCTGGCTACGAAGCCGTATCGCAGACCTTATGGATTCAC